>Ga0224528_1002233_pt1 | contig 11224 bp, 7 predicted proteins | sample CBST25metaG_2_FD_179888 | JGI IMG/M metagenome (GOLD analysis project Ga0224528, IMG submission 179888) | Peat soil microbial communities from Stordalen Mire, Sweden - C.B.S.T25 | ecosystem: Environmental > Terrestrial > Soil > Wetlands > Peat | place: Sweden: Norrbotten County, Stordalen Mire...
TGTTGCTCGCCTTCGTCAGACTGTCGTACTGTGTTCTGGCAGTTAGGAGAGTCGTCATATGTCCCCAATTACAGCTTCTCCCATCGTTGCCGCCGCCGGCGGCAGCTTCCTGCTCGAAACGCGCACTCCTGAAGAGATCTTCACTCCCGAAGACCTGAACGAGGAGCAGCGCCAAATTGCGGCCACGGTCGCGGAGTTTGCCCGCGTGGAGATTCTGCCCAATGCCGCGGCCATTGAGGCTAAGGTGCCCGGCGTCATGGCGCGGATCCTGCGCAAGGCCGGCGAACTCGGTTTTACCTCCGTCGACGTTCCCGAGGAATACGGCGGCATGGGCATGGACAAGGTCTCGCTCACGCTGATCGCCGATCACATCTCCGTCCTGGCCAGTTTCTCCACGGCCTTCGGCGCGCATACCGGCATCGCCACGTTGCCGCTGGTCTGGTACGGCACCGAGGAGCAGAAGCAGCGCTATCTGCCCAAGCTGGCTTCCGGTGAGTGGGTAGGCGGCTATGCGCTCTCTGAAGCCAGTTCCGGCTCCGACGCCATGAACATCCGCACCCGCGCCACGCTCTCGCCCGATGGCCAGCATTACATCCTCAACGGCGAGAAGATGTGGATCACCAACTGCGGCATCGCCAGCATCTACACCGTCTTCGCCAAGGTCGACGGCGAAAAGTTCTCCGCCTTTCTGGTGGAGCGCGATGCGCCCGGCCTGACCGTCGGCGCTGAGGAGCACAAACTCGGCATTCGCGGCTCTTCCACCTGTCCGCTCGTCCTGGACAACTGCAGGATCCCCGCCGGCAACCTGCTCGGAGAGGTCGGCAAGGGCCACCACATTGCCTTCAATGTGCTCAACGTGGGCCGCTTCAAGCTGGGCGTGGCCTGCATTGGCGGCGCGCGCCAGGCCCTGGCCCACATGATCAAATACGCCAAGGAGCGCAAGGCCTTCGGCAAGTCCATTGCTGAGTTCGGACTCATTCAGCGCAAAATTTCCAGGAGCGCCACGCAGCTCTACGCCGCGGAAAGCATGGCTTACCGCACCGCCGGCATCATCGATGCAGCCCTTTCGCAGTTGCCGCCGGAGAAGGCTCACTCCCCCCGCGAGACCCAGCGCCTCATCGAGGAGTGCGCCGTCGAGTGCTCCATCCTGAAGGTCTACGGCTCCGAGATGATGACCGTGGTCGCCGACGAGCTGATCGCCACCATGGGTGGCTACGGCTACGTGGAGGAGTATCCCGCCGAGCGTTATTACCGCGACGCCCGCATCAACCGCATCTTCGAAGGGACCAACGAAATCAACCTGCTCATCATTACCGGCTGGCTGATGAAACGGGCCTTGAGCGGCGTTCTGCCCCTGCTTCCCGCCATCAAGAAGCTGATGGACGAGGTCACCCAGCCACCCAGCTTCGACTCCGTTTCCCTCGACGGAGTCGTAATGAGCCGGGAGGCGGAGGCCTTGGCTTCGACGCGGAAGATCGCGCTCTTCTGTGCCGGAGTGGCCAGCCAGCGCTTCATGACTGCCCTGCAGGAGCAGCAGGAGGTCATGGCCGATCTGGCCGCCATTATCATGCAGGTCTACGCCCTGGAGTCGGCCCTGCTGCGGGCGCGGAAGCTGGCTGCCGCGCAGCACAAGTCGGCCGAAGCGGCAGCAGCTATGACGGGACTGTTGGCCGATGAAAGCATCGCCCTGTCTGAGCAGTGTGCGCGCCGGATTCTGGCGGCCTGTGGAGAGGGCGACATGCTGCGCACGCAGTTGGCCATTCTGCGCCGGCTGGCGCGCTTCACCCCGGCCAATGCGGTGGGCCTGAGCAGAACGGTGGCGCTCCATTGCATAGCACTGGAGAAATATCCGCTGTAGGCCAAGAAGAGGCTAAACGAATGAGGCCCCAAATGAGAATCCTCCATCCTGACGTCGGGGATCGTCGCCAGGGTGGAGGATGGGGCGTGCTGGAATGCAGGGTTACCGCTGCAGCCCGTGTTGATCTTGGTATTAGTGCTGAACTTCAACCTTGAGGGTCAATTCGACCGGAATAGCCTGTTTGTCGAGCGTGGCGGGATGCCAGCGGAACTGGCGAACCGCTTCGACCACTCGCTGGTCCACGGCGGGGTTGATGGAGCGGACCACCTGGACATCCTGAGCCTTGCCTTGTTCGTCGACATTGAGCTTGAGGACGACTTCGGCGTCATTGGGCGTGGTCACGGCGACAGCGGGGGGAAGCGTGAGGCTGGCGGCGTGAAGAAGACGAGCGGGAATGACCCCGGTGCTGATGCGAGGAGCCTGGGTTGAGGCAGAGGCGTCGATCACGGGTGAGCTTGCAAATGCCGCTGCGGTGAGAAGCAGGGGGGAGAGCAGTAGGCTTGTTGCTAGAATACGTCTCATGATTAACCTCCTTGGGGATGATAGTAACCATCACTAATTTAACCCGCATTCGATACAGTTGTCAAACGTTTTATTTTAGTATCTATGTTTCAACCACTTGCCTAACGAAGAATTGCATTTGTTGAAGATTGGATGAAAAGAACTTGTAACGTCGGCCTCCCGGCCCACACTCGCTCCATGCCAATCGAAGAGATGCTTTGAACCGCGCAGACACAAAACGGCCCGCTTCTTGTGCTGAGAAGCGGGCCGTTTGGGGTTGAAACAGCTTGGGTCGGTTACACCTTGGCTGCTGCTGCCGCTGCCGCCGCTGCTGCTGCTTTGGCTACGTCGGTGGCTAGAGCGCCCAGGTCGGCGGCCAGTTTCTCGGTGGAGAAGGCTTCGATCAGATCGCCTTCCTTCAAGTCGCTGAAGTTGTTGATGCCGATGCCGCACTCCATGCCGTTCGTCACTTCCTTCACGTCGTCCTTGAACCGCTTCAGCGAGCCGATCTTGCCCTTGAAGACCTGTTCGCCGCCACGCATCACCTTGATCTCCGCATCGCGGCGGAGTGATCCGTCCTGGACGCGGCAACCGGCGATGGTGCCCACCTTGGGAATGTGGAAGACGTTGATGACTTCCGCACGGCCCAGGTAGTTCTCCTTGAAGGTTGGTTCCAGCAGGCCCATCATCGCCAGCCGCATCTCGTCCTGCAACTCGTAAATGATGTTGTGCAGGCGAATTTCCACGCCTTCCTGTTGCGCCAGTTCGGCAGCCTTGCGCTCAGGGCGCACATTGAAGCCGATAATGATGGCGTTCGAGGCAGAGGCCAGCAGGACGTCGCTTTCCGTGATGGAACCGACGCTGGAGTGGATCACCTTGACCCGTACCTTCTCGGTCGACATGCGGACCAGTGAATCGGCCAGCACTTCCACCGAACCGGTGACGTCGCCCTTGATGATGAGGGGCAGGTCCTTCACGCCGGCCAGACGAATCTGTTCGGCAAGACCTTCCAGCGAGACGCGGGAGCTCTTGGCGAGCTGTGCGTCGCGCTCCTTCATCTTGCGGTATTGGGCGATGCCCTTGGCCTTGTCGCGGTCGGCGACCACCAGGAACGTATCGCCGGAATCCGGCATCGACTCCAGGCCCAGAACTTCGACCGGGGTCGAAGGACCAGCCTCCGTGATGGCGCGACCGCGATCGTCAAACATGGCGCGGACCTTGCCGAAGGTATTGCCGACAATGTAGCTGTCGTTGAGGTGCAGGGTGCCGTCCTGAACCAGGACGGTGGCCACTGCGCCACGGCCACGGTCCAGCTTGGCTTCCAGAACCGAACCCACAGCCTTGCGGCCGGGCGTCGCCTTGGGAGCCTTGATGTCCGAAACCAGGCAGATCATTTCCAGCAGCAGGTCCAGGTTGAGCCGCTTCTTTGCCGAAACTTCCACAAAGACGGTGCCTTCACTGCCGGCTGCCCACTCTTCAGGGATGAGACCGCGGTCGGCCAATTGCTTCTTGACGCGATCGGGGTTGGCATCCGGCTTGTCGATCTTGTTCACAGCCACGATGATCGGAACATCGGCAGCCTTGGCGTGATCGATGGCTTCCAGGGTCTGGGGCATCACGCCGTCGTCCGCTGCAACCACGATCACCACGATATCTGTGACCTTGGCGCCGCGGGCTCTCATGCGGGTAAACGCCTGGTGACCAGGTGTATCCAGGAAGACGATCTCGCGGCCGTGCGCCGGCGAGCCTTCCTTGGAGAACCTCACCTTGTACGCGCCGATGTGCTGCGTAATGCCGCCAGCTTCGCCTTCCGCCACATGGGTCTCGCGAATGGCGTCCAGCAGCGAAGTCTTGCCGTGATCCACGTGGCCCATAACGGTGACCACGGGAGAACGGGGAACTTCAAGTTCGCCGGTATTGTCGGCCTCGAGAACTTCCTCGATGGCTTCGTTGGCGATTTCCTCTTCGTAGCTGATGACGGTCGCCGCCGCGCCAAATTTGGCGGCTACGTCCTTCACCATCTCGGCGTCCAGGGACTGGTTGACCGTCACGAAGACGCCGCTCATCAGAAGGGTGGCGATCAGATCCTTGGCACGAATGTCGAGCTTCTCGGCCAGATCCTTGACGCTAATGCCTTCCGTAACGGTGATTTCGCGCGTGATGGGCAGCGGTTCTCCGCCATATTGCACCCCGCCATAACGTGGCGGCGGCACAAAGCCCTTCATGGGGCCTTCCTTCGTCTTGGGATACTGCGGACGTCCGCCACGACCGCGCGCCGGAGCACGCTGGGGACGCGGCGCCTCGCCGGTCGGTGCAGCGCCACCCGGGCGCGGCGGACCGCCGGGACGAGGTGGCCCGAAGCCAGGACGTGCGCCAAAGCCGGGTCGTGCGCCGGGGCCTCCGGGGCCTGCATAGCCGCCGGTGGTTCCGGTGCGGGTAGGATGCTTGGGACGTGGACCGCCGGGGAACTGGCCCGGGGCTGACGTGCCCATTCCTGGGCGCGGAGGGTAACTGCCCGGCACGCCGGGACGGCGGTCGAAGATCGGCCGGCCGCGCTGAATGCCGCCGGCAGCGATTCCGGTGTTGGCGGCGGGAACGGTGGGAACCACGGGCGGTGCCTTGTAAACCGGACGAGGGCCGGTCTGCGGCATCACCACGCGGCGACCGGGCAAGGCCGCGGTCGGGGAAAGAACGTGCGTATGTCCGTGCATGCGGCGTGCCGCTTCAGCGGGTGTGACTGGAACCGCGGGAGCGGGGTGCGGCGTAACAGGGGCAGTAGTCAAATTTTCCTTTACAGGTTCGGCAGGAGCAGCTTCACCAGCTGGCGCGGGCGTAATCGCGGCAGGCGCAGGAACTTGCGCAACAGGCGCAGCGACAACCGGCGGTGCTGCCGGCGTCACGGCTACCGGCGCGGCCTCAACCACTACGGCCGGTGCGGCAGCGGTGGGCAAGGGCGCGGGTGTCGTTGCAACGGGAGCCGGAGGCTGGGGAGCGGCAACCGGCGGAACCGGCGGCTTGGCTGCCACAGGAACTTGTTCCACCACGCGCGGCTGTTCTTCCTTCGGCGCAGGCGGAGCGGGCGGCTTCACCACCACAGCCACCGCGGGCGGAGCCACAGCAACCGCCGGACGGGGCGCAGTTGCGGCGCCCACCGGAGCCTTGGCCACAACTGGACCGACGGGCGGATGGGAGGCGATGGCCGGATGCGTAATAATCGGTGGCGCTTGCCGCGGTTGGGGAACGATCCTGCGCGGCTCTGGCCGATAGGGCACGGTGGCCGGGGAAGATGCTGCCACCACCACGGGCGGCGCAGGCCGGGCGGGAGGAGCTGGCGGCGCCACGACGACTGTCGGTGGCCGCAGCGGCGCATGGGGGTGCCGTGCCGCTTCTTCCTCTTCCAGCTTCTTCGCCAGAATAGCCTTCATCACATCCCCGGGCTTGGAGATGTGCGAGAGATCGATTTTGGGTGTGATGCCCTGTGGGGCGCGCGAAGACGCAGCGCTCCCTTGGCCGCCGGACCGGGAGCCGCGCTCGAAATGCGCGCGTACCTTCTCAGCCTCAAAGCCTTCCAGCGAACTGGAATGGGTCTTGCCTGCGCCCAGGCCGAGCTCCGTCAATATGTCAAGAATCTGCCGGCTCTTGACTTCCATCTCGCGCGCGAGATCGTTGATACGAACCTTACTCATCCGCCTCTTTTCAGATTTTGCTACCCAAAGCCCTTAGTCGCTCATAGCTACCTCATGGCATTGGCTGCTCTTCATCACTTCATTATCGCTTGAATGGCGTTCAAAATCGCGGCGCATCTTACGCGCCGTCCTCTTGGGCCGGTTGCTCGTCCGATCTTCCGCTTTCAATTTCTTCCAGCAAAGGTTCCTGCGCGCTCTCCGCATCTTCTTCAAGCGCCTGAGCCGGTTCATCTTCCAGAGTTTCCACTTCCGCCTCATCGGCGGGAGGAATATCCTCGACGGCCGTCTCGGCCTCGGTAGGAAATTCATCTTCCCCCTCGGCGTCGCGGACCTCCTCGGCTTCCTTGATGGACGCAGCGGCGTTTTCCGCCTCCGCTTCATCTGTACCCAGAACCGCCTCGCGGTCTTCTTCTGAAACTTCCGGCTCCTCGCCTTCGGCCCCTTCTTCCGCTTCCGCGACTTCGGGAACGTGCCCCTCTTCGCCCTCTTCAAAATGGCCGAAGTAGTGGCGAACGGCAACGCTGATCCGTTCCAGCGTCTTTTCGCCGATGCCGGGAATCTCTTCGAGCTGCTCGGGCGTCATGTCGGCCAGTGACTCGACGGTCGTAATGCCCGCCGCCACCAGCTTCTGAATAATCCCGTCGCCCAGCTCGGTCACCTGTTCAATGGGCGTCGAGGGTCCGCCGGAGAAGGCCTGCATCTGCTCCTCAACCTCCTGGCGTTTCTCCTCTTCGCTCTTGATGTCGATCTTCCAGCCCAGCAGCTTGGCCGCCAGCCGCACGTTCTGGCCCTTTTTGCCAATCGCCAGTGAGAGCTGCGTGTCGTCGACAATCACTTCCAGCTGCTTGTCGGTCAGGTCGGAGATGGAAACGCGGCTGACCTTCGCCGGCTGCAGCGCCTTCTCGGCAAACGTCGTGATCTCGTCGCTGTACTCGATAATGTCGATCTTTTCGCCGCGCAATTCGCGGATGATCGACTGCACGCGCATGCCCTTCATGCCCACGCAGGCGCCCACCGGATCCACGTCCTTGTCGCGGCTCTGGACCGCAATCTTGGTGCGCTCGCCGGCTTCGCGGGCAATGGCCTTGATGACCACGGTATTGTCGTAAATCTCCGGCACTTCGGACTGGAACAGATTCGACACCAGTTCCGGAGCCGCGCGAGAAACAATCACCTGCGGTCCCTTGGCGGCGCGGTCCACCTTCAGCAGAACCACGCGCACGCGCTCGCCGATGGAGAACTGCTCCAGTCGCGACTGTTCGCGCTTGGGGCAACGCGCTTCGGCTTTGCCCAGGTCGTAAATCACGTCCTGGCCCTCGATCCGCTTGACGGTGGCGTTCAGCACTTCCTTCTCGCGGTGGGCGTACTCCAGATACACAGTGTCGCGCTCGGCTTCGCGCACCTTCTGGAAGATGACCTGCTTGGCCAGCTGTGCGGCGATGCGGCCCAGCGGGCGCGTATCGCGATAGAGGCGGATCTCGCTGCCCACTTCGGCGCCGGGAGCCAGTGCATTGGCCTCCGTCAGCGTGATCTGATTCAGCGTGTCTTCGATCGGCTCTTCGTCGGCCACAACCGTCTTGTAGATATAGGCCGTGATCTCGCCGGTCTCCTTGTTCAGCTCCCCGCGCATGTTCTCCTGGGTCTTGTAAAACTTGCGCGTGGCCAGGGCGATGGCCTCCTCAACGGCGCCAACAACGATGCCGGGGTCAATGCCCTTTTCCTGGCTCAGAAGCTCGATTGTCTGATACAAAACGCTGGGCATACTCTGCTTGCTCTCTCGATTGTTTCAGGGCTCGGGATCCGGTTCCGGTCCCAGCCGATGCGGTTGATGTTGTTGAAGGGTACGGGCTCCGGCCCATACGGATAGCAACCATGAGGTGCGCCCACTCTCTGCGCGTACTCACCGGCGCAAAGCGGGGAAACCACAAATCTCTTAAATCTCCGGCACCAGTTGCGCCTTTTCGATGTTCTCGAGCGCAATCTCTACCGTACTCACGCCGGTCTTCCGGCTCTTGCTGTTCTGCTTCACGGCGTTCAAATCCAGCGTGATCGATTCGCCTGCCGCTGTTCCGGCTTCCATAGGGGCAATCAAACGCCCTTGCCAGTGCCGGTTGTTGCGGATCGCCTCGAAGGTTTGCACCTTCACCAGGGAGCCCATAAACCGCTTGAAATCTTCCCGTCTGGTCAGCTTGCGGTCCAGGCCCGGGGAACTGGCCTCCAGCGTATATTCCGCGCCGGGAACCAGGTCTTCCACATCCAGCAACACGCCAAAATCCCGGCTGAAAGCAGCACAATCTTCGTGCGTTACGCCGGAAAGCTGGTCAAGCCGCTCCGGGCTCAGCGTGCCTTCCTGAATCTCCTGCGTCAGCCGTTCCGGAACTTCTTCGCCGCCAGCCAGAATCGCAGCCTTCACCCGCTCGCGTCCCTCGGCGTTCTTCTCGAGATAAACCCGCAGAATGCGCTCTTTGGCCGGGCCAAGCAGCTCGATGTCCACCAGGTCCAGCCCATGGGAAGCGGCCACCCGTACTGCCGCCGATCGAATTTCTTCCAGCTTCGCCGCCATCGTCCCCACGCCGCCGTCTTGCGGCCATTTCCGCATTGAATCTGTTTGTATTGGAGCCATTTTCATGCTCCCGGGATGCCGCTCCGGAAGCCTGAATTTGCCCCAAATAAAAAGTGGGCTGTAAGCCCACTCCTCTCTCCGCCAGCCGGCGTACCCACGGCAACTCAGGCGGACAAATTCGTCTGCACTTCCTAGCATAGGCCAGATTCTGGAGAAATTCAATCGGGAATTATGGCAAACCGATGAAAAACACCGCATGAAACGGGGCAAAGGAGAAACGGGGAAGGCCTCGCCTTTCCGATAGTCACTTGACACTGAGATATACAGCGTATATACGTTTAACCGATGGACATTCATTTTCTCTACCACGGGCTTCGCTTCGTGTGGGATTTGGAGAAGGCGTCCAGCAACGCTGGCAAGCACGGTGTGAGTTTCGAGGTAGCCTGCCAGGTCTTTTTCGATCCGTTCATCCGGATCGTGGACGCAAGCGCAGGCGGGGAGCAGCGAGACGCAGCCGTTGGCCTCACCGAGGATTGGTCCCTCCTCTATGTTGTGCACATTCTGCGCGAAGGCGACACGATTCGCATCATCTCAGCGCGGCTGGCGACCGCGCAGGAACGGAGGGAGTATGAAGACGGCGAGTGAACGAGTCCAGCAACGGCTGAAAAAGGATCGCCCCATGACGGTCATCAGCATCCGTATCCCGGCGGATGTGATCGAGGATCTGAAAGAGATCGCTCCGTCGCTCGGCTTCTCCGGCTATCAGCCTCTTATCCGCGCCTACATCGGCCAGGGCCTGCGCAAGGACCAGGCCAGGCTGGAATCCTCCCAGGTTCAGGTGCTCACCGAAAGCCTGCGCAAGCATGGGATCGCCGATGGGGTCATCTCCGCCGCCATCGCGGAAGCGCAACTGAAAACGGCGTAGCTCTGCAGTCGTAGACCGAAGATTTCGGAGGGGGTCGGGGCCTTTACAGGCTGCGGAAACACTCCCATGACCGGCACAATGTGTCAGGGCATGACTTCAGTCGTGCCGTAAGTGGCTGAAAAATAACGGCGCTTTAGCCCCTGCGGCCTGGCATTTCGGGCACTTCACCCAAATTGAGGCCTTTTTCCGCAGCCTGTTCAGCCCCGCAAGGGCGCCCCTCTCTGATTTTGCTCAAGGCATCGGAACTGCAGATCGGGTTCTTTTGATCTACCCCTCGCAAAGCTCTCCAATCCAACCGCCTGCAAACAGGAAGGATCCGGTCAAAAACCGCCCCGGTGCTAAACTTGAGGGTAGTCTATGCCTGCTTCTTATCCGCTCCATTCGCCCCTTTCGTCGTCGTCTTCCGCCTCCACAGCCGATGCCCGTACCGCCCTGCTGAAGCGCGCCGCGCGCGCCGCAGAGGAGTATCTCGAGGGCGTGGATGCTCGCTCCGTTGCGCCCACTTCGGCCGCCGTTGCCGCCCTCAGCGCCTTGCGTGGGCCACTGCCGCCGGGACCCACCGGCGCGGAGACCGTTCTGCACCTCTTGCACGAGTACGGCTCCCCGGCCACCGTGGCCAAGAACAACGGCCGCTTTTTCGGCTTCGTGAACGGCGGCTGTCTGCCCGCGGCCCTGGCCGCTTCCTGGATGGTGAGCGCCTGGGACCAGAATGCAGCGTTCTTTGTGCAGTCTCCCACCGCCATCACTCTCGAAGAGGTGGCTCTCGAATGGGTGCGTCAACTCCTCGGCCTGCCCGAAGGAACCGGCGGCGCAGTCGTCACCGGCGCCACCATGGCCAACTTCAGCGCTCTGGCTGCAGCTCGTCACGCCCTGCTGGCACGCGCCGGCTGGGACGTGGATGCCGACGGCCTCTTTGGCGCTCCTCCCATCACGGTCGTAGTCGGTGAGGAAGCGCACGCCTCGGTCAGCAAGGCGCTGGGTCTCTTGGGAATGGGCCGCAACCGCGTGGTGCGTGTTCCGGCCGACGGCCAGGGCCGTATGCGCGCCGACGCCCTGCCGCCTCTGGACGAACGCACCATCCTCTGCCTGCAAGCCGGCAACGTGAACACCGGCGCCTATGACCCGGCGGCCGCCATTTGTCCGGTCGCAAAAGCAGCCGGCGCATGGGTTCATGTGGATGGCGCTTTCGGCCTTTGGGCAGCCGCTTCGCCCGAATACCGCCGCCTTACCAAGGGTTTTGAACTGGCCGACTCCTGGGCCACCGATGCGCACAAGTGGCCGAATATTGGCTACGACTGCGGCATCGCCATGGTGCGCGACCCCGGCACACTGCGCGACGCCATGTCCATTCAGGCTTCGTATCTGGCCTTGGGCGAACACCGCGAACCCTCCGATTACAACCCCGAGCTTTCACGTCGCGCCCGCGGTGTGGAACTGTGGGCCGGCCTGCGCTCGCTGGGCCGCTCCGGCATGGCCGCAATCGTCGAGCGCACCTCCGGCCTCGCCCGCCAATTTGCCGCCGGCCTCAAGGCTGCCGGCTACGAAATTCTGAACGATGTGGTCATCAACCAGGTGCTGGTCTCCTTCGGCGACGCGGAGAAGACCCTCCGCACCATCGCCCGCCTGCAAGCGGAAGGAACCTGCTGGTGCGGTTCCACCGTCTGGCAGGGCAAGACCGCCATGCGCATCAG
>Ga0224528_1002235_pt1 | contig 11208 bp, 11 predicted proteins | sample CBST25metaG_2_FD_179888 | JGI IMG/M metagenome (GOLD analysis project Ga0224528, IMG submission 179888) | Peat soil microbial communities from Stordalen Mire, Sweden - C.B.S.T25 | ecosystem: Environmental > Terrestrial > Soil > Wetlands > Peat | place: Sweden: Norrbotten County, Stordalen Mire...
GAGTAGCGAGGCAGGTTCTGGGTGCGGCGCGGGAGTGGGCGCGACCTTCATTATTCTGTCGAATTGAGTAGATTCCGCGCTTCGCAATGAGCTATGCTGGCGGCGAATTGCCGGGAGATCGCCCATGGTCTGTTCCCGACCCGGTCCCCGCGCATAGGCCCTGGCGCGCACGGTGCGCATTTATCTCTGGAATCTATCCCTCGAAATGAGGGTTGGGGAAATGAGGTTTGGAATGCATCGTACAAGGAGATTTTTTGGCGTTATGGCTGTGTTCCTGCTGTTGGCCTGTGGACAGGCTCTGGCCTGGAATAGCGTGGGACACATGGCGGTGGCCTACTCTGCCTATCGGCAACTGACTCCGGCAGAGCAAGCCAGAGTTGCTGTTCTGCTGAAACTCAACCCGAACTATGCGAAATGGCTGACGTATATCCCAGCGGGAACCTCGGACGCCGACCGGGATATGTATGTCTTTATGATGGCGGCGACCTGGCCGGATGAGATTAAAGCCACGGGCAGTGGCTATACCGGCACCGATACACCACCGAAGGGTGAGACGGTGGCGCGGAATACAGGCTACAGCGACAAGCAGTTGCACAAGTACTGGCACTACATCAATATGCCTTTCAGCCCGGACGGCACTGCGCTGCCAGCGGTGGGCGGCCCGAATGCGGTGCAAAAGATCGGGGTATTCAAAAAGGCGCTGGCAGGAAGCAAGAAGGACGCGGTGAAGTCCTATGACCTGGTGTGGACGCTGCACCTGGTGGGCGACGTACACCAGCCCCTGCACTGCGTCACGCGGGTGACCAAGGATGCGCCGCACGGTGATCTGGGCGGCAATTTGGTTGTGGTGACGGGGACGGCCAAAGAACTTCATGCTTTTTGGGATGATGCGGTGGGGCTGGGCGCGACCAAGGATTTTATGAAGGCGGTGAAGGTGGGCCAAGGTCTGCCCACGGCCGACGCTTCCCTAGCTGGCGATGCCGACGAAAACCACTGGGCCACGGAGAGCTTTGAACTGGCGAAGAGCAGCGTATATGTGGAGCCGGTGGGGCTGGGGCTTGGTCCTTATACCCTCGACGCGGCGTACACCGCCAACACAGAGAAGATTGCGCAACAGAGGATTGCGCTGGCGGGGGCGCGGCTGGCGAGTTTGCTGAAGACGGCGCTTCAGTGCGGGGAGTCGAGCTGCGCGCATTGAGACGGGAGAGATCGGAGTTTTCGGGCTGGACAGACTGACAAAAAACAAGAATGCAAGTTGAACAAAAAAGGACACTTGTAAGTTTTATTCTTTCCCACCCTTCGCAAAAGCGCGAAGGATGGGGCACCCAGTGTTTGGGTTGGACAGGCTTCATAAAAGAACAGGCCGGAGCTGAGGCTCCGGCCTGTTTTTGCTGATGCGCGTGAAGGAAGGCAGACTACGGTACGAACACCTTGAGGCGCACATGCCAGGTGGTGGCCTGGCCGGGCTTGAGGGTGACCATGCCGGTATCGGTCGTGCCCCAGACCTTGCCGAAGGGGTCGCCGAAGTTGTACTGGTGCTCGATGGCCACAAAGCTCTTGGCGGGGGGCGCGTAGACCTGGATGGCCTTGATCTCGGGCGACAGGCCCTCGATCTTGACGCCGTAGTGGGCGGCCGGATCGATGACCTGGACTGTGACGGCCTTATTCTCCCAATTGAGGTGGCTCCAGTTGTCGTCAAAGAAGGTGCTGGCCAGGGGCGTTCCGCCGGAGTCGGACAGGTCGAACTTGGTTCCCTTCACGGGCACAACCTTGCCGGTGGGGAAGACGTTGTCGTAGTTGTCGACCTCGGCCACGGTGGAGGCCGGGATGCGCAGCCGGGCCTGGGTGCGGTCGCCGGAGGGCAGGTTAAAGTAGGGGTGCCAGGCGATGGCCATGGGCTCGGGTTCGCTTCCTGTGTTGCGGGCTACGATGGTGGCATCTACCGCGTCGGCGGTGAGGCGGACGGTGATGACCACGTCGGTTTTGGAGAACCAGTGGCCGTCGAAGTTGCCACCGTGGATGATGCCGGAGACCTCTTGGCCGCCGGGAACCTTCTCCACGGTGACGTTTTCTGTCTTGGCCTTGAGGATGAGGCCGTGCATGGCGTGGCGCTCAGCGCCCGGCTCGTGGCCGATGTTGTTGGCCGGCAGGGTGAGGCTGTGGCCCTGCCACTCGGTGGTCAGGGTCTTGCCGTCGGCGGAGAGCTTGCCGCGAATCCGGTTGGGATAGGGGACGAGGAAGGCCGCGCCGAGCCGGTAACCCAGATTGCCGTGGGCATCATCGTCGACGTCGAGCATCTTTTTGGCGCCAGCGAGGTCGGGCGAGGCCAGCACGTCCACGTTGCCCTTGCCGGGGAAGTTGGCGGTGATCTGCAAGACTTCCATGCCGCGGCCGGGGGCAAGAGTGACGCTGGTGAACTCCGGCTTGCTGGTGCTGGAGGCGGTGCGGCTCAGGGTGATGACTTTTTGGCCGCCGATTTCGGTGACCGCCTGGGCCTGGCTGGGTAGTGAAAGTGAACCGCTCATCGAAGTAAGCATAACAAGTGTGGGAAACAAAAGCTTCATCTCAATCCACCCCCTGGAGTTGAACTCGGATTCTCCGGTTTGGCTGTGGAGCGCGGACGGTGTTCACGGCGCAAGAAAGCGTATTCCGAAGGCGCTGCCATTCTATCCCAACCTGCGCCGCTGCTGCACTGCCCATGCAGGTAGAATTTGCCCATGGCTGTTTCCCCTAAATCTTTGAAGGCACTGAATGCTGCGATTGTGGCTTGCGAGCGCTGTCCGCGGTTGCGCAGCTATTGCGCGGAGGTGGCGCGGACCCGAAGGCGCGCTTTTGCGGACGTGGAGTATTGGGGACGGCCGGTGCCGTCGTTTGGGGATGAAGATGCGCGGGTGCTGGTGGTGGGCCTGGCGCCGGGAGCGCACGGGTCCAATCGGACAGGGAGGCCGTTCACCGGGGACGGCTCGGGAGATTTTCTGTTTCCGACGCTCTATGAGACGGGGTTTGCGTCGCAGCCGAAGGCGGTTTCACGCGACGACGGCATGAAGCTAACCGGGGTGTGGATCAACTCCGTGGTGCGCTGCGCGCCCCCGGCGAACAAGCCTACGCCGGAGGAACTGCGCACCTGCGCGCCGTGGCTGGACGAGGAGATTCGCCTGCTGAAGAATCTGCGGGTGGTGATTTGCCTGGGCAAGATTGCGTTTGACGGCTTTTTGACGCACCAAGTGCGCGCCGGGCAGATTGCGGCGCGGACTGGCTTCCTGTTTGGCCACGGTGTGGAATACGTGTTGCCCGGCGGGTTTATTCTGATGGCCAGCTATCATCCTTCGCTACAGAACACGAATACCGGCAAGCTGACGCGGCCGATGTTTCTGACCGTGCTGAACCGTGCGCGGCAGTTGGCGGGGCTGGCGTAAGAACCGCAATCTTTCCCGGCGCGGAGCCGGAGAACACGACCGATGGAGAGGAAGAGATGGACGAGATTTCGCAGCAAATATTGAAGGAACTGCTGCCGGCAGAGAAGGAAATTGCGCCCCTGCCGGTAAGCAAGAAAGCCGCGGGGCCCGACGCCATGGACCATTGGTCGCTGCCGGTGCTGATGGAGCGCGGGAGTTACCTGCGCAGGATGGCAACTTATGGGGACGGCTCGGCCAGCGAGACATTGAAGGAGTTTCCTGGGCACTTCACCATGCTTTCGGTCCGGAACCGCGACGGGGAGGCCGAGGTGCATGAGCACTTTGCCGATCTGTTTTATGTGCTGGATGGGCGCGCGACCATGGTGACCGGCGGCACGGTGAAAGCGGCCAAGACGGTTGCGCCGGGAGAGACGCGCGGGGCCTCGATCGAGGGCGGTTCGCGGCAAGAGATGAAGGCGGGCGACGTGGTGCATGTTCCGGCGGGGTTGCCGCACCAGATGCTGGTGGCCGGCGAGAAAACCATCTGCTGCTTCGTGATCAAGATCCAGGAGATGCCGTAGGGGCGCAGGTTAGAACAACTGCGTGGAGCGGCAGGAATACGGGAACTGCTTGGGCCTGGCGATGGACGAGGACGTTGGTGCGAAGGCCCAGGTGTTTCCCAGGCAGAAGTTGATCAGGGAGCAGCAGGGAATCGCAATACCGTTTGCGGCGAGAACCGGGAGGTGCGCTTCCTGCATCAGAAGGCGCATTAGGGCCAGATTTCCCAGCATGGAAACCATGCCGTTGGAAAGATGAAACCGCAGCAACTGGCCGAGGAGCGCGGAGCGGTCGCGGCGGTCGGGCCAGGTGTAATAAAGGTGCCAGACGAAGTTGTGGAGCAGCGTGAGTTCGAGGGCCGCGGCGGAGGCCAACAGATAGTGGCCTGGCGCAAAGCGGTTCAGCAGAGCCAGAGAGGCAAGCTGCACGGCCATGCCGATGACTCCGACGAGATTGAACTTTCCCCAGCGGAGGAGCGGGTTCACGGCAGCGGCTCCTCGCGGTAGAGTTGCGCGGTGTGGCGGACGGCAACGGTGATGGCCATGGCAGCCATGCCGCAGGCGGCAATGATTCCGCCGAGATCGAAAAGAAGCACGGTGTGGCCGAACACGATGGAGTAGGGGCTGCGCAACAGGGCCAGGTCGCCGACGATGAGCAAGATGCGAATCTCGGTGGGGCCGAAGATGCCCTGCGAAAGCTGGAAGCAGGACAGGGTGTAGGTGGCGAGATAGCTTTCGCTGGAGAGCACCAGAAACGCGACCAGCAAGGCGATGGCGGTTTGCCAGTGCAGGAAGCCGGAGAAGCCGAGGCCGCACATCAGCGCGACCGAGCCGAAGATGTCGGCCATGTGATCGACGTAGAAGCCATAGCGCGGACGCTGCTGACGGCGCACCCGGGCCAGAGTTCCGTCGAGGCTGTCGCCGAGCCAGTTGAGCGCGAGGCAGAGAATAACCAGCAGCAGGGCGGAGCGGTGGAAGCGCGACAAGGCGTAGAAGACGCCCGCGCCGATTTGCGCGCCGAGGCCGAGCAGGGTGAGTTGGTCGGAACTGAGCCAACGAGGCGCATGACGCGCCATCCACTCGAGCGCGCGCTTCTCAAGGGATGCGGTGAGCGAGCGGTTGATGCGGCTGGCGTTTTGAAAGACGGGGGCGGTGACGGTTTTCGTACTCATCGGACGGTCCTTTCCATTGGCCGCAGGGAGTTCAGGGGTGCGGCAAGCGAGCGAGCGGGGCGAACTACTTTTTCAGCGCGTTGCAGGTGGAGCGGAGAGTAAACTCCAGCGATTCGCGGGGCACACTTTCAACAAAAGGCCCGACCGCCCAGCCGAGGCCACGCGGAATGGAGCGGGTAAGCGAGATCGACTCGATCTGCATGTAGAGGCCGCCGTCGCGCTCTTCGTAGCTCCAGTACGTGTTCAAGCGCCAGAGGAAGCCATGCTCCTCGCTGGAACTGAGTGTGCGCTCCGAGGGCGTGCCGGGGGAGGCGATCTCGGAGATGCGGGTGCTGCGGGATAGGCTGTAGCCGCGGCGGTCGTCGAGCCGGCCGAAGGTGACGTCGTAGGTGGTGTCCATGACTACGGTGAGGATGTGGTGCTGGCGCACCCGCATGACGGCCTGAAAACGATCCGGGGTGCGATAGCTCTGCTGCCCGAGGATTTTGGCCTGCACGACCTGCGGGGAGAAGTGCCGGGGGTAGGCATCGAAGTCGCGCATCAGGCGCTCAAAATCCGCAGCTTTGGCTCCGGGGGCGAAGGCCGTGCCGCGCCAGTGGTGCAGCATCGCTCCGGGTAAAGCTGTGCCGGCAGGCGTGAGCTGCTCGACAATCCACTCTCCGCGGCGCAGGCGCAGGTCGACTTGCGGCCCGGAAGTTGTGGGAGCGAGGAAGCCGTTTTGCGAGCGGTGCTGCTGGGTCAGGCGCGACTCCAGCGCACCAATATAGGAGTTGAAGGCAGTGACGGCAGCCGGTGTGGGCTCAGCCCAAAGCGGGCCGGAAGCGGCGGCGAGGGAGAACAGAAGAAAGAGGCCGGAGAGTTTGGTGTGAGTGCGGTGCTTCATGGACTGGACGCTACGCCGCGCGGGGCTCCGGATCAATGCACGGGACCTCTCTTGTGAAAGATTGTTTCTCTATCCGCAAACGATTGCGGCGATTGGACTTGCGAAAAGTTGTACATTGGAGTGGAGATTCGGGTCGCCTGCGATCCGGAGAAGATGGTCAGCAGACATGACGGACGAACAGCCAGCACGGTGCTATCGCTTTGGAGTTTTCGAAGCCGATGCAGAGACGAACGAACTGCGCCGGCAGGGCGTGCGCGTGAAGCTGAACGGACAGCCGTTTCAAGTGCTGCTCCTGCTGCTGGAGCGGCCCGGCGAACTGCTGACGCGCGAGGAAATCTCTCGGGGGCTGTGGCCGGACGGGACCTTTGTCGACTACGAGCACGGCGTGAACTCGGCGGTGAACCGGATTCGCGAAGCGCTCGGAGACACGGCGAGCAATCCGCGTTTTGTGGAGACGCTGGCGCGGCGTGGCTATCGCTTTGTGGCTCCGGTGGAACGGATTGTGCTGGAGGAGGAACCGCCAGAGCCGAAAATTTCACCCGCAGCGTTGACGGAAGAGACCGAGAAGCCCGATGGCGAAACGGGGATGCGGATTCTGGCGTCGCCGCAGGAGTTGCCGCACGCTTCGTACCGGGTGGTGCAGACGCTGTTCGTGCTGTTGCAGTGCATGTATATGGGCTTCTATGTTGGGGCGCTGGCGAATTTGGCGGAGATTGAAGAGCTTTTTGCGCCGCTGCCCCGGGCGGCCGAGGCGCTCATTGTCCTGATCGTCACCGCCGCGATTCTGATTCCGGTGCGCGCCTTTGTGCTGTCGGCCGCGCTGTTCCATGCGCCGGGAGTGCGCGCCAAATTCCTGAAGATTTGGCCGTTTTTGCTGCCTCTGGACGAGCTGTGGGCGCTGGCGCCGTTCCTGCTGCTGCACCACATCAACTTTGGACTGGCGCTGGCGTGCACGACGCTGCTGCTCTACTCGCCCTTTGCGCAGCGCTCGCTGATGCTGATGGGCGCGGGCGATCCTGAGATCGCGGCATCAGCGCGTTGATCCAAATTAGGCGGCGACCTTGCACAATCTCCGACAGGACACAGTGACTCTGGTTTCGCTCTAGAATGGCGAAATGAAGATCATACCTAATGCAATCATTCTGTTTGTACTGAGCGGACCGCTGACGTTTGCGCAGGCGAACCCGCCGAACTGGGTGGGAACCTGGGCGGCTGCGCCGGTGGAAAAAGCGGTGAATCCCGAGATGGCTTCGCCCGCCAACTCCACCTTTCGCAATGTCGTTCACATCTCGCGCGGCGGCGATGCCGTGCGCGTGCAGTTGACCAACGAGTTCGGCAAGGAGCAACTGGTTGTTGGCGGGGCGCACCTGGCCTTGAGCGCGGGCAAGGACGCGATTCAGCCGGACACCGACCATGTGTTGACCTTCGGCGGACAACCGCAGGCGATGATTCCCGCGGGCGCCGCAATCTATAGCGACCCGGTGCCGCTGCACGTAAACCCGCTGGCCGATCTGGCCATCAGCGTCTACTTGCCGGAGCAGAGCTTGCACGAGGAAACCTGCCACATGCTGGCCAGCTCGACCAACTATGTTGCGGCGGGCAACGTTGCTTCCGCTGCCGCATTGCAGGGTGCGCAGGCGGTGACGGAGTGGTGCTTTGTGAAGGGCGTGGACGTGAGCGCGAAGGACGCGAGGGCGGGCGCGATTGTTGCCTTCGGAGACTCGATCACCGACGGCGCCAAGTCAACCCTGAACGGCAACCATCGCTGGCCGGATGTGCTGGTCGGGCGCTTGCAGGGCAACAAGAAGACGGCGGGCCTTTCTGTTTTGAACCTGGGCATCAGCGGCAATCGCCTTCTGCATGACAAGACCGGGCCGAGCGCAATGGCGCGGTTCGATCGCGACGTGCTGGCCGAGAGCGGCGTGAAGTATCTCATTTTGTTTGAGGGCATCAACGACATCGGGCACACGGCGCAGCCGCTGGGACCGGCGGACGTGATCACGGCGCAGGAGATGATTCTGGCGCTGGGGCAGATGGCGATGTGCGCAAAAGAGCACGGAATCAAGGTGTATGGCGCCACGCTGGCTCCGTATGAGGGGGCCAAGTATTATTCCCCGGCGGGAGAAGAGATTCGGCAAGCCGTGAATGCGTGGATCCGGACCGGCGGCGCGTTCGATGGCGTGATCGATTTCGACAAAATTACCCGCGACCCGAGCCATCCCGGCGTCTACCTTCCGGCGGTGGATTCAGGCGACCACCTGCATCCCAACGATGCGGGGTACAAGACCATGGGAGACGCAATCGATCTCACGCTGTTCCAGTAGAGCCGATCACACTTGGACGAAGTCTTTTTTGGCGGCTCCGCAGATGGGGCAGACCCAGTCGTCGGGGATATCTTCAAAGCGGGTTCCCGCCGGGATGCCGCCGTCGGGGTCGCCGATGGCAGGATCGTAGAGGTAGCCGCAAAGGGAGCAAGTGTATTGGTCGGCAGCGGACGGGGAGTTCGTCATGTTTTTCTCCGGTTCCGGGGCAAGGTAAGTGGGAGCGTTCTTGGGCGCCCGGCCTTTCCTGACCTCACGATAGTACTCATAGGTGAGCGGGGGGTGGGAGTTACTCACGACTTCGCCATCGATGACCTCTCCGACAAAGAGCAGATGGGTGCCGACGTCGATGGTTTGCACAACTTTGCATTCGAACCAAGCGAGCGTGTCTTCCAACAGAATGGGAGCGCCGGTTTTGCCGGTGCGATGGCGGGCCGAGGAGAACTTGTCGACGGTGCGGCCCGACTTGTAACCAAACAGGCCGATCAATTCAGCGTTGGCTTTCTGGTGCAGGATGGAAACGGAGTAGACCTGACTCTGGCGGATGAGGTCGCACGTGTAGTTGTCCTTGTTGCAGGCGACGGCAAACCGGGCCGGCTGCGAGGTGACCTGGAAGACCGTGTTCCCGACGTAGCCATTGGTATGACTGCCATCGGTGGAACTTACGACATAAAGACCATAACTGAGTTGGTGAAAAGCTTCCTTATTCATGATTGTGCCCTCTTGCCGGTTTGTGCCGGAGTTGCTTTTGTTGCCAAGGCCGGACCAGAGACGAGCATGCGCGGCATCACTACGGCTTGCTCTCCCAGCTTGGGGTTGCGTCTTGGTAAACAGACCATAGTAGCAGTGTGAGGTTGGTTTGGCTGCGATGGCGATGCGCAAAAAACAGGGCGCGAGGGGACCGAATTTGCGGTTCAGACGGGTTGGGTTCGAGGCAGGCGGAGGGCGGCAGCAATGAGGGCGGCGAGGAGGAAGCCCGCAAAGGTGCGGCAGAGCGCATCGCCGAGACTGGAGGCAGGTGGGAGAATCTGCTGAAAAATTAGGGTTTGCCGCGGGGGTGGGTGGAACGGTTTCCTGTACGCCAACTCTTGGCGAACGTGGCTGGCGAACGTGCTTGGCAATCGCGAGGGGCGCGGAGTAGGATGGGACGTTTTCGGTGATGGAGGAAAACGTACATGGCAAAAGCAGGCGGTAAGTCATCGATTCAAGATGCCCTTGAGACCCTGCGCAAGGCGGGTGTCCGCTCAAGATACGAAAACTACATTGGAGGCAAGTGGGAGCCGCCGACGACCGGGCGCTACTTTGTGAGCCAGAGTCCGGTGAATGCAGAGCCGATTTGCGAGTTTGCACGCTCGGGTACGGCGGACGTGGAGAAGGCGCTGGATGCCGCGCACGCCGTGAAGGAAAAGTGGGGCCACACTTCGGTGGCGGATCGCGCCGCGGCGCTGATGAAGATTGCCGATGTGATCGATCAGAATTTGGAGATCCTGGCGCTGGCGGAAACGCTCGATAATGGCAAGCCGATCCGCGAGACGCGCAACGCCGATGTGCCGCTGGCAGCGGACCACTTCCGCTATTTCGCGGCATGTATCCGCGCGGAAGAAGGCACGCTGGGCGAGTTGGACCAGGACACGGTTGCCTATCACTTCAAGGAGCCGCTGGGCGTGGTCGGGCAGATTATTCCCTGGAATTTTCCGCTGCTGATGGCCGCGTGGAAACTGGCTCCGGCCATTGCCGCCGGTAACTGCGCGGTGATCAAGCCGGCGTCGAACACGCCGCTGAGCCTGATGATCTTCGCGCAACTGGCGGGCGAACTGCTGCCTCCCGGCGTGCTGAATGTGATCAGCGGACCGGGTGGCGAAATCGGCAAAGCGCTGGCATCGAATCCGCGCATTGCCAAGATCGCATTTACCGGCGAAACCACGACCGGCCGGCTCATCATGCAATATGCGTCGGAGCCCATTATTCCGCAGACGCTGGAACTGGGCGGCAAATCGCCGAACATCTTTTTTGCCGACGTGATGGACGCGGACGACGACTTTTTCGACAAGGCATTGGAAGGGTTTGCGCTGTTCGCCTTCAACAAGGGCGAGGTGTGCACGTGCCCGTCGCGCGCGCTGATTCAGGAGTCGATTTACGACAAGTTCATGGAGCGCGCTGTGGCGCGGGTGAACAAGATCAAGGTCGGCAATCCGCTGGATCCGACGGTGATGATGGGGCCGCAGGTTTCAAAGGCGCAGATGGAGAAGAATCTCGACTACATGCGCATCGGCAAGGAAGAGGGCGCCAAGTGCCTGACGGGCGGTGAACGGGCGCACCTGGACGGCGACCTGGAGAATGGCTACTTCCTGAAGCCAACCGTGTTTGCGGGCCACAACAAGATGCGCATCTTCCAGGAAGAAATTTTCGGGCCGGTGGTTTCGGTGACGACCTTCAAGACGCTGGAGGAAGCCATCGCGATCGGCAACGACACCGTGTACGGGCTGGGCTCGGGGGTGTGGTCGCGCAACGTGAACAACCTGTATCGCGTGGGCCGGGAGATCAAGGCCGGCCGCTGCTGGACCAACTGCTACCACCTATATCCGGCGGGCGCGGCGTTCGGCGGATACAAAGAGTCGGGCTTTGGGCGCGAGACGCACAGAATGATCCTGGATCACTATCAACAGACCAAGAATCTGCTGGTGAGTTATAGCACCAAGGCAATGGGATTCTTCTAAGTCGCCGCTGTGTTGCTGGGCCTTGCAGGGCGGAGGAGAATTCCTTCGCCCTGCTTGTGTTTACGCGATCTTTGGCTGCGCGGCGCTAGGTCTCTGACCGGATGGAGATGAATCTTATTGTGTACTTGTCTATGAGGGCAACAGGCCGCAGATTGGAAGCATG
>Ga0224528_1002236_pt1 | contig 11206 bp, 6 predicted proteins | sample CBST25metaG_2_FD_179888 | JGI IMG/M metagenome (GOLD analysis project Ga0224528, IMG submission 179888) | Peat soil microbial communities from Stordalen Mire, Sweden - C.B.S.T25 | ecosystem: Environmental > Terrestrial > Soil > Wetlands > Peat | place: Sweden: Norrbotten County, Stordalen Mire...
CCAATCCGCTGAGTATCACGGCCGGGCAGACCGCTGCGATCTCCGTCAGCACCCAGAGCGTCCTCGGCTTCAGCGCGGATATCGCATTGAGCTGCGGGGGAACTCTGCCCGAAGGTGTTACTTGCGCCTCGGCGACTGTCGCTCCAGGTTCGACGGGCACCCTCAATATCTCCACCGTCGCCCCCGGAGAAGCTACGGCAACCGCGGCCAGCAACCACAATCCGCTGCTCGCTGCCTCAGGAGCTGCGGCCCTGGCTGGACTGCTGCTGATCTGCATCCCCAACCGGCGCCGCTTCCAAAACCTGTCCGCGGTGCTCATCGTCGTGGGCATCCTCGGTGCCGTGACAGGCTGCGGCGGAGCCCACTCCGTGAAACCCACCTCGCTCGTCTTGACCTCGGCCAATACCAAAGTGGCTTCCGGTGGCACTGTCACCCTCCAGGCCAACGTGGAGTCGCAAGACAACCTGCAGGGGACGGTCACGTTTTACGACGGCACCACCGCCGTAGGATCGCCGGTACAGGTCTCCGGCGGCGTAGCCATCCTCAGCTCCACATCGCTCCCGGTCGGCACCCACGCCATCACGGCCAAGTACTCCGGCGACAAGGAAGATACGGCCAGTTCCAGCTCCAACGTCGTTGAACAAACCGTCACCGGCGCGTTCACCTTAACCATCAATGCCACATCGGGCACGTTGAGCCAGCCGCTCTCTGTTCCCGCGACCTTGCAGTAAAAGGAAGCTGATAGCGTTGGCAGCTCCAACGTAAGCTTGCCGCAATGGCTGCACTTTGACCCGCTGGTCCTATCGTTACTGCAATGCCGGCTCCGGAGCAAACCGCTCCGGAGCTATTCCTTGTGCGTCGTGCAACGATTGACAAATTGAAGGCGAGAGTTCTTTTCCCACGCTGATGGGGCGCAGCGCAAGGCGTCCCATCGTGCGAAGGGGCCTGCATCCGATTTTCCCCCATCAGCTTAGCAGTTGGATCTCATCGGCGCCTGCTTCCTACCCGCACCGTCAAGGATAGTTGGGAGAGCTAGAACGCCATACTCAGCTGAGGGGCACGAGGTGGTCGCAATCAGCGGCTGTTCTCGCCATCAAAATGAGCCCAGCACCCTAATCAAATCGCCACGTCCGCCGTTTTTCACGCTGCCATTGCCCGCGATAATGTCCTTTGTCGTTGGCAATTCTTGCCGCGCCTCGGGGTGATGAGCACACGAGGCAATTTCGGTGGCATCGGCCTGTTCGCACCAAGGAAGATCAGCGGACACTTGGCGACATATCGGGACCGATCTGCTCGTCGATGAGCAGATCGGCGAAGCTGGCTTCACTCCAGAATCAATTCTGGCCACATCGGCGTTATGACTGTCGCAGACGAGGGAACTATTGGCGTAACACTTTTGAAGTGTGCTAGGGTGTAAGATCAAAAAATCTTCGGCAACCTAAGACGAAAGCGATGAAAAAGAATAGCGAGAAGAAGAGCGGCAAAGTTCTGGGTTCCTACCAAAAGGTTGGAACAAAGTTCGTCCCTCCGCTACTCCAAGCGTTCAAATTCGATTATGTAAGTTGGTCCAGCCAAAACATGCCGGAGTTGGTATGGTGGGACGTTTTGGCCGACAAGGTTTCACTTCGTTTCTCGGCGACGGTCGCTGAGGAAATCGCAAAACATTTTAGCGCGAAGAACAAACAGGATCGTTGGTGGGCGTTCATTTCGGATTACAGTCACATATCCGATGAGGATGCACAAGAACTGAAGGCACATCTGTCTGATGTCAATGTTTTACCCCAGATGGCAGCAAGCTTGAACGACTTTCTGTATCTTTACCCCGGCTGTCCAATCTCTAAGCTATTTGACTCGCGGCCAACCGGTTTAGTGGACACCGGTTATCTTCCACGATTTGAAAATCGCCTGGGTAAGCTCGAAGATAAACGGTCGAGAAGTGGCGTGCTTGCCCAGGCACAGGTCATCTATATGGCTTTCATATCGGGCAGGCTACATGTTAAAGCGGATTTAGCATTAGCAGACTTCCCGGCGGTAGAGAATTATCCAAACACAGAAAGATCAATAGAAGTCGGGGCGTCAATCTGCGCCGCTGTAAACATGCTAGCCGGTGATGCGCTCCCCAAATACCCGGAGGACGCTTGGGTACAGTACTTTTGGAAACGCAGTCTTGAGCTGCGCCCATTGGATTTCAGTCGCCTGGGACAACAATGATCAATCAAAGTAATTTCGAAGATCTTCTCAATTCGATCGAAGCACGGATTCGGCAAGAGCTTAAGAGCCGATGCGAGGCATACATACCGGATTTTCGGATGCCCGAGGTTTTCAGCGTACTTACTGCTCTGTTGGCGAGACAAGCGACCCTGGCGATCGAATTCGTCTCTGCTCCGCAGTTATGGAACTCGCATTCTGCACCGCTGTTCCTACGCGCGATGGCTGATGTCCACATCACCTTGTCTTGGATTCTTCTTGATCCGGAGACACGAGCGCGACAATACGTCGACCATGGCTTGGGACAAGCGATGCTCGAACTAGAGCATCGGAAGAACCTATTGGATCCGGTCGAGGAAGGCTCCAAAGAGAGCCTGAAGCAAATCATTCGGGCCGATGAGGCGTGGATTAACATTCAAAGGTGGAACTTTCTCGTCGAAGTAAACGTGGGTGCGTGGTCCGGTAAAAATACTCGGCAAATGGCGGAAGAAGCCGGAATCCTGGATTTTTACAACTATGTCTATACACCGTTCAGCCAATGTGCGCATAGTACCTGGTATCATGTTGGTCGCTACAACTCGGGGCCATCGCAGAGTCCACTCACCAGACAACTTTGGGTACCAGGAATTCACGAGTCTCAAACCGATCTGTGGAACTTGAGCCTTGCTGCAAAATACTTAGACAAGTCGTTCAACATCTTCGATGAAAAAGCGTTAGCTCGCCCGCAGTGCTCCGAAATCCAGGGCTGGATCAGCGCCGAGATGGAGATGCGTTTCGGGGCAGGCGGCGACAATCAGGACGGGGCGGAGGGGCTTGACTAGCTTCGTAGATTACGCCAATTGTGGGCTTACGCCAACAGCCCATTGCGCACATTCAGCGGGACTTAATTTCCAAAGGCCGGATTAGTACCAGCAAACGCCGGTTGCTACGGCGATCGGCGTCGATCCGGCTGGAAAACGAATAAAGCGGGCCGGCGACTGGAAACCCGGATGCTGGGAGACTTCCCAGCATCGAACGACGCAAAGAGTCCCCGCGGATCACATAGTGCACGATCGCCTCAACCGCCAATTGTCCCGTCTCGTACGTCGTAAACGTCAGGGTGTTAGGGACACGCTGACGCTCTTCTCCGCCCAAGCATGGACCCAAGACGCACGAATCGCAAAGCCTCGATGTCCGCCTTCCCCAAAAAAGACGCCGGCCCAGAGTGGCGGCTGACCGTCGGTTAGCACCCATCCACCGGAACTTGGGACTTAATCAGTTTCTTCAACCGAGCAGTTGACTGGCTTGGCATTTTGTGCTGGTCTCCGTTCATTCGGAAGTATGCGGTGGACTTGGGAAATGCAAACGCCTTGCGAAACCCGCCACGAACGCTGCTCCAAGAATACCCACCTCGTGAAAATCGCCTCCTCAACTCCTCAAAATGGCTTTGATTAAAGGTCTTCGCCTGCTCTTTGAGAAGTCGGGCTCCGGCAATTCTTAGTTCGTGAAGCGAGATCTCCCGTTCGAAACCGGCTTGGCGGGCGCGCCGGTTAATGGCCAGATGCGCGGCTTTTGCTGACAACGGCTTGCGTGTGACTTTCCCCGTCCCTCGGTCGACCGTCCGAAGCAACGGACCCTCCAAATCTGAGGTAAGATTTGATTTTCCGATATAGCCAGTCAACGCTCGTTCAGCCTCTGGCAAGCAGGGCAAAATGACTTCATCTTCTCTATCTCGTCTCTTCGGGAGCGCCTTCGATCCGAAAATCCGCAAATAAGGCTGTTGTCTCTTCCAAAACATGTTTCTGCGCTCCATGCCCAGCGCGTCTGAAAGGCGCAGATGGTTGTAGAAGATCAACGACATGAGCGCGCGATCTCGTAGGCCAGAAACATCAGAACAATCTATCGAGTCAAACAGCCTGTCCGCCTCATGGTGATCAGGGAGAGGTCTCGGCTCAGAAGGGTTCAAAGGTTTTAGTGTTCGTGGCATCTGGGGCCTCAGCGCCAGCGATGGACCAGGTGAATTAGTCATAGAGTTCAAAGGCAAGCCGACGCAGTTTTATGGCTATGCGGCCCATGGGCCAAAGTGCATGCCCGATGAAGAAGACCGTGGCACCCTTGCCCCCATCGCTGCAGTGGCCTCCGTTCCCTTTGCCCCCGAGATCTACATCCCTGCGGCGTGGGCCTTACGCAATTTCCAAGGTGGGCGGCTTTACAGCACATATGGTTTTTTTGATTCGTTCAACCCCAGCTTCCGTGATACCCATGTCAGCGTTAGGTCAGGCAGCGTTGATGGGCGCATAGGCTTGGTTGATAATGACCATCTCAGTGACAATCAGGGGCCGATTCTAGGCATGATCGCGAATTACAAAACCGGTATCATCTGGAACGCCACCCGTAGAGCGCCCAATCTGGTGCGCGGTTTGAAGCGAGCAGGCTTTACAGACGGTTGGTTGAATGGGACATAAGATTACCACTGCGAATCGATCGGAACACGGGAAGACGAGGCTGCGGCGCCGTGGAAGGGATGTTTTCAGCTTTGTGTCCGGGGCATGATTCTTTGCACGATGGATGCACATGTCTGCGGCCAAAACGCGGTCGAAGGTTTGCACACGATTTGGCGGTCATCCTCAGTGTGGCCCTCACCTGTGGTTCTGACGGGTGCCGGATCGTCCGAGCCGGTCGCTTTGGTGCTGGCGAAGAGGAAGGAAATCCGGGTCTGCGTGTTTCCAGGCCTCCTGGACCTGACGTTCGGCGCTGGCCGCTCCCGCCGAGTCGCCTAGTCGACGAAGCACATTGCCCAGTTGCAGCGCGGCCAAAGGGATATAGGGTGAGTCTGGCACGAGGGCGCGGTGTGCGAGAACGCTGCGATATTCGGCCGCCGCTTTCTCAGGGTATCGCGAGTCTTGATACGCGATACCGCGATAGTATGCCGGGGCCAGACCCAGGGCGCTGCACGCATCGTAAGCGCGGGCCGGTTCAAGTGCCTGGATCGCTGCTTGAGGGTCGTGCTTGTGCAACTGGATTGCGGCCCGTACCGATGGCAAATCGGCCTGATTGAGAATCGTGTCGAGTGGAGCACGTGCGGCGGCTTTTGCCGCTTCCGATTCTGCGAGGGCGGTGTCACCGCTACGACCAAGCGCCAGGGCCGCCAATGCCTGGATGTGCATATTGTCAGGCGCGAACCGCAGCGCTTCGTGGGCGAGTGTGCGTGCCTCATGCGGATAACCGAAGTCGACTTCCAAAATGGCCTCGTCCACATCGACCGTTGCCGCGAGTTCCGAGAATCCCTGGGCCAAAGCCACTCGACGGGCCTGAGCGAATAACTTCCTGCCTGAGTTGAGCTTTCCCTGATACATCGCAACCCATGCCACGTCATCCAGCAGTTCGCCTTCCGCTGCGTTCCCGCGCGACCATTGGATCTGCTCCTGCATGGCGGTGTCATCGTCGCGCAGAAATGCCAGCAGGAAACAGGATTCGTGGAGCATGGCGCTGTCGCCTTTCCCGCCTTGCGCACTGCGGCACAGGGTGTGCAGTTCATCCAGATCGCCGGTCTCGAGGTACACGCGGGCAAGTGCCGCCTGAGAAAAGGAGGATGCGGCATCCAACTGCACAGCGGTGCGCGCGATACTCGCGGCTTTCTCCGGCTTGCCAATGTCCATATATTCGATGGTGAGGTTGTTATATGGTGAAGAATCCCGTGGATAGAGAGAGCGCCATAGCTCGTACGCTTCGATCGTCCGCTGGATCTCTCCGGAGATCGAATAGTAGTGCGCCGCGATGTAGAGCCGTTCGCGGTCGGAGGTGTGTTCGCGTAGATCGAATGCTTTTTTGAAGTAATCGGCACTCTGGGTTAGCTCGGCGGCATTGGAGTAAATGGTGCCAAGGCGGGCATAGGCTAACGCGAACTGAGGGTCGAGGTCGACCGCAAGTTTGTAATCCTGGATGGCTTCAAACTCCTGGCCATTGTCTCGTTTCTCCTCGCCGATTGTGAAGGCTCTGAGCGCCGCCAGGGAGGGGGTTGTGGCCTGGGCCAGTGGCACATTGAACCGGCGCAGCGAATCGCGAGATTCACCGAGGCTTTTACGCACCTCGTTCGTGGCCTGGTCCAGGGCCGCAAGTACCGTCTCGCGGCTCTTCGCTCTGGTTGTCTGGCTGGTCAGCAAGCTTCCACTTGCGCAATTTCGAGCGACAATTGTGATCTCGAACCCTGGCGGCCGCGCCAAGATGGCTCCGGTGATCAAGACCTTGCCGCCAAGTGAAGTGCAGCCCTTCAGCAGTTGCTGCAACGACGCCGAGGCTGGGTCAGGAATCAGCCGAAGCAAGCTTTGATCGGGTATCAGGTTGAGGTACGGGGATTCCTCGAGTTTAACTCGAAAGACATGCCCTAACCCGCTGTACGAATCATCGCCGGAACCGTTGGTGAAGCCGCCGAGCACAACCTCGCCCGGGCTACCGGTCAGGGGGCTGCGCTGGTGCAGGTGAAACAAAAGTGCACCGGCCGCGATCGCGAACAAGAGGGAAAGAGAAAGTGCTGCGGCTCGGATAGAACGCGAATGGAGAAGCCTTTCCGCCTGCTCCAGCATTGGCAGATCAGGGAATACGGAACCGGCCGCGGAGGCGGAGCTCAAGATGGGTTCGACCTCACCGTTGAACCTGTATCCGCGTCGCCGGACGGTCTCGATGTACCGCGCCGCGCCCGCTTTTTCTCCCAGGGCCTCCCGCAGCTTGGCTGCGGCGACGTGGAGGCCGTTGTCCAGTTCCCCAAAGGTCCGGTCGCTCCACAGTCGACTCCGCAGTGTCTCTTTCGACACCACCTCGCCCGGCGACTCGAGCAAGACAAGCAGGAGCTGGAAAGGCAGTTCCTCAATTTTTATTCGCTTATCATCGCGCAGCAGTAGACCATTACGGATCAAAACTTCGAATCGGCCGAACCGATAGCCGTCGCACGCGGATTGGGGTATTTCGAATGAAATGGCGTTCTTAGAATACCAAGGTGACAAGCGCTCCATCTCAGGCAAGCGGTTTCGGCTGCGAGCGCGACGCCCATATAAGCAATTGAAATCAATAGCTTTATTGGTTAAGAACCCCTTAAGCATAAGTTTTGTTGACTTTAAATCAACGATGCATTCATATGGCTTCATTCGTTCCGCTCCGCCTCTAAACGCAAAAAAACACCGATTTTCAGACTCACTTTTCGCCATTGCACTTCTCCTTTCGCCCCAAACGGACGCCAGGAGGCGAGCTTGGCGCATTTGTCACAGATTGCATTTGCCCAACTCCATGCGCCGTGGACGATTTGATCTTCTGCCGAGGATGAACAACGTGAAAAGTACTCCATTCAGTATGCGGTGCCTTTGTCTTTACCTGGGAATAGCGTTTGTTGCCGCTGCCGCGCTGGCGCAATCCAGCGCCTCTGCTCCCCAAATTGTTCACGCCCCTTCCGCTCCGCGCGATCGCGTGCGTGGGGCTGTCTCCGCTGAGGTCATTCCATTAAAGGGGCAGACGCGCCCGATGGAGCGCGCCGCAGTGGATCTGGGCGAGGCGCCGGCTTCCATGTCCACGGGGCGAATGGTGTTGCTGCTTCGGCGAAGCGCTGAGCAGCAGGCTCAGCTCAGTCAATTTCTCAGTCAGGCGCAGCACCAGGGCTCGGCGAGCTACCGCCAATGGATGACGCCTGAGGCGTACGGTGCAACCTACGGCATCTCGGACCACGATCTGGCGGCGGTGCAGCAATGGCTGCAAGCAAACGGGCTCAAGGTGGAGCGGGTCTCGGCGGCGCGCAACGTCATCCTGTTCTCCGGCAGTGCCGGCTCGCTTTCGGGCGCCTTTCGCACCAGCATCCACAGCTACATTGTTGGCCAGCAAAAGCACTTTGCCAACGCTACGGACCCGCAAATCCCGGCGGCGCTGGCACCGGTCATTGCCGGGGTTTCGCCCATGAACGACTTTCATGCCAAGCCCATGCACGTACTCGGCAAGGCGGCGCACTACGAGGCTGCCTCCGGTCATCTGCGGCCGGACATGACGGGCGGCGACTCAAATAATGGCTATTCTCTGTTTGTTACCCCGGCCGACGCTTCCATCATCTACGACACTCCCAACCATCTCCTTAACCCAGCAGCTACGCAAACGTTGGATGGAACCGGCGTGACCATTGGCATTCTGGGCTACTCGGCACTGCCCATGGCCGATGTGCGGAATTACCGGACAGCCTTTCTGCCGGCAAGCGTGGCCGGCAATTTGCCCAAGCAAATCCTTGATGGTGGCGTGGATCCGGGCATTCTGGCCGGAGGCGATGCTGAAGAGGCCCTTCTCGACGTCGAAGTCGCGGGCGGTCTTGCACCGGGCGCCGGGATCAATTACTACTACGCTCCCTCGACCGACCTGTCCGACGGGCTCATTCTGGCCGGCCTTCGCGCCCTCGAAGAGAACAAGGTCAATATCCTGAGCGCCAGCTACGGCGAGTGTGAACTCGACTTGGGCGCGGGCGGCAACATGGCCTGGGCCGAGCTGTGGCAGCAGGCAGCGGCCCAGGGCATCACAGTGACGGTCTCGACGGGGGATTCCGGCTCGGCCTCGTGCGATGGAGACACCGCAAATAAGCCGGTGCAGGCGACACGCGGGCTTTCTGTGAGTGGGCTCGCCTCAACCCCCTACAACATTGCCGTTGGGGGAACGGATTTTTACTCGCTCGGCAGCAACTTCGGGGCGTACGTCAACACCGCAACAGCGGGAGATTACCCCTACTACGCGACAGCACTCGGCTATATCCCAGAGAACCCTTGGAACGACTCCTCAATCGTGGTGGATAACAGTTTCACCGACAACTTACCCGCGTATGACCAACTCGGCGAGACCAATATCATTGGAGGCGGCGGTGGGCTCAGCAGCACGGCAATATGCGCGGGGTGGACTGATAGCCAGGGTCAATGCTCGCAGAGCCTGAGCGGTTATCCGCAGCCTCCTTTCCAAACGGGTTTCCAGCAGGTGCATCCCGTTCGCTCCATCCCGGACGTATCTCTTCTGTCTGGTAATGGCTTCTACGGTGCATCCTGGGTCTACTGTTCCGACTCGACAGTGGACCAGCAAGGCGGTAGCTATGCCGACTGCCAGGTAGACGCGAATGGCCACCTCGTCGACGGCGGCAGGATCGGGCTGATCGGCGGCACTTCCGCCGCGACTCCGGCTTTCGCGGGCATGCTTGCCATGATCTCCCAGTCGCAGGGCGGTGCGCGCCTGGGCCAGGCCGATGCGGTTCTCTATAACCTGGCGCAGGACTACGCAGGCAAGTACCAGCGGGCCTTCCACGACATTGCGATCGGCAACAACTCGGTCGACTGCGCAAGTGGTTCGCTGAACTGCGATTCCACCAACTTCCTCGAGGGCTACAACGCGACCCCAAGCTACGACATGGCCACGGGGCTGGGTAGCGTCGATGTTTCCCACCTCATAAGCCTGTGGACAGCGACCAACTTCGCCGCCACAAACAACACCTTGGCAGCCGGTACTTCGATCGACTCACTCTCGGCTGCACCGATCACTGTGGTTCACGGCACGCCGCTTTACTTTGCGACGACGGTAGCCCCCAACAATGCAACGGGACAGTTCAGCCTGGTGGCCACCGACAGTGCAACAGCGGCCAGTTTCAACGACTTTGGAGCTTTGGACAGCACCGCTACCGGCAATCTCACCACCAGCGACCTGCCCGGCGGCACGTACGCGGTCTATGCATACTATGCGGGGGACACCAGCCATACGGGCAGTCAATCGTCGAATGGCATCAATGTCACCATTAGTCCTGAGTCCAGCACAACCACGCTCTCCTTTAGCGCCTATGACCCGACAACCTCTCTCATTACTGAGGGACTCAGCACGGTGGCGTACGGCGAAGGAACTTTCCTCAACGCGCAGCCGCTTGGCAACAGCTCTACAGTCGACTGGACCGGAAGCCTGATGCCCGACGGCGTCGCCACCGGCAGCGTGACCTTCACGGCCAACGCAAAGACACAATCAGCCGCCATCAACAGCCTGGGGGTGGCGCAGATTTCAGCCACATCATTTCCTCCGGGAACCTATGCGTATCAAGCAAGCTACGCGGGAGATGCCAGCTTTGCGCCGAGCACCAGTTCCACCCAGACACTGACAATCACCAAGGGAGCCACTTCTTTGTTGCTGAGTTCCAGCGGAGCCGCGGTAACTCCCATCGGTCAGGTATCCTTGACGGCGGTTCTTCAAACCGACAGCATGGCGCTCTACCCCACCGGAACCATTGCGGCGACGGCGAATGGCCATACGTATTCTCCGGCCGAAGTGGAGGAGGGCGTGTCAAATGGAGCGGATGCCGTTGCATTCCTCTTTTCGATTCCTGCCTCAGACCTGGCGCCGGGCTCGAACTCCATCAGCGTCAGCTACGGAGGCGATGCGAACTACCTGGCTTCCAACGGCAGCACCAGCGTAACGCTTCTCGGCGTAGAGGGGACCTTTGCCTTGAGCGGACCTGATCAGCCGGTCACCGTCGAGGCATCGCAGCTTGCGTCGACTACCGTTTCGTTAATGACCTCGAACGGCTTTAATGGACTGGTAAACATGGCCTGCACGGTGAGCACTGCCTCAACGGGGCATACGCCGATCTGCCAGGCCGCGGCCGCCACGCTGTATGGAAGCGCCGGCTCACCTTCGGCCACTGCAACCTCGGCCGTTTCGATCGCCGCCTATGCGAACTCGCCGGCCGGCGCCTACACCATGACGGTCACGGGAACGAACGGTCAGCAGAGTCATTCCGTGCAGATTCCGATGCAAGTGACGGCGGGACCCAACTTCACGATTGCGGCGGCCAACAGCTCCCTCTCGATCGCAGCGCCCGGACAGGGGGCGACGGACGTTCTCACCCTTTCTCCAACTCGGGGCTTTACCGGAACGGCTGTGTTCAGTTGCACCGTTGCGCCCATGCCAACCTCCGGAACCGCGCCAGCCTGCACTCTCCCGAGCAGCGTTGTGCTGGGCGCGAGCGCGTCGACCG
>Ga0224528_1002244_pt1 | contig 11161 bp, 15 predicted proteins | sample CBST25metaG_2_FD_179888 | JGI IMG/M metagenome (GOLD analysis project Ga0224528, IMG submission 179888) | Peat soil microbial communities from Stordalen Mire, Sweden - C.B.S.T25 | ecosystem: Environmental > Terrestrial > Soil > Wetlands > Peat | place: Sweden: Norrbotten County, Stordalen Mire...
GGGGGGTAAAATCCGAGTCGAAGTAAGTATCCTCCGGCAGAGCCGGAGGCTTTACGGTGTGAGCCGCTCAAAGCGGCTTAGCGGGGTCGCTAACGCGGCCCCGATTGAGTTGAGCCACCTTGTCGGTGGCAGGTCATTTCCACAGGTTCAATTGGTCCAGGCGCTCATCTTCCACTTCCTGGTTGCGAATGTACTCCCGAATCACAGCCTCATCCCGGCCTACTGTCGATACCAAATACCCTCGCGCCCAGAAATGCTGACCAACGTAATTCTGTTTTCGCTCCCCGTACGTCCGCGCCAAGTAAATCGCGCTCTTGCCCTTGATATACCCAACCACCTGCGACACTGCGTATTTCGGCGGTATCGTAATCAGTATGTGCACATGGTCAGACATCAAATGGCCTTCCTCGATCTTGCATTCACGCTGCTGGGCCAGATCGCGGAATACCTCGCCCAAATGCTGGCGGAGGGTTTTGTAAAGCACCTTCCTGCGGCACTTCGGGATAAACACAATGTGATACTTGCAATCCCATTTCGTATGGCTTAAGCTGCCCTACTCGTCCATCCGGTTTCTCCTCTTCGTGTGCTTGGCGGCTCACGTCGAAGAGTTTCTGGATGGACCCCCGGAAATGTCAAACTGCTACTGCCACCCCGGCAAAGCCGGGGGTTCTCCCTTTGGGAATAGGCGGACACCTAATAAGGATCATTACCCTCGTCAAGAGGGGAGCTTCGCACGCTTACCGTGCTCCGCAAGATCAGTTCCCTGACACGCCCTTCCCAGCGGGGACCATCGATATCGGACCCGATCCCGAAATTCCCGTCGCCATGGCGAAATTAACCGGCCAATATCATTAAACCGCCGTTTAGAGGAGCAGCTGATGGTCGCATGGAACAGAAAGTGGGGTTATTATTCTTCAGCTGGTTTTCTTACTTGAGGCGGAGGTATTAGCAGTCCGACTTACTAGTACAGTGACCGCGTGAATAAGTAATTCAGTTTAATACGTGCCAGCTTTCTGGTGAACTTCCACTTGATCCTAGTCTTGTCGTGGTTGGTGCGACGATTCCAGGCTTTGGCTTGGCGGCGCAGTATGGCAATATCGCCGATCCGGCGTTTCCCCAGGCATTGGCGGCTGAAGAGGCTGATCTCGATCTCAGCCTGGTTCAACCAGCTTCCATGTTTGGGCGTGTAATGCACAGTAAAACGATCCCACAGCCATCCACCATCCGCTTCGCCGAAACGGTCAACCAACGCCTTGCGAGTGTGGGTGCTCAGGTTGTCTACGACCAGATGGATGGTGTCAGCGGCCGGATAGTGCTCGGCGATTTCCAAGATGAAATCGGCAAACTCAGGCGACGAACGCGTGGGCGTCACTTTGGTGAAATGAACCCCCGCCTTCGGTTCGACTCCGCAGAAAATGTTGGCCGTGCCACAGCGTTTGTACTCATAGTCCCGTCGTGCGACCTGGCCGGGCCGCATCGGAATCGAAGGCCGCGTATCTTCATGGAGTACCGTCGGCTTTTCGTCGACGCAAATCACTGGCTCCTGCTCTGACAGCGGCATTTCGTATATCTTGAGCACGTCCTCCATGGGGAGGATGTACTCGTTGTCCAACTTCCCCACGCACCACATTGTTTTCCCGCCACGGCTTGAGGTCGTGGCTCTCCAGCAGCACTCGAATCGTCTCTCGGCCCACACGCGGAACCAGTTTGCGCTTGATCACCTCTTCGGTCAGCAGACGCACCGTCCAGCGCGCCCGCCCCTCAGGAGGCGGCGAGCAGACCACAGCGATAATGTGCTGCTGTTGTTGCTGATCCAGAGCAGGAGTCTTACCCGGACGGCAAGCATCAAACAACGCCCGTTCGAGACCGCCATCGATATACCGCTTGCCGATCTGCCACACGGCCTTGGCGGATAGCCCCAGGTTGGCGCCCACCGCTGGCGTGGACTGTCCTTGGTCCATCTGGCGCAAGGCCAAAGCACGCAACGTTGTGCGCACCGCCTGCAATCCGCCACCCAACAGTTGCTCTACCTGCTGCCGTTCTCGCTGTTTGAGCTCAATCTGAAGTCGTTTGCCTCTGCCCATACCTCAGCTATACAGCCAGATATGGCCTGCTACAAGTGCCTAGACTGGTTACCTATACATGCGGTCATGGTACTAGTGAGAGGAAACTCCTCGCGCACCTGAGTCGCGATGTCCCAACCAGCCTGCTCGATGGCCGGAGTGATGAATTTGGTGCAAATGTCGCGTTCGCTGAGCTGACGCTTTTCCATTCCTGTCCTCTGCATTTCAGCTCAAGTCTGGGCTGCGCTTGGTTTTGTCTGGCATATTGTCTGCCTGAAGGCTGTGTTTACGCGCATATGCCAGCACAAGCACTTCAACCATAGACGCCACGGAGCGATGCTCATGCTCTGCCGCGCGCCGCAGTATCTGTTTGATTTCAGATGAGATACGAATCGACAAAGTCTCGTCTTTAAGACGCGGCATATTACCCTCCGATGAGACAAGTACTGCTAATGTATTGCATTATGCATTGCATCCGCAATGACTTTTTGCTGTCTTGGGCTGGGCTTTTGTTTTTTAGATTCAGCCCAGTGCGGATTTTCGCGACACCGTTACGAGATAGGCCACACAGTCGATGTGCACTCGGATAGCACTCATTACGATGGTCTTGACGCGCTGCACGGTATCTGGCCGGTTCCCTTTTTCCCACTCCCCTCACACGGTTCGAATCGTCAAGGTGGTTCCTTTGGCCTGAAACTCCAGCCTCGTCATGCAATGAATCCACTACGCTCAGGCGTTCCATTTACGCGGACTCCTTCGATTACTGTGTCTTGCCGCATGATCTTCCAGTGTCCTACATGTATGCTGTAAAATACATCACGACGGAGAGATCACATGCCCACGGCGAAGAAATCCACAACCCGACCGAAGCGCAGAGTCGTTGCTCCCGCCGACAAGCGGACTCAGATTCGGCTCACCGTCGATTCCAAATTCACCAAGAGCAATTTCAGCCAACTTTTCGCAGTGCTCAAAATCCGCAACAAGAACGCCCTGGCCGAGCACATCATCATGAATTTCATAACCAAGGCCGCGCAGGCGCAGCTCCTTGCGTTTTACAACAACCAATGGCTGAACATTCCATTTCAGGGTATTGACACCGCATTCGTATTTCCTTTGACCTACGAGATCGCCGATGAATTGGATCGAGTTGGAGGAGAGATTCTCGGCGGAGTAAACCGGTACAAGACATTTCGCGTGATGGTGGCCTACTTTGCCTTCGTCCATAAACTGAAGAATCAAACACTGACAGCAGGAGCATAGTCTCTCCTGCGCATCTTCCAAGCTTGCTGGCGCGGCTTTCGAGCCGCATTCGTGTTTGGAGTTGATAGTCTGGCGTGCGCGGCAGGCGACCGGCAAATCGCCGCCGTGTTGTAGATTGAGCCGTCGGAAGCCCTTCAGGTAGGTTTCTTGAGCCTCGAACGCAGTGCGAACAGTCTTCGATCATCTTCGAACATAGTTCGACGTTGTCCGAATTCCGTTCGATGTCAGCAGATGTCGTCACCATCGCTAAGCCGTCAGGCTTAGGGATAGTGTCTTCCTTCAAAGCGAGCGCAGCGAGAATGAGTTTCTCGGTACTTTCTTCAATTGATGCTCGCAGAATCAGGCGGCTTTGTCTGCAATGCGGGAAGATCACGATGTCGGATTGCCTTTCCTGCATCTCAAAGTTTAGCCCGAGTGCCATAAGGAATTGCATGATGCGCTCTCCGGGCTCATGCGTCGTGGTGTTCCTCAGCAGGGTATCGTGACATAGGCCATTGCATTCGGATTTCGAACAGGGTTAGCGTCTGGTTATGCTGACTTTGCGAGCCATGACGGATGGTGCCGGATATGCCCAACGCCATCTGGAACACAGCGACTATTACGATGAAGGCTGTCGCGTTCAAGGGGAGTGGCATGGATGCGGTGCGGAGTTGCTTGGCCTGCATGGGGAGGTAACGCGGGAGCAATTTGAAGCAGTTCGAGAAGGGTTGCATCCAGAGACGGGGGAATTCCTCCGGCCTCGCCACAGTGCTGACCGCATTGATGCATATGGATGCGAACAGAGCAAAGGGAGATCGCTGTACGATCTGACATTCTCCGCGCCGAAGTCGGTTTCGATTCAGGCGCTCGTCGGCGGGGATGAGCGCCTGATTGCCGCCCACGACAAAGCTGTTCGAGAGGCACTCGCTGAGGCAGAAAACTACGCTGCCGCGCGTGTTCGGCTGAATGGTGCGAACGAGGACAGGGCAACGGCAAACTGGATTGTGGCCGCATACCGGCACGACACGAGCCGGGAACTCGACCCACAACTCCATACTCACGCCGTAACTGCCAATTTGACCTACGATGGGGTGGAGGGCCGCTGGAAGGCATTGCAAGCATCGGGACTGTATGAGCGGCGTGCGTATCTGACGGAGATTTACCGGAACGCTCTGGCGCGAGAAGTATATGGCCTGGATATGAGATTGAGCCGCGCCGCGATTCCAAGGGGAGGGATCACGGCTTCTAGATTCGCGGCGTATCGGATGAATTGCTCGAAAAATACAGCGTGCGCAGCGCGCAGCGGGATGCCGCCATCGAACGATTCACGGTGGAGCATGGTCGCAAGCCAACCAATAATGAAGTTGCCGTGTTGGTCCGTGAATCCCGTGCTGACAAACTGGCGGAAATCTCTACAGAGAGATTGAGGAAACAGCAGCAGGTGAGATTGTTGCCCGAAGAGGGCCAAGCGCTCAATCACCTGCGCGAAGAGTCATTTGACCATGCCGGAGAAATCCCGCATGAACCCTTGCAGGCAACGGAATCGCTTCAACACGCGAAAGAGCATCTTTTTGAGCGCAGCTCCGTCGTGCGTGACCACGAGTTGATGACGGAGGCCTTGCGCCACGGGCGCGGCAAGATTGATCGCCGTCAACTGCGTGGTGCCTTGGCACTGGAAGAGTCGCAGGGTTCACTTATCCGGGCCGGGAACAATTTGGCCACACGGGAAAGCCTTGAACGCGAACAGTGCATGATTGCAGCGGTAAACGGTGGCATCGGACGTTATGAGCGGTTGGGCGGGAAGCGCGAATTCAGTCCTTCAGAGCGGCTGCGTGGGGAACAGCAGCGGGCCGTTCATCAGATACTGGAGTCTCAGGACTTTGCCGTCAATCTGCGCGGGGCCGCTGGAACCGGCAAGACCAATACGCTCACGGAAATCGGCCGCGGTTTACGCGATGCCGGTCGTGAAGTTTTGGCAGTTGCGCCAACGCGCTGCGCGGTTGAGGAATTGCAAAAGGTCGGATTCCGCGATGCCATGACGATCTCGCGATTGCTGGAGGATGCGAAGGCGCAAGCCGCGTTGCATGGCAGAGTGCTGGTCGTGGATGAAGCGGGCATGGTCTCAGGCCGTCAGATGGAAGGCTTGCTCAAGCTGGCGGAGCGCGAAGACGCGCGGATTCTGTTCTCTGGCGACACGCGGCAACTTCAGAGTGTCGAGGCATCGGATGCCCTGCGCATTCTGGAACAGGAATCGCGGATGAAGAGCGTTTCACTGATGGCTGTGCAACGGCAGACGCAGGCTCAATATCGGGATGCCATACAGACGCTGCGGCATTCGCCGGAGCAGGGCTTTGAAAAGCTGGAGCAGCTTGGCGCTGTTCGTGAGGTTCCTTATCTGGAGCGTGCGCAGGCGGTGGCATCTGCATATCGGGTACTCACGTCTGAATCAAACCGAACGGTTCTCGTGGTTGCCAGCACGCATGATGAGATCGGCAAGATTACCCATGCCATCCGTGAGGAGATGAAGCAGCGCGGCGAGCTGGATCGCGGCATTGTCTCCGAGCGCTATGTACCGCTGCAATGGACCGAGGCGCGAAAGAAAGATTTGGTGAACTACAAGGCAGGACAAGTTCTGCTCTTCCATCGCTCTTCGCGTGGGATCGAAAAGCATGAGGCGCTCACCGTCGAGCGAATAGAAAAGTTGGGCATTGTCGCCAGAGACCAGCATGGCATGGAGCGCACGGTGAGTCCAACACAGGCGCGCTCTTTTTCTGTGCATGAACGCCAGCAGATCGAGGTGGCTCCCGGCGACAGGCTGCTGCTAACGGGCAACCGCGGCGCAACGGACTTTCGAGCCACCAATGGCGAACTGGTGAAAGTGCGCGATGTCGATGGCGGACGCATTCACCTTGAAGATGGCCGGACGCTGCCCGCGAATTACCACGAGTTCGATCACGGCTACGCGGTTACTGCGCATCGCAGCTAGGGAAAAACAGTGGATGCGGTGATTCTTTCCGCCGATGCAATGAAGCAGGAGTTGTTCTACGTCGGGGCCTCGCATGGCCGCCAGGAAATCGTCGTGGTGACCAGTGACCGCGAGCAGTTGCGGAACTTGCTCGGCATCTCCACGGCGCGGCCATCGGCAACTGAACTGGCGAGAGAACAAGCGCTGCCGCATTCCGCGCCAAGGTTTGCTCCTGGTCGGTCGCCATCGCAGACCAATGAACCGTCGGCGCTGCGGCAGAAAATTGGCCATAGGCACGATCTGGAAATGAGCCGGTGAGTCTTGGCAATCATTGCTTCCCCGCGCATCCGCTGCGGATTCGGAACCGCTGCGGAAGCAGATGATTTTGGCTGCATTCCCGCGAATTGCGAAATATGCGATTCTGTCGTATATTTCGCATATGTGGATTACGCGCGATATTGAGTCCCGCCTACAACGCTCCGCGAAGACGCGGCCAGTGGTCGTGTTGACCGGGGCCAGACAGACCGGCAAAACCTCCACGTTCCGACGCCTGTTTCCGAATCATGCCTTCGTGTCCCTTGATCTCCCCACCGAAGCGGAACAGGCTGAGAAGGAACCAGGGCGTTTCCTCCAGCGTCACCCGCCGCCTGTCATCATCGACGAAGTGCAATATGCGCCCGGACTATTTCGTCACCTCAAGGTGGCCGTGGATGCCAACCGGACGCGGAACGGGCAATTCCTGCTTACAGGATCGCAGAAGTTCACCCTGATGAAGAACGTTTCCGAATCGTTGGCAGGCAGGGCCGATATCGTGGAACTCGAAACCCTATCCTTTGCTGAGATTCGGGGAGCGCTGCCCAAGACCGGACTCGAAACGGCCATCGTACGTGGCGGTTTCCCGGAGCTATACGCCAACCCTGATATTGATTCGGTAGCCTTCTACAATTCCTATCTTGCGACTTACCTCGAACGCGATGTGCGCGCTCTGACCAATGTCGGCAGCTTACGGGACTTCGAGAGATTTCTGCGCGCTTGTGCCCTTCGTTCTGCAAACCTGCTGAACAAAGCAGATCTGGCGCGCGATGTTGGTATTGCCCCTTCAACAGCAAACCAATGGCTGTCCATGCTGGAAGCTTCCGGTCAGGTCGTGGTGCTTGAGCCGTGGTTCTCAAATCGAACCAAGTCCATCGTGAAGAGCCCGAAACTTTACATTGCAGACACTGGCCTGCTGTGCGCGCTGCTGAATATTCGCTCCGAGGAGGCTCTCCGGCAATCCCCGGCGGCAGGAGCAGTCTGGGAAACGTTCGTCTTCGCCCAGCTTCGGGACCGCGAACGCCGCGCCGGGCGCACAGGCAGCCTCTTCTTTTGGCGCGACCGTACCCGCGAAGTGGACTTTGTAGTGGACGCGGGCGGACGCCTGGAACTGTTTGAAGCGAAATGGACGGAACTGCCGGATGCAGGCGATGCGGTAAACCTCGACTTCGTGCGCAACGTGGTCGGCAAATCACGGGTGACCGCCGGTGCGGTCGTTTCCCGCACACCGAACAGCTTTCCATTTCCGAGTGGCTTTAGGGCGATCCCTGTGACCGAACTTGGATGAGTTTGCTGCGTTGAGAATTCCAAGATCGGAGAAATCGAAAGGACGTTACAGAAAACCGGGGTCGTGGGTTAGTTTCCGGGTGCCCGCGATTCGCCCGGTACAGTGCCAAGCCATCGGGAAAACCTTGCCACAAGCCGACTTTTCGAGACTGATCGCGCCATAGAGTCTATAAGTAGTTGTTTTTACTATAGTTGTCGCACATTTTGGGGCGACCATAATTGGGAGCGTGATTGACCTGCTTGATGTGCGGATACCGGTGACCCATTTGATGTCTCAATCACCAGGTCATGAGCAGGCTCTCGCACCAGGTCATGAGCAGGCTCTCGCAGCGAGGATCTTCCATCCTAATCGCCACGCGATTGCAGCGAAGGTCTTCCATCTCAATCACCACGTCATTTGGCAGTCTCTTGCACCCGATCGCTTCTCCAGCGAACGGAGATAAGGTTGCGCCCGGCTCTGCCAACATGCAATTCGATGCGAGTAATCCGCTGTTCACACAAGCTTGGCTCGTTTGGCGGTTCTTGCTGGACTGGGTGGGGGGTCGAGGAGTTTGGGCCGTGATGCATTCTCCTCTGGTAACTTGTCGTGCAAAACCGCGTTGAGCAGCGACTTGTGAACCCGAATGGCGCCGTCGTAATCAATGTAGCCGAGCTTCCTGAAGCGATTCATGAAGAAGCTGACACGTGATCGAGTTGTACCGATCATCTCCGCAAGAGTCCCCTGCGTTACCGGTGGGATAAGCGTCTCCGGCGCACCCGGTTCACCATATTCGGCCATCAACAAGAGCGTCCGCGCCAACCGCTTCTCGCTGGAGTTGAATAGCTGATCGATGAGATCCGCCTGGGTTCTCATGCCCCGAATCACGATGAACTTCAAGAAAAAGGTGGAGAACTTATGTTCCGCCTGGAGGACGCGGAGTATTTCCGCCGTCGCGATCTTGAGTACCGTACAGGCGGTAATGGCTAAGGCCGTGACCGTTCGCAGCGTTCCCGCTCCGGCCATCGACTCCTCGCCAAAAAAATCCCCGGCGGCGAGCAGCGTAACCGTCGCTTCTTTGCCACCCTTGGAAATGACGGTGAGCTTCGCTCGGCCAGTCTGAAGGTAAAACACAGAGTCGGCTGGGCCTCCCTGGGAAAAGAAAATCTGCTTTGCCGTGTAATTGCTGATGCTTCGTCCTGGCCCTTCGGCCGCGAGAAAAGCAGCGGCATCAAAGGGCTTCCCGGTTATTCTACCCATCTAGACGGTCTCTTTCTGGGTGTGGTCTGGTCGCGGATAATCTTCATCAGCGCTGCGTGGAGGCGGCGACGGGGCCATCATTCCGTTCCAGAGCACACAATTCTTCTCGGGTCAAAGATAGCATTGCAACCGGTAATGGTCTGTTCCGTTTAGCACACTCATTGCATCGATCGGACAGGCAACGAGAACCGGCCTCTCAAGAGTTGATCGAATGGGGCGGGTCGCCATCTGGCCCTGAACCCTCTGAGAAGCGCGGCCGGGAGTCACCAGAGGCCAAAGCTGGCCTGGCTGCAAGGTTTACCGGAACGAGATCGATGAGCGGGCCAAGACCACTGAAGCAGTGGGTACAGCGCAAGAGTGGAAACCGGCAACTGGTGTGCTCGGGTTGCGGGCAGAGGGGCGGCAACCGGGCACGTCGAATGGGCTCAAATCCAAACTCGGTGCCGTCGATGCTGGAGACGGCTACGGGCCGTTTGGCAACGACTGAGGTCAATGTGGGACTGCGGCCACGTACTACACTCACCGTTCCTAGTTGGCCGCCATTGATCGAACACGTGGAGTGGCCGAACCGGGAGGTCTTTCGGGGTTACGCTCTGGGAATTGATCGTGCAGAACCACGTTGAGCAGCGACTTATGGACCCGGATGTGACCGTTGTAATCGATAAGGCCGAGCTTGCGAAAGCGATTCATGAAGAAGCTGACGCGGGACCGGGTGGTGCCGACCATCTCTGCCAGAGTTTCCTGCGTGATGGGAGGAAGCAAGTGTTCCGGTGCTCTCGGCTCGCCGAATTCGGCCAAGAGCAGGAGGATTCTCGCTAGACGCCTTTCGCTGGAGTCGAAAAGCTGCGCGACAAGATCGGCTTGGGTTCGCATGCTCCGGATCAGCAGGAATTTCAAGTACATTTCAGAGAAGGCGTGCTCCTCGTGCATCAGGCGGATCATTTCCTCCCTCTCTATCCTAAGCGCTGTACAGGGGTCAATGGCGCTGGCAGTGGCCATGTGCAGCCCACCCATGCTCGCCAGCGACTCCTCTCCAATGAATTCCCCGGCGGCGAGAAGCGCGATGGTGGCCTCCTTCCCGTCTTGCGAAACGACGGTGAGTTTTGCGCGGCCCGTCTGAAGATAGAAGATAGAGTCAGCCGAACTTCCCTGCGAAAAGAAGGCTTGCTTGGGCTTCAATTGGACGATTCTTCGTCCCACTCCTGCCGTTGCCAGAAATGCGGCGATGTCAAAGGTCATGCTTCTCACCCCATTCTCTTGAATGGCCCATCCCGGATGCGGTCTTCACGGGAGCGGTTCGGAAGGGTACGTGGCCGCTTCAGATTTGAGGTAGCCGGGATTGCCAGATTTCCTTCCCGAGTGTACAAAATTATACACCTTGCCGCCTTCGTTGAGGCGGATCTTTGCCTTCGGGGCAGGGCAATCGCATTTCAAAACATCTCCAACAGTCTGAGAAGAAAGGCATCGTCCCATCCTGCGCGTTTGAATTTGCCGCGCAAAGAGCCTTTCGATCCCTCCTTCTTCATGGCGTTGAGGACCATGTGTCTGAGCACAGCGAGGTTGTGCGGACCGTTGCCCAATCGAGTTCTGTCTTGATCCTCGTTCATGACCACATCCAGGCGCCAGTGCAGCCTGTTTTCCACGCCCCAGTGCTGGCGGACAACGGCGTTGAATCGCTCTGGCGACAAAGCCGTGCTGAGCAGGTAGTAGGCGGTCTCGGTGGTGGTTTTTTCCGGCGTTTCGCGTATCCGTTCCACCTTGCCGATGGCCTTTAGGCCGGGCCATTGATGCTCTTTCTGGAGCCCGTCAATGTCGGTAGAAACCGTCGCCCTGCGGCTCTCGATCCGCCCGTGGTCGGACTCGACGACGGGCGCGGCCGTGGTGGCCTTGCACCCCGGATCGTCCAGAAGCAAGATCACATCGTCATGCAGCGTACCCTGGTTGCCCTTCAACGCCAGCGCGTAGTCGCCTTCCTGATCTACGATCTGCTGCGCGATGGCACGTTGGCAGTTGAGCGCGTCGGCGGTCACAATGGTGCCCTTCAGCGTCAGCAGTTTC
>Ga0224528_1002252_pt1 | contig 11144 bp, 6 predicted proteins | sample CBST25metaG_2_FD_179888 | JGI IMG/M metagenome (GOLD analysis project Ga0224528, IMG submission 179888) | Peat soil microbial communities from Stordalen Mire, Sweden - C.B.S.T25 | ecosystem: Environmental > Terrestrial > Soil > Wetlands > Peat | place: Sweden: Norrbotten County, Stordalen Mire...
AGCAGCAGGCGGTACGCGTGCTGGCGCAACTGGCGCCCGCCAACCGGCAGGAGATTGCTGCCTGGGTGTTGCTCTGCCTGCTGGTCGGATTTATTGAAGAGACGGTTTTTCGCGGATACCTGCAGCGCCAGTTCACCGGCTGGGCGCGCGGCGGCGTGGGCGCGGGCGTACTGTTTTCCGCATTGATCTTTGGCGGGGCGCACGCATACCAGGGCGCGCGCAACATGGTTTTGCTGGCTGTGTTCGGCGCGCTGTTCAGCTTGCTTGCGATGTTTCGACGCAGCCTGCGCGCCGGAATGATGGCGCATAGCTGGCACGATTTGATCGCCGGTTTGGCGCTCGCCCTGCTCAAGGCGTACCACTTGATTTGAGTTTGAGAATCCGCCTCCGATTGCCGGCCGAATTTATATTGCTCTTTTTTCTTCCGATGCTTCGTTTTTCTCTTGACACTGAGCAAGCGTGAATCTATACATTCCTCAACTGCAATATCTTTGTTGCAGACTCGATGCAGCGCATCGAAAAGGGAGAATAGGCAAATGGCAACCAAGAAAGTCGCCCCGAAGGCGCCCGCGAAGAAAGCTGCAAAGAAGGTCGCAAAGAAGAAGTAGCGGACCATCCAACCAAAAGGCAACATCCTGGGGGGCGCCACAAGCGTCCCCCTTGGTGTGTTTGGAAAAGGATAGACTGCACAAAGAAGGAGTTGTTTCCTAACCGCCATGACACGCCGACGCTGGATTGCCGAACACTGGGATGAGGCCACCGCGACCATCGTAGGCGCGCAGGCCGAGCACATGGCGCGCGTGCTGCGCGCCCAACCGGGGATGGAGGCGGACGTAGTTGCCGGCGGCCACGTCTTTCACGCACAGGTTGCCGCTGTCTCCCATGCCGAGGTGCGCTTCAACCTGGTCTCGGAACTTGAAGCCGATCCGGCGTTGCCTCTTACCCTGACGCTTGCCATTTACAAATTCGACCGCATGGAGTGGGCCATCGAGAAGGCCACCGAGTTGGGAGTGGCCGTGGTGGCGCCGGTCGTCTCGCGGCGCACGGAAAAGTTTCTTGCCCAGGCGGCGGAGAAGCGCGTGGAGCGCTGGCGGCGCATCGCCCATGAGGCGTCGCAGCAGTCGCGCCGTTCCGACGTGCCGCGCATTCTCGATCCGGCCCTGCTGTCGGCGCGCGTACGCGCCGCCTCGGAAGGTACGCGCATCGTGCTGGCCGAGCAGGAGCGCACCACCACGCTGCGCTTTGCGCTGGAGGAAGCGGCGGCGCAATCGGAAACCGAGATGCCCACGCTGGAACTTGCGGTGGGCCCGGAAGGCGGATGGGCTCCGGAGGAAGAAGCGCTGTTCGACGCCAACGGTTGGCGCGCCGCATCGCTGGGTCCGCGCATTCTGCGCGCAGAGACGGCTGCCATTGCCGCCCTGGCCGTGGTTGCCTCCTGCCTGGACTGAAGCGCGCACCCGAAGAGGGATTGCGCGGCGGAAATGTGTGTGGATCTCAGGCTGCGTTCAGCGGTGCCTGTTTGAGTTTCGGCTGCGCATGGATCTCGCGCAAGGCGAGCGGCTGCAGCCGGAAGGAGTTCTCTCCCGAGGGGATCATGGCCATGGGGACCGGATCGCAGTAGGGACTGGTGTGGAAGTTCTTCGACTCCAGCCACACGCACAGGCGGCGATCGTGAATCTCCGGCTGGTCCTGCCAGAAATCAGGCTCCAGATCGCACTGGATCTGGAGATGATCCAACTGCAGCTCGATGACCGCGACGCTCTTGGGAAAGTAGCGGCGGACATTGCTGATCCCCACGTGCAGACCCGTCACGACGCGACCCTTGCAATGTGTTTTGACCACCATACGCACCTGCTCTTCTACAACCGATGAGGCTTGGGTCTGTTCGCACCGCTTGCGGCGTCATCACCGCAGTGATTTTTGAACAGGCCCTAGTGTAGTGAGCCGTGTGGCACAGAGGCGCGGGCAGAGAAGGGAATCGTGCACGCGGATTCCGGATTCGAAACACAGCGGAACGATGAGCCATTCCGGGAAGAGCGCGCCGCTCGGTTCTTGTGTCCAGCCGGTGAATCCCGGGTGCTGTTGATTCTTATGACCGTTCGCATTGACTCCAGAACGTGCAGACGGCCAACAGGGAGGATCCCAGATTTCCGCGGCCTCTGGGGAAAGTGCGGGGTGGAATCAGCGAAGGGGACGAATTGGGCCGTCTTTCAGGTGCAGAGGATAGAGACGGCTTCACCGTTCCAGCAATGCGGGGCCAGTGGCTGCTCGCATACACTAAAAGGTTCAGCGGCGTGTTCGAGGGTGAGCGCCGCGTTGGGGAAGACATTGATGAGAATGAACGGGGCGTTGGCCCTTGCTCTTATGGCAGCGGTCGCCACAGCGGCCGGCGCGCAGGCGCGCTTTGACGCCGACGCGGTACGGACGAACAATCGCGGCGTGGCGCTGATGGGCCAACAGTTTACCGATCGCGCGGCAGATACCTTTACCGAGGCTTTCAAGAAAGATCCCAAACTGGCGCAGGCGGCCATCAACGAAGGCATTGCGCTGATGGCGTTGCAAAAGCTGGACGAGGCCAAGACGGCCCTTCGGGCGGCGCTCGTGCTGGATCCCGGCAATGCGCAGGCCTGGTACAACCTGGGCCTGGCGCAGCACGCGGCCAACGAACTGGAACCGGCGCTGGCCAGCTTTCAAGAGGCGGTGAAGGCCGACCCCATGGATGCGGATTCCTATTATTTTCAGGGCGTCTGCTACCAGGAGATGAAGCAGTTCGACAAGGCCATTGAGATTCTGCACAAGGCGCTGGCAATCAACCATCTGCACGCTTCGTCGGAGTTTGCGCTGGCGCGGGCGCTGCAGCGCTCCGGGCACACCGCCGACGCCAAGGATCACTTCAAGCTCTTCCAGCACATGACCAGCACCAAGATTTCCGCGGCCATCGGGCTGGCCTATGGGGAGCAGGGCCACTACTCGACGGTGACGCCGGTCGAGGAGAAGGAAGCGAGTCTGCGGGCGATGATTCCGGTGAAGATGACGGCGCAGGCGCTGGTTTCCCCGGTCTCAAAAGCGAGACCGGGGGCACCCGGCTCGGGTGCGCGTTCCAAAGTGAGTAAAGATGCGGCGTTTCCGGCTACCGGCGGGGCTTGCATGCTGGACGTGAGCGGCTCGGGGCGCATGGACCTGGTGCTGATGCAGGCAGGCGCGCAGGCCATTCGCGTGCTGCATAGCAAGGGCGACGGCAGCTTTGAGGATTGGGACGCGGCGGCGGCCGGGCTGAAGGCCCAGGGGCACGGCGTGGCCTGCGCGGTGGGTGACTACGACGGCGACGGGTTGAACGATGTGGCCGTGGCGCTGGACGACGCGGTGCTGTTGTTCCGCAATCTGGGCAAAGGAAAGTTTGAAGACGTGACGGTGGTCGCAGGGCTTGCGGCGCGGAACCGGCCCACGGGAGTTACGTTCATCGACTACGACCACGACGGCGATCTGGATTTGTTTTTGACGGGGGCGCCGTTGAACGACGGAGCCGCGCCGAATGTGCTGTGGCGCAACAACGGCAACAAGACCTTTACCGAGTGGACCGAGCCGACCGGGCTGGGCGGAAGCGGGAAGACGGCTGCGGCCATTCTGACCGACTTCAATAACGATCGCGCCGTGGACATTGCCGTGACCGGCGATGGACCCGCGCCGGTCATCTTCGTGAATCCGCGCGAAGGGAAGTACCCGCAGCAGGCGCTGTACGGAGCGGGGCAGCAAGGGAGCGGAGCTAGCGGTGTTAGCAATTCAGCGAGTCAGCGAGGCAGCGAGTCAGCGAGTCAGCACGCTGCAAACTTGCCGCCTACGGTGGGTATTGCGGTACTGGACTTTGCCAAGAATGGGTGGATGGATATTGCTGTCACACACGCGGGAGCGCCGGGACTGTCGCTGTGGCGGAATATGGAGAGCGCCGATCATGCGGGACGCCGCTTTGAGCGCGTGGAACTGCCGCTGAAGGGAGCGCTGCGCGGATGGGGTGTGACGGCCATCGATATTGATAACGACGGTTGGATCGATCTGGCGGCGATTGTGGAAACCAAGGCCGGTCCGCAGGTGCGCGTACTGCGCAATCGCGGCGACGGCAGCTTTGAAGACGTGAGTTCCGCGCTGGGGTTGGACAAGATCAAGCTGACCGCTCCCCGCGGGCTGATGGCCATCGATGCGAATGGCGACGGCGCGGCGGACCTGATTGTGACACAGTTGAACGCGCCGCCGGTGCTGCTGCGCAATGTGGGCGCCAACAAGAATCACTTTGTGCGCCTCGACCTAGCCGGATTGGCGGACAACAAGACCGGACTGGGTTCGAAGGTGGAGATCTTCTCCAACGGCCACTGGCAAAAGTGGGAGCTGGCCGGCGCCTCGGGCTACCAGACGCAGGCTCCGCCGGAGTTGCTGATTGGCCTGGGCGACGCCGAGGGCATCGACCTGCTGCGCATCCTGTGGCCCACCGGCATTTTGCAGGACGAGATCGATTTGCCGCATACGCTGGCAATCGCCATGAAGGAGGCCGACCGCAGAGGCAGTTCGTGCCCGGTGTTGTTTGCCTGGGACGGCCACAAGTACAAGCTGGTCACGGACGTGATTGGCGCGGCGGTTGTCGGCCACTGGTTCACGCCCACGCGGCACAACATTCCCAACTCCGGCGAGTGGATCAAGGTGGACGGCAGCGAGATCAAGGAAGTGAATGGCAAGCTGAGCCTGCGCTTCATCGAACCGATGGAGGAGGTCAACTATATTGACCAGTTGCGGCTGGTGGCGGTGGACCATCCGGCGCATGTCGAGGTCAATCCCGACGAGCGGTTCCTCGACGATCCTCCATTTGCCTCGGGGCGCGTGGTGGCTTCGGCTGACGCGCGGCTCCCGCTGGGCGCGTGGGACGGCGCAGGCCGCGATGTGTTGGCAGAAGTCAGCCAGCGCGACCACAAGTTCGCCAGCGGCTTCACGCCGACGCCGTATGACGGCTTTGCCAATCTGCACACGCTAACGTTGGACTTGGGAGACGTGGACGCGCAATCCTCGCTGCGGCTGCTGATGACCGGGTACGTGAACTACTTCAGCGCAACCTCTCTTTACAGTGCGTGGCAGGCGGGCATCAAGCCGATTTCGCCGTATGTGGAAGCGCAGTTGGCGGACGGAAGCTGGCAGCGGCTTCCTGGCGATGCGGGTTTCCCGGCGGGCCTGGAGCGCACCATTATTGTGAACTTGACCGGTAAATTGCCGGCGGGCGCGCGGCGGATCCGCCTCACGAGCAACCTGGAAATCTATTGGGACCAGGTGCTCATCGATCAAAGCTCGAACGCTGAAGCAAGGACAGCGGAGCTGCCGCTGGCCCAGGCCACGCTGCACTTCCGCGGCTATCCCAAGCAGATTGATGGCGTGAGCCCGGGCGATCTGGATTACGACTACAACCTGGTGAGCCTGACTGGGCCCTTCCAGCATCAGCGCGGCAACTATACGCGCATGGGCGACGTGACCGAGCTGGTGAAGGGCGTGGACGACCGGTATGCCATCTTCGGCAGCGGCGAAGAGATTGCGGCGGAGTTCGATGCGGCCAAGCTGCCTGCACTTCCCGAGCATTGGAAGCGCGACTACTTCTTTTATGCCAACGGGTATGTGAAGGATATGGATTGGTGGGATGCGTCGCCGTTTACCGTGGCGCAGCTTCCGTTCCACGGCATGAGCCAGTATCCGTATCCGAAGAACGAGGCGTTCCCGGACGATGCGGGTGCGCTGGACTACCAGTTGAACTGGAATGACCGGTTCGACTCAGGCGACCCGGTGCGGTCGTACCGGTTCGATTACCGGCAACTGCCCACCACTCCCACCACCTGCGGTGGGGCCAACTCCGCTTGCGCGGCAGACGGGGCGGTGCGGCCATGAGCGACATCGTTCTGTCTTCAGCAGTGAAGCAACTGGAGATGCTGCGTTCTGGCGCGATCTCCGTGGGAGAACTGGCCGAGGAACACATCCGGCAGATCGAGCGGCTGAATCCACAGCTCAACGTGTTTGCCGACTTCGACGCGGAACGGGTGCGGGCGCAGGCGCGGCAGATGGACGAGGAATCGGTGCTGTGCGGCCCGCTGCACGGACTGCCGATGACGGTGAAGTCTTCGATTGCCACGGCGGGGTATCGCTGCGAGATGGGCAGCCTGCTGCACAAGGGCGAAATTCCCGCGGAAGACGCCGTGGTGGTCAAGCGGCTGCGCGAGGCCGGAGCGCTGATCCTGGGCACGACCAACTGCCCGGAGTTTCTGATGGCCTACGAGACGGCGAACCTGCTGCATGGGCGGGTGCGCAACCCGTGGGACCTGGAGCGCACGCCGGGCGGATCGAGCGGCGGCGAGTCGGCGGCCATTGCGGCGGGGCTTTCGGCCTGCGGGTTGGGCAGCGATAGCGGCGGCTCGGTGCGCGTACCGGCGCACTTCACCGGCATCTGCTCCCTCAAGCCCACGCCGGGCAGGATTCCCGGCCGCGGGCATCTGCCGCCGTGCGTGGGACCATTCTCCACGCTTGGCGCCATCGGCCCCCTGGCGCGCACGCAGGCCGACGTGGCGCTGCTGTTCCGCACACTCAGCGGACAGGATGCGCAGGACCCGGCCAGCCCGCCGGTGCCGCTGCGCGAGCTGAGCCTGGACGACGAGCTGACGCCGGTGACCGCGGAGACGCGCGCGGCGGTGCAGGCCGCGGCCGAGGTGTTGCTCGATGCGGGCTTCCGCGTGGAGCTGGTTCACCCGCAGGCGCTGGAACCCCTAAGAAAATTGTGGGATAAATTCTTTGTGCAGTGCGGCGCGATGTTCTATGAACCGGACATTCGCGGCAGGCGAGAGCAACTGAGCCCCATCTTCACGGAGTTTCTGGGCATTGCCGAGAGCATGCCGCCGCTGACGACGGTGGATCTGCTGAATGCGTGGGCCGAGCTGGATCTGGTGCGCGCGAAGATGCTGGAGGAGATGAGCCGGCATCCCGTGCTGCTGTGTCCGGTGGCCAGCGTTCCCGCGTTCCGCCACGGAGAGCGGAGCTGGGCCATCGACGGGCAGACGGTGGAGTATCTGGACGCCTGGCGCTACACGGAGTGGTTCAACGCGTTGGGCGCGCCGGGAGCGGTGGTTCCGGTGGGCCGTTCGCCTGAAGGGCTGCCGATCGGGGTGCAGATCGTGGCCCGGCCTTTCCAGGACGAGACGGCGCTGGGCATTGCGGCAGTGGTGGATGCGGCGTTCGGGTACCGGCCGCCACCGATGGCCACCTGCGGTGGGGCTGGCGTTGCCGGGTGAGGTTCTGCTTTCCCAGGTCTCAAAGGCGAGACCTGGGGCACCCAGTGATGGTGCTGAAAAGGCAATAAACCTATATCCAGATGCACGCTGCCAGCGCGGGTGTAAATAACTTCGATCCAATGTGATGGGGCTCACAGTACCAAGTGTGCCTCAACCTTTCGGTTGAGGCATGCCTTTGGGGATCGCAGTAGCCTGAAGTTTCCCAGATCGGAGCAGGTAGGGTGTGTAAAAGCTGGAACGAACGATTTGCTGAGACCCCTGATGTTCTGAAGAGCGCAGAGCGCCAACAGACAGTGGTGCCGGTGTTGGATTTCGAGGTCGGTGGCGACGATTTTGTCACCATGGCGGGTCCCTGCTCGGTGGAAACCGAGTTTCAACTGCTGGCGACCGCGAACCGCGTGCGGAAGGCCGGAGCGCGCATTCTCCGCGGCGGCGCTTTCAAGCCCCGCAGTTCGCCCTATGCATTTCAAGGACTTGGCCTGGAAGGCCTGAAGATGCTGGCTCGCGCGCGCGAAGAGAGCGGGTTGGCCATTGTGACGGAAGTGATGTCGGAAGACGACGTGCCCATGGTGGCCGAGTATGCCGACATTTTGCAGATCGGCACGCGCAACATGGAGAACTACTCGCTGCTGGAAGCGGCGGCGCAGTCGGGCCGGCCCATTTTGCTGAAGCGCGGCATGGTGGCCACGGTGGCCGAACTGCTGCGTTCGGCGCAGGTGATTTTGGACGCCGGCAATCCCAACGTCATCCTCTGCGAGCGCGGCATCCGCACTTTTGAAACGGCGCTGCGGAACACCTTCGACGTGGCCATCATCGCGCTGCTCAAGCAAATTTCGCATCTGCCGGTGATCGCTGACCCGAGCCACGCGGCCGGGCATCGCGACCTGGTTCCGGCGCTGTCGCGGATTGCTGTTGCGGCGGGTGCGGACGGCCTGTTGGTCGAGGTTCACCCCAATCCGGCCAAGGCCTGGAGCGATGGCGACCAATCGCTGGACTTTGCCGAATTTGACGACATGATGGCTGCGCTCAATCCTTACCTGGCGCTGCGCGAACTGGGACTGACCACGCGCGAGGCCGGACCGACAATGCGCAACGCGGCTGGTACACGGCCCATGGAGGCCGTTGGATGAGAGTACGGGCCAGAGTTCTGGCGATCACCGCGTCGGTTGCCTTGTTGATTCCAGTTTGCGGGTTCCAGCCCGATGCGGCGAAGGCGCCGGACGCCGACATCGTCGTCACAGCCGCACCCGCTTATGAGCCGCTGGCCGCGCTCAAAGGGCAGGAACGGTTCCCCCAGGGTGCGCAGTTGCTGCGGGTTCACGCCGGCAAGGCGGAGCCGCTGGTGACAGGCTTTGCGGCCACGGCGGACGCCAATGTTTCGTTCGATGGCAAGACGGTGCTGTTTGCGGGCAAGCAGGCGGTAGGCGATCCCTGGCAGATTTGGGAATTGACGCTGGCCGATCGCTCCGTACGCAAACTGATTGCGGGCGCGAGCGACGCCATTCGTCCGTTCTATCTGCCTTCCGGGCGCCTGCTCTATGCGCTACACACGCCCACCGGCTTTCAATTGGAGGCCGCGGGCAAGTCGGCTGAAGTGCCAACTGCGCCGATCTCTGCCGATGCGGGCGCGACCGTGGTGCAGCTATCGTATTTGCCCGGCAACTCGATTCCCGCGGATGTGCTGCGGGATGGGCGCATCCTGTTTGAATCCGGCTTTCCGCTCGGCTCGGGATCGACTCCCGAGCTGTTTCTGGTGTACTCCGATGGATCGGGCGTGGAGTCGTACCGCTGCGATCATGGCAGCGCCCGCTGGGGCGGAATGCAGTTGAGTTCGGGCGATGTGGTGTTCACGCATGGAAACTCGCTGGCGCGCTTCACTTCGCCGTTGGCCGCCGAGGCGCGCATTGCCGCGCCGCGCGCCGAGTATGCGGGCGCGATTGCCGAAACCGCCGCGGGCGACTGGCTGGTGAGCACGCGCACCGCGGCTGGAACGCATTACGCGCTGAAGATGTGGAAGCCCGGTGCGGCGGCTCTGCAAACGCTGCTGGCCGAGACGGGGCAGAACCTGGTGGATCCGGTGCTGCTGACGCCGCGCACGAGGCCCAACTATCACCCCTCCGGACTGCACAAGTGGAGCTATGGCAACCTGCTGGCCCTGGATGCGCGGCAATCGCGCGAGGGCGATCTGAAGGCGACGCCCGCACAGGTGCGGCTGGAGACGATGGACGCGTGCGGCCACGCCGTGGTTGCCGGCACTTCGCCGGTGGAGCCGGACGGATCGTTTTTTGTGAAGACTCCCGCCGACCAGCCGATTCGTTTTGCCCTGCTCGATGCCAAGGGCGCGGTGGTGCGCCAGGAACACGGGTGGTTCTGGATTCGCCGCGGTGAGCAGCGCTTCTGCGTGGGCTGCCACACGGGGCCGGAGCGGGCGGCGGAAAATCAAGTGCCTGGCGTGCTGCTGCGCACCACCACGCCGGTGGATCTGACGGGCGTGAAGACTACGGACGCTGCGCAGCAGAAATCGCAGGGAGAAAAATAGGATGATCGCTCGCTCTCTACTTTTATTCTTAGGGGCTGCTTCCCTGGCTGCGGCACAAACTGCGCCACCGTCTCCCGCTCAGACTGCACCTCTCGCGCCGCAGGCGCAGTTGGCCCCACCGCAGGTGGTGAAGGCTCCGGTGATCAAGTTTGAAGACGCCAGCGACAAGGCGGGCATCAACTTTACGCACAGCTTCGGGTCGCGGCAACTGGGTTCGCTGCTGGAAGGCACCGGCGCGGGCTGCGTCTGGTTCGACTACAACAACGATGGCCTGCCCGATCTCTACGTGCTGAACGGTCGGCCGCTCGACGACTCCATGCATCCGTATCCGCTGAAGGAAAAGCCGGCCACCCCGCCGCACAATCATCTCTATCGCAACGACGGCAACGGGCACTTCACCGACGTGACAGAGAAAGCCGGTCTCAATCCGGACATGTATTCGATTGCGGTGACGGCGGCGGACTACGACAACGACGGCTTTGTCGATTTGCTGGTGACCGCGTACGGCAAGACGATTCTCTATCACAACGACGGCAACGGCCACTTTACCGATGTGACGGCGAAGGCCGGCATCAATGTGGACGGGTGGGCCATCAGTTCCACTTGGCTGGACTACGACAAGGACGGCTGCGTCGATCTGTTTGTGGGCCGCTACGTGAAGTTCGATCCCAAGTATCGCGCCTTCTACGCGGCAGACAACTATCCGGGGCCGCTGGACTACGAGGGCGATACGAACAAGCTTTACCACAACAACTGCGACGGGACGTTTACCGATGTGAGTGAGAAGTCGGGCATCGCGGCCTTTGTGGGCCGCACCATGGGCGTGACGGCGGCGGACTACGACGGCGACGGCTGGGACGACATTTACGTGGCCAACGACCGCACCGAGAACTTCCTGTTCCACAACAAGCACGATGGAACCTTTGAGGAAGTAGCCAACGATACGGGCACGGCCTTTGGGCAGAACGGCGAATCAACCTCGTCGATGGGCCCGGTGTTTACCGATCTCGAAGGCCGGGGCGTGCTGGACCTGTGGGTGACCGACGGCCACTATAACCGGCTGCTGCACAACATGGGCAAGCAGGGCTTTGAAGATATCGGCGCGACCAACGGCGTTTCGCAGACCAACGCGCAATACGTCAGTTGGGGAACCGGCGTTTACGACTACGACAACGACGGGCAGTTGGACATTCTCATCTTTCACGGTGGTCTGATTCACCTGATTCCGCAGGAGCACACGCTGTTTCGCGGCACGGGCAACGGGCATTTCGCCGATGTGTCGGAAGCGGCGGGCCCGGTGT
>Ga0224528_1002253_pt1 | contig 11139 bp, 7 predicted proteins | sample CBST25metaG_2_FD_179888 | JGI IMG/M metagenome (GOLD analysis project Ga0224528, IMG submission 179888) | Peat soil microbial communities from Stordalen Mire, Sweden - C.B.S.T25 | ecosystem: Environmental > Terrestrial > Soil > Wetlands > Peat | place: Sweden: Norrbotten County, Stordalen Mire...
AAACAGTTCGAGCTAACGCCCGCCGTCGAGGGAACAGCGCTCGCCCAGACCTATGTTGGCCGTGGCCTGGCAGTTGGCGATCTCTTCAACGACGGCAAGCTCGACGTGGTCATCAATAATCTCGATGGCGTCCCGGCACTGCTCCGCAACGTTTCGCCTGACAAGCATCATTGGATCGAGTTCAAGCTTATTGGCGGTTCGAAGAGCCCGCGTGACGCTGTCGGCGCCACTGTTTTTGTCACCGCCAATAATATGCGCCAGCGAGGTGATGTTATCTCTGGTGGCAGCTATGCATCTACAAGTGATCCGCGCCTGCACTTCGGCCTGGGCGATGCCACCGTAATTGACGAAATTGAAGTACATTGGCCAAACGGCGCCAAAGAGCGTTTCGCGGCTGCGCAGATTGACCGCATCGTAACTCTGACGGAGGGGCAAGGAATGAAACCTTAGAGCGCATCGTCCATGGTTTTGTCTCCATCTCCCTCCAATTCTTCTGGAGCGTCTTACCCCTTCCAACGCCGGAGGTCAAGCCCGATGAAGTTCCAGAGCATTGCAATCCGACCCGCGCTGTTTGCCCGTCGCGCGCTGCGCATAGTCGGCCTTCTCATGCTTGTGGCGGCCGCCTGTTGCGGCTGGATGGCGTGGCGAGCGGAAAGTGCCTATGCGACCAACGATGATCCGAACGCCTCCGCGCGATCGGCTTATTCGAAAGCCATCAAAGAGCACTACAATTCTCGCTTTGGAGTGGACCAGCCGTTTCTCCCTTCTAATGCTGTCACGGACACGGGCGAGTTCATCAATCTCAAGAGCTTCCCCACTGCACAATATTGCGGCCATTGCCATCAGGAAGCGCACGCAGAGTGGCGCCAGAGCGTACACGCGAATTCTTTCCGCGCTCCCTGGTACGTCAAGAACGTCAATGTGCTTCTTAATGGAAAAGGAAACGAGTATGCGCGCCACTGCGAAGGGTGCCACAATCCCATCGCGCTCACTTCCGGCGCAATGACCCAGCACTCACCCATCAATCGCAGCTTCGACGCGGACGGCGTCACTTGCTCCGTGTGTCACTCTATTCAACAAGTCGATACGCGCGGCACCGGGAGTTATGTGCTCGCTCAACCGGCAGTTATGGTGGATGAAAACGGAAAGCCTGTTTACGGCGAAGTTTCCGACAAGGAGATATTGGCTCACCTCGACCGGCACTCCAAAGCAGTTATGAAGGATTTCTACCATACCAGCGAATTCTGTTCCGCCTGCCACAAGGCCGCATTGCCCAGGATACTGAATGACTATAAGTGGCAGCGTGCCATATTTTTATACGATGAGTGGCAGCTTTCTTCCTTCGCCAAACAGTCGCCGCTTCCCTTCTATGTCAAAGATCAGGTTTCCACTTGCCAGACATGCCACATGAAGCGGGAAGAAATTCAATTGCCGGACTATGGCTCCAAAGACGGCAAACTCGCCTCGCATCGCTGGCTCGGGGCCAATACTGTCCTATCAAAGTATTACGGCTACGACGCGCAGATGGAGAAGACTATTGCTTTTCTGCGTAACGGAGTCTTGAACGTGGATGTTTTCGGAATCGAACGCAACGGAGGCAAGATCATTGCGCCGCTGGGGAGTGAGCCGTTCGAGATCACACCCGGCGACGAACTCACCGTTTCGATTGTGATTCAGAATAAAGGTATCGCTCACAGCCTTGTGCCCGAACAGCGCGACTTTTACGAGAGCTGGGTGGAATTCGAGGCCAAAGACGCGTCGGGCCGCACACTGATGCATTCCGGCGCACTGCGACCTGGAGGCTCACTCGATCCCCGCGCGCATAGCTTCACAAATCGATTGGTCAATGCGCAGGGCGGCTTGAACGATCTGCATCAGGTCTGGAATACAAGGGTCGTTGCCTATAACAACACTATCCAATCCGGCCGCTCACAGATTGTTCGTTATCAGTTCATGTTGCCCGCGGGCGCCGCCGGGCCAATTAGCCTAACCGCAAAGGTGAACTATCGCCGCTTCAATCAGCACTTCATCGATTTCGGCTTGGATAAGCACTACGAAATGCCGGTGGTTGAGATCGCCGCGCGTACCCGCACTATTGCCGTTGGTTCCAATTCGGTAGCTCCGCCCGACCCGCAGGATAACAGGGATTGGATGCGCTGGAATAACTACGGCATCGGCCTGCTGGATGCGCAGCAGTATGCCGAGAGTGCGCGCGCCTTCAAGCGTGTTACCGAGATGCGCCCGGACTATGCCGACGCATACACCAACGTGGCCATCGCCGACTCTCAATGGGAACGTTTTGACGACGCGCGCGCCAGCCTGGAAAAGGCCTTACAACTTGCGCCCCACAACGCCCGCGCGCTCTATTACCTCGCGCTGGTCGAGCGCATTCAAGGACATCTCGACGCCGCCGTCAACGATCTCCGCGAGGTGACGGCGCAATTCCCCCGCTCGCGCGACGCTCATCGCGAGCTCGGCTTCTCTCTCTATCAGCAGCATAAGTACAATGAAGCGCGCACTGAGTACGAGACGTTGCAATCGATTGATCCCGACGACCTTGCGGCGCACTATATCCTCTCTATCGTTTATCACCGGCTGGGCATGAAGGCCGAGGCCACGCGCGAGGCCAGCTCCTTCGCCGACCAGAAGGACGATCCGACTGCCAGCACCTACGCGTTGGAATTCCTGCGGAAGCATCCGGAGATTACTTCAGAGAGTGTGCCGTGGCACATACACAGCGATTTGACGGCCGAGCCCATTGTGGCCGGAGGGACCACTCAATGAGGTTGTGGTTGACTGTCCCTCGCTTGGCTCTGATTTGTTCCCTCGTGTGCTTTGCGTCCACACGCGGTCAGCGCGAGCACGGCGCTTCACTTTTCGCCACCAGCGGATGTATGCATTGTCACGCCATCCACCACGCCGGCGGCAGCAAAGCGCCCGACCTCTCCGGCGTGGGCAGAAGGTTGAACGAAATCCAGATGCGCCAGCAGATCGTCAGCGGCAGTATGCGCATGCCGCCTTTTGGAGATGAGTTGCAATCTTCAGAACTCGCCGATCTGCTCGCCTATCTGCGCTCCTGCCGGGACAAAAAGGAATAGTGCGTTATTCCTGGAAGGCGCTTCATTGCGGCACAGTTCGGCTATCAGAGACTCTCATTGTCACCTGCTCCCGAATCGCCTCAGCGTGGCTCGCCGGTCGGCAGAAAGGCAGCTCCGGAAATCAGGTTTCCCGAAGCCAGCTTATTTCTCAGCCGCTCTGGATTGGCGCCGCTGAGACATTCAGCGGCCACCAGCATTCGCAGTGCAGTGGCCGGTGTCGTTTCCGGCTGGAGCCGGAATATCCACGGAATATTGATTGAGGTCAGTGTTTTATCGCTGCTCAGCGCAATCACGGGCACAAAACTCTTGAGCGCCAGTTGCTCGGCCAGATGAGCTGCGTCGCGGTCCAAAGCAACGATGGCAAGTGCGTGTTCGTCCATCAGCGCATGAACCAGTTGAGTTGAGGCCGCGCCCCAGTTCTGATCGCTCGCCACAGGCAGCAGCTTCCACGCCCGCCCTTTTGCTGCACCGAATGCCAACTCCGCCTGCACCTCAGGCGACTCGACAACTTCGGCCGCCTTCGGTCCGAACAGAACGATGTTTACCGGCCCTGCCGGCACATCGGGCCGGTGCGGTCCAGCATAGTCCACGCCATCCTCACCCACGCGCGCATAGGGCGTATGCGGCGTCGGCGGTGCGACAGACACCGGCGCCTCTGCGGGTGGCTGCGCCGCAGGTGTCTTTTCCATCGTCGCGACCTTATAGGCGATGGCCCCGTTATGCACCGTGCCCAGGTATAAGGGGGCCGTATTCTTCTGGTTGGGATCGAAGACCATGTGCCCGGTCACGCCGTCGTATTCTTCTGTATCGGCCAGCGCATCGTGAATCCGCGCGCGATTCAACCCCGCCTTGCAGATTGAGTCGAGCAGCAGACTCATCGTGTCATAGGCCATTGAGGCGAACTGCTCCGGCTTCTCCTTGAAACGCGCCTCAAAGCGCTTGTTAAAGTCGATCCAGCGCGGATCAGTGCGCGTGGGGTCGTAAGGATACACGGCCTCAAATCCCTCAGCGGCATCGCCAGCCTGGGCCACCAGTGTGTCGCCCAGCGTGCGAAACTCGCCAAAGACGCGCTGCTTCATTCCCTCGGCTCGCATCTGCTTCAGGATCGTCGCCGCCTCCGGTTCGTCTGCAACCAGCAGGACGGCGTCCGGACGCGAACTGCGGATCACTCTAAGTTGCCTGGCATAATCCGTGTCGCCCGGCTGAAAGATCTGCTCCATCACGACCGGATGGCCCAGCCGCCGCGAGGCATCCAGGAACTTGCCAAGGCCAAAACGACCGTATCGGCTGCTCGACCTGAGAACCGCCACGCGTTTCAATCCTAGCTCGGTATAGATGTGGCGAGCCAGCGTCAGATACTGTTGCCGGTCATCCTGCATCGTGCCGAAGTACCACGGAATGGCCGTTTCCGGAACGGTCGGATCGGTATTGGCCGAACTCACAACCGGAAGCTCCGCGCGCAGAGCCACGCGCAGGGCGATGTGCGTTGACTCGGAGTTGATCGAGCCGAAGATGGCCCACACCTGTTCGTCGTAGGCCATCTTCACGGCTTCATCGGAGGCCGAACCCCAGATCGCCGGTTCAGTTGGCCGGACTTCGCCATAGACCGCCGTAGCCTGCCAGTTGTTGTAGTCATTGTGGAGCATCAGTTTGAAGGGCTCGCCGCCGTAGCCGCCGCGCGCATTCGCCTCTTCCACAGCCAACTGCGCGCCATGCAACATGCGCAGTCCAAGAACCGATTCCGAATTGTGCTCGATCGGCCCGAAGAAGCCGATGCGCACCTCGGTGAGATCCTTTGGCTCGGGAATATCCCGCGCCGCGCCGACATAAATATTCGGGCGTGTGTAGTTGAGGTCATAGGGCGCCGCAAACTTGGCATAGGGTTTCATGTCGGCCGGCTCGCCCGCATAGGGCGTCACTTCGCGATCACGCGGCGGTCCCGGCGGATGAGCTCCGCACTCGCACACCTTCGCGCCGCTGACCGTATCCTTGCCCATGTTCTGTCCCGTGAGATTCGGGGCGGCGAACGCGGCCAATATGCCCACCGCAACCAACAACGATCCCTTGCGCATGACAACTACTCCTTGTTGCAGCAAGCCTTGTCCGTACGGAACATGGCTATAGCTTCGATCTCGACCAGCAGTTCGGGACGGCAAAGATGCGCCTGGATGCCGGTGGACGCTGGCAGCGGATCGAGTCCCTGCTCTTTGAAGAACGCAGTGCGTCCGGCATTGAAAACGTCGTAGTCGCGATCGATGTCCCGCAGGTAGCAACTGGTGCGCACAATGTCGTGCCAGGTGCATCCTTCCGCCTCAAGAAGGCCGGTGATGTTGTCGAAGGTGCGCCGCAATTGTGCGGGAAAGTCGCCGATGTGTACGCTGACGCCGTGCTCGTCGATGGAGGCAGTGCCCGAGATCAACAGAATGGCCACGCCTCCGATATCGATTCTCATGCCGCGCGAAAACGAGCTCGGCTTGGCATAGGCGTAAGCCTCGTTGAGCACACCGTGATTGGTTATGGCGCGCTTTTCGATAGGCGCGTGTGCGATGGCTTCCAGAATGTCTGAAAATGCATTCATGATGATGTCTCCTGATGTTCTCTGATCATTGTTGTCGAATTCCGTGACTTAAACCCTTGGCGGTCGCAACCCAGATATCGTCGCCTTGAAAATCGATGTAGAGAATGTAGTTATGCGCCGGCGCTGTGGTAACCGTCACCGGAGTTACATTCCCCGCTGCGTCCCGCACCGTCATCTCCGGCTTGCCGTCTTTCATCGAGGGGCGATAAACGGCCCAATTGACGCCGTCATAGTATGCCAACCCCTTGTCGGTGCCAAACCAAGCTCGCTTGCCGTCCACGCCCTTTACAACATTGGTGAAGTTAGAAGGAAGCCCGCTGTCTTTTGTGAGGAAGTTATGCCAGTAGCGCCCGTCGTAGTGGCTATCGCCAAAATATGTGGCCGCCCATAACACTTTGTCCTTTTCCATATAGCTGACCGAGGTGACGATCTCGTGGATCAATCCCTGATCCTTGAAGAGCACCATCTCCGTCTCTCCGTCTGGATCGTCGTACTTGTCCCACTTCCCGGTCTTCTGATCGTACTCAAGAACTCCGCTGCCCCAAATGCCGTAGTAGACCTTTGTCGGTGTGGCAGAGACCGAATAGGACCATATCTCGAACATCGGCGTGTTGCGCTCGTTATAGAGCGACCACTCGTTGGTGTGCAGGTTCAGGCGGCAGGCGCCGGCGGCTGTGGCGATCCACACGTTCTCGCCTTCGACTGAAACGCCATAGACAACATTGTTGCTCAGCCCCGAATTCAACTGCGTGAAACTGTCGATGTGGCCACCGGAGATGCGGCTCAATCCGCCCATCGTCCCAGCCCACACGTCGCCAGTGCGCTTATCCAGAGCCAGCGAGATTACCGCGCGATGCGCAAGACCATCCGTGGTGTTATAGGTCTTCCATGAATGATTCTCGTAAACCGCGAGGCCGTTGTCCGTGCCCGCCCAGATGCGGTTTCCATCCACCAACACCGCATACACGTGATCGTTGGGCAGGCCGTTGGCTGTCGTGAAGTTTTCAAAGCGAAAAAGCGGCATTCTCGGCGCTGCTGGCGCCAGCGGTGCGGCAAATGCCATTGGCGCGATAATAGCCATTGTTCCGGCGGCCAGTAGCATTGCGAGCTTATTGAGCCTGTTCATCGCGTCTTCTCCTATCGAGACCTGAGATATTCGACCAGGTCGTTCAGCTCATCCTTGGTCAAATCGTTGGTCCGCCCATGTTTATCGTCGGGGTTATAGACCGTCCATATCTCCTCAAGCGAGCGCGCCGATCCATCATGCAGGTAAGGCGCGGTGAGCGCTATATTGGTCAACATCGGCGCTTTCAGCAGGCCTGTGTTGTCGTTGGGCTTGCGCGTCCCCACATCGAAGATTTTCTGGTTGGTGCCCTTCGGGCCGCTGTGGCAATAGGAGCAGCGGTTGTATTCGGCAATAGGCTTCTTGAACTTGTCCACCGCACGCTCGAAAATCGCTTTGCCGCGCTCCTGCGCCGGCGACAGCTCACCGTCTGCCAGCCGCCAGCGGTTGGGGCGCGGAGGCAGGCTGCGAATGTAGACTGCGAGGTCCGTAAGCGTCTGGTCGTCATAATTCTCCGCGCGCCAAAAGTATTTTTCCGTGCGCGGGCCGCACTCAGTCGGTATATTCGGATTCGTTCCGGTCCACTTATAAGGCTCGGTATCCTTGATATCCTCAAGCAACTTGTTGTCCACAGTGTTGCGGCCAAAACCATCCGGCTCCAGGTTCCATGTCATGCCGTCGAAGGTGGAATCAATGTGGCAACTGGCGCAGCCAATCTGCCCCTGGAACGAATAACGCGATGTATAGAAAGTCTGCTCGCCGTGGCGCAATGTCGAAATTTCTTTCGGCCCGTTCAGCTTGATAGTTGCAGCCACGCGATTCGAGCGCGTGTCAATCACGCTGATCGTATCTTCCAGCCGGTTGGCGATGAATAGCTTGCGTCCGTCGCGGCTCAGCGTCAGCCCGCGCGGATCATGACCTACAGGTATGTGCGCCACAACATAGTTCGCGCTGGCAGAAAGATCCTGCGCGAATGACGTTGGCTCCGCATGAGGCCGCGCGTGAATAAAGCGCAGCAGGCGCGCCACGTCAATCACCGTCACCATCTCCGAGCCGCCACAAGTTACGTAGATGCGTGACTTATCCGGCGCAATGGCCACGCCAAAGGGCCGCGACGCATAGCGTTCCAGTTCGTCCAGCGGCACTTCGACCGGCTTGCCCACATCCGCTCCAAACAACTCGAGCGAATAAGTGAAGGCGCCGCCGTGTTCCAGATGAGCCAGCGTCACGAGATTCTTGGGGTGATACTCGGCCACCACACCCAAGCGGCCATCAGCAGACAGCGCCAGGTGAAAGACGCCGGCAATCCCGTGCAACGGCATACGATCGACCACTACCGCACGCGCCGCATCGATCACGGTAATCTCCGACTCCGGAGCCGTGCGATTGTCCCGCTCTGTCCGCACCCGCGAAGGATTCGGATAGACATGCGTCGCATAGATTCGGCTTCCATCTGGAGAGAGCGTCAAATAGCTCGCGCCGCGCCCGGCAAGCAGCCGCTTTTCTTCCACGCCCGTCTGCGCATCCAAAACGGCCACATCGTTCGAGATTCGATTGGCCACAAACAAATGCTTGCCCGCGCGGTCCTCGACTGCGCCGGACGGCTCTGCACCTACCGGCCAAGTTGCGGTCACGGCAAGCGTCCGCGCGTCGATCACCGACAACGTGTCATCCCACGAGTTAGTCACAAACAGCCGCGCTCCGTCATGCGATAGCGAAAGCCCGCGTGGCACGCGGCCCACCGCGATGTTCTTGATGACCGCAAAACTCGCCGCATCCAGCACGCGCACCTGTTCGCTATCCTGACAAAGTATGTAGAGACGCGATCCATCGGGCGACAGCAAAATCTCGAGCGGCGAAGCATAATCCTGCATCCCGCTTTCGTCCGCGCGCACTGGATGATTGATAGCGGGCCAGAATAAAAGCGTCAGCAACGCCACAGCCAGGGCCGCGAGCCCAGTGCCCACTGCGGTCTGAAGACGTTGGCTCACTTCAGCTTCCTTTCGCCTGGCTCTTGCACCGTGAGCACCTTATCCACGCTGAGTTTCTCCAGCGTCTGCTCAGTCCCGCTCGGCCAGTGAACAATCAGCTTGTCGATAGTAGTGGCTGCGCCCAGTCCGAAGTGCAGACGTTCATCGTTCTGCGAAAGATAGCCCGAGCCGGTTACGCGTTCCGCCGTCTGCCGTTTGCCCGCTGCATAAACCTCAACGCGCGCGCCAATCCCGTCGCGATTGCTCTTCGCCTCGCTGCCGGTTTCGAAATGGCTTTGCTGCCGCATCACGCCCACTAGCTTGATCTCAATCCAGTGACCGGTGTTCGTTGAGACATTCCGCAGCAGCGTTCCCTTTGCGCCCAGGTTCACGACGAACGCATCCTCTTTCCCGTTGTTTTCGTAGTCCGCAAAACAGGCTCCTCGAGCCGTCGTCCGCTCGCTCAGCACAGCTCCCGCATCGTTTGAAACATCGGCAAATTTCCCCTCGCCCAATCCGCGAAACAGCGTGTGCTCCTGCGGGATCAGATGAATCAGTCCGCCGTGAAAAATGAGAATGTCGAGCTGCCCGGCGTTGTCGAAATCGTAAACGCCCGTGCCCCAACTGACGTATTGCGCGTTAGCCTGCGAAACCCCATTGGACGCGCCGATGTCTTCAAAGCTCATCTTCCCCGTGTTATGCAGTAGCCGGTTGTAGTGTCCGTCGGTCACCCACAGATCCAGCACGCCGCGACCTTCCAGATCGGCGAATACCGGCCCCATCGACGAAGTCGATTCGCCATTCTGCCCGAAGGCAGTACCCGTATCGTTCCCGATTTCCTCAAAGGTTCCGTCGTGCTTGTTGTGGAAGAGGAAGTTCTCCGTGCGGTCGTTGGCGACGTAAATGTCATCCCATCCGTCGTTGTCGAAATCCGCCGCCGTCACGCCCATGGTGCGGCCCACATAAGCGCCGATGCCCGACTTGTCGGTCACATCCGTAAAGGTTCCATCGCAGTTATTGTGATAGAGCTGATTGGTTTCGCCCTCGTAATCCAGCGGTCCCGGATAGTTGGTCGGCGCGTAGAAGGCGCGATACTTGGGGTCAAACTTTACATAGCGGCCCACAAACAGATCGACACATCCATCCTTGTTGTAGTCCAGCCAGGTGGAGCTGATCGCCCAGCCGTCCACCTTGATGCCGGCCTTCTCGGTCACATCGGTAAAGTGGCCATTGCCGTCGTTGTGATAGAGAATCGTCTTTCCGTAGCCGGTCACCAGCAGATCGATATAGCCGTCGTTGTCATAGTCGGCCGCCGTCACCGCCATTCCGTACATATCAGGATCGAGTCCGGCTTGCTCCGTAACATCGGTAAAGTGGCCGTTGCCGTCGTTACGATAAAGGTGATTATGCGGCGGCGTTGCCGGTTTCTCTTTCAGCGGATAGGGATGCATCGAGTCATCCAGCGGCCGTCCGTTCACTATGTAAAGAGACTCCCGCCCGGAGTTGTTGTAGTCGAACCAGATGCAGCCCGCGCCCGTACCCTCCAGCAGCGATCCCAGTTGCCGCGACCCAAAGCTGTGGACAAAGTTGATGCCCGCCTTGTCGCTGGCGTCTTCAAAGCGAATCACCGGCGCAGGCGCGGCAGAGGTCGCATGCGCGGCAGGCGCTGTCTGCGTCGCGGATGCAGCCGGCGCTGGAGGTGGGGTTTGTGCCGCCGCCACGGTAACCACGCTGAATAAAAGAAGAAAGCGAATCAACATTCTATTTGTCCCCCGGCGTTTTCTCGGGTGTTGCTTCCGTCCGTGCCGCACCCGTCAAATCAACCGCCGTCGTCGTACGCAGCAATACATCAGGCACGCGATTCTCCGAGGAGCGCTCCGGTCCCGTGTGACAGCCCACGCAGATGCGCTGCTCGCCTCGCCGTATCCAGAACCATCCGTGTTCCCGGCGTAGCACAGCACCTTTTTCATCGAGCAACGCAAACCGAATCGGCTGGTCCGCCGGAACTTTGACGAGAAAAGATCCATCCGCCTCCACCGCCGCCGTGCCCGTGACCATCGTCTTGCCGCCCGTAGTCATCGTCTCCAGCCGCACCGAAGCGGGGGCCTTCTTCAAATCCCCTTCTCGCGACAGGCGCGCGTCGAGCGCGAGCATATTTGCGTAATCCCACGGATGCAAACCTGAGGGATGCCGCCTTGGCGCGGTGCGTGGCGCCAGCAGAACTGGCTCGACAATATCCTTCCCGGTCGCGGCAAAGACTGTTTCGAGCGCCGCCGCGCCTGTCTTCCACAACTCGAGCGCAAACCGCGCGCCTGGGCCTGCCCGCGCACTTACCAGCCAATTGCCCTGAGCCATCTCTGCCATCGCACCCGCGTACTCCGCGCGCGGCGCATCAATTTTCACTTCGTGGGCCAGCTGCGAAGTGAACCG
>Ga0224528_1002254_pt1 | contig 11135 bp, 11 predicted proteins | sample CBST25metaG_2_FD_179888 | JGI IMG/M metagenome (GOLD analysis project Ga0224528, IMG submission 179888) | Peat soil microbial communities from Stordalen Mire, Sweden - C.B.S.T25 | ecosystem: Environmental > Terrestrial > Soil > Wetlands > Peat | place: Sweden: Norrbotten County, Stordalen Mire...
CAAAACACGAACGAAAGGCAAGTGCAAAAACAACAGCAACAACAAAAGCAAGAACGCCACTAAGGAAAAAACAAATGCAAAAGCAACGACAAAAACCTTGACAACGCCAGCCGTCTCATAGAAGCCGTCTCATAGAAGCCGCTTTGAGCGGCTCACATCGTAAAGCCCCCGGCTCTGCCGGGGGATATTTACAAAAACAGCGATTGGAATCGCTCGGAGACTAATCCAGCAGGCACAGCCGCCGATGAACACACTGGATTCCCAGAAATGCGATTGCGCTTTCTGCCGGAGGAACGACACGATGCGATTCCTGAAGGACGAGAGTGGCCAGGCGCTGCTCCTGGTGGCGCTGTCTTTGGTCGTGATCCTGGGGTTCGCGGGCCTGGCCATCGACGTGGGCCAGCTCCGCTATGCGCAATTGCGATTGCAAACGGCGGCGGATGCGGCGGCGCTGGCGGCGGCCATGGAGATTCAGCAGTGCGGAACAACCAGCAACTGCGCAACCATGCAAAATGCCGCCAAGGCGGCTGTGACGGAGAATGGACTGGATAGTCCAACCATTCTCGCTCAGTGTGCCGCAGGCAGCGGAACGGGCCTGACCCTGACGATCAACAACGGTCCCTGCGCCCTGGGCGCCAACGATCCGAATTACAACAACACGAAGTTTGCCGAGGCGGTCGTCGCCCAGCAGCAACCGATGTATTTCGCGCGAATACTGGGCATCAGTTCTCTCCCCGTTGCCGCCAGGGCGGAGGCTGGCCTTGGGGCTTCGACAGTGTGCCTAGGTATCCTGAGCCCGACCGCGCCGCAGGCATTGCTGCTCAACGGGAGCGCCTCTCTCAGTTCCAGTTGCGGCATGATGGTCGATTCAAACTCAAGTACAGCTCTGCTCGCCAATGGGAGCGTCAAGGTGACAGCGTCGTACATTCGTGTGCATGGTGGTGATCTGCTCAATGGAAGCCCTTCGCTGAGTCCTGCGCCGGTCACCGGCGTGTCCTCCATGACGAATCCGTTGGCGAATCTGCCCGTTCCCACCATCGGAAGCTGCGGGACCACCAGTTCAACCCCATTCACAGGTTCCCCTAGTCAGGCGTTGGTCAATAGCAGCCAAAGCGCGGTATTCAATCCCGGCAGGTATTGCGGTGGCATTACGATCAATGGCAGTGCTACGGCCAAATTCAATGCCGGAACCTACATTGTGGACGGGCCCATGTTAGTCAACGGAAGCGATACGGTGTCGGGAAATGGCGTGACATTCTATTTTTCCTCCGGCTCGTTGACGATGAACGGCTCCAGCAGCGCCAACTTCGTCGCACCCACCACCGGCACGTACGCCGGGATTCTGATCTTTCAGGATCTGAGCGACGCCAGCACCGTGATCGTGAATGGAGATTCCACCTCCGTTTGGCAAGGCACTCTCTATGCTCCCGCCGCAGAACTGCTTTTGAACGGAGGGAGCAATCTTGCCGCCTACACGTCCATCGTCGTGAATACCTTGACCGTGAACGGGACCGACACCTTCACCCTAGGGAACGACTACTCCTCGCTTCCGGGTGGTTCCCCGATCCAAGGATCAACCGCGGTTCTGATGGAGTAGCGAATGAATCTCTACGCAAAACTCGGCGTTTTCAAACGATCGGATCAGGCCTCAAGCCTGCTGGAGATCGCTGTGGCCACGCCACTGCTCCTGGTGACGCTGCTGGGTGCGGTTGACCTGGGATGCGGATACTTTCTTGCGATGGAGATTGCTGGCGCGGCCAATGCAGGAGCGGAATACGGCTCCCAAAATCCCACCGATATCACGGGCATGAAAACCGCGGCAATGGATGACGCCACGGACGTACCGAACCTGGTTGCGACTCCTACCTACGGGTGCGAGTGTTCCGACGGAACCTCTTTTTCTGCCAGTTGTTCCTCGACGCCAAGTTGCGCCACCAATGTCGTCTACCGCGTTACCGTCAACGTCTCGGCTGCGTATACTCCGCAATTCCCCTGGCCCGGGATTCCGTCCTCCATCCCGCTGTCAAGTACAGCCTCCATGCGCGGAGGCGGAAATTAGCGATGGGTCGTGCGATCTCGAGGCAGGCGTCCATGACAATCAAGGACAACGCAGCACGACCATTGCTGAAGCTGATCCGTGATAATCGCGGCAGCGAACTCGTGGAATTCGCTCTTTCCGCAGCTATGCTGTTGACATTGATGCTGGGTATCCTGGATTGCTGCCGCGCGCTCTATGCCTATCACTTTGTATCCTGGGCAGCTCAGCAGGGAACGCGGTACGCGGCGGTCCGCGGCGCAGACTGGGGAAGCGCGTGCGCGACCACCGCAACATTCAATTGCAATGCAAAAGGAACAGATGTTGTCAATTATGTGCAAAGTCTCGTGAACCCCGGGATCAGCGTGAGCGCATTGACGGTCACTCCAACGTGGCCGGGCACCACAGTCAGCGGTTCAAGCAGCGCGTGTGCCGCCAAGAACACTCAGGGCTGTATGGTGAAGGTGCAGGTCAGTTACACTTTCAACTACATCCTGCCCTTCATGCCGCGATCGGCGATGACCTTCAATGCCACTTCGGAGCGGCCGATCCAGAAATAATCCTCTGCGGAGCCTTTCGGTGATGGAGCATGGCCATGCGGGAGCAACGACTTATTGCCCCTGCACGGCCACTTCGTTTGCGATCCTCTCAAACAGAACGGCACCTCCATTTTCATAATCGATCTTCCATCCAGGCGTAGCGCGCAACAGGTAGGTGAGCGGAGCGTCGCTAGGGAAGAAGACGTAGCGTATGCCATATCGATTCAGTAGCTCAAGCGGCGAGCGCATGTTGACAATCGACATGTAGTCGGCGAGCACGCCGTAGTGGTCGAAGATGTCGCCGCGTGTGTCGGCGAAGACCGGAATCTGCGGAGCATTCCAGATGAGGTATCCTCCCCAGTTGACATCGCTCAACACGGGCCCCCGCGGCTGAAAGGTGTGCAGAAACGGCAGCGCCTGCGCGGGAAGGCCGTCGGATCCATCCGCAATATCGCTCTGCAACTTCGCCTCACTCGGAAAGTGAAGGACGCAAAACACGAGAAGCGCTGCCATGACAGCGGCGTTTAGCATCGGCTTGTCCCGCTGTTTTTGGTAAGCCGGAAACAGAGTAAGCTCCCCGGCCAGCATCGGGCACAGAACCAGGCCAAGCAGAAACACGAAGCGCAGATAAGCCATGCCGGAGTAGATGGCCAGCACCAGGAACACAAGATCGTAAAGAACCCAGCGGCGCTTGCGCGCCAGGCTTGCGAATCCGAACAGCGCCAATGTCAGGAAGACCAGCCGGCCACGGAGGTCGTGGAAGTTGATGTTTTGCCATTCCTGGTTGACCACCGTATTTACCTTCTCGACGAAGGCCATGTCGAAGGGGAACACAACCAGCCGCCAGCCAAAAGGGTTGACCAAAAGAGCCAGTAGACTGGTCGCGCAGACAGCGGTCAGCTTTCGTGCCTGCTGAGGAGACCAGCGGGTGCTTTCGATCCATCCCCAGGTTCCCTCTACAAAGCCGCACGCGGCGAAGATCAGCAAATAGACAATGCCGATCATCCACGACCCGTGCGCGTTGATCCACAGGCAAAAGAGTGGAGGCAACAGCCACAGGCGGTCTGTCCCATGGTGGAACTTATGCAAGAGGATCAGCTCAAGCACAAAGAACAACCACCCAAAGAGCAGCGTTCTGGGCCCGTACGACACCATAGCCATCATCAGCGCCAGAATGCACGCCAAAAACGAAGCCTTGATGTCGCCCGATCGCAACCAGCCGAGATAGAGAACTCCGGCCATAATGGCCTGCATCAGGACGACAGTGATCAGAAAAATGCCGCGCATGCCCATCCATCGCCAGGCAAACAAAAATGGCAATTCGGCAAGCCACTCGCTGTTCATCCAAGGCTTCCCGGCGACGGTAAAGGAGAACATATCCGAGCGCGGCAACGAGCCCGTGTGGAGCAGGTAGTCGGCGTTGCGCAGATGCCACCAGATATCCGTATCGGCAATGGTGTTTCTAAAGGCACCGAAGAGGAACACAGCTCCCGTGAGCGCCACAAGCAGCATCACGGGATAACTCCAGAGTCGTACAAACCAATCTCGTGGACGAATGGTCATTGAGATACCTCCGCGGATACATCGATACCGGGTAACCCCAAGGGCTGCTCCGCCCAGAGCCTGCTGAGTCGACAAAGAACCATGGCCGTCATGGCGAAGGCCATACTCAACGACCGTACGAAGCAAGCCATCGTCAGCAACGCCCTCGCGAACTGCCATCCATGCGCGGGAAACGCCAACCCTGCGGCGACCACAACCACAGTCACGCCGCAGCTCCCGCCTATAAATAACCACAGGGAAGTGCGTGACACTCTTCGCATGGGAGCGGCGCCTTGAATGCAGTAGTTCACCAGCCACGATGCCGGGGCGAGCAACATGACATCGTTGTACGACTGGAAAGGGATAGCGAAGAGCAGCCAGGAGATGGAAAGCCCGGTCACCAGCATCAGGTCGGCTTCAGCGAGTCGTCGGGCAGCGTAGAGCACCGCAACCACTGCGGCCATAATAGCCAGGCCGCCAGAAATCGGCCCGAGGAGAACCACCAGCAACGACGGACGCGTGTAACCGGGATAGGACGACAGCGCACGCAGCCATTCGGGAAACCACCCCGGCACAAGAAGGAACGAAATCGCAAGCAACAATGCTTCGGTTCCCGCAAACCATAGTGCGAGCGGCTTCCGTTGTTTCCACCCGGAAATGGTCCAGACGGCCAACGGAATATACGCCATCGCGGCTAATTGCGGCTTTCCTGTTGCCAGCGCCACAAGAATACCGGCCAACCGGTACCGTCCACAACGCACACACGCAAACGATGCCGCGATGAGGCTAGCAAACAAAAGCGTGGGTTGCACCAGCATCAAACCCATCACAACCGGAAACAGGGTCAGCGACAGAATCATCGCTGCCGCTCTCACGCTGCGCCCGGTCGCCGGTCCAAGCCACCAGCACGCGGAGAGCATGGTCAACATAGAGAACAAAGCTATGGCGGCCTTGCACGATGCGGCATACGAGAAAAAGAGAAGCGGCAGCATGGGAATCACGGCGAAAACAGGATAGGCAAATCGCATGGGGTCCAGTGGCCCCGCTCCTGCTGGCCTTCCATAGATCGCCATCTGGGTGGAGACGGTGACGCTCTCGGAGTAAGGATCAAGACGATGCGCGATTGCGCGGCTTGCGTTCCACATGGGGTACAAATCTTGGAGGGCTGGCGGATTTCCGTTGTGGACCAGGCCAGTTTTGAGAGCCACGCATCCGTAATATGCCGTGCAGACAAAGCACGCAAGGATGGCCAAAATGAACGGCAGGGAACGGTAGCTCCGCCGGGGTGGGGGATTGCCGATGAACATGGTCTTCCTCGATCGGCCACCTGTTCCAGGGCGCGTCGATGCGACACCTCAGGCGGAGGATATAGAAGATATCGTCCGAATTGTCGACAGGATTAATCTCTTCGAGCCGGGTTGACGATAACCCACTTAGTCCGGCAGAGAGGTGCGCCAAGTGGTCACAATCAGTGTGCAGTCCTTTTCGTTCCTGTTGATGTTGCCCGTGCTCACCATGGGTATCGGGATGTGGTTGATGGGGTTGACGAGTTCGTCGGCGCGCTGCGAGCGCAAGGAGCGCTCGGATGGCGAAGAAGCAACCTCGACCTTTGAAAACCATGGCACATTGCCAGAGGCGCGGTGGCGGCAATCGCGTGGGAAACTCAAGCTCACCTAAGAAGAACCTCACGTTGAACGAGGGCTTGCGGTTGCCGTCAGCGTCGATGGCGCACACGCAGGCCCTCGTCCTATCTCCTCTGTCGTTCCTTGCGGCTGGCACATATCAGAACGCGCGGTGAATCAACTGGCTGCGCCGGCCCGGGTCGCAGGCTCCACTTCAAGCAGCTTGCCGGTCTTTACGTCGTACACGTATCCGTAAATCGGAATTGAGCGCGGCACTAACGGATGACTCCGGATGCGCGATACGTCATCAACCACAGCCTGATGCCGATCGGCAATGGTGAGCCACTCAATAAACTCTCCGGCCCGGGACCCCGGTCCTTTTCCAACATCGCGAAAGCCGGCTGAGGTGAGTTCAGCCGTCTCCAGGCTGTTGTCCAACAGTCCGCGCATCACTTCGTTCGTGAAGAATTCCATGCCGCAATCGGTGTGATGAATGACGAAGAACTCGCGCGTGCCAAGTAGCTTATAGCTAATGACGAGCGAGCGAATGGCATCGTCGCTGGCCCGGCCGCCCGCATTCCGAATGACATGCGCATCCCCTTCCGACAGCCCGGCGTATTTGGCTGGGTCGAGTCGTGCATCCATGCAGGTAAGAACGGCAAATCTGCGAGCAGGGGGCAGCGCAAGATTCGATTTCTCCCCGAAGGACGCGCTGTACTTCTGGTTGGCTGTTAGGACCTCGCTGAGAATAGTGCTCATCGGCTTCTCCTGTTTGATTTGGGTGTTGGATTGAGGGGCATGATTCGACTAATCCTCGGGGGGCGGCAGAACATAAAACGTTCGCTCGCCGAACGCCGCCGGAATCGGCGTCAGAAGGGCCCGCGCGTGAACCAATCGCTGGATTCGGTGGGAGTCTGTATGGAATTCCTATCGCATGCAGGAAACGGATTTGTTCGCTCACCCAGCTATGCGCGGGAGCAACAACAACGACGAAGAGCAAGGGTGCCCATGCGATGAGCGTAACCGGAGATCGTCTGGCAAGTCAATCTCAAAGCGGTGGCCGGCCCCCGGATGGACACGAGCGCAGCTGCTCACATCAGAAAATCCAGATCTCCTTGAATAAACGGAGTTTGGCTTCTGAACAGCGCCAATAACTGGCGGAGTTTTCATCCATCATGCTACGATGAAATCAGATTTTGCCGGGCGAGCCCATTCAATTGACGATGATCCCCACTTCCCGAATGCCTATGGCCATGCGCACCCCAGGCGGTCATCGGCCAGCTTCGGAAGTCTGAGTCTTACCCACTCAATCTCCATTCTGGCAGCCGCCTGGGGTTCCCAAGGCGGCTGAGCTGTTTCTGGATGTTTTCACCAGGTGCAATGGAGAATGTTTTGAGCACACAAGACCTGCAGGATTCAACAATTGCCATTCATGGCGGTAGATCGCTGGACTCTCATGCCAGCTCGATTCTGTTTCCGCTTTATCAGACCAGCACGTTTGTCCACGACGCAGTGGGTGTCGACAAGGGATTCAGCTACTCGCGCGTATCGAACCCCACCGTTGACGCACTGGAGAAAGCAATCGGCGCGCTTGAGGGAACGCCCCCGGCCGTCTGCTTTCGAACCGGCATGGCGGCCATCACCACGCTCTTTCTGTCCGTGCTGAAATCCGGCGATCACGCCGTCGTTTCCGATGTTGTGTATGGCGGCACCATGCGCCTGTTTCGCGAGGTGCTCGACAATCTCGGCATCTCGGCTTCGTTTGTTGACGGTTCCGATCCGCGCAATATCGAAGCCGCCATTCGGGACACAACGCGCATCGTGTTCATCGAAACGCCTGGGAACCCCACGCTGAAGCTGACCGACATTCAAGCGGTCGGTCAAATCGCAAAGCGGCACTCGATTCTCCTGACCGTCGATAACACGTTTCTTACGCCGGTGCTGCAGAAGCCTCTGGAATTGGGCGCGGATATCTCGGTCCTTTCGACCACCAAGTACATCGACGGACACAACGCGACCGTCGGCGGCTCGCTGGCCACGCGCGATGAACAACTATTGGAGCGTTTTCGCCTGATCCGCAAGACCATTGGCACCACGCAGGCTCCCTTTGAGGCGTGGCTTACGCTGCAAGGAATGAAGACCTTGCCGGCCCGCCTCAGGCTACATTGCGAGGGCGCGCTGGTCATCGCGCAATGGCTTGAGCATCATCCGGCTGTGGAACGAGTTTTCTTTCCCGGCCTCGACTCGTTTCCGCAAAAGGTTCTTGCCGAAAGGCAGCAGCGTGCTCCCGGCGCGATGATCGCGTTTGAATTGAAGGGCGGGAAAGATGCGACCATCCGGACCTTGAACAGCGTGAAACTCTGTTCGCGTGCGGAGAGCCTGGGGGGGCTGGAGACTCTGATCACCCATCCGTCATCGACAACTCATGCGGATCTCGCACCTGAACTTCGACGCCACCTTGGCATCTCGGACGGATTGGTCCGACTATCGGTCGGGCTCGAAGCTCCCGAAGATATCATCGCCGACCTTGAACAGGCATTCGCGGAAGCAGGCTGTAGCGCAGTTGCTAAATAGGCACCCAGATACGTTGGTTAGCCGCTTCCGTCCGATGTCTACTCGATCCGAACGCAAAAAACCGAGCCATGCGGATTCTTCGTAAGAAGAGCCCGCATGGCTCGGTTTTATTCTTCGGCCTGCATTGCTTCGGGTTAGGGAACCACGACGCTGGCCATGGTGGAAGGAGCGCTTTGAATTCCTGACGCGTCGACACTTTCTATAATGTAATCATAGGTTTCACCCGTCTGAACCGTGTTATCCGTATAAGCTGTCTGGCTTTGCACGGAAGCGTTCACCAATTCATACGTTGAGGTGCCGGCTGGCGAGCGATAGATGTTATACCCAACCACCGGATCGGCGGACGACGCTGGCGCCTGCCAAGTGAGGCCGACCTGATAGGTTGCTCCGGTACCGCTCAACGCGACCTTCGCGCTACTTCCGGTCGAGGAGTTGCTGGAAATGGTCAACTGACCGGTGACTGTTCCCGTCGTGGCAGGCTCAAACTGCACACTCAGCGAGACCGTCTGGCCCGGGTTCAGGGTGATAGGAAGCGTCGCTGCAGACAGGGTGAAGCCGGTCCCGGTGGGCGTCGCTGCGGTGATGGTTACCGGCGCCGTGCCCGTCGCTGTCAGTGTCAATGACTGCGTAGAGACGGTATTCACAGCAACATCACCGAAGGCCACGCTGGTTGAGTTGACGCCCAGTAGAGCCGAGGCTGCATTCAACTGCAGAGCAAACGTCTTTGAAACACTGCCCGCGGTCGCTGTGAGTGTCGTCGCTTGCGAAGTAGAAACCGAAGACACGGTGGCCGAGAATGTGGCGCTGGTCGCACTGGCAGGTACAGTGACCGTTGCAGGCACCTTGACTGCTGCGTTGTTGCTCGACAGCTTCACGCTCAGTCCGCCGCTCGGCGCTGCCGCGGTCAGCGTCACGGAGCACGCGTCCGTTCCCGATCCTGTCATGGATGCGCTGCTGCAAGAGATCGATTTCAACGCCGCCGCCGTTGTCGATCCACCCGCTTCAGTGTAGGTCGAATAGACCGGAGTGAAGACCCCGTTGATTCTGGTATAGAGAGTGGCATAAAGGGGCGCGCCCTTGATCGGAATCCCCGTGACTGTCACTGAAGTGGCTGCTATGCTGTGCGAGTTGTACACGCCACTCGATCCCTGGCCGGTGGTGCCCAGCCAGAGCTCATAAGCTGTGACTCCAGCAACAGGCGCCCATGAGAAGGTTACCGTTGAGCCCGCCAGAGTGCTGCCTGCGGCGGGCTTGGAAATCGTCGCCGGGGCCAGCGTTTTCGATGTTGCAAAAGTGTAATTGATAGGCGTCCAAACCCCATTGATCTCCGAATATACGGCGACGTAAATCGTTCCAACGTTGGTGGGCAAGGATGGCACGTTGATTGAGGTAACCGTGGTAACGCCTGAGTCAAAAACATCTCTTGTGTTTACGCCTGTCGTGCCCACCCAGAGTGCATAAGCCGGAACGCCGCTGCCTGTGGACCATGAGAAGGTGGCCGATGAGCCGAGGACGCTGCCTGCGGCGGGGCTGATGAGAGTTGCAGGCGTGACCGCCGCGAACAGGGCTGCCGGCAAGCAGAACGACAATAAGATAAGAAGAGCGGAACGCCAGTGGTTAAGCTGACGGATGCAGGCGCGACGATAGGCGCCAGTTTGATTCGCGAACGAACTGTTGTTGACAGGGGTTACGTTTCGCAGCGCGAAGTCGAGTCCCAGGGGGAAGTTAATAGGGAATCCAGCCATATGATCTGCTCCAGTAAGCGTTTGCACACTCTCCACCTTCCGCCGGCCCGTAATCCTTCTGCGGACCCGCATTCGCTCAAGAGCGGGAGTGAATTGCTACTGTCAGAATCGGCTCATTCCGTCTTGCGATCAGTGATTTTGGTCACGAAGGTAACAATAAAGCAATTACTTTATTTGGTTACTATATAAATACATTAAATAGTTATACTTGCCACTATACAGCCTCTGATTTCGCTAATTTTGTCTCTCCGACAGGGTGAATAAAGGGGCGATTTATCCCGAATTTTGAGGGTTAATTGCGATTGTCACATTACCGTGGTGCGGATTAGTAATGAATGAAGTGCGGTTTGCACGTGGAGGGTCGTTCCATTCCGTGCAAGTCTCTCTCAACATTGGCCTTGGATGCCGAAGGATGCGAAAAAAGGGTTGACACCAACCGAAAAACTGAAGGACGTTCCTCCGGGGCTAAAGCCCGCGATGATTCTGCTGGCTTTATGCGAGGGTTGCCCCCCCCCGCCTCCCTCCGAATAGAGTTCTTCCGCAGCCTGTGAAGGCCGGCCTGATGGGTTGCGAAATTCGCATGACGGCGTGCGGAGATTCAATACCCATCGCGGTCATTCGGCGGTGTCGTGTCCCCAACCGGCCGGTGGTCGCTTGCGGCTGATATTGCCGACGTGAGACTGCTACGGGATGGTCACAGCAATCACGCTGGATGGAGGGCTCAGTGCCCCCGAACTAGACACAGACTCGATCACATAATCGTAAGTAATCCCGGGTTTGACTGTGCTATCGACATAGTTGGTTGCAGATTGAGGCGTGGAGTTCAGGAGTGCATAGTTGGAACTGCCAGATTGAGCTCGCAATACGTCATAGCCCGCCACCGGGACAGAAGAACTGGCGGGTGGCTCCCAAGCCAGATTGACCTCATAGAGAACGCCTGTCCCCGTCAGTTGGATCGCCGCCGTCGACCCAGCTGAAGAGTTGCTGGTGATGCTCAACTGCCCGGTGACTGCGCCTGCGGCTTTGGGTGTGAATTCTATATTGACCGTCATGGCTTGGCCGGGGTTCAGCGTGACCG
>Ga0224528_1002256_pt1 | contig 11127 bp, 9 predicted proteins | sample CBST25metaG_2_FD_179888 | JGI IMG/M metagenome (GOLD analysis project Ga0224528, IMG submission 179888) | Peat soil microbial communities from Stordalen Mire, Sweden - C.B.S.T25 | ecosystem: Environmental > Terrestrial > Soil > Wetlands > Peat | place: Sweden: Norrbotten County, Stordalen Mire...
CGATGCAGAAGGCAAGCTGCTGGCCTCGGTGGTCGAAGGCAGGCGGGCGTAAGATTTCGCAGGGAACAGGGAACAGGGAACAGGGAACAGGGAACAGGGAACAGGGAACAGGGAACAGGGAACAGGGAACAGGCACATTGTGTGCAATGAAAAACGCCGGCGATGGATGCCGGCGTTTTTCTGTCAGTCTTGTCGTGCGGGAATAGAGAGTTGTATCGTGCGCCGCGAAGGCTTGTTCGTTGGGCTTCCTGGGCCTGAAGGCCCAGGAAGCCCAACGTTGTTGTCAGACACCGTAGTGTGTTGTCAGACCTGCCGTGCGCAATGATCTGTTCCCTGTTCCCTGCCTCTACGACGCCATGCCGAGGCCGACCAGATTCGCGGCGAGCACGATGACGGCGATGCCCAACCAGAGCAAGCGGACGGGCTTTGCAGCCACGCCCTTCCACTCGCCGACGGCTAGGCCGATCAGTCCGCCGCAGAGCACGTAGAGGCTCATCAAGAGCATCCAGTTCACATAGGCCATGTTCTGCGGAATGCAGGCCGAGCCCCAGGCGTAGAAGAAGAACTGCAAGTACCACATGATTCCAGCAACGGCCGACATGCCGCTATTCTTGGCGAGGACGGAGAGTGGCTGCGTCAGGTCGTTTTTGAGTGAAAGCTCGGGGCGGGTGAAGAGCCGGAAGAGGCAGTAGCCGAAGTTGATGACCGCGCCGCCGCCCATGATGACCAGATAGCAGGGGAGGCCCGCGTAGAGCGGCTGGACGCCGACCGCAAGCGCGGCGGCCTTGATGGGCTGCGCGGCGTCGATGGCAAACGACATGCCCGCCGAGAAGATGCCGCAGAAGACGGCGAGCGCGAGGCCGAGCTTCAGGTTGAACTCGCCCGAGCCCTTGCCGAGCTGCTTTTCCTTGAGCTGTCCGGCGAGGGTGACGATGCCGACGCCGATGAGCGCGACCACGACGCCAGCGATGGTCCACAGACCTGCCTTCGAGCCGAGCATGGTCCTGAACTGGCCATGAATCATGGGCGGAACCAGCGTGCCCACGGCGAGCGTAACGCCCATCGCCACGCCGATGCCGAGCGACATGCCGAGGTAGCGCATGGTCAGCCCATAGTTCACATTGCCGATGCCCCACATGGCGCCGAAGAGCGCAACCTTGAGCAGCACCGCGGGGCTGAGCGCGGCGTAGAAAGCGTGCACGTCCGGCAGCAGAATCAGGCTTGTGGCCAGCGGCAGCAGAATCCAGGAAAAGAGGCCGACGACCAGCCAGGTCGTCTCCCAGGACCACTTCTTGATGCGCTGAATGGGAGCGTAGAAAGAGGCCGCGCTGGCGGCGCCCGCCGTGTGACAACCGATTCCGGCCAGGATGTTAATCGGCATTTTTTCTTCCTTTTTCTGGTTCGAGACAGCGCTAGAGCGAACCGGCTAGGCCGGCTAGGCCAGAGGAGACGATCAACAGCACAAGGCCAGCGGCCAGCAGCGTGCGGGTCTTTCGGCCCGTGCCCTTCCACTCGCCAAGCGCGATGCCGAGCAGTTGGCTGAAGAGGATCGATGCTGCCATCAGCACGGCCCAGCCGATGTAAGAGGTTTTGCCCATCGAAGGCTCGCCCGTTTTGAAGCAGACGAATTGCAGGCACCAGAACAGGCCGGCGAGCGAGGCGAAGAAGAGGTTGCCCGCCACCGGCGTCGAGCGGTCGACGTAGTTGCTCGCGGTGCGGTTCTTGATGTTGAGCACGATGCACCAGCCGCCATTGACCAGAAATCCGCCCATGAGCACGACGACGAGCACAGGAATGCCGGCCCAGGTGACGGAGGTGGTGGGTGCCGTTGTGAGTGCGAGTTTCTGGATTTCGGGCGCGCCTTGCAGGCCGAAGCTCATGGCCGAGCTCATTACGCCGGAGAAGATGGCGGCGATGAGTCCCTTGCGGAAGTCGAACTCGGCGACTGTTTTTTTCTTGACCTCTTCGGGCAGTTCGGATTCCTTGGAGCGACCGGCGAGGCCGACGCAGACGATGCCGAACAACGAGACGACGGCGGCAGCAACCGAGGCCTGCCCGCCGGGCGTCGAAAACATGGCGGCGATGGCTTCCTTGCCCTTGAGCATAGGCGGAATCAGTGTGCCGGTGGCCGAGGTAAGGCCAGCGCCCATGGCCAGGCCAAGGCCCACGCCGAGGTAGCGGATCATCAGGCCCCAGGTGAGTCCGCCGAAGCCCCAGAGCGCGCCGCAGATGAGGCAGAAGACGATGCGCTCGCGCGGCGTGGCGGCCAGCACGGCGAGAATGTTGGGCGAGGTGGTGAAGGCCAGCGCCCACGGCACAATGACCAGACCGACCAGCGCGTAGACCAGCCAGTAACTCTCCCAGGCCCACTTTTTCACGCGGGAAAAGGGCAGATAGAAGACAGCGCCCATCAGGCCACCCAACATGAAGATCATGATGCCGAGCATGGGGTTTGGAGCGGAGACAGCGTTCATCGTGAGTATCCTTTCAAGGCAGACGAGGTCAAGGCAGACGAGGGAGAGCGTGTTTTTTCATGCACACGGATCGTTCGTAGCGTGGAGGCGTGTCCTATGGTGCGGTCTGTCTCCAAAACATTGACGTGTTTGGCGTATCCCTTGGTGGGTGAAAATATACGTTGATTTCTCAGGTGAAAATTTTCCAAATGGTAACCTTATGCAACCGGAGCAAGCATTGTCAATGGATTCAAAACGAGTTGGTGGTCGCTGTAGGTTCATTGCAGCGTCGCGCCCATTTGGACAAAGAGGCTACACTGGCTGCATGGAAGAGCAAGTCGCACTGCAGTTGTACGCCGCCACGACCAACCAGGGAAAGCTTCGGGATTTTCGCACTGCCGCCAAGGCTTTTTCTGTAGATATCGAGCCGTTGCCGGGACTGAAGGACATCGTCGTGCCGGATGAGGACGGGATGACCTTTGTGGACAACGCCACGCTGAAGGCCGTGTATTATTCGCAGTTTGCGCCGGGCGCGATGGTGGTGGCCGACGACTCTGGGCTGGAGGTGGATGCACTGGGTGGCGCTCCCGGCGTGCGCTCGGCGCGCTTTGCCTCCGATCTGGGGATGACCGACTCGCCCGACGCCAACGACAACTCCGATGTGTGGAATAACGTGGTGCTGATGCAGCGGCTGGCTGGGGTTGCGGCCGAGCAGCGCACGGCGCGCTACCGCTGCGTGCTGGTGGTCGCCCGCGACAGCCGGCCGCTCTACACGACCGAGGGCACGGTCGAGGGTATGATTCTGGAGGCACCGCGTGGCACCGGCGGCTTTGGCTATGATCCTCTGTTTTATCTGCCGGATCTGGAGCAGACGATGGCCGAGATCTCGCTTGAGACCAAGCTCGGGCTGAGCCACCGCGGACGGGCCTTCGCGGCGCTGCTGGCGCTTCTGAAGGGCTGAAGGGCACTGTTCGGCCCCTAGAGCATCTCTCCTGAAGGTATAGAGCGAGTCGATGCAGCTTCGTTGACGCGACCAGCAGGGAGCGGCAACTTAGCAAGACTCTCGCCACTTTACAGCATCAGGAGAGATGCTCTACTGGAACCGGTCTGCGTCTGCCCTTGCAGAAAGCCTCTTGACTGTGCGGCCTGCGTGCCCCCAAGATGGCAATCAACCAAAGTGTTTTTTCGGTTTTTGACAGGCGCTTTTTCGCAAGAATTCACCAGGAGCCGAAATCGTATGTCTACCGTTCCATCCTCCGCCACGCCTGAACTTCGGCCGGGCGTTCCGTCCTTGCGCGTCGGTCAGGGCACGAGTTTTTACTGGCGCAAGCTGCATTCGCTGATGGGTGTCATTCCCATCGGCGCCTTCCTCATCGAACATCTGCTGTCGAACTTCGAGGCGCTCAAAGGCCCGGTGGCCTACGGCGCGCAGGTGCGCTGGTTGAACAGCCTGCCTCTGGTGCGCGGTCTTGAATGGGTCTTCATCTTTTTGCCGTTGCTCTATCACGCGCTCTACGGCGTATGGATCTGGCTGCGCGGCAAATCGAACCTTGTCTACTATCCGTGGGCGGGCAACTGGCTCTATGGCATGCAGCGCTGCACCGGCGCCATTGCTTTTCTCTACATCGGCTACCACGTCGCCACGCAGCGGTTCATGGGCGTGATGCTGCCCGAACATCCCGAGGCGGCCTTTGAAAAAGTGCACGCGGCGCTGGCGAACCCGGCAGTACTCGTGATCTATGCCGTGGCGATGGTCGCCGTCTGCTGGCACTTCTCCTACGGCCTCTGGCTCTTCGCGGCCAAGTGGGGCATTGTGCCTGGAGCGCGCGCGCGTCAGCGCTTTGGCGTGGTCTGTGCCGCGCTCGGCGTCATGCTGGCGACGATGGGGCTCGTGAGTCTGCGGGCGTTTTTGTAGGACGAGGGACTAGACCAGGGAATAGGGAATAGGGACGAGGGACCAGGGACCAGGGAATAGGGAACAGTGCGCAGAAGCAAGCATGCGTGAGGCGAGAAAAGACAGAAACAAATTTATGGGTGAGAACAGATCCACGTTGACGCAAACAGTGCAGTCCCTGTTCCCTAATCCCTAGTCCCTGTTTTTACGAAAGGACATCCATGGCTGTACCAAAAATTATCGTGGTGGGCGGCGGATTGGCGGGCCTTGCGGCCGCGATCAAGATTGCCGAGGCCGGTGGCGCGGTCGATCTGTTTTCGATCGTGCCCGTCAAGCGTTCGCACTCGGTCTGCGCGCAGGGTGGCATCAACGCCGCGAAAAATCTGAAGGGCGAGGGCGACACCACTGCCAAGCATTTCGACGACACCATCTACGGCGGCGACTTCCTCGCCAACCAGACGCCGGTCAAGCGCATGTGCGAGGCCGCGCCGGCGATCATCGATCTGCTTGACCGCATGGGCGTGCCCTTCAACCGCACGCCCGAGGGGCTGCTCGATTTTCGCCGCTTCGGCGGCACGCTCTACAACCGCACGGCCTTTGCTGGAGCGACCACCGGCCAGCAGTTGCTCTACGCGCTCGATGAACAGGTGCGCCGCTTCGAGTCCGAGGGCAAAGTCACCAAGTACGAAGGCTGGGAGTTTCTTTCGGCGATTATCGACGCGAAGGGCGCGGTGCGCGGCATTGTGGCGATGGATCTGCGCACCATGCAACTGCGCGCGTTTTCTGCCGACGCGGTGATTCTGGCCACGGGCGGCATCGGTGCCATCTTCGGCAAGAGCACCAATTCGCTCAACTGTACCGGCTCGGCGCAATCGGCGGTCTTTCAGCAAGGCGTGTACTACGCGAATGGCGAGCTGATCCAGGTGCATCCGACGACGATTCCCGGCGAGGACAAGCTGCGGTTGATGTCGGAGTCGGCACGTGGCGAGGGCGGCCGCGTCTGGGTGCCGCGCAAGGTGGGTGACGCGCGCGACTTCAAGGCGATTCCAGAGTCCGAGCGGTTTTATTTTCTCGAAGAGTGGTATCCGAAGTACGGCAATCTGGTGCCGCGCGACGTGGCCACGCGTGCGATTCACAAGGTTGTTTATGAACTGGGTCTCGGCCTCGAAGGCCAGCCGATGGTCTATCTTGACCTGACGCACATTGATCGCGCGACACTCGACAGAAAGCTCGAAGGCATTCTCGAAATCTACGAAAAATTCGTCGGCGTCGATCCGCGCACGCACCCGATGAAGATCTTCCCTGGCATGCATTACACGATGGGCGGACTCTGGGTGGACTTCGATCAGATGACGAATATTCCGGGACTGTTCGCGGCGGGCGAGTGCGAGTATCAGTATCACGGCGCGAACCGGCTGGGCGCGAACTCGTTGCTGAGCTGCATCTACGGCGGCTTTCAAGCGGGGCCGAATGCACTGCGTTATGCGAAGAGTCTTGCGCACGCCGAGGACGACGGTGGCGCGGCGGCAGAACTCAAGCGGCAGGCGGAGATCAACCAGTCGCTGCTCGTCTCTGGTGGAACGGAAAATCCCTTCAAGCTCTGGCGTGAGTTGGGTCAGACCATGACCGAGCATGCCACCACCATCCGCTATAACTCAGGCTTGAAAAAAGCAGACGAAACAATTGTCGAGTTACTTGAGAGATACCAAAAAATCAATCTGAGCGACCGCAGCCAGTGGGCGAACACGAGCTTTGCCTTTGCGCGGCAGCTCAAAAATATGCTCGAACTGGCGCGGACGATTACGCTCGGAGCCATTGCGCGCGATGAGTCACGCGGCGCGCACTACAAGCCGGATTTTCCCGAGCGCAACGACGAAAAGTTTTTGAAGACAACCAAGGCCGCCTTTACTGGTGCGCCCGAGGGGCCGCGACTGAGCTTCGAAGCGGTGGACACGCAGTTCATCACGCCGCGTCCGCGCCGCTACGACGCGGCACAGTAATTGGGAGAGTGTGGCAATGGCAAAGACAGTTCAATTTGAGATCAAGCGTCAGGCGAGTCCCGAGGCACCGGCGCGGTGGGAGCGCTTCCAGCTTGAGCAGCGGCCGGGGATGAACGTGATTTCGGCGCTGATGGAGATTGCGGCCAACCCGGTGACGGCCGACGGCAAACCGACGACGCCGGTCACCTACGACTGCAGTTGCATGGAAGAGATCTGCGGTTCCTGCGCGATGCGCATCAACGGCCGCGCGCGGATGGCCTGCTCGGCGCTGGTCGTGAACCTCGAACAGCCGATCCGGCTTGAGCCGCTCTCGAAGTTTCCGCTGGTGCGCGACCTTGCCGTCGACCGCGCGGTGCTCTTTGAAAATCTGAAGGCCGTGAAGGCCTGGGTGCCCATTGATGGCACGTACGACTTAGGCCCCGGACCGAAGCAGTTTCCGCAGCAGCAGGAGAAAAACTATTCGCTGTCGAACTGCATCAGTTGCACCTGCTGCATGGAGGTCTGCCCACAGTTCAACGAGGCGACGGGCTTTGTGGGCGCGGCGACCATCGCGCAGGTGAAGCTGTTCAACAACAATCCCACGGGCAAGGTGCTCGAAGAAGAGAGGCTGCGTGCGCTTTCTGGCGACGGCGGCATTCAGGAATGCGGCTTTGCGCAGAACTGCGTAAAGGCCTGCCCCAAGCAGTTGCCGCTGACCGAGACCATCAGCGATGTGAGCCGCGCGGTGGTGGTGCAGAAGGTAAAAGATTTCTTGAGGAAATAGGAAGCAGAAAAGGCCTCGCGGGTGCGGGGCCTTTTCCTCGTTGATTAAGACGCATAGCTTTGCCGTATAACTCATGGTGACCAAAGTCAGACGAACTTATCTTTATTTACAGCGTTTTGTTGTTGGCTTCGGCGAGCACGGTATCGGCGGCGGCGCGGCTCCAGCCTATCCGTAAATCCTTTACGCTTTCCAAAACAAACGCGCCCACGGCGCTGCGGGGCGCGGTGATGGCGAAGAAGTCGGCGCGCTCCACATCGTGCAGGTGGAAGGCAGGTCGCGCATCGGGGGTGGTGTTGGCGATCTCGACGTGGCTCATCTCGACGCGCTTCATGTGGCGCAGATAGAAGCCCGAGGCGGGCGTGACGCCGAAGCGCCCCGGCTCAGGGTACTCGGCTTCTTGCTCGGTGGGCTGTGCTTTGGCCATCGCCGCATCGCCGCCACCCACGGTCTCAATGTAAATATTCGACAGCTTTACATCCTCGATGGGGTAGCCGGGAATGCCGCTGAGAATCGAGCAGCCCTTCTGCGGCGCGTTGTAGCAAACCAGATTGCTGATGGCGATGCGTTTGAGCGTGCCGACCTTGGTGGACTCCTTTGGTCCGCGCAGCCGCGCGCCGAGGCGCAGAAACAGCGGGCCCGAGTAGAGGTCGCGCATGGTGGTGTTGGAGATGGCGATGTCTTCGAGCAGCGCGCCGTCGGAGGTTTCGAGCGCGTAGCCTTGGCAGCCCTCGAAGACGCAGTTGGAGATGGAAATGTTGATGAAGCCGCCATTCGATTCGGTGCCGCATTTGATGCGACCGTTGTGGCCGCAGAGCTTCTGCGTGGGAATTTTTTTGAAGCTGCCGTCGAGCACCGAGCCGAGTGCGTAGTAGCCGGTGACGAAGCAGTTATCGATGGTGACATTGCGCGTGGGGCGCGCGTAGCCCAGCGCATAACTGGACTTGGGACAGATGCCGTCGTCCCAGGGCGAGTTGACCGTGCAGTTTGCGACGCGCACGTTCTGGCAGCAGTCGATGTCCATGCCGTCGCGGTCGGTGTCGATGGTCAGGTTGTCGAGGATCAGATTATCGACGCCCGTAAGCAGAAAGGCGAAGTGGCCGCCCTTCAATACGGAGAAATCGCGGAACTGCACGTTGCGGCAGTTCTTGAGCGCGATGGCCTTGTTGCCGACGCCGGGCTGCTCGGCCTTGTAGAGCGCGTAGTCGCCACGTACATCGCGGTCGGCGCCATAACTCAGTCCCTTGCCCCAGATCAGGCCCGTGCCGGTGATGCCGCAATCGTGAATGTCTTCGCCCCAGATCAGTGAGTTATGCCAGTGGTTGTGGCCGTAGTCCTGATACTGTTCCCAGGGCGCGTTCGACTCGGCTGCATCGTAGACGCCGCCGTTATAGCCGGTGGTGTCGCCCGGCTTGGGCGAGTCGGCGGCGACGATGGTCGCGCCTTCGCTCAGATGCAGGTAGACGTGGCTCTTCAGGTGAATCGAAAAACTGAGGTAGCTTCCGGCGGGAAAGATCACCACGCCGCCGCCAACTGCCGCGGCCGCGTCAATGGCCGTGTTGATGGCCTGCGTGTCGAGCGTCTTACCGTCGCCGGCGGCGCCGAATTTGCGCACGTCGAAGAGACTAACCACTTCGGGCACGGTTCTGTTCGATTCCGCGGCGAGCGCCACGGCGGGCAATGCAGTGGCCGCCGCGCCAAGGCTGCCGGCGAACAGAAGATTGCGGCGAAACGGATTGAAGTCGTGCATGGATGTTCTCCTAAAAGTGTTCGGTTATTGAGCATACCGGCTGTGTCGTTTGCCTGGCAATGGAGATAGAAAAACGCCTTCCGCATGGCAGTACGGAAGGCGTTTTCCTGTCGGAGTTAGTCGAGGTGGAAGATCTCCTGGAGAGGCGTCATGTTGTCGTCGGCTCCGCCCTGCGAGAGCGACTCGAAGAAGGGCGTCATGCCCTTCTGCCAGACCTCGTTGATGGGTTCATCTTTCATGCGGGCGCAGCAGGCCGCAAAGTCGTCAGCCTCCAGATAGCCGACCAGCAGTCCGTCGGGGCGCAGAAAGATTGAGTAATTCTTCCAACCGGTGCGGCGCAGCGCATTGAGCATCTCCGGCCACACGGTGGCATGGCGTTTCTTATATTCCTCAATTTTTTCCGAACGAATTTTCAGTAAAAAACAAGTGCGCATGAAAGGGCCCTTTCTTGGTTGAATATGTTACTGAACTTTTTTTGCCGTTGTAACTTCGTTGGAGAAATCGGGCAGGGGAGAGAGCAGAAATTTCTGGATTGGTGCGTGGTCGGCCAGAACGCGCTCGACGACGCAATGTGCGTTCATCTCCGCGCCCACGGCGCTGGTGTGCGTGTGATCCTTGGGGAACAGAGCGGCCGTCTTCTCCGGGCCGAAGCTCTCGAGCAGGTTAGCCTCGGTGCTGGCCATGTCGAGTAGCGCGACGTGTTCGCTGGCGGCGACCGTGCGGATCACCGCGCCGTAGCCCATGTCGCGCTCGATGTGTTTTTTGCCGTCTGCGCCATCGGTCCAGATGTTGCGCACGGTCGGCGTCAGCAGAATCGTCGTGACGCCCTTGGCGCGCGCCTCGGCAATGTACTGGCGCAGATACCAGCCGTAGGTGTGGACGATCTCCTTTTCGCCGCTCAGCAGTGTGACCTCTTTGGTCTCTTCGCCCGCGCCCTTGAGGGTGCCGCGCGGCTTGGCGCCGTCGAGCGCGCCGCCGTCATTGTGACCCATCTGGAGAAGAAGCGTGTCGCCGGATTTCATCTCGGCTAGCGTCCTGGCCCAGGCACCCTCGCGCATGTAGGTGCGCGAACTGCGGCCGGCGATGGCGCGGTTGGCGATGTTGACGCGGGTGCGGTCGAAATAGTGCGCGAAGTGGTCGCCCCAGCCGAGGTCGGCCTGATTGCGCGCCGTCGAGTCGCCGACGATGAAGATGGTCGGCAGCGCAGGATTGAGTGGCTCGTCATGTGCGCGGGTGATCTGATCCGGCGTCTGCGGCGGCTCCAGATTTTGGGCGGGCTTGGCGGGGGTTTGTGCCAGCAGACCGGCGGAGAGCAGCAGTGTGGCGCCGATACCGTAGAACAGAGAGCAAATGCGGTGCGAACGCATCGTGGGGGGCGATCCTTTCCTGAGCAGCACGCGTGGAACGCGCTGTTTGGTTCCGAAGAAGAATTGTATTTCCTATCGAAACAGGTTGGCTACCTTTTTTTAAGCATAGACTTGCCTGATGCCGAAGATCGCATACCTGTGCGCGGAGCGGTCTGGTTCCTGCTATGTTTGAGCGCAAAGGAGTTGTAGGCCATGCGTGGAAATATTCTTTTGTCATGTGCTTTCATCGCGGCAGTGGGTGTCTGGAGCGCCCAATCGCTTGCGTCCGGGCTCACTGTGCGTACGGTGCAAGGACGGATTACGGGCAAGGTCATCAACGACGGAAAGGTGCGTGCCTTTCTGGGGCTGCCCTACGCCGCGCCGCCGGTGGGGAATTTGCGTTGGCGGGCGCCGGAGCCGGCCGCGGACTGGAAGGGCGTGCGCGCGGCGACCAGCTTTGCGCCCCACTGCGTGCAGGGTAAGGTCTTTGATGACATGATCTTCGAGGATGGCAAGCCGAGCGAGGATTGCCTCTACCTGAACGTCTACGCGCCAGCGGGTGCGACGGCGGCCAGCAAGCTGCCGGTGATGTTCTGGATTCATGGAGGCGGCTACGCGGGCGGAGCCGCGAGCGAGCCGCGCCACAACGGCGATTTTCTACCGACGCACGGCGTGGTGCTGGTGACGATCAACTACCGGGTGGGCCCGATGGGCTTTCTGGCCGCCAGCGACCTGGCGAAGGAAGACCGTGGCCATGCGGGCAACTACGGCCTGATGGATATGATCGCGGCCCTGCGCTGGGTGAGGGAGAACATCAAGGGCTTTGGTGGCGACGGGGGCAATGTGACGATCTTCGGCGAAAGCGCCGGCTCCTTCGCGGTGAGCACGCTGATGGCCTCGCCCGAGGCGCGAGGACTCTTTCAT
>Ga0224528_1002257_pt1 | contig 11127 bp, 8 predicted proteins | sample CBST25metaG_2_FD_179888 | JGI IMG/M metagenome (GOLD analysis project Ga0224528, IMG submission 179888) | Peat soil microbial communities from Stordalen Mire, Sweden - C.B.S.T25 | ecosystem: Environmental > Terrestrial > Soil > Wetlands > Peat | place: Sweden: Norrbotten County, Stordalen Mire...
TGCCAAGGGCACGGCTGGGTAGCGAAGTTCGGTTGTGATAACCGCTGAATGCATATAAGCGGGAAGCACGCCCCAAGATGAGATCTCCCTGAAGGGCCCAGAAAGACCATCTGGTTGATAGGCTGGGTGTGAAAGCACAGTGATGTGTGAAGCTTACCAGTACTAATCGCCCGTTCGGCTTGTCCATAGAATTAACTCCGCGCAGTACAAAGCGGATATTCTTCAAGCAAGCCTTGTAACAAACCCAATCAATTTCGTTGTACCAACCTGAATGGCAAAAAAGTTTTGGCGCCAGATTGCATCCGCATTCCTACTTCGGTCCGGGAGAAACCATCCGGAACAACGGTAGATGCTGCGGTACGGCTGCGGGCAACCACCCGCCAAGCGCCTTCAAGTTTGCCGGTGACTATACTGCGAGGGATCACCCGTTCCCATCTCGAACACGGAAGTTAAGCCTCGCTGGGCCGATGGTACTGCATGGGTGACTATGTGGGAGATTAGGTAATCGCCGGCAATAAAATTCAAGCAAATGAGACCATGCCTTTACGGCATGGTCTTTTTGCGTTTGGAAATAGATATTTCGAATTGAACCGGATGGCCTTCTGGGTCGGAATTGCTGGCATGTGCCGCTTGGTTCTGGCCCACCCGAACCACAAGAGCAAAATGCGGTGCAGGTGGGTCCCCGGAGTCCAGTGAGGATGAAAGAGCCTTATCTGCGAGCTGGTGCGGCGGCGCAGATGGCTTCAGAGGCATCGAACTGCTGGAAGTTGGCTTGGAAGCGGGCGGCCAGGTTGGCTGCCTGCACGTCATACGCAATTTTGTCGGCCCAAACATTGCGGGGATTGAGGATCTCTGCCGGCACGCCCGGGCAGGAAGACGGGATGTGCAAGCCAAAAGCCGGCTCGGTGGTGAATTCAACATCATCCAGAAGTCCATCAAGCGCTGCGTTGACCAGGGCGCGGGTGTATTTGAGGCTCATGCGCTGTCCGACGCCGTATTTGCCGCCGCTCCAACCGGTATTAACCAGCCAGCAGAAGGATTGGTGCTGGACCAGACGCTTGCCCAGCATCTCCGAGTAGACGCGGGGAGACAAGGGAAGGAACGGAGCGCCAAAGCAGGCTGAAAACTCGGGGACCGGTTCGCGGCCCATGCCGGCCTCGGTGCCGGCCAACTTGGCGGTATAGCCGGACAAAAAGTGGTGCAGCGCCTGCTCTGGAGTGAGGCGAGCAATGGGAGGCAGGACTCCGAATGCGTCAGCTGCTAGAAACAGGACATGGCGGGGATGCTCGCCGACTCCGGAGAGTACGGCGTTCTCTATGTAATTGATCGGGTAGGCGACGCGGGAGTTCTCTGTGAGCCGCGAATCGGCGTAATCGGGCTGGCGAGTGTTGGTGTCGAGGATGACATTCTCGAGCACGGCACCAAAGCGGATGGCGCGGTAGATCTCCGGTTCCCGCTCTTCTGTCAGATCAATGCACTTGGCGTAACAACCGCCCTCAAAGTTGAAGATGCCGGCGGCGCTCCAGCCATGTTCGTCGTCGCCGATCAGGCGGCGGGCAGGATCTGCGGAGAGGGTGGTTTTGCCTGTCCCGGAGAGCCCGAAAAACAGGGCAGTATGGCCGTCTGCGCCGACGTTGGCCGAGCAGTGCATGGGCAGCACATCGCGCTGAGGCACCAGGAAATTCATGACGCTGAAGATCGACTTCTTGATTTCGCCGGCATATTTGGTGCCGCCGATCAAGACGATGCGGCGCGTGAAGTCGGCAAGGATGAAGGCCTCGGAGTTGGTTCCGTCGCGCTCGGGCACAGCCTGGAATTCGGGTGCGGCGATGACGGTGAACTCGGGCCTGTGGGTGCTCAGCCCGTTCTGTTCCGGCCTGACAAAAAGCTGATTCACAAAGAGAGCATGCCAGGCGTATTCGGCAATGATACGAATCGGCAGCCGGTAAGACTGATCTGCGCCACAGTAAAGATCCTGCACGAAGCGGCCGCGCTCCAGCATGTGACAGGTGACCCGCTCGAGGAGAGCCTGAAACCGCTCTGGAGAGAAAGGCCGATTGACCTTTCCCCAATCCACCAGCGAGTGGGTGACCGAATCGTCCACGATGAACTTGTCTTTGGGACTACGACCGGTTCGCGAGCCGGTATAGGCGACCAGCGCGCCATTGGCAGCCAAATGGGCTTCTCCGCGCGCCAATGCAGTTTCAATCAGCTGAGCGACCGGGAGATTGGTGTGGACCTGAGAGCCGGTGGCCAGTGCCTGCAACGAATCAGCGAGTGACAGACTTCCCATCGACAGAATTCCTTCCGTGTGAATTTTGAAGAAGAAATAAAAGAGCACTCATTGTGCCACGAGAAGCTGCAGCGCGGCTGGTGTTCCACATCACGGGATGTGGGGAGAGGAGTTTTCTTTAGGTGGAGGAGTGTGAAAATCCGCTAAGTTCTGTGTTTTCAGAGCACCTTGGTTCGTGCAATTCTCAGAGAGTCGGGCTGCAGGACTCCAGATCGCGGGACCTAGAGCCGATGGATGAAAAGGAGCAATGGCCACGAGATCGAAACGGCGCCGGATGCTCAGTCTCGTCTCATGAAAGGCCGAAATGCCAAACCTGGCACGATGCATGCATTTTCGAGCGTGGCCCGTGTGCTGAGTAGTGCGAGCTTAAGCGCTCCTTTGTACGCTGGCTCAGCCTGCACGCAGGGCGGCCAAGCCGCTGCCGTCGACGGGAGGGACACTTGGGTGCGGTTTTTACCTTTTCGCAGCAATCTACGCTGCTTTGCAGTGAGAGGCAGAGCATCCAGCAACACAAAGCCCCGGATCTCTGCCCGGGGGCCTTGTGCTTCAGAAAGAAAAACGGACTGACGGTCGCGAGAAACAGACCCTATACAGCGGCTCTTTAGGCCAGACGCTCAAAAGCCTGCGCGATCTTGGCTGGGATGGCGGCGGGTGCATCGCCGAGGTTCTGGCTAATCTCCAGCACGGTGGCGGGAGGCTTGGCGAGCGCGTTGAGGGACTCGACGGCAGCCGGCCAGTCGATGTTGCCGTCGCCAGGCCACAGATGCTCGTCCTTCACGGCGTGGTTGTCGTGCACATGGACTGAGACAATGCGGCTCCCCAGGGTGGCGATGGCAGAGGCCACGCCCACGGTCATGTGCGCATGCCCCAGGTCCAAGCAGACGCCGACGTTGTCCAAGTGCCCGATCTGCAGGATGTCGATCAGGTGCTCGGGTGTGGTGGCCTCGCTGAGCAGGTTCTCGACTAGCAGCCGAACTCCCATGGGACGGGCAAAGGCGCCCAGGTGTTCGAGCGCGGTGAGCGCATGTTCCAGGGCGTCCGAGGACCAGCTATCTGTTCTTTCGCCCAGATGCAGGACCAGGTTCTGAAACGGGATGCAGTCGGCGGCCTCTAGGGCGCGCTTGATCTCATCCATGGCGTCAATGCGGCGTGATTTCTCAGGGTGCAGCAGGTTCACAGACGGCGCTCCGGCACGTCCCATCTCGAGGTCCGGATAGAGCGGAGCATGCATCGCCCAAGGCTTGACGGGGCTGGAGCGGAACCAGTCGGCCACCTCGTCGATATGCTCGCGGCTGGTGTAGTCGAAGTGCTGGCGCGCAGCAAAAATCTCCACAGCCTGGGCTCCGGAATGGGCGGCCATCTCCAGCATTCCCGCGTGCAGACACTGGCTGAGAAACAGGTGTGTCGACAAAACTCGCAGCATGGTCATGAACTCTCCCGCACCGGCTTGATCCAGGGAAGGAACATTTCAAAAATGAACCGGCGTTCCCTATATTGTCGCATTTCTTGAATTCGTACTTGTGAGACGGGTATTGCGAAAGATGGTGCAACGGAAGGGAGAGAGTGGGGAAACAGCGTAAACAATTGGCCTGCGATGCAACTGCGGTCGAGGCAAAAAAGTCGGGGTGCAGCCTGCGGATTCTGGGAGTTGGCAGGTTTGCACCCCGATGACGCACGACTGGGGAATGATGCGATTTGGAAATGGCCAACCTGCCTGGGTCCTTCGACGCTGGATGGTCGATTATCCAGTCAGGTTAGCAACCTTTTGGGCCCATGTGCGGAACGGAGCGACATCCTCCATTTCTGTCACGTAACGCTTCATCTCTGAGCGTCGTAGTGATCGCACACTGAAAGAGTCCTCCAAGGCGAGCTGAAACGTCTGGTCAATTTGGGACACAACCAGGAGTCTCGCAAGAGCGGCAGGCGCGGCTGCGGAAGTGTGTTGAACGGGACACTGTGCTTCTGCCTCGACCGGCAGCCCGGGCTGCGAAGGGCGCTTGTTGTGTTACCGTTGCAATACGGCGTCCCTGAGCCGGGCTGGCATGTATGGTCCGGACCGAAACGCATTCGAAGGCGGTTTTCCCGTTGTGGGAGCCAGCCTGAGACCGAGCGCCAATGGAGTGAACTGCCATGTTGGACTCACTTCGGTTCCGTTGGCGAATCAGCGGGAATCGGGGGCAGCGTGCGTAATCAAAGAATGCCTCAGCAGCTGGAACTGACACCGCTTTCACCCGCCGCAAGCCCGACTCCCGAGCCGGGGGGAGCCTCCGTGTCAGTACCCGAGCATACGCATGAGCCACAGGCCGGCAGGCACGTACCCCAGCGCATTCCGCACTGGCTGGAGCGGGCCGAGCTGTTTTCGCGCGTGCTGCTGCGGATGTATATCGGCCTGGCCATTTGCTATGCGCCGTGGTCACGGATGTTCTGGGACCAGAATCCACTTTTCCTGCAATTTCCCACGCTCTCCATCTGGGCCGCCCACGGCGCTGTCCGCGGCATCGTGTCCGGATTGGGTCTTTTGAACCTGTGGATCGCGTTCCACGACGCCATCCGCCATCGGGACACATAAGAAATGAATCAGGGATCAGACCTCAAAGATCAGAGATCCGTCGAAAAAATGCCGAGCCAGACCGCATCCGACTCTCCTGCAACGCCCCCAACAACAGGAACGGCGGTGATCCCCGGCAACGGGGCACCGGAGCCGCTGGAACGTGCGCCGCTTGCCTATGAGAACTCCGGCTTTTTGAACAGCGCCGACGGGCGGCTGATCCGCATCGTCTCTGAGTATATGGAGCCGCTGGCGCGGTTCCGGCGGGAGCAGATTCAGGACACGGTGGTGTTTTTTGGCTCGGCACGCTTTCGCGGACGCGAAGAAGCTGACCATGCGTTGGAACTGTTGGAGAACACTGGCTCGAAACGTCCGGCTCCCAGCGAGGAGCAGCCGGCCAGCGCGCCGCAAATTGCCGCAGGCGAGGCCTCGGCACTCCAGCTGAAGCGCGCCGAAGCGGCGGTCAAGATGGCCCGCTACTACGAAGACGCGCGAAAATTGTCAGGGCTTCTGACCAATTGGGCAAAGACCATTCCTTCGCGGCGGGCGCGGTTTGTGGTTACCTCGGGCGGTGGGCCCGGCATCATGGAGGCCGCCAACCGCGGCGCCTACGAGGCCGGCGGCAAAACGATCGGCATGAATATCCGCCTGCCCTTCGAGCAGTCTCCGAATCCCTACATCACGCCATCGCTCAACTTCGAGTTCCACTACTTCTTCATGCGCAAGCTCTGGTTTGCGTATCTGGCCAAGGCGCTGGTGGTTTTCCCGGGCGGCTTCGGCACCCTGGATGAGATGTTCGAGATTCTGACGTTGGCACAGACCCACAAACTGGCCAAGAAGATTACGGTCGTCATCTACGGCTCGAACTATTGGAAAAAGGTCTTCGACTTGGACGTGCTGGTCGATACCGGCGCCATTTCTCCCAAGGACATCGAACTCTTCAAGTTCGCCGATACGCCTGAAGAGGCTTTTGAACTGCTGCGCCAGGGGCTAACGGAGAACTATCTTGTGCAAGAAGCTGCCACGGGCCGGCTTTCCGAAAACCAGGCAATGCCTTCAGGCGAGGACATGATGGCCCGCTGGACGGTGGAAGACTTTCTGGGGCCGGAGCTGGCCAAGACCAGCAAATAGGAGCACGAACTCTCCATTCACGGGCAATTGCCTTGAATCTCAGAGAATCGTAGGCGTTGTGTGGGTATTTTTGGCGATTTCTCCCGTTTTCTGCTCAATTGAAGCGGCATTCGCATCCCCTTAACCCTGCTTTGATCGGGGACGGTGATACTGACTCCAGCGGATCGAAGCCGATGTCCTCGGATGCACGTCCCTTCAAGTGGCTTTTCAACTCGGAAAGCCACCCTCGCAAGATCCAGCAAGGGCACGGCGACTCTGATTCCGCTCGAGCATCACGGGCACGAACGCCGAGAAGGAGCGGAAATGGCTGGTTCGACCATCTCATATCTGTGGCGCGACAAAAAAGCGCCGCAAGGTTTTCGGTCGGGTGTTTCCCTGCATAGTCACACCAACCAGTCCAGGGAGACGCTTGATTTCCTGGCGAATTTGGGCAACCAGTATCCGCTCATTCGCCCTCTGCTTTCGCGGCTGGAGCGCCGCTCAGAGCAGATGCATGGGGTGAAGATCAACTATGCGGAGAGCTACTGGACCCCCCCCATGACGCCCAAGCTGGCTTTTGATCTGGAACGCCGGCAAATCGAAAAACTGGACGTGGCGTCCATGGTCTCCCTCTCTGACCACGACACGATCAGTGCGCCCATGCTGCTGCGCACCGTTCCCAGTGCGCGCCAGATTCCCGTTTCCGTGGAATGGACCGCTCCGTACGGCGAGCAATCATTCCATCTGGGCGTGCACAACCTGCCCAGCGCGCGCGCCGCGGAATGGATGCAGACACTGGCCGACTACACGGCCAACCCCAGCGATGCGCGCTTTACCGAGATTCTGATCGCCCTGAACGACGAGCCGAACGTGCTGGTGATCTTCAACCACCCGCTGTGGGACCTGTATCTGATCGGCCAGGAGCGGCACGAGTTTTTGGTCAACCAGTTTCTGCAGACCAACGGCGCATGGCTGCACGCGCTGGAACTCAACGGCCTGCGCCACTGGGACGAAAACCGTGCGGTGCGGAGGCTGGCGGAGAAGTGGAACATGCTGCTCATCTCCGGGGGGGACCGCCATGGCGTGGAACCCAACGCCAACATCAACCTCACCAATGCCACCAGCTTCACCGAGTTTGTCCACGAGATTCGCCGGCAGAAGAAGAGCGACATGCTCTTCATGCCCCAGTACGCCCAGCCGTGGAAGCATCGCCTGCTGCAATCCACCATCGACGCTATCCGGCACTATCCCGAGTTCCCGCAGGGTTCGCGCACCTGGGACGAGCGCGTCTACCATCCCGACGCCAACGGAGTGGTCCGGCCTCTCAGCGAGCTGTGGCCGAGCGGGTCCGCGCCCCGGGCCATGACTTGGGCATTAGGATTGGTACAGTTGATGGGCATTGCACCGGTCTCCGGCGGCCTGCGCATGGCGTGGAGCGACGCGCGCCAGATGCGCCTGGCCCTGCGCGAGTACGAAAGCTAGAAACAAAACCTGAAAGAGATGCATGGACAACGTCAAGCCGCGCGTGGCCTACTTTCCGGACTCCTTCCACGAGATCAACGGAGTGGCCCATACCAGCCGTCACTTTGAAGCGTTCGCGCGGCGGCGCAATCTGCCCTTCCTCTGTGTGCGCGCCGGCGACCGCACGCAAGCCCTGACCGAAGACGGTACTGTGTGGACGCTGGAGCTGCCGCGCGGCTTCCTCTCCTTTGCCCTGGAGAAGGACCTGCGCTACGATCCGGCATTCCTGCGCCACATCCCGCTCATCGACGAAGTGCTGGAGCGCTTCAAACCCGATCTGATCCACATCACCGGGCCGAGCGAAGTGGGCATGTTGGGCGCTGGCCTTGCCCATCACTTGGGCGTGCCGCTGGCTGCCAGTTGGCATACCAATGTGCACGAGTACCTGGCGCGTCGGTCGGGCTGGTTCCTGAACTTCCTGCCGGAGCGCCAATCGGCCGCTGCGGGGCAAAAGATCGAAGACCTGACCATGGCCGCCGCGGCCAAATTCTATTCCGTGGCGCAGGTGCTGTTTGCACCCAATCCTGAGCTTTGCGCGCTGCTGGAGCGGACTACTGGACGGCCTTGCCACTTGATGCCGCGCGGCGTCGATGCCCAGCTTTTTCATCCGGACAAGCGCCAGCGCGATCCTGAAGACCATGAGTTTGTGCTGGGCTTTGTGGGCCGCTTGTCGGTGGAGAAGAACATCGCCCTGCTGGTTCAGGTTCAGGAAGAGCTGGAAAAGGCTGGCCACACGAACTTCCGCTTCCTCATCGTCGGCCACGGCGGCGAGGCGGACTGGCTGCGCGAGCGCTTGCCGCGAGCGGAGTTTCCTGGGGTTTTGCGCGGGGAAGAACTGGCCGCGGCCTACGCTAGCATGGACCTGTTCGTCTTTCCCTCGCATACCGACACCTTCGGCAACGTAGTGCTTGAGGCGCTGGCCAGCGGCGTTCCAGCCATTGTCACGTCTGATGGCGGACCTTGCACCATCATCCGTGAAGGCGAAACTGGCCGCATTGTGCCCGACGAAGGATTTGCCGCTGCTGTTGCCGAAGTGCTCGCCGACCCGGAAAAGCACGCGGACCTGCGCAAGGCAGCGCGCGCTTATGCGCTGACCGCCAGTTGGGACTCGGTGTTCGAAGGGGTCTATCAGGGCTACGAGTCGATCCTGCCCGTGCGGGTGGCGATTTAAGGCAAAAATGGGGTGTTTTTCGCCAAAAAACGCTCAAAATGGCCGAAAAACAGGCAAAATCTGGGCCTTTTTGAGGGTCGTTGCGTGCGCGGAGATTATCTATAAACTATTCATTCTGTGTTGTTTATATGCATATCTAGGGCTGTAACAGGAGCTGCAAATTAGGGGGAGGGGGTGGGGTCTTGCGTGCGCCGAGCGGGCAAAATGCCCACATTGGACGCCGCACACCTCTCTTCCTATCGACCAGTGTGCGCCCGAGGAGAGGAATGATCGGCAAGCGGGGTTCTTCTGGTGGGTGATTTCTTCGGATGCCGGGTTGAGGTCTGTGGCATCCCCGGTCCCCGAATGCGAGGGACCGGGGGCACCCTCATTTCTGGTTTGGAAATATCCCGGGATCGGGGCCACCCGCCGCTCTGCCTGAACCGCGAACTGCAAACGGTCCATCGGCGCAAACGATAAAACCATTCTCGGCCTCTTCTATCTGAAAGTCAGTGAGCGTATGAGGGCGTTGGAGGTCTTCGTTAATCGTGATCCCTCGACTGAAGAGCCTTACCTCTGCTTCCGCGACTTCTCTCAGGCCCCACCGCATGGCATCCTTTGGCGATGATGAGAACCAGTAATCAATAATTTCGTGATTGGCCGATTCACGTGATTTGAAACCGACGATGTAGCCCTTCATTGATATCACTCCACTACTTGTCTTTGTGGGCGGAATCTTTAGCTGTCAGAGCTTTTCTCGCCGCATCTATTCGGCGAGGGCGGCATGCACGCTTTCAAGAAAGCTCTTCCATGTAGAGTTAGCCGAACCTGTGGTATCGCCTTGTCGTCAACTGAAACGTAAAGCCGCTCAATCAGGAAGGTCGCTTCTAAGGAGGCCAGACATTCTTCGAACTCAGGTGCAGTCCTTCCCCAACTATCGATGGTTTTCTTCATCGCGTCAGCCAAATCGCGGCAAAAGCATGGGTGTCCGGTCGGCGGCTCGCTCATTAGGCGCTCTGGGAGCCTCTTGGCTTTGCTTAGGTTATACGTCCATATCCAGTTCAATATGGCCGCTTCATCAGGGGCCAACTGGCGAAGAATGGCGATGTATCCCGGCCTGACCTCGTTTGTCTGCTGGGGTGAAGCGGCGTTTGCTAGCAACGCAGACCACATGGTGTGGAGGTCTTCATCTCCCTCCAGAGATGCGCCCTCCAAGAGCGGAAAAAGCAGCTTGATTGGGACGGCCTTCGGGGTAAATCCAGCTTTTTGGGCCATCCTCTCTGCTTTTTTCACGCACTCAAGCTCTCTCTTAAATCGGTAAAGCCTTACTTGGTCGCGCCACATTTCAGCAAACTCGTCAGCGGCCGGACCAAGAATGCGCTTGCCGGTCGCGCTGAGGGCAACCGCCGCGACCAAGGCCGGGCCTTTCTTGGCGAGCGCTGCCGCGACTTCAGTAATGCCTTCAGGGTTCATGGCTCTCGTTTCTGATGATATTACTCCCGATAAGCGCCGCAGTGCTCAGTTTTCTGGTCGCTCCTGGTTTGTCGCCAAACCGGAGATTGAACTGTCCTCCGTGTCTGTGCGATTCAGGGGCGGGCGAACGGGATAGGCTTCCCCGTCTTCAGGTCCAGCGCAAAGGGCGATTCCTTGTCGGTCCTCAGGTCCCAGCCGAGGCCGCGTAGGATGCCGCCTTCCATGCCGGTAATGGTCACGCCTTCGTCGGAGAGCTTTCCCGACTTCCACGCCTCGCCCTCTGCTCCGATTGGACGCCAATGGTTGTTCGCGTCCAATTGGAGTTCTGTCTGGTTTGGCGGTGATCCAGCCTGAGCCCGGAAATCACAAAAGCCAGTCGGGAAGGCGCGGGAGCGGGTGAGGCTGACCTAGGTTAGCTGACATTCTTACAAAGGAGATAAAGGAGGCTTCCCAGCGCCGCCCCTACCGTAGACGAAGCGCACTTTATCCAGATTGATCTCATTAGGCTAGTACGAACCCACTCCAAGGTCTGCACAGAGTCATCCGAACTCCTATCACGGAGTCTCACAAAAATCACACGATAGACGCGGCCCGTTGCGCCAACACACACGATGCCGACGACAGACAAAAGCAGAGCTAAAGTTGTGAGTGTCGAGTCATGCCAGAACTTCCTTATCGCAACTTCATTTAGGAGACGAAGAGCAGCAAATCCGGCCCACCACAAAAAGAAGAGGAAGGCTGCACCTACCGAGCAATTGATGGCCCCTGCCCAATCGGGACCGCAATACTCGAAGGGATTGAGTAACCATTTGTGATTGAACAAGGCCGCGAGTTCGCCCTCTAGGAACTTGTTGAAATAGGTGCGCTGTGCGCGACATTGGTCGGAGTTGGTCCGTCTATTGAGTATGCGTGGAGATGAGCGGATTCAGGACGGGATGTTCAGCTATGTTTCGTTGGAGCAACGTGTTCCTCAGGATCATCCATTGCGTGCAGTTCGCAAGTTGACGGAGACGGTGTTGCGGACGCTGAGCC
>Ga0224528_1002259_pt1 | contig 11123 bp, 11 predicted proteins | sample CBST25metaG_2_FD_179888 | JGI IMG/M metagenome (GOLD analysis project Ga0224528, IMG submission 179888) | Peat soil microbial communities from Stordalen Mire, Sweden - C.B.S.T25 | ecosystem: Environmental > Terrestrial > Soil > Wetlands > Peat | place: Sweden: Norrbotten County, Stordalen Mire...
AGGGGCTTTCGCGGTAGTCGTCACTCTAACCGGCCATGCGCAAAGCCCTCCCGTTACCCAGCACACCCCGCGGCCCGCTACCCTCCCCGCTCTCGATCGCCTTCCCGACCCCAATAAGCAGATGGAGATGAAGAAAGCCCAGACTCAGGAACAGTTCTTCACCGCCGCCAACGCCGAACGCAAGCGACAGTTGGACTCGGACTCCGCCCTGCTACTGCGCCTGGCCGTCGCCCTCAAAGCCCAGGTGACCGATGCTGACAAGAGTCCAACCTCGTCCGATGCCTTTCTTGCCATTGATGGCATTGAGAAGCTGGCTCATGCCGTAAAGGAGAAGATGAAGCTCACAGTCTCAGCCAAATGATCGCGTCGCCCGATCGCCGCCGGCCAGACGGGCCTTCAATCTCTTCAGGGCGTCGTCGACAAAATGTGGTTTACAGTCGAGGTGGTCTGGGAGTCAAATAAGCAATAAGCAACTCATCCACAATCAAGGTACCCGCAAACAAGCCACCAGGAGGTTCCCCATGCTGATCCGGACGAACCCACACCGACCGAACGAACTCCGCTCCACCAGGCTCAAGCTGCTGCGTGCGACCGTCTGCCTCGTTTCCCTTGCGACCCTGGCGACAACCTATGAGTACAGCCAGCAGCAACCCGAGACAGGCACCAAATCAGTGCTCTTGCCGGCGGTCAATCGCCCGCCCGACGCCAACGCGCAGATGGCCATGCACGACCAGCAGTCCAAAAAGCAAAGTTTCGATGCCGCCAACGCCGAGCGCAAGCGTCAACTCAATGAAGACAGCGCCCGACTCCTGAAAATGGCCGCTGACCTCAAAATCGAAGTCGATAAAACATCCAAAGACACGCTCTCGCTTGCCGTCATCCGTAAGGCCGATGAGATCGAACGGCTGGCACGCAGCGTCAAAGAGAAAATGAAGCTTACCGTGGGCTCCAATTAGTGTCCGAAACCTGCGATTGCCGGATTTCCCCAATTAAGCGGATGCCCCATCCATCGGGCGCTGTTTGTCCGATGGGTCGGATGCCACATATCTCAACGGGAATGCCTTTGTGTTGTCGAGATTAAAGCGCCGCTTTTTATCAGGATTGGAGCGCACTGCTGTGGGTGACTCGAGCATGGAGTCTTCGCATCCCACATACCTCCGGCGACCGGCGTCACGACGCGCCGCTCTCAGCCTGATCCTGCTCTTCATCCTCTGCGGATTATCGCCCTCCACGCGCGTTCGCTCTCAAGAACCAGGCATGCCCGCTCCGCGCCACTTTCCAGGCAGTGAAAGCCAATTCCCATCCCGCGATCCAGCCGAGGAGCGCAAGCGCGTGCGCTCACTCAACGCCGAGCGCCAAAAGAACATCGTCTCTGACACCGAAAAGCTCTTCAAGCTGGCTCGCGAGCTAAATCAAGAAGCGCAGAGTGAAACCGCCGAAGCGCCAACCGTTGCCCAAATGCGCAAGCTGGCCGAGATTGAAAAACTGGCCCACAGCGTGAAAGATAAAATGAGCAACGCCCTCGGCGCCGCACCGACCTTCAGCAATGAACCCTACAGCGTCGTAAATCGCTGAGTCGAAACCGATCACGCCGTTCCGGGTCCATTGCGCTCCATCCCATCAATGCAATTTGTCGCGTTTTCGCTCATCCCTTCATGTGGTTTTCCAGCGCTTCCGCCTCTACCCTCCAGCAGCCTCCATTGATACAATCAGGTTTGGTTTTCCGGACGATCCGCCGGAACCGTAACAGGGGGTGACGGCAATGGATGTTGCGGTTTCCAGCGCCCGCGTGAGCGAGACAACGGCTTCAGCCGGCAGCCTCAGCCCGCAAACCATGATCGAAATCTATCGGTTGATGTATCTCTCTCGCCGCATAGACGATCGCGAAATTCTTCTCAAACGCCAGCAGAAGATCTTCTTCCAAATCTCCGGCGCCGGTCATGAGGCTCTTCAAGTCGGAGCAGGCTTGGCCCTGCGTGCCGGCTACGACTGGTTTTTCCCCTACTATCGCGATCGCGCCCTGTGTCTCGCGGTCGGCGTTACCCCCGATGACATGATGCTCCAGGCCGTCGGCGCGGCCACAGATCCCGCCAGCGGCGGACGCCAGATGCCCACTCATTGGAGCAGCCGTCCCCTGCACATCGTCAGCACATCGTCCTCGACGACCACCCAGTTGCTCCATGCCGTCGGCTGTGCCGAGGCAGGACGCTACTTCGCCCATCATCCTGAAGCCGCCGCCAAAGCCGACGGCGACTATCGCGCCTTTCACGACGTCACCTTCAAGGCTGATGAAGTCGTCTTCACCAGCCTCGGCGAAGGCTCCACCTCGCAAGGCGAATTCTGGGAAGCCCTCAACACCGCCTCCAACCAGAAGCTGCCCGTCATCTTCTGCGTTGAAGACAACGGCTACGCCATCAGCGTTCCCGTCGAGGTCAACACGCCCGGCGGCAACATCTCCCGCCTCGTCGCCAACTTTCCCAACTTCTTTTTCGCTGAGGTAGACGGCACCGACCCCGAAGCCTGCCTGCGTGCCTTCCAGGCCGCTGCCGAGCATTGCCGCGCCCGCAAAGGTCCCGCATTCGTCCACGGTCACGTCGTCCGGCCTTACTCGCATTCACTCTCCGACGACGACAAGCTCTATCGCGCCAACGCCGAGCGCGAAGCCGACAGCATGAGGGACCCACTCGTCCGCTGGCAGATGCGCCTGCTGCGCGAAAACATCCTCACCGCTGAACAGATCAACGAGCTTGAACAATCCATCGATCGCGAAACTTCCGAAGCCGCCGATCGCGCTCTTGAAGCTCCTCTGCCTGAGATCTCCAGCATCAGTCAACACGTTTACTCTGAAGACCTCGACCCCACCAGCTCCGCTTTTGCCTCCGAACAGCCCGGCCAGCCCGGCGCCGCGCCCGGCAAGTCCGCCAGTTCCAAAGGCGCAGCTCCTCGCACCATGGCCGACCTCATCAACGCCTGCCTCCACGATGAAATGCGCCGCGATCCGCGCATCGTCGTCTATGGCGAAGATGTAGCCGACGCCAGCCGCGCCGCCGCGCTCGCTGAAGTCAAAGGCAAGGGCGGCGTCTTTAAACTTACTCACGGCTTGCAATCTGAATTCGGCTCCGAGCGTGTCTTCAATTCGCCCCTCGCCGAGGCCAACATCGTCGGCCGGGCTGTCGGTTATGCCGTACGCGGCATGAAGCCCGTCGTCGAAATTCAGTTCTTCGACTACATCTGGCCCGCCGTCCACCAGATCCACAACGAACTCGCCCTCATGCGCTGGCGCTCCAACGGCGCTTGGGCCGCGCCCGCCGTCATCCGTGTGCCCATCGGCGGCTACCTCACAGGCGGCTCCATCTATCACTCGCAATCTGGCGAGAGCATCTTCACCCACATCCCCGGCCTGCGCGTGGTTTTCCCGTCCAACGCCCTCGATGCCAACGGCCTTCTACGCACCGCCATTCGCTGCGACGACCCGGTTCTGTTTCTTGAACACAAGCGCCTCTATCGCGAAACCTACGGCCGCGCGCCCTATCCCGGTCCCGACTTCGCCATTCCCTTTGGCAAAGCCCGCATCGTTCGCCCCGGCAAGCACATCACTCTCGTCACGTATGGCGCCATCGTACCGCGCGCCATGCAGGCCGCCGAGTTAGCCCACCGCCAGCACGGCATCGACGTTGAAATCCTCGATCTCCGCACCCTCAGCCCCTACGACTGGGAAGCCATCGCCACCTCGGTCCGCAAAACCAGCCGCGTCATCATGGCTCATGAAGACATGTTGAGCTGGGGCTACGGCGCAGAAATCGCCGCCCGCATCGCCGACGACCTCTTCGACGACCTCGACGCCCCCGTCAAGCGCATCGGCTCCATGGACACCTTCGTTGCCTACCAGCCCATCCTCGAAGACGCGATCCTCCCCCAACCCGACACCATCCTCAAAGCCATCGTCGATCTCAAAGCCTATTAGGCTTTGAGCACGGCAGGCAGCCCTTTCATCCCGCTATCGAAGACCGCTATCGGTGACTGATATCGAAGACTGACTTCGAAGACTGATATCGGCGAATGATATCGAAGACTGTGCCCCATTCATCGCGGCTTTATCGCGATGAGTGGGTCTTCGGCAAGGTCTTTACGGAGTTACGATATGCCCTACGGCCTCAAGCGGTTCCAGAACGCCGAAGCCCTTCACTTCATTACCTTCAGTTGCTTCCACCGTCTTCCGTTTCTTGAAGCGCCGGCACCCAAGGAAACGTTTGAGGTCGTTCTCGAACAGACTCGGTCCCGTCACCAGGCCCGCGTCTATGCTTACGTCCTGATGCCTGAACATATCCACTTGCTCATCAACGAGCCGCCGCTCATCCTCCTGGCGCAATTCCTGAAGGCCCTCAAGCAAATCACTTCACGCAAATTGCGAGGCAATCGTCAGCATTTCTGGCAGGAACGTTATTTCGACGCGAACATCCACGGAGAAGCAGAGCGCTCCGAAGTGATCCGATATATCCATCGAAATCCAGTGAAGAGGGGACTGGTCGCATCCCCGGAGCAGTACCGATGGAGCAGCGTCAACCACTACGCCACCGGGATCCGCGGAGTCGTTGAAATCGAATCGGAGTGGACCGCACAAACCCGCGGCCCACTCATCGCGATAAAGCCGCGATGAATGGGGCACAGACTTCCATTTGCGAATCGCAAGCCAGTGGCGAGATCGGTGTGAGTGGGCCGTCTGTCCAAGATCGGAAAGGCACAGCCCCAGCCGCGCCGAAAGAGGCACAGAGTCAGGATTCCTCCGATTAGATCCCCCGAACCACGTGGGACTAGAATTTAGGTAGGCGTCTTAATTGGGCTACGGAGCAAGTTATGAGCGTTTACCGGGTAAAGGCTGAACCTGGCAAAGAGCCGCGCGACTGGAAAGTTGAGAAGTTCGCTGAAATTGGTGGGAACGAGAAATTCGTGCGCGACTTGACTGAGCTGAGTACGGTCGTGAACGCGACGATGATCTTCGGCAAACAGCGGGAAGATGTGCACAATGCGATCGGCACGATCCTGATGGACGGACTAATGCCTGCGTTCCGAGAGCTTGAACAAATTCGCGCGGCCGAGGGTAAGCAACTCCCGATTTTGGATCGACGGGAACTTTACCACGATTTTGGCCGAAAAATCTGGAAAGCGTATAAGGATCTCACTCAGCGTGCAGCAACGGAGATTGGATTCAACATTGGATTCTTATTCAGAGATCCCGATAACTTTATAAAAGGATTGAAGAAATTCCAGCAGGACTGTCCGAATGTCCGTCCTGAGTTGGGGAAGTCACTGGAGGAGACGCGGTCGCGCTGGCAGAATGAGCTTGCTCGGTTCCGAAACACATTTCTAGAGCATCAGGACAGTGATCCGAAACTTTTTGCAAAGTTCTATAACGTCAAATATGTCGAAGTGCTTTTCGAAGAGGTGTGGAACACTATCGTCGATCTTCTGGCCATGCTACTCGAAGCGAAGCTGCCGAGCCATACGAAATTAGCTCTTCCTGACCGGAACCAAATGCCGAATTGGCCGAATCGATTTGTTTTCCATGTCTCGGGAGTGAAATTCGTGAGATGACTTCTTGGCGGGTGGCCACGATCTCGGGTTAGATAACTCAACTAAGGGTGTCACCGGTCCCTCGCATTTGGGGACCGGTGAGGGACGTAATTCAGAATCTTCATTCATGCGTCGTTGTCGCGTCACTCACCGATACGGATTACCTGCGCACTGCAGCACCCCGACCCCTAATCGCACCCCAGCGAGAACCGCAAAGCCGCGCATACTTCATGCATGCGCAGGGCACTTAGTTGCCCTACCCGTTTGCCCAATCTTTCCTGCGCGACAGTCACCGGATTGTGAAGGTTCACCGCGCACGGAGCCTTCATCCCATCCTCCTCATCCAGCACGACCTCCGATGGCACTCCGCGGATGGTCGAGGTGATCGGTGCAACCGTGACGGTCCCGAGATAAGCTATCGCACTATTGCGCGTAAGCACCACAACCGGCCGGCTCTTGTCAGGCGCAGCAAAACTGTACAGGCGGACATCGCCACGGGCTATTCGGGCGGCCACGCTGCCTCCGCTTCCCAAAGCCCGGACTCGCTGAGCACTTCCTCCCTCGCCGCATAGCCCTGCCGGTCACGTTCTTCGAGGGCAGAGGTCTCCAACCTCCGCAAGTGTTCCCGCAGCGCATCCCGCACCAATGCCGAACGATTCTGTTTTGTCTGCCGCGCCGCCCGATCGGCAGCTTCCAGCAGTCCTTTATCGAGAACGATCTGCACGGTTTCCATGTGTGTGACCTACTCCACAGTATACTCCACACTCTATCCCACAGTCAGTCCGGGCCGATTTCCCGTGCTGCCAGGTGCCGGGTGCCCCCGGTCTGGATTCTCAGACCGGGGATAACTCTCACCCCTCACCTTCGGTCGACACCCCGTCATCACCATCTCGTATTCCGTCCCAACCCCACCACCCGCACCCAGCTACAATGTTGAGATGGAGCCGCACATCCAGCCAGACCAAACCAGCGAGCCTCCGCGTCCGAAGGCGGTTCACCCCGCATGAAGCCACAATTTCGCCTCCTGCGTTACGGCCTGCCCTTCACACTGCAATGGCTCCCCGGCGTGCTCTTGCTGGCCATGGTCGGCATCCTCGACACCTTTCGCACGCTCCTGTTCCAGCCCATCTTCGACAAGGTCCTGCGCCCCGACGCCCCCGAAGGCCCCATCATCCTCGGCCTTACCAACAGCCCCTGGCACTTCGACCTGAGGAGCATCATCCCGCCGTTCCTGCACATGCACAACGCATGGAACGTCGTCGCTTTCTCGCTGGTCATGTCAACCCTGCTCAAGGGCCTCTGCGACTACGCCGGAACCTACCTCGTCAATTACGCCGGCTTCGGCCTGATCACCGACCTGCGCAATCACCTTTATGAAGCCACCCTGCGCCGCTCCTCCAGCTTCTTTCACAAGCACGCCACCGGCACCATTCTCTCCACGCTCATCAATGATGTAGACCGCGTCCAGGTTGCCGTCAGCTCCGTCATCGGCGAGTTCCTGCAGCAGTTCTTCACCTTTGTCGTGGGCTTGGTCTTCGTCATCCGTCTCGGCGGCCACTTAGCTTGGGCGCTTCTGTTTTTCATTCCCGTCGTCGTGACATCCTCGCGCAAAATCGGCAGGGAAGTCCGCACCCGCACCCGCAGCGGCCAGGACAAGCTCGCCGAAATTCAAAACATCCTCCACGAAACCGTCACCGGCAATCGCATCGTCAAAGCCTTCAACACCGAGCTCTGGGAAGTCCTTCGCTTCAAAAAAGCCGCTGGCCGCCTGTTCCGCGCCAATCTCCGCAGCGTGCGCATTCAGTCCATCAGCTCGCCGCTTATGGACACCATCGGCGCCATCGCCATCGCCCTGCTGCTCTTGATCGGCCGCAACGAAATCCTCCATGGCCGCATGACCATGGGCCTCTTCGGAACCTTCATCATTCTTCTCTTCAAGCTCTACGATCCGGTCCGCAAGTTCGCTTATTTCTACAACAGTTTCCAGCAGGCCATGGGCGCGTCTTCATCGATCTTCGGCTTCTTCGACGTGCAAGACGATGTGAAAGAAAAACCGCGCGCCGCCACTCTCAAGACCTTCAACTCCATGGTCAGCTTTGAGAATGTAGGCTTCTCCTACTCCACAGAGGAAGGCGAACACCAGATCCTCCACAACGTCGACCTCCAGGTCCGCGCCGGTGAAGTTCTCGCCCTCGTTGGCCCCAGCGGCGCCGGCAAATCGACCCTCGTCAACCTCATTCCGCGCTTCTTCGACGTCACCTCCGGCCGCATCCTCATCGATGGCCACGACCTCCGCGATGTGACTCTATCCTCGCTGCGTCGCCAGGTCGCCCAAGTCACGCAAGAGACCATCCTCTTCAACGACACGGTGCGCAACAACATCGCCTACGGCCAGCCCGATGTGAAGAGGGAAGTCGTCGAAGAAGCCGCCCGCAACGCTCTCGCCCACGACTTCATTCAGCGCATGCCGCAAGGCTACGACACCGTCCTCGGCGAAAAAGGTTTCCGTCTCTCCGGCGGCGAACGTCAGCGCATCGCCATTGCCCGCGCCATCCTCAAAAACGCGCCCATCCTCATCCTCGATGAAGCCACCTCCGCGCTCGATGCCGAAAGCGAATCGTTAGTCCAGGCCGCTCTCGGCAACCTCGTCCAAGGCCGCACCGTCGTCGTCATCGCCCATCGCCTCGGCACCATTCGCCGCGCCAACCGCATCGCCGTCCTTGAAGAAGGACGCATCACCGCCATCGGGCCCCACGAAGAACTGCTCACGACCTCACCCACTTATCAGCGTCTTTATCAACTGCAGTTCATGGACGTGCCCGAACCGCGCGGTCTGGATTTGCTCGACCCAGCCACCGATTCGCCGCTCCTCGAACCAGCGCTCTTGAAAGAGCCACAGGAATAGTCGCACATGCCGATTTACTCAATGACAGGGTTCGCCCGTATTCAGGTTCGCGTCCACGATCAGTTCAGCTACACACTTAGTCTCAAGAGTGTCAATCATCGTTTTCTCGATGTCCAACTTCGTCTCCCCAACGGCCTCGATGAACTCGAAATCGAGCTTCGCCGCGCCCTCAAGGAACATCTCGTTCGCGGCCACGTTGAACTCACCCTTCAGGTCGATCGCACCACCCAGCAAACCGTCGGCTACAACCACGAGTTAGTCGCCAATTACCTTGCAGCCTTTAACGCGCTTCGTGAAGAACATGGTCTCAGCGGACAGCCCGATCTCAACGCGATCCTTACTCTCAACGGCGCTCTCCAAAGCGACAAACGCGCCGGTGGCGAAGAAGATACAACCGCACTCGTCGCCAGTGTCCAAAAGGAAATCGGCCCACTCCTCGAGCAGTTGAAAATCATGCGTGCCCGCGAAGGCGACGACCTCGCGACTATTCTTCACGCCTCGCTCGATCGCCTTGCCGAAGCCGTCGACGGCGTCGCCCAGTTGCGTCCCGAGGTTGAACAGCGCTATCAGGAGCGCCTCACCCTGCGCCTCACCGCCGCCACCGGTCCCGAGTTCAATCGCCAGCGCCTGCTTGAAGAGGTCGCTGTCCTCGTCGACCGCAGCGACATCGCCGAAGAGATCGCCCGCATGAACACTCACATCGGCCACTTCCGCGAGTTGTTATCTTCGACCGGCGAAGTCGGCAAGAAACTCGACTTCCTCCTTCAGGAAATGAATCGCGAAGCCAACACGCTCCTCTCGAAAACCGGCGGCGTCGGCGGCAAAGGCACCCGCATCACCGAACTAGGATTAGCCATGAAAGCCGAAATCGAAAAAGCCCGCGAACAAATCCAAAACGTCGAGTAAGCGGTATGCATACGATGGGGAAGAGAATCGACGGTTCTGCGCAATGAAGACGGAGTAGATTGTGAGCAACGGCGCCAACTCAGCCTTCGATTCCAAGTCGGCTTACACGTACGACGCGATGCCCATGGTTATGACGCGTGTGACCGCGTGTCGCATGAGCGCAGCGTCCAGCCCGCCGTCAAATTCTACCGGCAAAGAACGGGATGCCGAATCCGGCAACGACTACTTCGGGGCTAGGTACTATGCAAGCTCGATGGGGAGATGGCTCTCTCCAGATCGTCTGAACTTGACTGATGATCGGGTGCTCAATCCTGCCAACACATTGAACAAGTATGTGTACGGCGGAAACAATCCACTCAAATATACCGATCCTGATGGCAAGGACATCACTGTGTTCTATGAGAGTCCTTCTGGCCCAACGAGCCCAGGTCACATCATGTTTGTCGCGACGAACGAACGGACTGGCGATGCCGCTGCGATGAGTTTCGGTCCTGTGCATGACTCGGAATATGGATTTACGCCGCTTGGCAGTCCGGTGAACAGTACGAAATCCTTCGGTTCCTCAATGACGACAGACGAAATTCGTCAGAACTTTTCCTCTCTCACAATTCAAACGAGCCCAGAGGACGGTCAGGAAGTCATCAATTTCATCCGTCAGATGTCCACATCAACTACTCCGTACTCGCTTTACAACACGAACTGTACAACCGTGTGCCGCGAGGCCCTGAAGGTCATCGGTTTGCTGCCCAAGAACAACAAGAACTGGACGCCAACGGGGTTGTGGACGAACCTCTTTGGCCGATACGCCAATCCCTATTGGCAAAACAACTTCGGATGGGAATTACATCAGCCTGGACGGAACTACGGACAACCGCGCGGGAACTATAACGAGTTCGATCTACTGCAACTTCTCTGGAAGCCTGATAACAGTAGCGTGACGACGACGCAAGGCCCAGCTACTCCGTGCGGAGGAAGCACAGGGAATCCGTGTCCCAAATGAAACAGACGCGAAGACTCTGAGAAAGAGAGGCGATGATGGATGCAGCGGTGTCAGAGCCAGATCAAAATGAGGAGCACCGAGGGCAATTCCGACTCCGTGCATACTGGGTTGCATCGGCCTTAGGAACAGTGGTTTTCCTACTGTTCGTATACGTGATGATGATGGTTCCGGGAGTTCCGGCTCCTCAGAAAATCTGGATGCTGTCGATAGCCGGGGGCTTGCTGGTTGTGCCACTTGGGATAGGCATCTGGAAGTTCGGAACGTTGGATGCCCCGATCATGGTTAGGCCGCTCGGCCCGGTTGTATGGGTGCTCCTGTTGCTTGAACTCGGGGTATGCGTTCTCGGCATCTTCCAGGTAATCGCTGCACCATATCGCTGACGAGCGGCGTACTAGCGTCTGCGGCTCCTTCCGGCAGCCGTGGCACGACCAGCAGAAGACCACGGTGCTTTGCACCGGCAGGGGTAGGACACGTCACCCCGCGCGGGATGCCGTATAGCAACCTGAAGTTGCTATATGGGCGGGTGGCCCACCCTTAAATAACCACAACTGATTGGGTGCCCCATCCTTCCGCAGTTTTATCGCGGAAGGGTGGGATACCACCACTCTCGACCGACAGCCCGGCGTAAAATCTTTCCATCATGCCCAAGGGCCTCGTTCGTTACCAGCAGTGCGGCTGTTTTCACTTCCTGACCTTCAGTTGTTATCGCAGGCAGGCGCTGTTGACGAGGGACGGAGCCTA
>Ga0224528_1002260_pt1 | contig 11123 bp, 6 predicted proteins | sample CBST25metaG_2_FD_179888 | JGI IMG/M metagenome (GOLD analysis project Ga0224528, IMG submission 179888) | Peat soil microbial communities from Stordalen Mire, Sweden - C.B.S.T25 | ecosystem: Environmental > Terrestrial > Soil > Wetlands > Peat | place: Sweden: Norrbotten County, Stordalen Mire...
GAAGCTTAAGCAATACCGCGCCATCGCTACCCGTTACGACAAAACCGCGCGTAACTTCCTGGCCGCCGTCTACCTCGTAGCCGCTGCCATTTGGCTAATTTGATGACACGCCCTAGAGCATTTTCGATTCCCATGTTGCCATTTGAAGATCGTGCGAGATGGCTTTTTCTTAAGAAAAAAGCCACTCAGCTTCCTGGTTTCTGTAAAGAGCAGAATCGAAAATGCTGTAGCTGTCCAGCAGCCGAGCCGGTAGGCAAACCAAGTGGAAGGGCGAGTGCGATCGGATCCAAGTCGAAGCCGATCGCATTCGGTTTAGTCGGCGCTTGTTCCCAAGATGATTCCGCGGCCGTTGGTGCCGACGTACACCGTTCCAAAGGTGCGCATGGCGCCGTTTCCGCCCCAGTTTTCCGCGGCGTACTCGCCGACGGCTATATACAGGCGGTTGGGATCGCTGGGATCAAGGCAGATGGCCTCCGGGCCTCCGTACCACCAGGTCGCCGGGCTGATCCAATCCAGCAGCGGCACCCATTGGGTGTCGTTCGGTCCCCAGCGGTAGGCGCCGCCCATGTCGGTGCGCGCATACATCAGGCCCGGTTGTTTGGGATGAAAGTACAGTCCCGAAACGTAGCCTCCGGCCACAATCTTCACATTGCTTCACGAATAAGCATGCCCGGAAGCCGAGGTGACCGCCAGGGAGACGCTGTCTGTGGCGGAGTTGTAGTCGGCGGTGTCTGTGGGTGTAAAGGTAGTGGTGAGCGTGGTAGTTCCTGCGGCCGACAGCACCGCGCCCGCGGGTGGCAAGTAGCTGAAACTGCCTGCGACGCTGACCGTCGCGTCCAACTGCGTGGAACTCAGGGCGGTTCCCACCGCAACCGCCGGTGGTGTAGCCCAGGTGATGGTTGGGGTGGTCTTCGCGGGAGGCGTACTGGAGGAGGAACCGCCGCTACCTCATCCGCCAAGCAGAGAAGTGACACAGAGGGAAGCAGCGAAATCTGCTCTCAGAACGCAACGTTGTCTTTCATCAAAAAACTTCTCCTGCTTTTGCGCCGCTGGAACTGCCTTATCTGTATCGCCAAGTATTGTGCCACATGCATCAATCGATTTACCACTGCCACATGCCTGCCAGGACCCGGCTTTACGGTTTCCATCCAGCAGCATTGAGGATGCGATTGCCCTGGATACAGGGCATCGTTGACTGCGGTTATATTCACGAAAGATCCGGCGGCTACGCCGGGCGAGTAGCCCACGTCTCAATCTGCCACTATAGCGTTTTCGGAAATGCCGTGGACGGGCAGAAACTCACTCAAGTCGTTGGTACCCGAGGAGCGACGAGTTTGCCGCCCCGCCTTTTCATCCTTTACCAGTCAGCAATGAGTAATCCATCATCCTTCACGATTCTGCAAAGGGCGGGAGGAGCAAAGGCCGCTGCGGTTCGTCGTCTTCCATCCTTCGCCAGAAAGAAGCGAAGGGTTGAGGGTGCAGCGCCCTGCGCTCCTCATATCCCGGCTCAAGAGATACATCTTACTGTACGTTCAAGAGGACCACGACAGAGCTATAAGTCCCTTCAGTAGTTGCGTTGATGGTTAGCGGATAGGTTCCTGGAGGTGTGGACGTTGTGCTTCCACCAGGACCAGTGCCGCCCCCAGAACCAGAGCTTGATCCGCTGCCGCCACCGCAGGATGCGATTGTGAAAGCCAAAGCGGCAAGGCACAGAAGCAAACCCGCACGGCGCAGTTTCTTACGGAAAGCAATGACGCCAGTTCCAAAGAGCAAGCCAAATGCGAGGTTCCATCCATCACTAGCCGAGGCAGTGTGTGCGGCGGTGCTGGCTGTTGTGGTGACAGTAACAGTAACGTTTGTGCCGGTTGCGGCCACAGCGAATTGCACTGGATTTGCGGTGCAAGTAGCGCCTTGAGGCGCGCCGGAACAGGTAACCGTTACATTTTTACTATATCCGCTTCCGACACCATTAACGACTAACGAATAAGACGCGGTTTGGCCGGCAGTTACAGTCGAAGATAGAGTATTGGTTGCCAGGGTGAGTGAAGGAACAAGCTAGGAAGTAAAGAAGGATTGTATGCTGGATTTCCCGGTGCCCCAGGCTGTCTGGACGACAAGGCGCGCAGCGTACTGGGTGCCTGGCGTAAGCCCGCTGATGGAGTCCCCCACATAGCTTATCCCTACAGGCCGGTCGCCGTCGAAGGTAGTGGAGGGGGTCTGGCTGAAGGTGCTCAAGGTTTGGTCGGTTCCATATTCCACCCATGTAGTTGCCGAGATGGAGGGGCCGCCCACAATAGCATTCCCCACAACCACGGCGGTAGTGGTCTGGGCGAGCATTTGGATATTGTCCAAGGTAACCACAGGCACAAGATTAGGAGTGCCGCTTCCAACGAGTGTGACGATGTGCGGACTTCCCGGCGCATTATCGGTGATGGTAAGTGTAGCGCTGGCCGGGTTACTATCAGTTGGCGAAAAAGTCACCTGCGGTGTGCAGTTAGTGGCAGGTCCGGGAGGAGTCGCGGGACACTGGGGGCTCTCTACAGAGAACGGCCCCGGCGTTACGGCTATAGATGATAGAACGTAGGCTGCCGTGCCGTGATTAAAGAACCACAAATCGTATGTTCCCGACATATTTGGACTGACATTTCCAAAGTTCAAGGTAAATGGAAATAAGTAGTAGCTTGCTTCGCTGTTCGTGTTTAACGCCACCAGGTAGAGTACCGGATGCGCAGGCGAAACATCGACACTGATGGGATTAGAGACCCCGCCGCCGGGCGGCGGATTGAATACCGTAACAGTTGCGGTTCCGGCCTGCGCCCCAGCGTTTGTTTGCGCCAAAACTGATTGCGTTGAACCACTTGTAAACTGCGTTGGTAGGTTCTGTCCGTTCCACTGAATTGTGGACCCGGCAACGAAAGTGGTTCCGGAAAACTGGAGACTTATTCCGCCGTTAGGGACAACTGTTATGGGATCGGATTGTAGCACTGGAACCGGATTGAGTAATGGCAGCGCCAGGAGGTTCGAGGTGCCTGCATACGGGGAGATAACGGCAACAGAAGCGGAACCTGCTGTACCGGCGACAGACGCGGGAATCGTTGCCTGAATATGGCCTGAATCGATATACGCGCTAGAGACTGGCAGTCCGCCGATCTCGACTGTGTCGTCAGCCTCAAAGCCTGAGCCTAGAACTGTGACGGATTCCGTATCTCCAGTGGCGGTTAAGACAAGAGCCGAGGCAGGAGAGAATCCAGAGACGGACGGCGTGACCGCTGGCTGTGACCCGGTGATCTGCAGTAACGCGGGGGTAGTGTAGGTGGCCCCGCTGGGCAGGGTAACGGTAACATCCGACCACCCAGGAGCAAGGGGAGGAGCCTGGACAGTGAGCGTGTTCTCATCCACATATGTGGTCGCGGCTTGTGCTCCCCCAATGGTGACCGCGGCGCCGGTCTGGAAACCGCTGCCGCGCACGGTGATAGTCGGGCTAGTTTGAGGCTGGACGTATGCTGGCTGCAGATTGCCGATGGACAGCGGTATGGTGTTGAGCGCAATCATCGTGACGCCCGATTTTGTAACGCCGAAGTAAGTGCGGCCCGTACTGTCCGCCGTCAGCATGTGATCGGTGAATGGAGAATTGGAAACTACGCCTGCCTCTGGAAAAACGATGGACGCGGTGGGCTGCAAGGTATGCAGGTCGTAGATCTCAACCGATGGCTGCGGGTTTGGGAAATCCGTACCAGTCAGGTTGCTTGCCAAGTAAATGAGTGAGCCGCTGGGGTGGAGGGACATGCCCGGATTCCCGCCACCTTCTGCCATATCGAAAGACTGCTCTATGAAGCCGACGGAATCCTGGTTGAAATCGAGGATCTCAGGACCTACGAAAACGTTCTCTGAAAGTGACGGTGGGGGATAGGGCGCTCCCAACGCAATAACCGTCCCATCTTCATTGGCTGCGCCTTCCAAGAAATTCAAGCGAGTGCTGTTAGGAGCTATATTGCTTGATGAGTTGGCATTCCACAGGCCAATGTTATTGACTTGGTATATGTCGATATTGTTCATATCGATCAGGGCGGTCTCTCCGTGGTTCGTTGTATTCCATACAAACCCTGGAATCGGTACTCCAAATACATCCCTTGCCCAGTCACTCGTCGAGGTGGCCGGATTGACCACAAATAGACCGTCAGCTTGTCCGTAGCTGTTGACATAAGTGCCGCTCCCGAGCAGTTTCCCATTGGAAAGCTCAAAGACTCGGCCTGGTGAAAGAGGCGTGTTCAAACCGATTCCTGCGCCAACATTGAGGCTGTAACCCTTGCCCGGACTCGTAAGATCGAGCATGTGAATCAGATTCGCGCCACGATCCGCAATGCAATGTAGAGGCGATTTCCGTCCGGCGACAGCGAAAGTCCAGCGAACTGAGAGCTTGACAACTTACCGGAGGCGGGCACAAGCGGTGTAAGAACCGCCTTCGTCGCAACATCGATCACTTCGACATGATCCTTGTTGGCGGCATAGACCCTGTTGCGGAATGCATCATAAAGCAGGAAGTTGGGAGTGGTAGCAAAGGGAAAGATCGTCCTGCTGTTGGCATATTGAAAGCTCTTGGCTGCCGTGTAAGAGTTCCCATTCATGGAAAGGACCACGTCGGCCAGCCCGGCCACACCCGGAGGAGTGGTGACAGTGACGATGCTCAAACTGAAAATGGGCGACGGTGGGCTTATAGAAACGGCCACGTTTGTTGCCGTAACCCCGCCAATCGTCACCGAGATGGGGCCTGCAGCTACCTCTTCGTAATCAGTATTAGAGGAAATCACACTCACACCGGAGCAGAGCAATCGAATGGTATCTCCGCCTTGTGGCGATCCGATATTGTCGAAGACGCGGACGATCTGCACTGGGACGTTGGGGCTGGGTGTTTGTGGCGGAGTGGCGACAGTCGTATCCAGAGCTATCCAGGCACTGCTGTCAGACATGCCCGGCAAGGGTGCTCCGACCGGGGAAACTCCGTAGACCATTCCTGAGTTGTCGGCCGCCTGCCAATACGTTTGTTGTCCCGCATAGAAGTTCTGGGCTTCCTGACTGCTGTAGGTTGGCACGTTCCGCGGAGTGAACGTGGACATATCCAGAACCTGCGTGTAGTTGATAGGCCCGTAACTTCCCAAGCGATACAGCGATTGTCCATCGCCGCTGAAGATCATTCCGCGGCATTCGCCTTGATCCTGGTAAATTGGGTTAAAGGAGGAATCCAGAATGATCAGATCTTGATTTCCGTCAGGGGTAACACAGATGGCGTAGCGGCTGCCGTCCTTGTTAGCGACGCCATAAGCAGCGCCGTCTTCAGGATTTATGAGCGTACTGCTGCTTATAAGATCATTTGTCCAAAGAATCCGCCCGCTGTTTCCATCAATAATCTGAATCATGCCTGCGCCGGTAGTATCCCCCAATATAATTTTGGAATAGTCGCCACTGCGGGCCAGAGGACCAGTCCCGCTATAAGCGGTGCCTGCGGTATCCCCTGTTTGAGAAGTAGAGGAGTAGGTATTGGACGACAGGTTCCAGTAGGCAGTAAGGCCGACGATGTTGGGCGCTCCGAACCGGCCGTTATCAACCTGCTGCAAGGCGCGGATCAAGGCATTGCCGTTGGCCGTATAGAGGAAAGCGGTAATATTCACTACGGTTTCCGGGAAAACCATATCATTTGTCTTGGCGAGCGTTGCGGTGTTGAAAAACTGAATGTGCGCGCTGGTTGTGGAAACAGCGAGCGTGGTTCCATCCGGTGAGATGTCCAGGGACGAAGGAGATGGCACCGTGATGGACTTGATCAAGTGATAATCCGTCGTGGAGAGAACGTCTATGCGGTCCAGAGTTGGCCAAGCTGTAAAGATTTGCTGATGCACAGTGTCCAGGGCCACCCATGATGAGTCGGGTGGAGTGTTCCAGATGCTGTCGTACGGAATGTATGACGACCGGTCTGTAGCTGCCAGCACTTGTGGCGAAAAACAAAGCATTCCGAGCGCCAGCAGCGCAACCGCCCCAGAGATCCTGTGCGATGCTGTTCCAGCAACATTCTTTAGTGAAAAAAGCCGGCGGGCCGAGCAAGAGCAGAGCGCGAAGAAGGAGCAAAGGACATATCGCATGCGGACACACACCTTTTCAAACCAACTGGTACTGAATCAGGCCAGGCCTATGTGAGCTAGAACGTACAAAGAGCACACCTTTCGCTCAGTTCCAGCCCGGGCTGTTCAAACGAAGATGATTGGCTTCAGGAATCACAGACAACGGGAATCGCAGAAAGACTAAACCTTTAAGTGAGATTTGCGCAAGCCACTGATTTCGCAGCGCAGAGCTAAGCAACGATTTTGCCGCGACTTGCAAGAGGGATTTGCACAAAGCGAAGCAGCATGCGGGCTGTTTCGCTAGCTCTGGAAGCCGCTTTCAGGCATTCAGCATATGGACCAAAAGTGCTTCGTCGCTGAGGTGGCAGGTCTGCTCCCCTTCGCCGATGGAATTGGTTTGGGCGCGCTGCGTGCCTAGCGGATCGACCAGATAGAAGCGCAGGCCGTTGCCTGTATTGTCGTAGGTGGCCATGAGCTTGCCACCCGCCCAGACGTTGGTGTGCGCCCAGGTCTCGGTGTTGTTGGCGTTCAGGTCATCTCGGTCATCGCTTGCCCGAGAGGAGAGGATGTAGTCATTGGCCACGCGCGTTCCATCGCCGTCGTAGAGATACTGGTTCGTGTTATCGCCGGTTACGTTGCCGAAAGCGTCGTAGGTCTGCTCCATCTCCACATGCTGACTCCCAGTTCTCGATTCTGAACGAGACCTGGGGCACCCGGATCCTTCCGGAATCGGCGATCTACAACTGTGGGGCTAAAGCCTGAACCCCTCATCGGATTTATATGCGCCGGACGTGTCCAGATCTCCCGGAAACCGCCGTCATGGCCTAAGCTAGAGCCATGAGCGACCCAACTTTGGAAACTGCGGGAACGCAGAACGAGGTTTTCGATTTTTTGGTCATCGGCGCCGGCCCCACCGGGCTGGCCTGCGCCATCGAGGCGCAGAAGGCCGGTCTTCGCGTGGTGGTGGTGGACAAGGGTTGCCTGTGCAACTCGCTCTTCCACTACCCGGAGCACATGACCTTCTTCACCACATCGGAACTGCTGGAGATTGGCGGCATTCCCTTCGCTAGCCCGAACGCCAAGCCCACGCGCATCGAGGCTCTGGAGTATTACCGCCAGGTGGCGGCCTACTACAAGCTGGACGTGCGCCAGTACCAGCGCGTAGAGCGGGTGACGGGCGCCGATGGGGACTTCACGGTGCATACGATGGACCGCTTTGGCCGCACGGGAGAGTTGCAAGGGCGCAAGCTGGCCATTTCCATTGGCTACTATGACTTGCCCAACCCGCTGGGCATTCCCGGCGAGAGCCTGAGCAAGGTGCATCACTACTACAAGGATCCCCACCCCTACTTTGAGATGGACGTGATGGTGATCGGCGGCAAGAACTCGGCGGCGATTGCGGCGCTGGAGCTGTGGCGGCATGGTGCGCGGGTGACGCTGGTGCATCGCGACGCCGAAATGCACCAGCACGTGAAGTATTGGATCAAGCCGGACATTGAAAACCGCATCAAAAATGGCGAAATCAAGGCGTACTTCAAGTCGCGCGCGGTTGAGATCACGCAGGATGCGGTGGTGGTGGAGACGCCAGAGGGCCGCGTCACGCTCCACAACGATTTTGTCTTCGCCATGACCGGCTACCACCCCGACTTCGACTTCCTGAAGCGGCTGGGTGTGCGCTCGGAGGGCCCCGACCGGCTGCCGATGTGCAATGCCGAGACGCTGGAGAGCAATGTGCCGGGCATCTACCTTGCCGGGGTGATTGTGGCCGGCAGGCGCACCAACGAGATCTTCATCGAGAACGGCCGTTTCCACGGTGTGCAGATCGCCAGGGCGCTGGCTGCAAAGCAAAGATAAGATGCCGATTGCGCAAGCAATCCGGTACACTGAGGCTCACGATTTTCACGGAGGTTGGGGTCTTGCCCATGCGCTGGTGGCCGCGTTCGATTCGATGGCAGATGCTGGCAGGCCTGGTGCTGCTCGAAGCGCTTTCCATCGGGCTTTTTGCCGTGCTGCTGATCCGTCAGCAGGCGCAGGAGGTCTCGCTGCACGGACAGAAGCTGTTGACGCATCACGCCACTTTTGTGGCGTTGCAGGCCAGGGAAGCGCTGCTGCAGAACCAGCCAGAGTGGACGGGGCGATCGGTGAAGTTGATGGGCGACTCCCCCGACGTGGCCATCGCCAAGGTGACCGATCAGGTTGGCAACGTGCTCTTCGTCAGCGAGGGAGAGGTTGAGCAGGCTGCGCTGGATCCAGATGAACGCAAGCAGATTCCGCTGGTGCGGCACGAAGAGCCCAGAGTCTTCACTCTGGAAGGCGATCGCTCAGAGTGTGTGAAGGCCATTTATATCGACGGGTACTTGCGCGGCTTTGCCTGGGTAGAGGCGGATCGCGACTGGGACCATGAGCAACTGAACACCGTTCTGCGCGGCACGGTGATCTTCGGCATTATCTGGATATTGGCTTCGGCGCTGCTGGTGTGGTTCATGGCCCGCTCGATCTCCCGGCCGTTGGCCATTCTTCACCGCGGCACCCGCGCCCTGATGGGTTCGCCCGAGGGCAGCGGGAACTTCCCGCTGCCGGTGACGGTGCAGAACGAGATGGGCGACCTGATTGAGGCATTCAACCGCATGGTTGCCTCCATCGAGGAGCAGCGTTCAGGGCTCAACGACACGCTCTCTCTGTTGGACTCGATGCTGGCCAACGCGCCGATCGGTCTGGCCTTCTTTGATCGCCGTTGCCGGTTTGTGCGCGTGAACAGTGTATTTGCGAGCATGACCGGGGCCGCGCTGAGCCGCCACCTGGGCCGGACGCTGCTGGAATTGCTTCCGCAACCGGTGGCAAAGGATCTGGAAGACATTGTGCTGCGGGTCTTTGCCGAAGAGGAGCCGATGCACAATCTGGAACTTAGTGGCCAGGGTGGCAGTCCCAGCCGGCCATGGACCTGGCTGGTTAGCGCCTACCCGGTACGGACCACCCCGCGGCAGGTGCGCTGGGTGGGTGTCATCGTGCTCGACGCCAGCGCACGCAAGCACGCCGAGGATGCCCTGCGCAAGACTGAAAAGCTGGCCGCAACCGGACGCCTGGCTGCCTCAATCGCCCACGAGATCAACAATCCGCTCGAAGCCATCACCAACTTGCTCTTTCTGCTGCGCAATTTTTGCCAACTTCAGGATCCGGCGCTGAATTACGTGGTGATGGCCGAGCATGAGGCCCAGCGCATTGCGGAGATTACCCAGCAAACCCTGCGCTTCTACCGCCAATCCACTTTGCCGGCCCGCGTGAAAATGAAGGAGCTGCTCGATTCCGTGCTTACGCTTTATCACGGCAAGCTGGATGCGCTGCATATCCAGGTGGAACGGGACTACGACCCGGAGATGGACCTGTTCTGCTTTGCCGGAGAGATACGCCAGGTTTTTGCCAACCTGGTGGGCAATGCGATTGACGCCATCAGCGCCGGAGGACGCCTGCGGATTCGCGCCCGGCGCTCGCGCAACTGGAAGGATCCCTCGCAGACGGGAGTGCGCTTTGCCGTGGCCGACACCGGAGCGGGAATGGAGCCGGCGGTGCGCGAGCGCGCATTTGAGGCTTTTTTCACCACCAAGGAAGTGACCGGAACCGGCCTGGGTCTGTGGGTGAGCCACGAGATCATCGTGAAGCACAACGGAATGGTGCATGTGCGCAGCCGCACGGCCGCGCAGGGCACGGATGCCCAGGGGAAAAACTCCGGCGCGGTCTTCCAGCTCTTTATTCCCGACGATCCAAGCCTGACGGCTGCGGCCAAGAAAACGGCTGTGGCGGCCTTGTGAGGCGCATCCTATCCGACCTTAACCGATTCGCAAAAGACGCGAATCGGCGAAGGTGGGGCACCCATGCGATTCGCCGGGGTAGGGTGGACAGACCCTAATTCAGCTTCAAAGTACGCGTCGTGAATAGATGGAGCGGGTCAAAGCCGGTGGGCTGGGCCGCTGGCGGATGCGCCATGCAGTGATGTTTCGACTGCACCGTCGACGCATACGAGCGCGTCACGTGCAGCCGGTCCATCACCACGTAGCGGGTGCGCAGGCCGTCCACGGTTTGGGGCAGTTGGGCGGGAATCCGCTTGCGGTCAACGTAGATGACCAGCGCGGCTTCTTTCGGGTTGTCCAGACTCTGGCCGACGCCCACGCCGAAGAATGCCGGATTGCGTTTCATCAGGCTGCGGGCGTTCTGCTGTTTGATGGCCACCGCCGTGGTGAGAACCGCGGCGGGCAAGGCCGGGCCGCCGGAGCGGGCTTCAAAAGGAGTTTGCGGCGCCGAGCCGAAGGCCACCGCGCGGGCGGTGGTGGGAATGACCACGGTGCGCACGCCGTTCACTGTGGCCGGCGCGCTTGCATTCATGTTCTCGTCCACATAGACAACGACCGCGCCCTCGCCGGGATGGTCGCTGCTCTTGCCAGTGCTTACGCCCAGAATGCCGGCCGAGGGGTTGATCAACATGCGAGCCTCTGACTGCGCCTGCTGGGCGCGCAGGTTCTCAGCGTCAGCGAGCGCGCGAGCCTGTGCCGCGGCGACCGTGCCGTCGCCATAGTTGAGGCAACTGACCGCGTGGTCGGCGGCGCCCACAAAGGTATAAGTGGTTCCGCTGCCCACGTGCGCACTCAACTCGCTCAGCACGTCGGGCGCGGGATTTGCCACTCCCTGGCTTACGCCGGATGCGTCTCTGCCGCCGGCAAAGAACAGGCCCACGGGTTCGGCGTTGGAGGCATCCACCACCAGCGAACCGGAGTCGCCCGCATCGCTGAATTGGTTGCCGCTGATGGCCAGTTGATTGGTGTAGGTCTTGGTCAGATAAGGCTTGGTTTCGGCGCAGTCAGTGAAGTAATCGACGCTAACGTCAAGATCGAGCGCCGAAACGCCGGCACACGTCAGCCCCGTCGTCCGGCTGCTTTTGGCAACCGTCATTGAGAGGGAAGCCGTCTCGCCTTTGCCTCCGGTGGAGGAGATGCCGGGAGGCGCGGCGGCCAGTGTGCCGTC
>Ga0224528_1002261_pt1 | contig 11122 bp, 15 predicted proteins | sample CBST25metaG_2_FD_179888 | JGI IMG/M metagenome (GOLD analysis project Ga0224528, IMG submission 179888) | Peat soil microbial communities from Stordalen Mire, Sweden - C.B.S.T25 | ecosystem: Environmental > Terrestrial > Soil > Wetlands > Peat | place: Sweden: Norrbotten County, Stordalen Mire...
AAAGCGGAGAAACTGCTCGGCTGGACACCGAGACCCAAAGAAGAAGCAGTGCTCGCGGCCGGCCGCAGCATCCTGGCGAGAGCGCACTAGGTAGCACCCGGCGGTATGTTGCGGTACTCGTGCCGCTTTCCTTTGACGGGCGAAGGCGAGTTCAGCGCAATGACCAGCACCGAGATTGCGCTGTTACGCGAATCTGTTGCGCGCGGAGAGAGGCCAAGGCTTCCCCACGGTTTGGAAACGTATGTGTCCTCTACGCATCGCCAGAGTCAGACCGCAGATTCTGCGCTATTGGCGGGATCTCTCAGCCATACTTACGCTCCAGCTCGCGCTGTACTTTAACGAAGATTGTGGCGCGGTAGCGATGGCCTCACTTCGGCAGCATCTGATGCAACGGAACAGAGGAGCCTCAACCCATTGAAACGGAACGATGACAATCCGCAATCTTGACCAAACTCATGATCTCGCTGGCCACCAGAATAGCGGCCAGCTTTTGGCCAAACTCATGACATCGGGCACGAGATAGAGGATCGCCTGTCGGTGCGAACTGGAACGTGCATATCGAAAGAGGGCTTTACCGGGGGATCGGAGCGACAACAGATGAGCAATCAACTAACGGAAGATAACGAGCAGCAGGGATTGGAGAGCGTTCACAGGTGCCCCAAATGCGGCTACACCGTGAACCTTGGAGAAACGGATCTGAGCGTGATCGGCACGGGTATGATCTCCTGTCCCAGTTGCGATTGGTTCGGCCCGGTGCGCATCAAGATCGCTAACCAGGAAGTGAACGATTCCGCTGGCTGATCAGTCCGTGATGCGGACGACGTGTATGGTGCCGCTAATCCGCTGCGCCAAGGGATCTTTTTCGATGTTCTGGTTCCACTCTTCAATTTTGGTCATGAAAGTCCGCACCAGTTCGCTTGCGACCTTCGATTTATTGTCTGTGCGCGATGCCAGATAGGTTTTGAGAAAGAGCGTCTTCTCGGCGAGAGGCCGCACCGTGATGCCATTGCGGGCCATGACCAGAGCGCCCGCTTTGACGAAGAATGCGAGGGATGAACCGTCGGCGAGAAATGGGTAGGCTTCTTCCGGAGCAGTGATGTGATGAATCTTGGCAGGCGCCACCTTTCTGTTTTCGGCGAGCTTCATGACTGCGTCGTAGAGCGGAGGATGAATCCGGCGCTCGAAGATGACCCAGTTGCGGCCGTTCATTGCATCAAGCGTTACAGAGGTTCTTGAAGACAATTCATCCTGTTTCGACATGCCGATGTAAAACGGATCTTCCGCGACTTTGAGGGTAGTCAGGATACGTGACTTCGGTGGCTCGGTAACGATAGCCAGATCGAGTCCACCCGCGATCAGTTCGTACGTGAGCCCGTAGGAGTATTGGCTGGTCAGCTCAATGCGTAAATCCGGATGAGATGGCAGCTTGATGGAAAGGAGCGTAGAGGTCAACGCCGGGTCAACATAGGGAGACTTGCCGACATACAAGACAATCATGGCGTTTTGGCCCACCGCGCGAGCTGCCAGAAAAGCCTTTTCCCCATAGAGAAGGGCGATGCGTGCTTGCTCAATATAGGCTTCGCCCGCAGCGGTTACCATGACCGTTCGGTGATTTCTGGTGAAGAGCTGAACTCCGAGACTTGCCTCCAGCTCAGCTATGTTTCTCGTAAGCATCGGCTGGCTGATCCCCAGTTCCTGCGCTGCGCGCCCGAAGTTCAGTTTCTCGGTGAGGGCGATAACGGACTCCATGTACCTGGTGCTGTTCTGTGCCATCGTTCATCCTCCTGCGTCCTGCTGAACAGTATGTGGATGGGAGACGGCAGAACGTGGATATCGTTCGGGAGTTCGTTCGAGGTCCCGGTGAATGAGGCTTCGTCTCCTGCAAGAAACGCTTTTGAAATACGGTAGGTCATCGATCAAGCCGTCGTGGAATAGGATTCGAAGGTCATCCCACCACAAATTGCTCACTGATTGTACGCGTAACCAGATCATCCTGGCTGCCGATTCATGATGTAGTCGGTGGTGGTTATTACCCTAGGTAATTACTTACTTTCAAAAAAGTATTGGACTTGTATTGAAGGAAAGATGAATCGTATTGGCTTATAGTGGCGCGATTTTGGGCGCCGCAGACTCAACCTGTCACAGATTGCCAGACAGTTCGTTATAGCCGGTACGCTTCCCCGATCGGCCGGGCTTTCTCCTATGACGGAGCACGGATGAATGAAAGGACATTCCGTAACCCGCGAGATATTGTAAGCGCCCTTGGTGTCTGTTCCCCCCAAACTCATCAAGGCAGGTTTGTATGCAAAACAGGAACCCGATAGAAGTCAACATCCTCATCGTCATCATTGCGCGGGAAGGCAGCTTTATCCGGGCGGCAAGAAAGCTCGGGATTGCCCCACCGTCACTCACCAGAAGAGTCGCGTCGCTTGAAAGGAGCATGGGCGTAGAGCTGTTCGAACGATCGACACGGCATGTGACGCTGACAGCAGCGGGCAGGCTGTTTGTCCAGGAATCATCGTTGTCGCTGAGCCATGCCGAACGCGCCTGGGACCTGGCGCGGTTTCAGGCACAGATCGATAGCGGGCCTTACCGCGTCGGCTACTCTCCGTACACCCACAATGCGTTTCTGCCGCTTCTGAACGGGCTGAGTCCGGCGTCTCATCCTCCCGGCGATGAACCTTCTGGCATCGTCCTCGAGACGGAAAATACGCTCGAACTGGTAGAGCGCGTTCTTCGAGGAAAGCTGCACGCCGCACTAGGCGTCGGTCCCATCGTGGATCGGGATCTATTGGTACAGCGCGTCGGACAGGAGGGATTCTCGGTCTGCTTGCCGAGGAACCACCGGCTGGCGCCGAAAGTCGGCGTGACTGTGCATGATCTCGACGGTCAAACGGTCTTCTGGATGCCGCGATCATCGCAGCCCCGCTTCTATGGGAAGGTGATGAGATACATCGGCAGTCTGGGAGTCCAGACCATCTTTAAAGAGGTAAAGAGCACAACTCACGCACTGGAGTTCGCCGCTCATGGATATGGCCTTGCCCTGATGCCTGGTTCTGCTTCGGCTCACATATCGTACTCCGGGGTCGTCTTTAAGCCGCTCACTGATCGCTATCTCGGTATTGAGACTGTGCTCTTTATGAGGCAGGACCAGAGGTACGGAAAGCTCAAAGAGATTATCGACGGTCTCTTCGTTCAGCTATTGGCGCTCAAACTTGAAATCAATTGACTTCCAAGCTTGAATTGATCAGTTCAATTCGGAGGACAGCATGCGCACACTTACGCTGATCTTTTTGGCAGGAGTTGTCTCCCTCATCGCCTGCAACGACACGAAGAAACCGAGCGACAGCAATTACAGAAAAGCTATCGACCAGTATCTTGCGAAACGCGGTAAAGCCTGTACGTGGATCGGTCGCCCATTTCCCGTCGATGTCTCAGAGTCCGAGCAGAAGCTCCAGTCGGGGACTGGTCCGCAGATGGCGGTGCTGGAGGCAGCGGGCTTGGTTCGTTCCGCCGACACCGTCGCGGCTGCTCAAGGCATCTTCGGTCCAGGCGCACCCCGGCGGGTGAAGCGATACGAGCCGACCGAAGTGGGTAAGAAATATCTTCAGCAGGCTTCTGCGGTCCTCGGCCAGAGTGCCGGATTCTGCTATGGAGATAAGACCGTCGATTCAATCGTGAAATGGACGGAGCCTGTGGCGACAGGACCGTATTCGCAATCTGAGGTCACCTACACCTATAAGATTGCGAACCTTGAGCCCTGGGCAGAACGGTCCGATGTACAGCGCGAGTTCGGGGACGTTCGCACGACGGTCAACGGAGTATCGAAGTCGAATGAGATCGCGGGACTCCAGTTGACTAACCATGGTTGGGAGGTGCCAGGACAATGATTTCCTCGATCCTAAAAAATCAAGATGGTCACCACTTGCAAGTAAATTCGGCGGGCGCGCGAAATTCCGTAATCGTCAGTCCCATAGTTGTCGAGAGTTCGCCTGGAATGCCCAGTGCCCAACATTCAAGCACTCAATCAGTGCATCGGCGTCAACCGAGGACCATGCGCATACGGATTAGCGGACGCTTGCCGATACCTATTTGACCTTCTGCTTTTGTCCTGAAGTTCGCCACATTGAACCCTGCTTCTTAGGTTCGGTGAGCGCAGTGGCAGTTTACGTCAAACGATCTGATAAACAGTCGAAAAGAGGATTGTTCAGGTGTGTCTATCTTGGACTCGCTTTGCGGAAGGTACAAAGCGCGGAGCTTTTTGAGATGCTCTCAATGCCTTGGTGTTCCCGTCGGGGCGGTATTGCGTGGTTGACGCGCAAGCCTGACGAAATTGCGAACAAGTGGGTCCGCTTGGTCGAGCTTACGCCATGCTAATCCGATCTTCCATTTCGCCTCGGCCAGATCTGTGTCCATCAAGCGAACGTCCGGTACCCGCATTAGGCTGACCGCGCGCGGCACCAAGCTGACACCCACACCGGCTCGCACGAGATTGAGAACCGTGAATAATTCACCGGCTTCCTGAACGATCCGAGGACTGAAACCAGCGGCCCTGCATGTCCGCGCAAGATGATCGAAAAGACTGGCTGAAACGCTGCGGGCCATCACTACAAAAGGCTCTTTACGAAGGCAGGCGAGCCCCCCGCGATAGGACATTTCACGGGGAATCGCCGCCACAAGCATCTCTTCGAGTACCGGCACGGAAACCAATTCAGCACGTTCTATCGGAAGCCGCACGAAACCTACATCGATGTTCCCATCCTCAAGCGCCTCGATCTGATCCGGTGTGGACATGTCCCGCATCGACACGTGTACCTCCGGAAAGCGCTGCCGGAATCGAGTCAGAATATCGGGCAGGCCGGCAGCCAGGGATGTGATGCCAAATCCTATCCGCAACAAGCCTGCTTTTCCGTTCACCGCCAGGCAAGTCATGTGTTCCGCGATCTCGGATTCCCGCAACAAGTTGCGCGCGCGATCTCGAAGGATCTCTCCTGCCGCCGTGAGGGCTACCCGCCTATATCCGCGTATCAGTAGCGGGCCGCCCACTTTGACCTCCAGCCTCTGTATCTGTTTCGTGAGTGCTGGTTGGCTGACGCGCAGCTCTTCCGCGGCTTGACCAAAGTGGAGATGGTTGGTAAGCACCAAAAAGGAATGCAACTCGGACAGTTCGAGAGCCATTCCATTAGGTTATCAGAAGTGCACAAACTACATATTGGACAGAATGATGCGGAACGTGCAGCCTAGTAACAGAAGTAAAGGGCGATGAGAGGCATCATGCTTGCCAAGATCGTCGTCGAGTCATCTGGTGGAAAAAAGGAGATTCCATGAAGCGGATTTTGGGGCTTTGGCTGTTGTTGATGCTTTCATCTGTTCCTCTGTTTGCAGTGAAGAATTCCTATGTGTTCCTGCTGCCTGCGGACGTTCGCGTTGGTAACATTCAATTGCCAAAGGGGCACTGCAGCGTGACCTGGTCGGAAGCATCGGGATCGAAAGTGCAATTGACCATCAAAACGCAAGACAAAAAGACGATCACCCTCGACGCTCGCGAGGTTAAGGAGAAGCCGGGCAATGTTGGAGTAGTGACGTTCGTCGATAACGGCGTCACGTATCTTGAGGAGTTCGATACCGCGAACACGAGATTCGTTGTGCAGAACCCGCCGAATGAGCAAAAGTAAGCCAATCCTCAGTTCAACCCTCAGATGTCGAAGGACGCAGGCACTGCACTGACACCCGTTTTGCAGATCTGGGATGTCCGTGAGATCGCGGGGCGAAGGAGTTTTGTTGCGCACGGTAGCCGGATGGCTACGTCTTGCGTGACCTTCCTACCCCCTTTCCCACGTGGGGAAGGGGGTCCTTTTTCCGAACGGCTTGCTGTGAGGAGAATTCAGGCGCCCTGCTGCGAAATTGTTTTGTGGAGTGGACAGTGGTCTTCTTCACTTCTTCTGGATACGAGGTGAAGTGCGATGAAAGTCATCGTGCCTGCCGAGATCGTCGTCGCAGGTGGACCAATATTCTGTTTTTCGAATCAACACCTCAATATCCAGAGAGCACCTCGAGAATGCGCGGCTCCATTTTTACTGAGGTTTCGACCGGCCGCAAAGAGCGCCGAGGTTGAAAGGTTACGGGATCACCATCATGCATAGAGCTGAAAGAGCGGACGATCATGAGCGATTCAAGAAGTTCTGTGCTCTGGCACAGGCCAACTCGCTGGGTATGGTAGAGCAAGTTGAATTGAAGGAGCATTTGGAGATTTGTGATTCGTGCCGGAAAATCTATGAGCAATATGCCGCGATTGGCTCCGAGGGCATGCCTTTCCTATCGGCAAGCTGTGCCGTGAGTGAGGAAGCTGAGAGATGGGACAATCGCGAGGCACGGCGGAAGTTGCACACTTCAATCCAAGGTAAGAAAGCGCACATAGTCCGAGCATAGTCCGCGACACAGGCGTTCGTTGATGAAGGATAGTCCGAACGCACGTGACTTTTTGGAGGGCATTGTTTGCCTTTGCCATCCGGATAAAAGGCTTCCGGATTTGATGATGATCATCCCTAAATGGAGAACTTCTTTTGATTAGCCTCAGTTGCGAAGCAATACTCTTCGACATGGATGGCACCCTTGTCGATTCCAAAGCGTGCGTGGAGTCTATCTGGAAACGCTGGGCCTTGAGGCATGGGATCGATGTGCATTCTCTGTTGCAGACTTCCCATGGAAGAAGAACCGAAGACACGATCAAAGATATAGCACCTCACCTTGATATAGAGGCTGAAGCAACGGCACTCCAAACGGAGGAACTGGCAGCCCGCAGGGGAATTATTGCAGTTGGTGGGTCTTCCCAACTTCTGAGCCGGCTGAGAGAGAATCAATGGGCCGTCGTGACCTCGGCGAGCAGAGCACTGGCGAAAGTGAGACTCGAATGTGCGGGACTTCCCGTTCCGTCACAATTGATTAGCGGAGACGATGTTCACTGCGGAAAACCCGATCCAGAGGGGTATTTGAAGGCTGCTGAACGTCTCGGAGTTCCTAATAACCATTGCGTTGTTGTCGAGGACACTCCCGCAGGCATCCTTGCGGGGCGCAACGCAGGCATGACCGTTCTGGCTCTAGGTACCACCTTTGCTCCTGAACATCTGTCAGGAGCATTATGGGTGCCGGATTTCAACCATGTGAAGTTCTCAGTGACCTGATAGTGATCCCGGTGTTGCATGCGACCAATCATGGTGGGAAAAGAATTGCGAACAGCTTTGGTCACGTGTTTTGGGTTCAGTTAGCTCTAATTGATGTCAGCAGTCATTCAGCTCAGGTTTGGAGGGCGAGATCATGGTCCCGAACGGATCGGTAACGGCAAACACCGTAGGGTCCCGGAGCATCTCTGGAATGACGCAAAATCGCCGAGTCATTCAGCCACTGACACGCGCAGAGAAATCCGAGCTTCCGAGTTGCGAGCCTATGGTGGGCTATTCAGAGGCTACTGCCAGGATTTCCGTAACGTGGCGCCAGCCATCCTGATTGGCCACATGCGCGATCATGTCGATGGACCGCTGGCACTCCTCTGTGACATCCTGCAAAGGGACGCCGCCCGAGCCACGCATGGCAAGTTGCGCCAGGCGCCGCAGAGCATCTCCGGCGCTGTTGGCGTGGATCGTTGAGAGCGACCCGCGATGGCCGGTGTTGAGCGCATCGAGGAACACACGGGCCTCCGGGCCGCGAATCTCCCCTACGATGATTCTGTCCGGTCTGTGGCGGAGTGCCGCCTTCAACAGATCGCTGAATCCGATCTGGCTCTTGTGAGTATCGAGTTGGGCCTCGGCGGAGATGACGTGCCGCTTCCGGATGTAGAGTTCGGCGACGTCTTCGAGGATGAGGATACGATCGCTGTCGGGGATAAAACCCGCAACGACATTGGTCAGAGTCGTTTTGCCTGCGCCAGTTCCGCCTGAAATCAGCAGATTGTCGCCACGGCGAATGGCGTCCGTGAGTTGTTGCGCCTGCTCTGTAGTGAGCATTCTGCGCTCGATCAGGTCGTCCATCGTGAAATCACGCGAGGTGAACTTGCGGATAGTCATCATGGGTTGAGGATTGACCACAGGCGGGATCAGCGCCGCCATGCGGCTGCCATCGGGCAGGCGCAGGTTGAGGATGGGAGAGTCTGCATCGAGCTTCTTGCCGAAGCGGTTGGCGATCACTTCAAGGCTCGTCAACAGCGCTCCCTCTTCAAACCGGATCTCCGGTGCCAGCTCAATTCGGCCTTTCTCTTCCATCCAGACAGATCCATCGGGATTCACCATGATTTCGGAGACGGTACGGCTGGAAAGCAGATGCTCGATGGGTTTCAGAAACGGAATAATGACTTCAAAACTCACTGTTGTATCCTCTCTGGATCGAAGGCGATCTGTTCCTGCTCAAACCATGACATGGTGACGGGCAGGAAGTCGGGCTTGAGATAGCAGTAGGTCGGCGGCAACGGGCTGACACCGTCGAAGGCGACGACCACGGACTGTGCATTCTTCAGGTCGAAGAAGACCTTCTCTTCAAACAGCGGTTCCTTATGTTTTTGGTAGGCCTTGGAGGCAGAGACAGAGCCCTTGCTGGACGATGTCCGACCCGACAGCCATCCAACGTTGGCATTGGTGGAGGACTCGGAGACTGTGTAGCTGATGCGGGTGCGGTCCGCCTTGCCGCACAACTCCGACGCATATCGTGCCGTCTCCGGGTCGGTCGTCGTCAGAAACACCTTATTGCGAAGTGCCTGCAGCAGTGTCTTGACACCCTCATTGGGTAGCGCATCCTTGAGACTGGAGATGCTCTGCGTGGCCACGATGGGGATGCACTTCGGTTGCCGCGAGATCGACAGCCAGCGTTCGTCGCCCGTCGGATTATCGCCGCCTACCGTGGCGAAGTTCTGGTACTCGTCGCAGATAAAGACGGTAGGGCGGAAGTGCCGCTCGGGGTGAGCATCCATCTTCGGGATGCGCAGTTGCACGGCGCGCTGATAGTCGATCTTCATCATGGTGCCGATGGTCTTTGCCAGCGCCGGGTTCAGGGCCACGGGAAAGTTCAGGCCAACGACTGCGCCGGATTCGATAAGTTCCTCGAACGGTCGAAGGACGATGCCGTTTGGATCAGAGGCGCATGGCTTGCCGTCGTAGAGCTCCTTCGGCGGACAGAAGACGCGGCGCACGTCGGGATCGGTCTCGAAGAGCGAGAGGAAGACGACGATGCCCTGGATGATGGATGTCTTGACCTCGGAGCGAAAGAACTTCCAGTGCTCCCAATACCAATACCGGATGCTGTCGAAGCGGTCGCGCTGCTCTGGCCGGTGCGGCTTGCGGGTGAAGACGTCGAAGGTGACGGACGTCTCGTGGGTAAGCAGGTTTTCCAGCTCGTCTCGCCACGCAATCAGATAAAGGTTGGCCTCCTCGTTCCACTTGAAACCGAGCGGAGATAGCAAACCCTCATATTCGCGATACGCCTCTTTACCGATACCGATATAGCTGACAGTGCTGAATCGTGACCCCACCTCAGTCAGCATGCCCTCCAACCTTCCGGCGCTGATGACGGTACGGAAGAGATCGACCATCGTGAGGTATCCGTCACGGATGCGGTGGAGCAGGATCACATACCGGACTAAATCCGTGTAGCTCTGCTGCCAAAAAGGCTCCTTGCCCCTGCCCCATATCGACGTGATGATGGAGGCGATGTTGAACGCCTGCGCGTAAGCGTCGAGCGAATTGTTGAGCGGGTTGTAGCGGACATTGCCATCGAGCGAGACTTCGATATAATCCTGTTCCCGCCCGCACCACTTCAGGATGCGCTGAAGCTGCCGGCAGAGATCACCTTTGACTTCGAGAACGATGCCCGACAGTTTTCGCGCGTGATCGTCGGCGCAATACGCGAACAACTGCCGCATCGCCGGCAGAATCAGGCCGTAGGTCTTTCCACTCCCGATAGAACCGAACGATGCGATGCCGGTATAGAGGCCGCGCTCGGGAATCGAGAGCCACTGCGGAGACGGGCTGGGCTTCGGCACAAGTTGGCGATGCACTTCACCGAGTACCAAGGAAAGCTCCGTCCGGGTATGCGGATCGGGATAGGGAGGTAAAGCCCCCGCTGCCAGTTCCGACTCACTCCTATATAGATGGACATATAGCAGCGAGAAGATCATGGAGCAGGCCAGGAACGGCGTCGAGTACAGGAATAGGTCGTAGCTCCAGACGATGGCGTGAAAGACCGGAGGCCGTTCCAGCGCAATCAGGCGCAGTAATCGGTTCGCCGTGTCGATTGGAAAGATACTGTTGAGGACGATGCCGCAGGCCGCGCTCAATCCCAGCGAGAGCAGAAAGCGGTACTCGACCACGGGGCGAATGAGTTTTTGAAGATGCGAATGTTGGTGCACGATGCTGTACCTCCTCTACGCGTGGGCCGCTGCACTCGATATCGTCGCGTCCGGTTTTGCAGCCGGTTCGGATACAGGCTTGATGGGCGTCGGTGTTGGCTTTGTAGGAATGGCAACCCGCGCAGCATTTACGGCTGCCCTTGCCTTGTACTTCTGGAAGTCTTCTTCCTGCGTTAGCGCGAAGCGCAGCAACTCGTTGATGATGTAGTTGGTTTCGTTGTTCGACCACTCGGATAGTAGCTCGATGTCATCGGCTACGGTCTGGTCGATGGAGGATTGCAGCTTCGCGCGCCGAATCCTGCTGACGCCATGTTCCAGTTTCAGTCTGCTCATGGGTTCTCCTGTGGATGAGATTGTGATTGTGTGTATGTCTGTCGCGGCTGCGATATGAATCAGTAACTGATGCTGAACTGATCCGGCTTGTATCCAGCACAGATCAGTGAAATATCCGCGCCAGATATTTTCTGGATACTTTGGTGTGCCGGGGGTGGGAGCGACCAGCGCGGCGAAGCCGACGCGGCAGGCTGCAAGCCGGGGTCGCTCCCACCCCCGGCACATATCTTCCCTTGACCCCATCTTCCCGCGTAACTCGTTGTATCCGCATAACTAACCCTCCTCCAGCGATGACCGCTGGCCTGACCGCAGCCGTGACCCGTGTTCCTCGCTTGTTTTCCTCTCCCGCTTCAGCGAAAAGAGCGGATAGATGTAAGGCAGAGCAACGGTGGTGAACTT
>Ga0224528_1002264_pt1 | contig 11120 bp, 13 predicted proteins | sample CBST25metaG_2_FD_179888 | JGI IMG/M metagenome (GOLD analysis project Ga0224528, IMG submission 179888) | Peat soil microbial communities from Stordalen Mire, Sweden - C.B.S.T25 | ecosystem: Environmental > Terrestrial > Soil > Wetlands > Peat | place: Sweden: Norrbotten County, Stordalen Mire...
GGTACACCCATCTCTTCTAACTGGGGAAGAGTTGATGGAAATGTGTGATCTGTTGCTCTCCCTGGGTGTGACGCATTACGCCGTGCAAAGCTTCCGCGGAGATGGTGTTTGTACAGACCACTTGCCGCCGCTTCCTCAAGAGTCGCAGGTCTATCTTCCGTCCGGATTCGGCGATGGTTTTCATCGATTTATCCTCCGTTAAATCGACCCCAGAAATGACGAGGCACCGTTGCGAGCCAGGAATCCACTTCAACAGGGTACTCAGGTCTGCCCCTAACTTAGGTGTCGGCATTGGCGGAGTAGCCCACGGCCGCGAAGTGGTTGACCCTTAGCATCAAAATTCCTCGTTCTTCCATTTTAGATGTCATTGGAAATCCGGCTATGGAAAGGAACCCCTTACCCCGCTTGCGTTTGTTGAAATGGTTGTAGCGGACGCCGAGCAATTGATGTGCCTCCAAACGACACCCGGTTGAGCCGGATTGGTCAGTCGTTTGCGGAGGGCATCGATGACTGCCTGGCGTGCAAAGCCGCTCCGGTGAGTGGTCGCAAGAACATTCAGGAAGGAGCGTTCAGCCGTAGTGACCAAAATCCCTTCATGCAGTTGGATGTCCTGTGTTGCGAGGTTAGCCCGATGGATCTCGCTCCATTTTGGGTGGACCCGTCGCATCCGTGCAGACACAGGGACAGTGAGGTCACCCGTGGCGGATTCACATCGGAGATTCCGTACAGCAACAGCGCTGTCTCATGAGACAAAGCGAGCCTAGTTGTGACGCACAAGATCGACTAGAACCCGTTTTACAGGTCAGTTCCCCACCGGCTGACCTGTCTCCCACTGGCTGGAAATTTGGTAGCATTATGGTAGCAAACACCGCCGAATGGGCCGGTTTTGCCGGTTTATCCGTCTCATAAGTCTCATTAGGTCAATAATATGATCTTTCACCCACAACATGGCATGGAAGAGGTCATCGGTTCGATCCCGATCAGGTCCACCAAATCATTTCAACAACTTAGGCCGCAACTTCCGGGAACTCTAACGGATTCGCGGGAACGATCTGGGAACTTTCCCGTTTTGCCCGCTCATCGGTAGCGTTCTTCGGTTTCCGATCCAGCAGCACATCGACCGCCCGGCGCTGCGCGGCACGCTTCTTCTCCATGCCCGCCTGCGCGTAGACCTCCATCGTTGTGCTGATTTTGGCGTGGCGCATCAGTTCCTGCACCACTTTCACATCGTCACCGGTCGCAGCCAACAACGAACTGTAGGTCCGCCGGAAGGTATGCCAGCCAATCTTCTTGGCTATGCCGACCCTCCGGGCTGTGGGCTGAAGCACCTTCACACGAAGGCTGTCCGGCCATAGCGGGGTTTTGCCGAAGTTGTAGTCGCTGGCGAAGACCCAATCGTCCGGCTTCGGATAACCGCAGACCGGATGCCATGCCCGTAACCCCTCGATGAGGATGTCATCGAGAGGCACCGGCTGCTCGGAGATCTCCGTCTTGCACGGGCCGATGGCTCCATCGGAATAGGAACGGAGAACGTCCGCCGTGAAGGTGGCGAAGTGAATATCCTGCCACATTAACCCCAGCACCTCTCCGATCCGCATCCCCGTAGTGGCGCAGATCATGCCCATGAGCCGTTCCCGCTCGGGGAGCGCGGCCAATAACAGCCGGAACTCCTCGGCGGTGAGCACATCGGGCCTGCGCAAGCGCTTCGAACTGACCCGCACCATCGCCACCGGGTTTTTATCGAGCCAACCCCAGCGAATGCCATGACGGAAGATCATGCTGAAGACGTTGCGCACCTTCGCCCGGCTTGCCGGCGCGAGCCGCAGGGACTTCAACCACTCCTCAATCTCAATAGACGCGACGCGAGCAGGGTGATGCTCACCCCACCGCGGCAGGATGTGGTTATCGAGATTGCTGAGGTAATTCAACTTCGTAGACCTTCTCTTGCCTTCGTGGTTGTCCATCGGCATTTCCTTCAACTTGTAGTGCTCGATGAGCTTGCGAAGGGTTGGGGGCGTTCCAGTGTGGTCGCCCGTGTTGCGGTTGGCACTGAGGCGATACGTCTCAGCCGCCCGGAGCGCGTCGGCCTGAGTCGGAATCTCTTGAACCGTGCCCAGGATTTGTTTGCGCAACTGGCGGCGTCCTTCCAGATTCGTTTCGCGCCAGCGGAAGACCCATACGTCCGGGCCGCTCTTGCGCGGCTCGGTGTACAGGGTTCCAAATTGATAACGAGGCCTTTTCATCGATACTTCCTTTCTGATGAAAGGCCCTGGTCGCTACCTGATGTTACCTCTGTACGCATCCAGAGATCGAGTTCGGAAATACGGAAACGCCAGTTCTTCTTGCGCCCTTTTCCGGGGATTCCGTGAGCGGGCAGCTTCCCCCGCCGGGCAAGCCCTAACAGGGTCTTGCGCGGCATATCGAGAAACAGTGCCGCGCGTTCCGCATTGACGAAGGGTTCGGACGTAAGTTGGACGGAATGTTCCATAGGCCACCATGAAGCGCCACAAGCGCCAGACGAGAAGCGTAGAGCGCACAGAGGGCACAAAACGTGGAAAAACTTTCCACTCGGTGTCCTAAAAGGACACCGAGCAATCGACGGAAATGGCGCATGCTGGGGACATGAATTGCACAGGCGGGCACGTCGTAATAAACTATCTTTCAGTGAGGGACGATTTATCACTGAGGGACACCATGGCCCATGCAACTTCAGATCTGTTCACTCCTGCGGAAGCGGGAGCCGTCGCCGAGGTGCCCATGAAGGCGGTTTATAAAACGGTCGCCGAACGTCTGCCGAAAGCATCCCTGATTCAACGCTCCGGCCAGACATACCTTACGACCCAAGCCGTAATCTGCATCCGTTTGGACTATGAGCTGCCGAAGGATGTGCCCGTCAAGGTACGCCGCTTCGTCTTCGGGAAGCTCAAAGAGGGCAGCTCAAATCGAGTAGAGTACGGCACAACGCTCTTCAGCTACATTGTGGATGCAAGACCCACGGCCAAAACGATCACAGAGCGATTGCAGCGTTACCGCAGAGCGATGAAGCTCATTGTCGAAGACCCGGAGGTTCAAGGTGGCGCCGCGACGTTCAAGGGAACGCGCCTGCTGGTTCATCACATTGCCGGACTGTTGCAGCAGGCCATTCCCGAAGCGGAGTTGCGCGAGGATTACCCGAACCTGACGCAGGAAATGATCGAGGCCGCGCGCATCTACGTGCAGGCGCACCCACGTCGGGGACGCCCGCGTAAACCAGCCTGGCGGAATGCCAAACCCTTGGCCAGCCAGCTTGTGCGGAGGCGCAGTGCGTGAGTGCGCCTCGCTTCCTCGTGGATGAGAATCTCTCCGTTCTCTTACCGGAGATCGCCCATGCACGTGGATTTGAAGCCACCCACATCAACCACTATGGGTTACGCATATCGAAAGATTGGGACATCCTCAAGATCGTAGCCGAGGAAGACTGGATTCTGGTCACAAACAACGCCTTCGAATTCCGGGGACGTTATCGGAGACTCGAAGTACATCCAGGTGTAGTCTTCCTCATCCCCAACGCGCCTCGGCTTCAACAAATCGAGCTTTTCTCAGCAGCTTTAGATGTCATCACCGAATCTCCCGACATGGTGAACACCGCACTTGACGTCACCTACGCGGGCGATCACATCCGAGTGAGTCGATACGTCTTGCCCCAATAACGTGCGAATACTCCGAGGCACGCGGAACTTTCTTGGTTATGCCAGATGCTCTGAACTGGACAGCACCTGCACCTTGCCGAGAACCCGCAACTCCACAATCTCGACAGCTGGCTGGCGATTGCGCACATAGGCGATCACTTCTTCCATACTGAGGGCGGCGAACATCTCTGTCGAAGCCGCCGCCGCACCTCCGCCGTCCGCGGTCCTCTCACTCTTGAGTTCGAGCAGAAGCGCTCTATGCGGTTGACTCGACAACGGCAACACATCCCGATCTTTGCTCTTTGCCATAACAGACTCCCTGGGGGGGTAAGTTGCGGCGCCCGGCTCCCGACCGTGGCGAATCAGACGCCGCTACAGGCCGCTCCACCCCTCGAACCGCCAAGCCGTACAAAACAATGTGTCACATAATACCTCTATTGTGCGGTGCGGTAGTACCATAAGAGCCGGTGGCCAAAAGGGATCACATTCCTTCCCGGCGCACCGGCAAGACCCCACTTGGAGCGAAAGTGTTCTCCTACTACACCCAGGAAGAACGTCGACTGCTGGAGAAGGCGGCGAAACAGGAACGCCGCAGTCTGAGCAGCTTTGTCGCCCTCGCCTCTCTTGAGCGCGCACAGCGGATTATTGCCGGCAAGTAAGCGCCCGCATAAACAGCCACCGAACTTCCCAACTCGTAATACTACCATTATGCAGTGTTGCTCTTCTGAGCCTTGGATGAGCGCCTCGCGAATCTGTGCATCTGACCCAAACAGTCCCCTGCTTGCAAAGCGGCAGATCTCCTATGTGCTGCGTACTCTCTCAGGCACCGCGAGAGAGAGGCAGGCCGCGCCCTGCGGCGAGCGGGATTCTGCTTCGTCTGCCGGGCCAGTCTATTTCCAGCCAGTCTAGCGTGCGGCCCCGCAAACGCCCTGCGGGTTTCGGCTCCCCCTAAAGGTCTCCCCCGAAAAAACATCCCGCCACCTTGGGAGCGGCCATCTCTCGCGCCCTCCGGGTGTGTGTCCTGAGAGATCACTTCGGGACCACAAAGGAGATCAAGGCCATGCAGGCACAATCTACAGTTCAGAATCAGTTCATCAACACCATTACGCAGGGCGATTGCATCCAGGTCATGCGCCAGATGCCCGCAAACAGCGTCGATTTCATCCTCACCGATCCGCCGTATCTAGTGAACTACCGGGACCGCGATGGGCGCACCATTCAGAACGACGTGAAAGCCGACTGGCTCAAACCTGCGATGCGGGAAGCATACAGGATGCTGAAGCACAATCGCGTAGCAGTCATGTTCTACGGCTGGACGAAGGTCGATGCCTTCTTCGGGGCTTGGAAAGAGGCGGGGTTTCAGCCGGTCGGACACATAGTGTTCCGCAAGACTTATAGCTCCAAGAGCCGGTTCTTCAGCTATCGGCATGAGCAGGCCTATCTGCTGGCCAAGGGCAGACCGCCACTGCCGAAGCAGCCGCTGGCAGACGTGATGGATATGCCGTACAGCGGCAACAAGCTGCATCCGACACAGAAGCCGGTAGAGGCGTTGGCTCCTCTGGTTCGCAGCTTCACGTTACCGGGTGAGTTGGTACTCGATCCATTTGCAGGCAGCGGCAGCTCCTGCGCGGCAGCGTTGCTGACAGGACGCAGGTACATCGGCATAGAGTTGGATGCGGAGTATTTTCATCAAGCATCGGCTCGGTTGGAGCGCGTACAGGAGAGGATCGCCGCCAAGCGGTCCTCTCAGGTTGTCATTCCCACCATGCGATGAGTGTGCCCGCGTGCTCAACGCGCCTCAAGGCGACCTCTCTTCTGAGTTGTGATGCACGCAGCCTTGACCCGCGCCGCGCCCGCGGATTCGTTGCCTGACATGGTGATGGGAATGAGCATATCCGCGCAGTTTGCGCGAAAACCTCGACTTCCGCCGTCTCGTAGGAGTGTCGATCTGCCGACATCGAGCGACTCGGCGACTGTGTACTGATCGAGGCGGCCCAGTGTGTGCACTCAACCCGAGGGCTAAAGCGGACCGATCCTCATCCAGGCCTACTGATTCTTCTCCTGCGCCTGCGAGGCGGCTGCTGCGCCTGCCGGCGGATTGGTGAGTGGATCGGCGAGGAACTTGCCGACAATTTGTGGGACTTCCGGCGAAGTCAGGAAATTGTAGTGACTGTAGCCAGGCACAACCGCCAGCCGCGACTGCGAGAGCTGCGTGTTCTGCCATCCCGGATCCTTCACGCCGCCGCCCAGCAGCGCGAAGAACTCGGCGATGTGCTTCTGCGGGATCGAATCGTTGTCGGCGAATACCAGAAGCACCGGCATCGGCAGCTGCGCGACATCCTTCGACCAGTCATAGTCTTCACTCATCATCTTCCCGAATTTGTCGAGAAACTGCGGAAAGCGCTGCGGATCGGGCCATTGCTTTGAAAACCGCCCCGTCGGCGCTTGCATCATGTTTTCGGCCATCGCCGCGCTCACCTGGCTCATACCCCGTTGCGCTTCCGGATACCAGCCGGACCTGACAGAAGGCGACGAGATCACCACGAGTCGACGTACCTTATCCCGATGCTGGATCGCGGCGCGGAGCGCGCTGGCACCACCGAATGAGTGGCCAACCAAGTCGGCTTTCGGAATGTTGAGATGGTCAAGCAGCGCCGTGATGTCGTTGCCCATCGTGGGGAAGCTCATCGGACGGTCCGTGTCCGCCGTGCGGCCGTGGCCCTGCATCTCTACAGCAATCACGCGCCGTGTCTTGGCCAGCGGCTGTACCCATCCCTGCATCTCGCCAATGGTTGTCAGCCCGCCATGGATCAGCACAAGCGGTTCGCCCTCGCCGTAGAGCTCGTGATACATCTTGATGCCGTTCACGGCTGCGTAGCCACTGCTCACCGGTTTCATCTCGCCCTCTCCTAATTGGGGTCACCGGTTTCAGACCCGGTGGTCTGTCTCCTGCGTCGGTGCGAAAGGCTGCCAATGACACGCTTGTCGAATGCCAGAACGGATGCCACGATGTTCCCGCACACCGGTGTCTCCGTTCGCTTCAATATGTAGTTCCGAACCAACGGCACCCGGGTCAATCCGAATTATAAATGCCGTCAATAACGCCTGATCGTGCTCTTCCTCAATCCCATGTAATCAGCATGGCGGCAGTGCGGCCTCCGGGCGCGTCACCACCATCCGTAGCATGAATTTCGGATCGCGATTGAGTGACCGGCTACAGGGGGATTTTGACTTGAATTGGCGACTCCAATGCACGCTTCCAACCCCGAACCGGGCCGCGGAGAGCATTGGCGATTCTTCGTCAACCGTCCGAACACCTAGCCGAATCCTGCCAACATCGTCGCAGTCCGTGAACAACAACGCGAGCGGGTGTTACCGAGGACTACGCTTGATCTCGGGCAGTTTCGCTGGATGCAGTTTCATGCGGATAATTGAAGAAGAGCTGGTTGCCATCGGGATCTTCGACCACCAAGAGTCGGTAGCCCCACGAACCGTCCTTGACTGGGACGTTCCTGGCCATAAGTTCTACACGCAGAGCATCCAGTGCAACCGGTGCGGCCTGGTGGGTCGGCGGCTCGACGTTCAGGGAAATGAACATGAGTCACTTGCCGATCTTGTCCGGCCACTGGTAGGAAAGAATCAGTGCACAACCCTGCCGTTCGACCTGTGCAACACGCGCTCTACCGTCTTCTTCGTAACGCCAAGGACTCGCACAGCCAAGCCCCTCCATGTAGAAGCGAAGTGAGACCTCAACATCCTTTACATGCAAGACGGGGCGAGCGAACCATTCTGCCATTGATTGGGGCAAGGACGCTCTCCTTCCATTTGTTCCTAAGCTGCATTCATTCGTAACGGAGCGCAGTCAGCGGATCGATCTTCATCGCACGACGTGCCGGGATGATGGCGGCCAGTGCGCTCACCATGAGGACTCCAACAAACGTCAGAGTGTAATTAGCCAGGTCAGTGGACTGCACACCATAGAGGAGATGCGCGAGCATCGGCGTCACTGCTAGACACAACACAACTCCAGCAAGCAAGCCGGGGAGAATCCAAGCGAAGGCGTCTGTAAGGATCATGTGCAGAACCTGGGCGCGCGGTGCGCCAATGGCCATGCGGATGCCAATCTCTGTCGTGCGACGAGCGACGGAGTAGGAGAGGACCCCATAGATGCCGCTAGTGGCAAGGACAAGGGCAATGACGGAAAGTAGCGTAGCAAGCAGAGAGGCAAAACGGCTTTCAGCGTGAGCGCGATCAACGAGGCGTTGCATGGGCTCAACGTTGGTCACGGGTATGTCTTTGTTCACTGCGTCGACAGCATTACGAACGGCGGCAGCAAGACCGGAGTCGGAGCCTGCTGTACGAAGGACGAACGACATGGACGGGCGCGGCGCGAGCGGATAAGGAACATAGATCTGTGGGCGGACGATAGCAGTGAGCGAATGATACTGCACATGGTGGACGACGCCAACGATCGCGGCCCAGTCGCGCTGGAACTGATAGAAGCCCTGAGGTGAGTCGGAGAGATTGATCTTGCGGCCGATGGCGCTTTGGCCAGGCCAAAGCTGGTGCGCGAGGACATCATCGATGATCGCAACATGCGGATGCTGTGCGTCGTCAGTGTCCGTGAAGTCACGGCCTTCAAGGAGACTGGCCCCGATGGCCGAGAAATAGCCGGGCAGTGTGGAACGGTGGTCGGCCATCACGGAGGTTTGCTCTGCGGGCGAGGCGCCCTCGCGATAGTAGTAGTCGTACCAGTTGCCGGCGTCGTCCAGAGGGAGGTGGGAGACCGTAGAAGCCGATTGAATGCCGGGAAAGGCGGCGAGTTTTTGCTGGATCAGGCGAAGCGGAGCATAGCCAGGAACGGAGACACGGAAGGTGAAGACATTGCTTGCCTGGAAGCCCGGATCGACATGGAGGATGTTGATGAAGGTGCGCATCAGCAAGCCAGTGCTGGTCAGAAGAACAAAAGCAAGTGCGACCTCAGCGGAGACCATAACGCTGGTCCAAGGTTTACGCGAAACGGTTGATTGGCGATTGGACTCCCTGAGATCGCGGGTGAGATTGATACGGCGGACGGAAAATACAGGGGCAAGTCCGAAGAGGATACTGATGCCGAGGGCGATAGCAAGGGTGAAGGCGAGCACGCGGGCGTCGAGCGGGACGTGATCGAAATTTGCGAGAGAGGGTGGCCGCGCGGCGAGGATCGCATGAATGGCAGCGTATCCCGTAGCAAGCGCGGCGACGCTGCCGAGGATGCCGAGCAGCAGGCTTTCAGTGAGGAACTGGCGTGCGAGGCGGGCGCGCGTGGCGCCGAGCGCTGCGCGGATGGTGGTTTCGCGCAGGCGGCGCTGCGCACGAGCCATCAGAAGATTGGCGATGTTGAAGCACCCGATCAGAAGCACCGTTGCAACGCCGGCAAACAGGAAGAGGAGAGTGGGACGAACTTCGCGAACCGTGTCCGCCTGAAGAGGAAAGGCCGAAACACTGAAGTGGCCGACCGAAGCACGTCCACCAAGTTTGTTGATCTGCGCGGCTGCGGAGTTCATTTCAGTCTGAGCGTTGGCAAGCGTCGCTCCGCCGCGGAGCTGGCCGATGACGTGAAGAAAACTGGGACCATCCGGCTCCCAAGGCCCTACCGGAATAGACTCGAAGACCTCGACGTTGGATGGAACGCTGGCGTCGTCCGGAAAGATCAAGCGGAAGCTGGCAGGCAAAATCCCGACAACCGTGGCGCGACGGTTGCCAAAGCGAACTGTACGCCCAATGATGCTGGAATCGGAACCAAAACGGCGGGCCCATACGCCATGAGTAAGGACGATGTTGCTTGGCGCGTTTTCCAAATCGTCGTCGGGACCGAAGAGGCGTCCGAATGCCGGTCGCGGACACAGAAGCGGCAGAAAATTCGAGGTGACCTTAGCCACCTTAATCTGCTCGGCGGGGCCGTCGCCGGGAAGCGCGCCATTTGTCACCCAGATGCCCGCGATCTGGTCGAATTGCGTTGATCGCTGGCGGAGATGGAATACCTCAAAAGAGGAAAACGGTGCGCGGCTCGAGTAGCCTAGGCCGGACCAGAGAATTGCAAGACGATCGGCAGAGGGATAGGGGAGCGGCCGCAGAAGTACGGCATTCACAAAGCTGAAGATGGCCGTGTTGGCTCCGATGCCGACCGCAAGTGTAAGAATCACAAGGAGCGAGAAGGCAGGCGCCTTTGCGATTCCCCGCAACGCATAGTGAATATCCTGCAGCAGTGATTCGAATCTGGGGAATTGCCACGCTTGATAGCTCCCTGCCTGTACGACCGTCCTATTGCCAAAGTCGCGTCGTGCCGCAGCCTGCGCCTGCTCGGGCGACATTCCTCGTTCCAGATTCTCATCGATGAGGAACTGAAGATGAGCGTCCATCTCCTGCTCCAGTTCGCTAGCCAGGCGCCGCCGCCTTCCAAACGCGTGCTCGATCTTTGACCACCATGGACGCATTGCCTCATCCCTCCGGTGCGAGAATCTTCGCCATCGCGACTGCGAACCGTTGCCACTTCGATGTTGCCCTGAGAAGTTCCTTCCGCCCTGTAGGCGTGAGGCTGTAATACCTGGCGCGGCGCCCGTTCGGTGAAGTCTTCCACTGCCCGGCAATCCATTTCCTCTGCAGAAGACGTTGCAGCGCGGGATACAACGAGCCGTTGTCCACCAGAAACTCACTGTCCGACTGTTGTTTAAGGAACAGCGAGATTCCGTAGGCATGATTCGGCTCTGGCCTCAAACTGCGGAGGATCAGAACCTCCAGGGTCCCCTGAAGCATTTCAAGTTTTTCATCGTCAGGTAGATTATCTACGGTAGACACACTACCCTATTTACACTAGGAACCATGAGCTGTCAAATCGTGATGGAAACCGCGGGGATAGAGTCCATCGGCGTTTTTTGGACAGTCAACACTTTTCTTAACGATCCGTGATGTGGGGGGAAGGTGACGATGCCGCTTGAAACCGTGATGAACATGAACGTAAAGCAGGCAGTGCCGTTTTTCGGCGTAACCAGCATGGAAGCGTCGCTGCGATTCTATGTGGACGGGCTTGGGTTCACAATGAAGCGCTGGTGGATTCCAGATCAGGCTGATAATCAGGAGGATTACAAGCCCGACGGGAGGATTCGCTGGTGCTGGCTGGAACTGAGTGATGCTGCGATTATGTTGCAGGAGTTCTCGCCGGAACGTCAGCCGAAAGAAACGCTGGGGATCGGAGTCAACATATGTTTTCAGTGCAACGACGCGGTGACGCTTTATCGCGAATTCCAATCGCGCGGAATCCAGTTAAGGAAACGTCCATCTGTCGGAAACCGTTCGTGGGTTGTGCCGGTAACTGATCCTGATGGCTATCGCATGGAGTTTTCCAGCCCGACTGACGCACCAGAGGATACCGAACTCGAAGAGTAGCCTGGCTCGCCAAGTGACTCGAACAGT
>Ga0224528_1002270_pt1 | contig 11101 bp, 6 predicted proteins | sample CBST25metaG_2_FD_179888 | JGI IMG/M metagenome (GOLD analysis project Ga0224528, IMG submission 179888) | Peat soil microbial communities from Stordalen Mire, Sweden - C.B.S.T25 | ecosystem: Environmental > Terrestrial > Soil > Wetlands > Peat | place: Sweden: Norrbotten County, Stordalen Mire...
CGAGGCTGGGAACGACTTTGGCGGATTTTCTTCAGGAACTCAAGCGGCGCGTCCTCATTTATGACGGCGCAATGGGCACCAGCGTGCAGAAGCACAACCTTACCCCGGAGGATTTCTGGGGCAAGGAGGGCTGCAACGAGTTGCTGGTGCTGTCGCGACCGGACGTGATTCGTTCGGTCCACGCGGCCTATCTTGATGCCGGTTGCGATGTGATCGAGACCGACAGCTTCGGCTCCACGCGCATCGTCCTGGCCGAGTACGGCCTTGAAGACCGTGTGCGCGAACTGAACATTGCCGCCGCGCGCCTGGCCCGCGCGGTTGCCGACGAGTATTCCACCCCCGAGCAGCCGCGTTTTGTGGCCGGTTCCATGGGGCCGACAACCAAGCTGCCCTCGCTGGGCCACATCGGCTACGACGAAATGGCCGCGGCTTACCGCGAGCAGGCGGAGGCCCTGATTGAAGGCGGCGTGGATGTGCTGCTGATCGAGACTTGCCAGGATCTGCTCCAGGCCAAGATCGCTCTGGCCGCCTGTCAGGACGCCATCCGCGACGCGCGCGAAGGTAAGAATCCCGGCACGGGCCGCAACATCGCGCTCCAGGTCCAGATCACTCTTGAAGCCACTGGAACCATGCTGCTCGGCTCGGAGATCGGCGCGGCGCTGGCGGTTCTCGAAAGTTTTCAGCCCGACGTGCTCGGCCTCAACTGCGCCACCGGCCCGGCGGAGATGAACGACGCGGTTCGCTTCCTCTGCCAGAACTCCACCGTCCCCATCAGCGTGCTGCCCAACGCGGGCCTGCCGCAGAACGTGGGCGGCCACGCAGTTTACAAGCTCACTCCCGCTGAGCTTGCGACGCACCACCGCCGCTTTGTCTCCGAGTACGGCGTGCGTGTGGTCGGCGGCTGCTGCGGCACCACGCCTGAGCACATCCGCGCCGTTGTGGAAGCGCTGAAGGGCGTCACGCCCGCGCATCGCGAAGTTGTGCCGCAGTCTGTGGCGGCCAGCGCTTTTTCCGCTGTGCCGCTGGAAGCCGACGCGCAGCCCATCGTGATTGCCGAGGAGATGAACACCACCACCCGCCGCGAGCAGTTCCGTGACATGGTGCGCGCCCAGGATTACGACGGCATTCTCACCCTGGCCAAGCGGCTGGTGGCCGAAGGCTCGCAGATGCTCGACCTCTGCTGCGCCATCGTCGGCGAGGACGAGATGGGCTACATGAATGCGGTGCTGGAAAAGATCGCCACGCGCGTTCCCGCGCCCATCCTGGTGGATTCCACCGAGGCCCCCGTCATCGAGGAGGCGCTCAAGCGCATTCCCGGCAAGCCCGTCATCAACTCCATCAATCTGGAGGACGGCGAAAAGCGCACCAGCCTGGTTCTGCCCATGGCGCGCCGTTACGGAGCTGCCGTCATTGCGCTCACCATCGACGAGCAGGGCATGGCTCTGACCGCCGACCGCAAAGTCGCCATCGCCCATCGCATTCACGATCTGGCCGTCAACAAATACGGAATGCGCTCCGAGGACTTGATCTTCGACGCGCTCACGCTGCCCATTTCCACTGGTCAGGAGGACTACCGCTCGGCGGCCATCGAGACGCTGGAGGCTGTACGGCGCATCAAGCTGGAGTTGCCGCACTCGCGCACCGTGCTTGGCGTTTCCAACATTTCCTTCGGCCTGAACGCCTATGCGCGCCGCGTGCTGAACAGCGTCTTCCTCAAGGAAGCCGTCGATCGCGGCCTCGACACGGCCATCGTCAACTACTCCAAAATCTACCCGCTCTACAAGATTCCTGAAGCAGAGGTTGAACTGGCGCGCAAGCTGATTTTCCAGGACCGCGCCAACGGTGTCGATCCGTTGCAAGCCTATATGGCCTACTTCGCCAGCCTCGACAAAAGCTCCGTCGCCGAAGAGGAAGTCGCGGTTGAGAGCCTCTCCATCGAAGAGAAACTTCAGCAGCTCATCATTCGCGGCGAACGCACCATCGGCCTGGGCGACAACAAGCAAACACTTGAAGCAGCACTTGAAGAAGCGCTCGCAACCCACACGCCGCTCGACCTGATCAACACCGTGCTGCTGGAGGGCATGAAGACTGTCGGCGAACTGTTCGGCGCGCGCAAAATGCAACTGCCCTCGGTGCTCGATTCGGCTTCTGTGATGAAGGCCGCGGTTGCCTATCTCGAACCGAAGATGGACAAAAGCGATGGCGGCGGCAAGGGCACCATGGTGCTGGCCACGGTCAAGGGCGACGTGCACGACATCGGTAAAAACCTCGTCGACATCATCCTTTCGAACAACGGCTATCGCGTGGTGAATCTCGGCATCAAGCAGCCTTCCGACGCCATCATCGCCGCCACGCGCGAAATCCATGCCGACGCCATCGGCCTCAGCGGCCTGCTGGTCAAGTCCACGCTGGAAATGAAGTACGTGTTGCAGGATTTGCAGCGGCTAGGCATGACCGTTCCTGTCATCTGCGGCGGCGCTGCGCTTACCCGCAAATACGTCGAGGACGATCTGCGCAAGGAGTACGCGGGCCCGGTCTATTACGCCGAAGACGCTTTCGCGGGGCTGAATGTGATGTCCGATCTGACTTCCGATGATGAGGTCGTGCGCGAGCAGCGGGAAACCGAAGGCAAAACGGTGAAGGCTTTTGTGCGCGGCAAGTCAGGTTCGTCGGGAATCGATTCCGTCGCGTTGACCGCCGAGGGCCGTTCGCCGGTCGTGGAGCGGGTTGCGGACGTTCCCACGCCCGCCTACTGGGGCCCGCGCGTCTACAAAAACTACAAGCTCGACGAGATTTTCCCCTACATCAACGAGCTTTCGCTCTTCAAAAATCAGTGGCAGTTGAAGAACGCCGCGCAGGCCGACTATCTGCGCCTCGTCGAAGAAAAATACCGCCCCATCCTGCTCGATCTGGAAGCGGAAGTGAAAGCTGCGGGCAGCTTCGAGCCACGGGCCGTCATCGGCTTCTATCCCTGCGCCAGCCAGGGCGAAGACCTGATCGTCTTCGATCCAGAGGACCCTGAGCGCGAACTGGAGCGCATTGCTTTTCCGCGCCAGGCTACGGGAAGGCGGCTTTCGATCGCCGACTTTTTCGAGCCGCTAAGGGCTGGAAGGGCCGGGACTGGAAAGCGCGATGTCGTCGGCTTCTCGATCGTGACCATCGGCAGCGAGGCTAGCCGGCAGACGCAGAAGCTCTTCGATGCCGGCGACTTCACAAAATACCTTTACCTGCACGGGCTTTCCGTGGAAACAGCCGAGGCGCTGGCCGAGCTGGCGCACAAGCAGGCGCGCGAGTTTCTTTCGATTGCCGGCGAGGACGCGCCGCGCATCACCGATCTCTTCCACCAGAAATATCGCGGCTCGCGCTACTCGTTCGGCTACCCGGCCTGCCCGAATTTGGAGGATCAGGCAAAGATCTTCCGCCTGCTCAAGCCCGAGGAAAACATCGGTGTGCATCTGACCGAGGGCTACCATCTGGAGCCGGAGCAGAGCACCAACTGCATCGTGGTGCACCATCCGCAGGCCAAATATTTTGTGGTGTAGGGAGGCCAGACAGGTTCATCGAAAAGCCGTCGCCCCTTTGCACCCCCAATTGAATTGGGCGAGAATCTTGCGTAATTATTTTCATCTTTCGCTGTAATCGTTTTGATTGAACATGGCGTCAAACAGGACAGTATGGATTCCACGAACGGTTGGGGCGTAAATTGTTTCCGGCCGTTCGTCTTTTTTTTAAAAACAGATACTTACATCCCTGCAATCGAAATAACTTGGAGAAGATGAACATCCTGCTTGCTCCGGCACTCCCACAAAGTGAGGGATGCTTTTCGGAGGCATGGGTCAAATCCATGGCTTTTTCCGTAGCCTGTTATGCCATGTGCGGCGAAGATCATCAGCCTTGTGATAAAAGCGGTTTGCCCAGTATGCTTACCGGGATAGGATTGTGTCACCTGATCGGTTGCTTTTTCTTGAACTCCAACGACCCGGCGGAGGGCTGAATGAATCTGCGCAGGCTCCGGCGCACTTTGGCGCTGGTTTTTGCTCTTGCCGCGTGTGTTGTCCATTTCTGGTGGATGCGTTTGCATGGTCCCATGACGCTGGAGCGCCGTGCCCGTTGGGTGCAGGCCACAGCGCGCGGAATTCTGTCCAGCCTGGACATCCATTACCAGATTAATGGCCAGCCGCCCACGCATGGCTTGGTCGTTTCCAATCACCTCAGCTACATCGACATTCTGGTCCTGTCGGCGGAGATGCCATGTTTCTTCATTGCCAAGATCGAGATCGGCGGCTGGCCCTTCTTCGGAAAGGCCGCGCGGGCCGGCGGCACCATCTTCATTGACCGGTCGAGTTTGATCAGCGCCCAGTCCGTGGCCAAGCAGATGACCGAGCGGCTCAAGCTCTCAATTCCGATTCCGGTGCTGCTTTTCCCGGAGGGCACCACCACCGATGGCAGCCACGTGAACCGTTTCCACTCTCGATTCATCGATCCGGCCATCTCGCTGGGCGTGCCCATCACGACGGCCGCCATTCGCTATGTAATCGAGGGTGGCGTCGAAGAGATTGAGCTTTGCTGGTATGACGACGAGACTTTCGCCAACCACATCTGGAAGGTGCTGGGCGTGGGAGGATTCTCCGCCAGGGTGCGCTTCGGCCAGCCCAAGGTTTATCCCGACCGCCGCACCGCCGCCGACCAGACCCACGAAGAAATCGCCCTCATGCGTCGGCAGATGCCGTTGCCGTAAAAACAGTGCAGAGACATTTTTCCTGTATTTCTTTGTTCAAAATGCAAGTGGCTCGTAGGCTGCCGTTCAAAGGAACGCCGGTCCATTTCAGAATGGTGTCCAGAACCTGTCGAAGGGTTTTTCTTCCGGACCGATGCTGCCGTAGTCGACGGAGACCGCTTCTCTGTCGTTGTCGTATTCCGCGCAGTTCACCGCCAGCATCAGGCACAGAACAATGAGCACGTCCGCGTTTGAATCCATCCGTATTTCATACTGATTTCCCTTGCCGATGACCAGGCGATTCTTTGCGATCGAGGCAATTTGGCGCTCCTGATAAAAGATCGAGTAGCGCAGGCCCCTGTGCCCGTAGAGCCGGTAACATCCGTCATTGCCCTCGCAGGCATAGACGCGCTTCAATATCTTTTCGCAGTGGAACTTGTAGACTCTGCCGTCGCTGAACAGAAAATCGTGCTTCGATCGAAAAGGAGAAAAATGGCCGCGAATCCTGGCCGCCACCTGGCTGCTTTCCGTTTGCAGCTTGAGCTTGTCGAAGAAGGAAAAAATGGACTTCCGCGCATAGTAACGAAAAGCGGAGCCGGTAATGTCGTACTCGGATGCGAAGGAAAGTTTGCGCTCGCGAATTGTAAGATTCACAACTCTTCTCCCTTTTCCTGGATGGCCTGAACCACAAGCGCTACAAGGAAGCGTTATTTGCCGGCTGGCGGCGCGGCGGTTGATCCGCGCACCACCAGGCTGGTGGAAACCAGAAACTCGCGCTGGATTTTCGCGCCGGCGGGGGACTCGGCCTGCAGGCGAAGAGCCTCGAAGGCGGCCCGCGCCAGGTCGACGCGCGACAGCCGGATGGTGGTCAGCGGCGGCAGCGTAAACTCCGCGAAGTCGATGTCGTCCAGCCCGATCAGAGACAGATCCTGGGGCACGCGCACGCCGTCCCTGTATGCGCCGCGCAGCACGCCAATCGCAGTCATATCGTTGGAACAGATGATGGCCGTGGGCCGCGTCGCAAGCGCCTGCAACTGCGTAAAGCCGGCCACCCCGCCCTTCAGCGAGTGGTCGCATTCGATGATCCACTTTTTCTGTACGGGCAATCCGGCCGCTTGAATCGCCGTGCGGAAGTCGTTTTCGCGCGTGATTGCAGAGTGGAGCTTGTAGGGGCCGGCCAGGAATGCAATTTTGCGGTGTCCCAGGTTTGCCAGATGCTTGACGGCGGCATCAATCCCCGTCGAGTAGTCCAGCAGGATGGTGCTGGCTTTCTGATCGTTCAGCTTGAACTCCGCCAGCACGATGGGAACGCCGCGGTGCATCAGTTGGTCCAGCACCGGCTCTTCCTCGCCGAAGGTCATCACGGCCACCCCGTCGGCCTTGCGCTCCAGCATGCGCCGGATGCAGTTGGTCAGAATCACCGGGTCGCTGTTCGAGGAACTGACCAGAATCTCGTAGCCATGCGCCACCGCGATCTCCTCAAAGCTCTGGATCAGCTCCGGGAAAAAGGGGTTGTTGATGTTTTCAACAATGATGCCCAGCAGCCGGCTGCGGCCTGAAACCAGCGTGCGCGCGTGCGTGTTGGGAAAGTAGTTCAGTTGCTTGACGGCTTGCCAGACGCGGCTGGCAGAGCGCTCGCTTACCAGGGAAGACCCGTTGATTGTTCGGGAAACAGTGGCGATGGAAACATTGGCCAAGGCGGCCACTGTGCGGATATCCGGCGTTTTGGTGGCGGACTTGCGAACTGCTTTTCTAGGCACGGACAGATCCTAATTCAGATGAAAGAAGTGTAAGGCTATGGTATTGCATTTTGAAGCGTGCGTGTATGCATCACGAAAAATTTTCCGGCGGGGTAACGCGCGGCTTGGCCCGCGGTTTTGCTGGGGACGCGCGCCAAACGTGACTTGCGATAAACGCGCGGCTAATCTTTTTCCGCAATCAGAAGACGAAGATCGCGCAGGTTCTGCCCTGTGGGGCCGGTCACAACGGCGTCGCCCAGAGCCGTGAAAAGCGGACAGACGTTGAACGCCTCCAGTGCTTGCTCGGGATCGAATCCGAAGGCGTGGGCGCGTTCCACGGTGGTGGGGTCGGCAATGGCTCCGGCGCTCGGCGTGTTGCCGTCGATGCCGTCCGAGCCGGCGCTGAGCACGACAAGGCGCTCGCCCGGGTATTTTTGCAGATCGAGCGCGCTGTCCAGGGCAAACTGTTGATTGCGTCCGCCCGCGCCGGGAGTCCGGTTCAGCGTTACCGTCACCTCGCCCACAGAGATCAGGCAAAGCCGTTCGTGTTTGGCGCGCAGTGAGTGAAACAGCTTCAGCAGGTAGCGGGCCGCGTCGGCATAGTCCCAGTCGTCGCAACTGTTGTCGACTGTGACGTAGAAGCCCTTTTCCTGCGCCTGCGCGCGGGCGTTTTCCACCAGGTCGTGGCTGGAAAGCAGAAGCTCAAACACTGAATCCTGGAAGGCTTCGTGCTCGCCGTTCATGGTGGCGGCTGCCGTGATGTTGCGGACAGGCGCAGCCCCGGTCCACGGCCTTTTGGAAAGGAACTGCGGACGCCATTTCTTGTTGCCCGGCGACTCCGGCATGTCCTCGCGCTCAAAGAAGGTGCGGATTGAGGCCGGCAGCTTGGCGGCCAGATCGTACTTTGCCAGCAGCTCGCGCACATCAGCCACAGTCGAGTGATCGGGAGAAGTGGGGCCGGAAGAGAGTGCGTCCAGCGTGCGCAGCGGCACGTCCGGCAGCAGCAGGCTCACCTTGGCGGCATCTGGCGCGGCCATGGCCAGCCGCCCGCCCTTTACCGCGGAAAAGTGCTTGCGCAGGGTGTTGACTTCGTTGATCGGCGCGCCGGATGCCAGCAGTAGATTGTGGAAGGTGCGCGTTTCTGCCAGCGTGATCTTCGGGTCCAGAGGCAGGTCGAACATGGCCGAGCCGCCGCCGGAGATCAGGAAGAAGATCAGCGTGTCTTTCCGCGCCTTCCGCAGCATGGCCAGCGCGGCGTGGGCCGCGTCGAAGGTGTCTTCATTGGGCAGCGGGTGCCCGCCCTCAAAGTAGCGTATGCGCCAGTTGCGCTCCTTGGGCAGTTGGTTGGTGCAGCAGATGCCGCGCAGTCCCTTGCGGCGCTTCATGCGGTCCAGCAGCGTCTCCAGCATCGGTCCCGCGGCCTTGCCGATCGCGATCACAAAAATGCGCTTGTAGTTCGCCAGGTTGATGTCCGCCGGACCGCTGCCGTCGGGCAGAAGACGGTGCAGCGTGGTGCCTTCAAAGCGCAGCCGCCGGTCAAAGGCCGATGCGATGTTGCAGGCCTTGATGGCCCCGGTAAAAATTTCCGTGGCAGTCGTGTGCAGATTTTCCAATGCGGTATCGCCGACCGGCGTCATGGCTCAAGTTCCTTCAGCCAACCAGCGAGCGCTTTCTGCATCAGCTCCAGTTGACCCGTAAAAAAGTGATCGGCGCCGGAAAGGAGCACCAGTTGTTTGGGATCTGCGGCAGACAGAATCAGTTGCTCCAGATCCGTGTGCGGCGCAAACTGGTCGTATTCTCCGCTCAGGAAGAGCTTGGGAAGGACGCAGTTGCTCAGGGAAGGGTAGTGGTATTCGCGGCTTGCATGGAGGGGTAGGCCGAGCGCGGCCAGCGCGCGCAATCTGTGGTGCGTCCCGGTACAACAGGCATTCAGCGCCATCGCCGCGCCAAAGCTGAAGCCCGCAACCACCAGCGGCAGGTTGTATTCGTGCTCAAGCCAATCGAGCGCGGCCAGCACATCCCCCATCTCCGCTTCTCCGTCGTATATCCCGTGGCTCAGGCCCGTGCCGCGAAAGTTGAAGCGCAGAACAGGCCACCCCAGTCCCCAGGCAGGGCTGTTGATCGCCTTCATGGCGTGGTACACAACCTTGTTGTCCATGGTTCCGCCGGCCAGAGGATGAGGATGGCAAACCAGCGCCGCGAAGGGCGCGTCGGGCTCGCCTTCATTCAGAATCGCTTCCAGCCGGCCTGCGGGACCGGTCAGTTCCACGCTGCGTATTTTGGCGGCCTTGTGGGCTCGCTGGTCAGTCTTGGCGGATGCGATTGTGGAATTCATTCCATTGTTAATTCTACGCGAATTGGCTGAACGCACTCAGCGTCTTTCCTCCCAGAGGGAGTGAACGAAAATAGTCCAGGATGAAGCGCAGTGCAATCCTGGGAAAGCGTTCCAGCAAATAGCCCCGTCCCGTCGGGCCGGATCTAATTGCGATCATGCTGCATCCCTGTTTATGCGGCTTCCTTGAGAGGGAAAAATCGAACACCCCCCGGGAAGGCCGAGCGTCTACTACGTTATCCTGACAACATCATGAGTGCTATTTCCGAGCTTCGCCCTATCGATCCAATAGAATTTACCCGTCAATTGTGCGAGATCGAATCCACCACCTACCACGAGGGTGCTGTAGGCGATTTTCTCGCAGATTTCCTCACCCGCCGCGGCTGGGATGTCGAGAAGACTCCCGTTCCCCAGCCCGCCGACGGTGTTGACGGCGACCCGCGCTGGAACGTCTACGCCTGCATGGCCGGTCACACCCCCGACCTGGTTTTTTCCACCCACATGGACACCGTTCCGCCCTATATCCCCTTCACCGAGGACGCGGAGTTCCTGTATGGACGCGGAGTTTCCGACGCCAAGGGCATTCTCGCCGCGCAGGTGACTGCTGCCGAGGCGCTGCGCGCGGCAGGCTTTCAGATTGGATTGCTGTTCCTCTCCGGTGAGGAGCGCGATTCCGCCGGCGCCAAGGTGGCCAATCTCGCGCCCAAGGGCAATCGCTTCCTCATCAACGGCGAGCCCACGGACAATTGCCTGGCCGTGGCCTCCAAAGGCGCTCTGCGCGCGTCGCTGAAGTGTACCGGCGTCATCGCTCACTCCGCCTATCCCGAGCTGGGCGACAGCGCCGTTCACAAGCTCATCGAGGTTCTGGGCCGTCTGCTGGCTCTCGACCTTCCGGTGGACAAGGATGCCGGCCCCAGCACGCTCAACATCGGCCAGATTCAGGGCGGATACGCTCCCAACGTCGTCGCAGACAAGGCTGAGGCGCAGGTGCTGGTCCGGCTCGTAGGCCCCTCGGCTCCGGTCCGCGAGGCTATCCTGAAAGCCGCCGCGGGCCTGGCTGAAGTTGCCTTCACCCTCGACCTCGCCTTTGTCCGCTTGCACGCCATCCCGGGCCTGCCGACCATGGTCGCCAAGTTCGCCACAGACATTCCCATGCTCACCAACTGGGGCGAACCGCTGCTGTTCGGCCCCGGTTCCATCCACGTGGCCCACTCGCCCGGCGAAAAACTCGCCAAGAAGGAACTGCGTGACTCCGTGGATTTGTACGTCAAAGTAGCCAGGCAACTGCTGGCGTAACTCTCCCGCACATCTCTCTATTCCACAAATGCCGGGTGTCCCAGGTCTCGGGGACCCCGGCGACAGGTCTTCGTCGCAGGGGTGAGGATTGAATTTCCAGACCTGGAAAAGCACATCTCTCAACCGAGAGTCTTTGCTGACAACTGATCGCCGGGTGCCCCATCCTTCTGTCATTCTGAGCAGCATGACTCGCGGTGCGAGTTACGGCGAGAAAATGACACCAGAATTTCCACTGATTCTATTGGGCTTAAGTTTCGTGTCATCAGGAGCGAAGCGCAGCGGAGTCGAAGAACCTGCATTTTGTAATTCTGGCGAAGGGTGAGTGGGCACGCTCCTCACCCCGCGGGCTTTTCTAGTCCCTAGTCCCTAAGTCCCTAGTCCCTGTTCTCTAAGTCACTCCCAGTTTTCTCCTCTTCGCAGTACAATTCATGCGATGACACCCAAGACCGATTTTCCCCCTCTCCGTCCCCCCACCACGCTGGCCATCGACATTGGCGGCACTGGGCTGAAGGCCATGCTGCTTGATCCTGACGGCAAGCCGGTCAGCGAGCGGCAGCGCGTTCTCACTCCTCACCCGTCCACTCCTCAGGCCGTGCTCAAGGCTCTTGACGAGTTGCGCAAGCTGTTGCCGGAGTTTGACCGTGTCTCGGTCGGCTTCCCCGGCGTCATCAAGCGCGGCGTCACCTATCTCTCCGTCAACCTGGGCCCCGCCTGGAAAAACTTTCCTTTGCAGGCTGAGATGGAAAGGCGCTGGCAGAAGCCTGTCCGCACGGCCAATGACGCCGACCTGCACGGCTATGGAGCCATCCAGGGCAAGGGTGTTGAGTTGACCGTCACGCTTGGCACCGGAATCGGTGCGTCCCTGTTCGTCGATGGCCGCCTCTGTCCCGGCCTTGAGCTTGGTCACCATCCCTGGCGCAAGAGCAAAACCTACGAACAGGTTCTTGGCGTCAAGGGACTGGAGAAGGTTGGCAAGAAGGAATGGAACCGCCTGCTCCGCGAAGCCCTCACGCAAAC
>Ga0224528_1002272_pt1 | contig 11090 bp, 7 predicted proteins | sample CBST25metaG_2_FD_179888 | JGI IMG/M metagenome (GOLD analysis project Ga0224528, IMG submission 179888) | Peat soil microbial communities from Stordalen Mire, Sweden - C.B.S.T25 | ecosystem: Environmental > Terrestrial > Soil > Wetlands > Peat | place: Sweden: Norrbotten County, Stordalen Mire...
CCACAGGGCGGTTCGCCTGGTTCACACCGGCCGCCGCGCTCCATCGTGCGTATCCAGCGACGCGCAAACCCGCATGTTTACTGACTCCAGCGAGGTGTAGCACTATGTCACTGCTCTCTGTCTGGCGATTTGTAAAATGTTGCCAAACGAATACGCATGAAACCGTGCCATCGCGGCGAGATACGCGGTCAATGTTTCGCTCTTGCCCTCCTCAAGCTGTTGGATGAGAAAATCCACGGCTTGCTTGATAAGCTGCTGCGTGGGGTTGTCCTTCTGGCTGGAGCGCTGTTGATAGGGCGAATCGCTGCGAGTGCGTAGCGCCGCATTTTTGCTGTGCGGCGCAGTGTGGCTGCTGCCGCTGTTGACGTTGCTGTTGTGGTTGCTATTGAAATTCATGTTTTTGTTCTCCTTTTCCGCCGAAACCGGCTGAGCGTCTTTCTCACCCACGGCTGGGAAGCGCGAAGACGGTTGGCGGAAAAGAAACAAACGCAGCGCACGACGGTGGGAGTCCGGAGGGAAAAGCGCGGTCAGTGACAAACACGCACTTTGTTTGGCGCGCAGCCGCGCTCCGAACGGACGGAGAAGGCCCGTTTAGCGCACAGCTTCATCGTGTGCTGGGCCGTCCACCTGAGAGTGCGTAGTGGGATGTAAGGAAACGACCTGCTACGAATTCAGCGGCCCCGCCAGGGACGGCTATGACAGGTTGTCACAACAGTGAAGAAGATATCTATATTGCTATTGTTGGTATTGTTGTGAATCAGGGGAAGAATACTTGCTCGATATGTCTTGGATTTTCATTGCAGCGCGGGCTGTTCACTGCAACAGAAGATGAGAATAAGCGCCGAATACAAGGCGACTATTGGGACCGATTCGAGGTTCAGGAGTTAATCGGCGCTAATGAGTACGCGGAGGGCTTAACCATCAGATGAGGGCGACTGCGGGGTGTTGTTGGCTGGTAGATCGCCGAAGTCGTGTTCGAACGCATCACGTGACTTATACGCGGCGTACTTATTCAGAAGTTCTCCCGCACGCGGCTGCAACAGGCGACGCACGCGCTTAATGTGATACTCAATCTTGCCTTGCTGTTGGTCGATGTCCGCAGTGATCGCGCCTTTGTGATTCGCTTTCGTGAGAAGCGCAATGAGAGCAACCTCTTTTTTATTCGTCCTTTTCAAGGCTTCATAATCCTTGAGGAGTTTGAGTGCGTCCTTCTGGAGGACGCTGTAATAACGTTGCCAGGATGGAATGACACCGCTCGACACCGCATCTTTTATGAAGATGGCAGCTTTGCCATCGGTGCGAAACGCACAGAGATCAAGAACGCAGAGCTTGATCGTGTGCGTGCGGCCAAAATTCACATATACTGAACTTCCCGTCTCCGGGCTGAAGTACTTGAGCTCCGCGCTTGCGGTAGGGTCATCGGTCGGCTCATCGAGAATTTCCGCTATGGTTGCCTCGTACATACTCGGTCGTCGGCCCGGTTTCTTGTCATTGCGCACCATGAGGTCGCAAGGCTGCGCGAGAAGAATAAACTGCTTATTCCCATTCGTTTTCTGATAAATGTCGCCGAGATCAGTGGGTAGGTAGTGATTGTTGAGGTGGTCGGCTTCCTCGTAGAGTTCGAGGCGCTGAATTTTCCAGGTTGTATGTGGCAGCGTGGTAACGCCGGGAATGGGGAGACTGCTCACTTTTCTGATGGCTGCCGCTTGCGTCGCGAGTGTCTTGCTCTGCTTGGCAAAATCCCTCGTCGCACCGCGATGGAAGAGCCCGAAAACCCGGAAGAGCGTGTCGGGTTCCCATATGCCTTCACGATACGATGAGCGGAAGACAATGTGCTCGAAATCGTAGATATTCATTGCGCACAATTCCTTGGCGGCTTCCTCGTGAGCTTTTTTGAGCACCTCGACAGCTTCGTCTTTAAGATCCTTGCACTGCTGGTTGAGGACGGTGAGCTTTATCTGTGTTGCGAACCCTGTGAGGTTCTTTTGAAGATGTTCTTTGGCGATCAGCACAAATCGGTGTTCTTCGAGATGGTTGTCTTGGGCGAGTTGCTGCCATGCTTCGAACTCCCTGTCGATTGTGTAGTTCTGGCTCAGTAATCCGCACACAAGTTTGTGATCTGGACAGAGCACATATGCATCTTGGATGAGTCCAAGGCCAGCGGTTGCTGAACCGCCCTCCTTGGTGAAGCTCTCATCGAAGAGGACCACAGTGTTCGGCATCTTTGTCACGTCGAGGAGGTCTGCCTTTTGCGCCTGCCATTGCTTGAGCGTGAGTGGGTGGAACTCGTAATTGCTGAAAAGCTGCGCAAGGGTGCCACCAACCATGCTGTCGAGTTCCTGATCGTCACCGACTGTAGTACGGACTTGTTGAAGAATCGCGATTTGCCGGTCGCGTGTTATTTCGTTCCATGTTGCGCGCAGGCGGTCGCCCCAGATGTCAGCGTCAACTGCGAAATCGATGTCCTTGATCTCTGGTATGGCTTGCGCAGCCTCGGGGGCGCTCGTGAGAAGGCCGATGAGGTCGTCAGGTGTGGGGTCTTGCACGTATAAATCATCGACCGAGATCACTCGTCGGATTTCGAGGGTATTGAATAGGCTCGCAATCGCAGTTGTGGCGTTATCGAGTTCAGTCGGACTCACGGAGCGCTCCTGTAAAGTCGAGATCGAAGATGTATCGACGCCCGTGGTTGTTGCGGATTTGCTGTAGGCTGATGGTGCATCCTTCTGCGTCCAAGAGTTGCTGGACGACGAAGAGCCCGAGTCCTCGTCCTTTTCCTTTTCCCTTGGTTGTGACGAATGGCTGGAACAGTGCTGATTCGATGGTCGGGTCGATGCCGAGGCCATTATCGCTGACACGAACGAAGGGTCGTGCAATCTCAATAGTAATGACACCTTGTTTGATGATGTTCTCGCGTTGTGCTTCTCGTAGCCAGTACTCCGCGTTCAGAATAAGGTTGTCCATTATCTGGACGAGTTTACCTTTGCTGATGTAGATGCTAAATGATCGTTTCTTGAGCGGGAGGAGCTGGAGTTCGTGTGGCTCGAATCTGGTTGCATAGTAGCCTCGGATCTCACTCATGAATATGTCGAGGTTGACGAGTTCTCGTTTTTCGCGCACGTATCGGAGACTCGGTGCGAGGTGGGATAGTTCCTTGCGTAGGCTCCCGATAGTGGTGTTAATGTACTCAACAAATCCTGTAAGGCGAGAATCGCGGAGTTCCTTGCGCTTGAGGTACTGCGCGACCTCCTGGTTGCGTACGGCGAGTCGGTCAGCTATGTTCTTTATCTCGTGGCTAAGGGCTTCGGCGGTGATACCGAGGCTGAGGACTTCGTGGGTCTGACTGAGCTGCTCGCGCAGAGTGTCAATTTGGTTTGTTAGAACGGTGCCCATCGCCTCGATATTCGTGAGTTCATTGATGTACGTCTGTACTTGGTCGTTCACCTCTTGTGCGCGCGAGAGATTCTCTTCAATATCGTTAAGGAACGCTTTGAGCTTAGGGTCGTCATGCTTGCGTGCCAATACAACTTTGCCCGCTTCTGCGGAATGCCGTAGGTGGCTCGCAGCGCTCGTGAGCGGTTCGCGCAGTTGGGCTGCACGTGAGAGAGCCTGTTTGATCGTACGGGCGAGGTCTTCTGGTTTGGCGTTCTCGCTAACGTTCGCTACTTGTCGCTCGTGGTCTTTGCGGAACTCGTTCCAGCCGCGACGGAGGAATCCTTGGGCATCTTGTGAAAATCCAACGAAGCGTCGCAGAAGCTCGTAAAAGTTGTTGAAATACGGTGTTCCCTTGAAGCCTTCGCGGTCGGTGGTCTCTTCGAGGACGGCATTGTCGCGCGCGGTAAGGGCGATGTAGCCGAGGGTGCTGGCGGGTTTGAGGCCATACCACGACTTTGCACTTGTCCACTGCCCACCCAGATTAAGCCAGTCCTGATCGACTTTGATGCCGAAACCGTCGCGGTAGACCCTGATTCCGCTGAGTGCGCTGATGAGCTGTTTGTATTCCGCAAGCGTATCAAGAATGCCACCGTAATCTTCGGTTTGTGATCCTAGGGAGAATGAGTCAATCGCGCCGTGGAAGGGGCCAGGGTTCGCCCGTTTCCCGTCGATGTTTTCGATTTTATCCATGGTGGAAAAATCGAGCATCGTACTATACTCAACAAACCATTGCCTTGTGCGCGGCTTCAGAATATTGAATCGTTCACTGCCTTTTAAGCCGAATAGATATTCTCGGAGTGCTTTCCCATCATCAGCATCGACGATCTCGCGAAAAAGCGCGAGGTCGGTATCGTTCGTGGGGCGGAAGTAGCTCAGCTTCGCACGCCCTTGGATAGTTAAAGCACTACCGTCGAACTGAAGGTCATAACGCACCTGTGCGGTATCCCGCACGCTTTCAGTTATTTCTGCAAGTTCGAGCTTTCTCCCGTTCACGTTGGCATGAACTGTGAATTCCCGCACGTCAGCGTATGGTGAAATCATCTGTGAGAGGCTTCGCTGCAGGTCGTCCACCGCTTCGCCCTGCCAAGTTGCAGCGTCTTGGAGATCACTGATGATGAGCTGCGTACCGCGGTGAACTTGTGACGCATGGATCTCCTCGCCGATAGGCACGTCTTGCAGGTTCTCCTTATCGCGAAAATCCATCCAGCTAAACCAAATGTGCCGTTGCTTGTTGTCTTGCGCTGTTCGAGTGAAGATTTCCAAGTTGCTGCCGAGCCGTTGTGTTCCGAGGCGGCCAAGGCCTTTGTCGCCGAGAGGAGTGCGTCCTCGTTCGGTTGTCTTTTTCTCTGCTTTGAGGGCTCGCTTTGCAGAGTTGGAGATCGTGAGCCAGCCGTCGGTGATGGCGCGTGAATCCATACCCGTACCGTCGTCTTCAATCACGATATAACCGCTTGCATTCGGGTATGCTGAACCCTCTGGCGGTGGCTGGTTAGTTCTGATGGTCACTTTGCAGTACGTTGCGTCAGCGTCGTACGCGTTCTTGACGAGTTCCACGAGCGCTTGCACGACGTCACTGACCAGGCTCTCGCCGAGTTGAAAAACAACCGACGGGTGGATTGCGAAGTATTTTTGCTGAGATGGCACGGTTCTTAGCTCCCCTTGCGGAAGATGAGGATGGATTCCGTGTCCATCGTGTTCGTGATGTTGTTTTTTGGTGCCATGCGTTTGGTCGGGATGGTGCGCGCGACGCTCGCAATTGGTAAGACGCCCCGTTCACCGAGTAACTCTGTAAGAATAGCGTCGAGTGGTACAGGCCGGCGCGCGACGCGGCGGTTTCCTACTGTCCAGATGAGATACGCGTTCTTGCGCATCATCTCGAGAATGGGATCAATCGCCTTATTGAGATCTTTAATGAACGCCGCAACACGCTTGGCGCGGTCTGCCGGTTCGTTCTTTAGCGCGTCGATGGCTGTGCGAAAGCTGGGTGCTGCATCTTTGAGCTCATCGATTTTCTTGAGCGCATTCTTTCTGCTCCCGCCGAGGCTGCAATGGTCGATCTCATGTGTCGTCTTGATGACGTCAGTGGTAATGCTCTCATCGATGTCGTAGAGATCAATCCACTGAAGCGGCAGGTACGCTGCCTGACCATACGGGACGGTCGTAACGTTATCGCCGTATGGCGGTGAGGTCACGAGCAGGTCATAGCGCGCGGTATCGTTCGTCCGCTTTTCTCGCGCATCGTGCAGTTGGACGGTGATCGTGGGTTGATAGTGGCCGCGGTTGAGGAGGTTACGTGCGCACAGCTCCGTAGTGAGGCTATCGAGATTCTTGAGATTCTGTTCGAGCACTGCGGTAAATATACTTACCGGGTCGACTTCGCGCTTTGCGAGGTCTTCGGCCGGTCTGATATGCAGCTTGAAAGTTGACGTTCTAGAGTTGCTGCTCACGCGAACAGTTTCGGCAAGCGTGATCCAGAAAAATCGCCGACACCAGAGAGCTGGCTCTTGCCGGATGGCGCGCCGGATTTTGCTCAGCTTGACGCTAACATCGTGAGTGAACCACTTGTCACGACCGGGAAAGGAGGCCTCTATGGCAGTTTTGCCGTCACCGGCGATTCTGTCCAGGACGATCTTAGCCTTTTCTCGTGCAGCTTCTGGGAAGAACGGTCCCTTCTTTGCATTGCACAAAAGCACAGCGAGCGGGTTGATGTCGCGGGCCAGGAATTCCCTCCCGAGCAGGATTGCCTCAGTCAGAATGGTCCCGCTGCCCGCGAAAGGGTCGTACAGCGCCTTCGTCGACGGCTTCGCCTCAATGATGGTGCGAATGAGATCCTCCTGCATTTCTGGTACCATCATGGCCGGGTACTGGAAATATGCGTGGGAGTGCACTCTCGTGGCGTTGTCCTTGTACGACCAATGCTCAGCGTCGTGTTCCGCGTAAGCGTTCACACGGCGCACCACATCCTCATCCGTAGTCACGTAGTCCGTAGGTAGTGGCATCTGAGCGGCACGAAGTCCTGTTCCTTCAACGTGTTATCTTACACCACGAGAACCCCAGCAAGACACAAAAAAGTGGCCGCGATGCCAATCGGCCCCGTCGGCACAAACCAGTTCAGATAAACTATGCTTTCCCGATGGTGCATCAGGATTATTGTCGGGATTCATCTTAGCTCCCGCTCTTGCTGTTCTTGCTGACGTACTTTCATGACGATGTGTACCAGACGGGATGGCCGTGTGGCTTCGTTTACAGCCAGTGGTAAACATAGCTCCCAATACACGCCGATCATATCAAATGTTTGGCTCGCGCAAGGACAGGATGCCAAGCGGGAAGCCACAGAACATATTACGATGTCTCTAAATTATTCTGGAGTATCCATTTAGCACAGTATGAACACCAAGATGTCGCCTGTTTTAGCTGTCCGACAGACGACGTTGTTCCAATTCCCGGCGTGAGCGGTCCAGTTCTTTAGCGATGATCTTCTCTTCCGGCAAAACGGTTTGGTACTCGGCCGCAAGAATTTTGTTGGGGAGATTGTCGAGTGCGTAGTGTGCCTCGGCAGCTCCCTTCTCGGTGCATAGGATCAGGCCAACCGGCGGGTTCTCGCCGGGCTTCATCCAGTTCTCGCGAGCGTAGTTCAGGTACATGTGCATCTGTGCGGCATCTGCATAGCTGAATCGCCCAGCCTTCAAGTCCGCAATGACAAGGCAATGTAGACGGCGATGAAAAAACACGAGATCGACGCGAAACCAATTGTCGTCGAGGCGAAGCCGACGCTGGCGGCCTACGAATGCAAAATCGTCGCCCAATTCCAGCAGAAAGTCGGTAAGGTGCTGGATGAGCGCTTCCTCCAGGTTCGATTCGGAGTATTCGTCTTTGAGATCGAGAAATTCAAGGACGAACGGATCTTTGATGGCCGCTTCGGGCGTGATTGTATCGCCCGGCTCGGCGGTTTCAGCCTTCTGGAGCATGGCGGCTTTGTTCTTCGAGAGCGCGATGCGCTCATAGAATTGGCTGTTGATCTGGCGGTCAAGTTGGCGAACGGACCACCCCGACCGCAACGCCTCAGCCTCGTAAAAAGACCGCGCTTCTGGGCGCTTGACGGAAAGCAGCCGGACGTAGGCGGACCAGGGCAACGCAAAGCGAGATGCAAGGGCCGAAACGGTTGAAGAAATACCGCCTATAGTGCTTATTTTTATGGCGCTTATAGATTTCCCAGACAGTGTCTGGGAAATCTTCTGTTCGGGCCATGCCAGATAAAAAGCGCGCATTTGTCCCAGGTTTGCTCGTCCAAATCCTCTGCCGAATTGTCGAGTCAGATCACTGGCTAGTTGTTCGACAAGCTGTTCGCCGTATTCTGCACGGTGTTCCCCACCTTGGTCGAAAATGACAATACGGCGGCCAATCTCCCAATAGGTGGCGGTCATGATTGAATTGACATTTCGAGCAGCAGCGGAGCGCGCCGCCTTGAGTAGTTCAACGATTCCAGTGCGAATGTTGTCGTAATTCTCAGGCATGATGGTCAGGTCAGTCATTGCGATTCCTCCGATAAACGCGGACGTTGTGGAGGCTTGCGCAGCCTCCATTCTACTGTTTGCATCCGTCAAATTCCCATGCCAATTCCCTGAGTGACGGACGGGGCTTGGCTGATCTCAAGAGCCGAAGTTTTGGAGACATCAGCGCTGAGTTGCGGGCTGAGTTTGGCGAAGCTGTCGGTAAATACAGTGGCTTCATGGCTGGCGCGGGAGATGGATACGTAACCGAAGCGGGAGTTGAGCAGGTCCGGGTGAACGCCGGTATCGGCGTTCACGAGAACACGCTCGGCGGTGAGTCCCTGGGAACTGTGGCTGGTGACGGCGTAGCCGTGATCGAAATGGCGGTGCTCTGTGGCATCGAATTCGATCTGGCGGCCGTTGTCGAGGCGGGCTGAAATGCGGCCGTCCGGCGAGATGGATTCAACGGCGGCAAGGTCGCGGTTGGCGACGCCAAGCGCCTTGTCGGGCGCGGTGAACTGGATGCGGTCGCCCGCGGAAAACTCCCGGTCGATCTCGCGGTAGACGCTGACGCCGGTCAGGCGGCGGGGATCATAGGTCGCTTGTTCGCCGGAGGATTTCGCGACGGTGAGCAGGTTGGCGGCGGGGTTGACGCCGACAACCGAACCGTAGCTCCCGGCCTCCATGCCGATGGCCTGGCTGCCACGTGAATAACGCACCACATCGTTGATCTCGTAATGGCTGGCCCAAGTGCGTTCAGCGCCAGTCATGTCCTGGCGCTGGACGAGGACGCGAAAGGTTCTGTCATCAGGAGCAAGCGCGCCCTTGGCCTTCAATTCTTCGCGCACTGCAACGTTGAGTTCACGCCGGGAGGCATTGTCCGGCGAGACGATCAACGTCTTTTCGGGTGATTCAACGTAGCTTTTGGCAATGGTGCGGATGCGCTCTTCAGCATTCGGAATTTCCTGGACACGTCCCTGCTGCTGGAGTGATTCAAGGGCGGCAGAGACCTGACCTTTGGCCAGCATTTCGACGGCTGACTTCAGCGCAGGGTCTTTCTGGCGCACGATCTCGTCGAGTTTGGCCGTGCGCATTCCGGACTCCTGCAACTGCTCGAAGGGGCGTCCAGCTTCGACGCCCTGGTGTTGGCGCGTGTCGCCGATCAGGAGAACGCGGTCGTTGGGGCCGAGGCGCGCAAGAAACTCACGCATCTGATTGGTGCTCGCAAGGCTCGATTCATCGACGAGGTAAAAGTGCTTTTGTTCGGCTGCATCCGGCTTGGCGGAATGTGCAAGAAAGCCTTGCAAGGTTCCGGACTCGACGCCAGCTTCATTCAACTGACGGGCGGCACGGGAGGTCGGGGCGAAGCCCTCGACCGTGTACCCTCGGGCTTCCGCAGCCTCACGGATCACAGAAAGCGTGGTCGTCTTGCCCGCGCCGGCATAGCCCTGAATTCCCTGAACACGGTCGGGAGCGCTCAATACATCTTCGACCACGGATTTCTGCGCCCTATTGAGATACTGGTGCTGGTCGGCAACGGCAATCGCGTCCGACCGGGACAACACCGGCTCGATCTGATTCCGTTCTTCCGTTACCCGATGGACGATCTCGTGTTCGGCTTCGATGGTCCGGGCCGTCGTAAACTGCCGCGCCGGCGTGTTCTGCCCACGGTCCACGACCTGGAATTCTCCCGCAGCAAGACGAGCATCAAGATTGCCGCGCACCTGGGTATAAGTGACTTCGCCCATGCCACGGCGCAGGCCGTCACGGATCAGAGCGCGCTCGTCCACAACGGCCTCGCGCTCGAAGTTTTTGTCACGGGCGAAGGTCAACGATTCCCGCACGCGGTCGATGGTGTTGGCGGACTTCTGCTGGTGCTGAAGCTGTTCGCGCGCAGCGCGGACAACAGCCTCGGCTTGATGGCCGAAGTCGGCGGCGAGCTTGTGATGCGCCGCCATGACTTCGCGCTGCGAATGAATCTCCTTGCGGTCACGGGTCGAGTGCGCGGCAATCTCCGCAGCCTCAGAGCCCGTGCGCCCGGTACGCTCCAGATACTCACGAATTTGCTGGCTGCGCGGGCTGGATGCGTCGAGGTATTCCTGCGTATAACCCTTGATCTCCGGCGCTCCGCTGCGCCCGGTAATGATCTCGTATCCGAGCTGGCGAAGCCGGTAGGTCAGCTCCGATTGATAGACGGCAGTCGCAAACTGCTGCGACTGGAATAGCCCGCGTTCCTGAAGCGCGCGGAACTGACCGTTATCGCGCTCGGTCATATTGAAGATGACGGCGTGCGTGTGGAGTTGTGGCGCAACGTATCCATCGACCGGGCGGGCCGTGTCGTGCTCGAATTTGGCAGCAACGAACTTGGCTGTGGTCTCTGCCGGGTTGTTCCCGCCGATGCGTGCCTGTGTATACAGCTCAAGTTGTTCGAGAGCAACCTTGACGCTTTCGCGGTGCGCCACTCGGACGTTCTCGTCCCCGCCGACAAGCGCGGTGAGCGAAACAGATTTTGGCGCGGAGAAGGTCGCATCCCATCCGGCGCGATGCTCCATCGTTTTGACCGCCTTGCCGTCCGCATCCGTATATTGATAGGAAGTGCGCTGGCGCACGAGCTGTTCGCCTGTCTGCGGATGCTGTCCCTGGCTGAGACGTGCGAAATCTTCAGCGGAGACCGCCCCGGCAAGGCCGAATTGCGAAGCAAGACGGCCTTGCCATTCACCCTGAATCTCGCCACGTTGCGACCAATAATTCTGTTCCTTGGCGGTGAACTCTTTTGCGTGGTAGCTCTGCGCCTGACTTGCTGAAAGCGGCTTGGAAATAGTCAACATGGCTTAAATCCTCGGTCCGAATGCCAATTCGGTTTGATCCTTATCGGGCGATTTTTTTGTGGCTTTGACGATCGGCGCTGGTTTGGGCTTGGCTGCATCAATTGCGGGCACCGCCACCGGAACAGACGGTTCCGGCGGTGGTGTCTCTTTCACTGGCGCTGACGGCACCTTCTTTGGCTCGCGGACAATATAGTCGTCCTTCAGCCGCTCAATAAATTTGGGCTTGGTCGCAGGAATATCCAGCACGGAAAAGGAGAAACGGGCAACGTAGTTGCCATGCTTCATGTATGCGTGAAGGTTGTCCAGGCCGCTGATCTCGGAGTCGAGAACCAGCGGC
>Ga0224528_1002277_pt1 | contig 11076 bp, 4 predicted proteins | sample CBST25metaG_2_FD_179888 | JGI IMG/M metagenome (GOLD analysis project Ga0224528, IMG submission 179888) | Peat soil microbial communities from Stordalen Mire, Sweden - C.B.S.T25 | ecosystem: Environmental > Terrestrial > Soil > Wetlands > Peat | place: Sweden: Norrbotten County, Stordalen Mire...
GATTATTGCCCACTGTGGTACTACTGGAGGCTTTGGTAAAGCCGCCGGCCCCGTTGCCCAGCAAGAGAATCACGCCATTTCCGCCATATCCATTGACCACGGCCAAATCGGCGTTGCCATCCCCGTTGAAGTCTCCCACCGCGGCGAATTGCGCGGACCCTCCAGCGGCAAACGGGCTCTTGGCGGCGGCGGTAAAGGTTCCGTCCCCTTTGCCCAGCAGCAGGATCACCGTGCCTTGCTCCCCGGAATCAGTCCAGTTGATGTTCGTAACCACCAGGTCGGGGTGGCCATCGTTGTTGAAGTTGCCCACGGCGATGGAGGTGGTGTCGGAATCGTTGGAACCAACCGCGATGGGGCTGCCGGTTGCAGGGGTAAATGTCCCATCCCCATTGCCCAGCAGCACGACGACTCCGTTGTCGCTCAAGATGGCCAGATCGGGAATTCCGTCGCCATTCAGGTCAGCCGTCACCTCGGAATGCGCATAATAGCCGGTTGTCTGAGCCGGCAATTCCGCCCAGCTCAATCCCGCAGTGTTGGCTTTCAGCGCCGCCGTGCCCAGCACCGCTCCGCCATAGGTCGAGTCCAGAAAGGAGACCGTTCCGGTGGGCGCGGCTGTTCCCGGCCCGCCCACGGTTGCCGTCAGGCTATAGCTGCCCACGCTGCCGCTGGCGCTGATCGCCGTGGTTACCGCGTAGCCGCCCGCCGCTTCTGTGACTTTGAGCGCGGAGATGGCCGAGAAGCTGGTTGCATTGCTCTTGGTCCCGGCGAAGACAGCCTTGTAGGCGTGGCTGCCGATGCCCGGGCGGAACTTGATCGACGCTGTTCCCGCACTGGTCAACTGCGCCGCGCCCAGCAGGTGAATGTCGGTGCAGAAGGCGGCCGTGGCGTCGCAGAAGTTCACCAGGCCCGCGGCTACCGCCGTGCTGCCAGCCTTGACCGTTGAGGTCAGCGTAACCACCTTGCCAGACGCGATGGTTGTGATCGGCGATGTGCCTGAAGTTACCGCCAGGGTGGTGGTCGTGCTGCCCTGCGTCGCCTTGCTTACCGTGATGGCCTTCGATTTTCCGGTGGCGCTGGCGTAGGTGGACCAACTGGCCGAGTCGGGGGTGTAGGTCGCCGTCAGCGTGTCGCTGCCGGTAGCCAGCGTCTCCACCGGAATCTCGATGCTCGCGCTGCCGCTGCTCAGCGCCGTGGCGGCAGAACTGTAGCTGCCGCTGCTCAAAACCACCGACCCGGTGGGCGCCGGCGTACCCGCTATGCCCGTAACGGTGATCGCAACCGCAAGCGTGTTGGCCGTGGTGATTTTGCTGCTGGCGGGGGTTACCGTGACCGTGGGCTTGGTGCTGCCCGCCGCGCTCACCTTGAGCGTGACCGAAGAGGTAGCCGTGGTGTAGGCTGCCGTGTTGGCCGGCGTAAAGACCACGGAGATTCTTTGCGAGCCGGCTTTGAGCACGGTTCCCGCCGCGGGGGTATAGGCAAAGCTGCCCGGAACCGTGGCGACGGCATCCAACTGGGTCGTGCTCAGCACGGTTCCGGCCGGAACTGCCGCGGGGGTGGCCCAGCTCAGGCTGGGCGTGGCCTGACTCACCTTCACGGTGAGGGCGCTCGACGTGCTGGCATTGAAATTTCCGTCGCCATTGTAGGTCGCCGTCACCGAATCCGAGCCCAAAGGCAGCTCCGCGGTGGCAAACTCCGCCAAACCGCCAATCAGCGAGGAACTGCCCAGCGCCGTGCTGCCGCTCGAGAAGCTCACCGTGCCGGTGGCCGTGCCCCCCAACTGGCCGGTGACCACCGCCTTGAAGGTGACATATTGCCCGTAAAGGGAGGTGCTTTTCAAAGCGCTCAGCTTGGTGGCCGTTTTGGCCTTGTTCACGGTCTGCGTGAAGGCCGCCGAAGTGCTGCCACTGTAGCTGGTGTCGCCGCCATAAACCGCGGTAACCGCGTCCGTGCCGCCAGCCAGCGCCGTGGTGGTCAGCGTGGCCGTGCCGTTGCTCAGTGTGCCGCTGCCCAGCGCCGTTGTCCCGCTCAGAAACCAGACCTTCTCGCCATTTGCCGGCTTGCTCGATCCTGCCGCCACCTTCGCGGTCAGCGTGGTCCCCGCGCCAAAGGTCGATGGGTCGGGCGCGGCGGTGACGGTGGTCGTCGTGGCCGTCTGGCTCAGCGTCAGAATGAAGCCGTGAATCACCGAGTTGACGTCCGCATAAGCGCCGGCAATCACGCCCGAGGCGTTGATGCTCAGGCCGCCGGTCCCGGTCAGGGCGACCGTGCCCGCCTTGGGAGCGTCAAAAGAGGTCAGCGCGCCATTGGCGTAGCGCACGTAGCCGTGTGCGATCACGTCGCCGTCCGTATAGATGCCGGTGACGGCGCCGGTCGAGCTGAAGCTGCTCAGGCCCACGTTGCCCAGCGCGAGAGTGCCAAAATACATGCCGCCGCTGCCGTTCACATAGGTGGTGTTGGCGCCAAAGACGCTGTTGCTTTCCACCGCCGAAGCCACCATCCGGCCCATGAAGCCCTTCATGCGGCCCAGAATGCCAACTGGCTTGCCTGGTGCTTTGGCCTCGCCAAGGCTCTTTGCGTGGTTGCCAAAGAGATTCGAGGCCAGCTTGCTGGCCACGTTCGAGCTCACATTCGCGCCCGGAGCGCTATAGGTCGAGACCGTCCCGTTGGCGGTGCGCACAAAGCCATGCACCACCATATTCGCGTCGGCATACATGCCCACGATGTCTCCGCCCGCATCGATGCCCAGGGCGGCAGTGCCTTGATACTGGGCCGTGCCCGCGCCGGGCGCGTCAATCACGGTAAGCTTCCCTCCCGCGGTGCGAATAAAACCATGCGCCACGTCCTTGGCGTCCACATAGCCGCCCGCCACGTCGCCTTTGCTGTCGATGCCCAGAATGCCGGTGCCGTGCTCCTCGGTCAGGCTGGCGTTGGGAGCGTCAATCAGGGTGATCGCTCCGCTGGCCGCGCCCGAGCCGACCATCCGCACAAAACCGTGGATGACCCCGTTGGGGTCCAGATAGACGCCTGCCACGTCGCCGTTTGCGTCGATGCTGTCCACGTAGGTTCCCGGCGTGTAATTGCCGTCCAGGTTGCTCACCGAGCCAGCGTCGAAGGTGGTGATGCTGCCGGTGGCGGAGCGCACAAAGCCGTGGCTTACGTCGTTCGAGTCAATGTAGACACCAGTAATCTGCCCGGAGGCGTTGACGGCTGCCGGATAGGTTCCCTCGTTGCTCCCCGTGCCCGCGCCGGTCACATCGAAGTTCGAGACGGAGGCGCCGGAACTGGCAGGCCGCACAAAGCCATGCGCTGTGCCATTCGCATCGGAGGTGATGCCCACCAGATTCCCGTACTTATCAAAGCCCATGGGCACAGTGAGCGTAGTGTTCTCGCTGTTGTAGGTGCCCGCGCCGGGAGCGTCAAAAGTTATGATGGTGCCATTTGAGGCGTAGCGCACAAAGGCGTGTTCCACTTTTTTCGCATCAATGTAAATGCCCGCCACATTGCCGGAGGCGTCAATCACCGTGGCCGCCGTGCCCTGGTAAGACGCCGTGCCCGCGCCGCTCGCGTCAAGAACGGTGAAGCCCGTGGAAGCGCCCGCTGCCGCCATCTCCGATGCCAAGCCCGCCGGCCCGGCCAGCAATAACGCTGCCGCAATGAGCCCTGACAACGCCAAAACCCGCGGATGCAAAACTTGTGCCTTTGCCAACATGAACCTTGCCTCCCATGAACTGGCGCGTCTGGCTGCCAATGGCCGTCGCCAGTGTTGTCGTATCACTCCTGTTTTATTGATCCGGCTCAAATGAAGTACAACACCGCGCCCCAATTCATTCCGCGTTTTTTGCGGAATGAGTGGGAAACCGCGATGCGCTCGTTGAGGGCCAGCTCAATAATTGCATCTCCGCAAAAGGAGGTCGATGACTCGGATGTGCTAACTCCGCCGCGCTTGACCGCGCGCCAAGCGTGGTTTTCAGCTTGTGTCCAATATACAGAGGAGTTCTGGAAGAGTCACGACAACTTTCGTGTTTTTTCGGCGGAAATCCACAGTTTGCCGCCCCGGGAGGCACAATTTCTCCCGAAATGGAGCGCTTTGTTGCATCGCGATGACAACCGCGCCGGCAAAAGCTCGTCATGCTACTGTTCTGGCGCGAAACTGAGCTTTGCGGTATCCCACCCATTTCGCAAAAAATATCGAATTTGCGATGGTGCTTACCAGTTGAAATAATGCTTGGCCCACATGAGGAACAAGGCCGAAATGACGCCCCAGGTGCCTACGCAAATAGCAAAGAAAAGCACCTTGATCGTATTGAATGTGGCTTTGGCGGTTGTAAAGTCGTCCGAGAGAGAATCCAGCTTCTTATCCGCACTTTCTGCGTGAGCTTCTAGATATGCAACCGACCTCTCAATGCCACTAACCTTGATTGCGAGGTCATAGAATCGATCAGTAGGCGCAAAACTGCCTCCCGGGACTGGCACTGCATCGGCGGATGTGGGTTCCTGCTTAGACTGGCGCGGTGGTGCCAAGGTCTGCTCCCGTTTTAGTCGCAATCCATTCCCATATCGACGATGAAGCGCGACCGAAATAACCATCTGCTCGCACGACAATGCCACTTGCAATCGGTTCAGAGACGCCCAAGCCAATCCGCTCTGAGATTTCCTTGGTTGTGGTTGCACTGGGCGCAACCACAAGCCACTCCCCTGTTCCTACATTCAAATAGAGCCACGGAGCAATAGCCTGTAGCCGCTTCTCAATCGACTCGGCGTCGGACACTGCAAAGACTGCGAAGAGCGCATTAGGATTTGCCATCGGAACGATTCTACCCACAAATTGCTTTGTTGACGCAAGTTCAACGCCGCGCGCTTCGTGCACTTTTACCATTTCAGGCTAGCGCGCGGCAAGGTTTTCTGGTTTGGTTACAGCCCTACGCCGGCTGCAACGCCTTCTTGGTGCTCTTCTTGACCGCGCTCTTCTCGACGACCGGCCCGTGCGTTTCAGCAGTCGGCGGCGGCGGAGCGTCGCCGATGCGCTTCGAGTAGCCGCACTCGACGGCTGCCGCGGCTGGCTCCGCGCCCTTCCTGGCGCGCTTCTTGGGTGCTGCGTCTTCCTCGACTGCCTTCTTCTTGTTGGGGCATTCCAGGTAGACGCCCGACTTGAGCGTTTTTTCGACCAGGTAAGGGCTGCCGCACTCCGGGCACTTTTTGGCGACCGGCTTGTTGTTCGACGTGAAGTCGCACTTGGGATAATTTGTGCAGCCCCAGAAGATGTTGCCGCGGCGCGCCTTGCGTTCGGCCAGGTCGCCTACCCCGCACTTGGGGCACTTCAAGCCCTCGATCAGGTTCTGCTTGACGTATTTGCACTTGGGGTAGCCGGAGCAACTGACAAACTCGCCATAGGCTCCCTGGCGCAGCACCAGCGGCTTGCCGCACTGCGGGCAAGCCTCGCCGGTAGGCTGGGGGGCAGACTGTTTCTGCTGCTGCTTGCTGCTCAGCTTGCGGAAGGTCTTGCAGGGCGGGTCTTCGTTATACCCGGGGCACGACATGAACATGCCAAAGGGCCCGCGGCGCAGCACCATCACCCGGCCGCAGTTCTCGCAATACTCCTCCTGCTCGCCGGCCTCCTGCGCCTCGGGCGTATTCAAATCAGGCTTGGCTGCGGTGTTTTCCTTGGTAAAGGTGCAACTGGACGGGTCTTTTTTGTTATAGGCCGAACAAGCGAAGAAGCTGCCAAACTTGCCCCACTTCAACAGCAGGGGCGAGCCGCACAGATCGCACTTTTCGTCGGTCTTCTTCTCCATCCGCTTGATGTCTTCCATCTTGGCGCCGGCGTCCTTCAACTCCTCGACAAAGTAGCCGTAGAAGCCGTTCAGCAGCGCCGTCCACTTCTCCGTGCCTTCCTCGATTCCATCCAGCTCTTCTTCCAGCTTGGCGGTGTACTGAATATCGAAGATATACGGAAAGTTCTTGACCAGCAGATCGCAAACTACCATTCCGATCTCGGTGGGATAAAAGCGGCCGCTGATCTTGGTGACATATTCGCGGTCCTGAATGGTGTTGATGATCGAGGCATAGGTCGAGGGGCGGCCGATGCCGCGCTCCTCGAGCACCTTGACCAGAGAAGCTTCGTTATAGCGCGGCGGCGGCGAGGTGAAGTGCTGCTCGGTCGCCAGCTTGTCCAACTCCAGCCGCTTCACATTGTCCAGGTTGGGCAGCTTGTTTTTGGACTCGTCATCCTCGTCGTCCTTCTTGTCTTCGGCGACTTCGTAGACCTTGAGGAAGCCATCAAAACGAACCACGGAGCCGCTCAACCGGAAGTCGTAAGTCTTGCCCGTCTTGGCGCTGACGGCGGCAATCTTGGCGGTGGTGATGTCAAAGACGGCAGGCATCATCTGCGAAGCCACAAAGCGCTGCCAGATCAGCCTGTACAGCTTGAGCTGCTCCTCGGTCAGAAAGCGGGCGATTGATTCGGGAGTGCGCGCGGCGTCGGTGGGGCGAATGGCTTCGTGCGCGTCCTGCGCCGCTTTTTTGCCCTTGTAAACATTGGGCGTGGCGGGCAGATACTTTGCGCCAAGCTGCTTGCCGATCCACTCACGAGCCGCGGCGATCGCCTCGGGCGCGATGCGCGGCGAATCGGTACGCATGTAGGTGATCAGGCCGACCGGACCCTCGGCGCCAATCTCGACGCCCTCATACAATCGCTGGGCCACGCCCATGGTGCGGCGCACATTGAAGCCCAGCTTGCTGGCCGCGTCGCGCTGCAACTGGCTGGTGATGAAGGGCGCCAGCGGCTTGCGCTGCTTTTCGGTCGATTGCACCGAAACCAGCGACCATTTGGCGTCTTCCAGGGCCGCGGTCACCGCCTTCATCGATTTTTCGTCGGGCAGGGAATTGGCGACAAACTGCTCCTTGCCCTCCTTGTCCTTGCCCGTGGCCACGCGGGCCGGCTCGCCATCGATGCCCACAAAGCGGGCCTTCAGGCTCTTCTCCGCCTGCTTTTCCGGGTGCAACTGAGCGTCGAGCGTCCAATACTCGACCGGGCCAAAGGCGCCAATCTCCCGCTCGCGCTCCACGATCAGGCGCACGGCCACGGTCTGCACACGGCCGGCGGAGAGACCGCGCCGCACCTTGTCCCACAGCAGCGGAGAAATCTGATAGCCCACCAAGCGATCCAGCACACGCCGGGTCTGCTGCGAATCCACCAGATCCTGGTCGATCTCGCGAGCATGTTTGAAGGCCTCTTGCACCGCATTTTTGGTGATTTCATTGAAGGTGACGCGGCGGATCTTCTTCTTTTCCTTGGCCGAAGTGCCCAGTTGCAGGGCCAAATGGTAGGCAATCGCCTCGCCCTCGCGGTCAGGATCGGGCGCCAGAAAGATTTCGTCGGCCTTGGCCGCGGCCTTCTTCAGCGCGGCGACTACCTTCTCCTTGCCGGGAGAGACGATCAGCGTCGGCTCGAAGGTGCGATGTTCCAGTTCCACGCCAATCTCGTTCTTGGGCAGGTCCATGATATGCCCCACCGAGGCCAGAACCTCGAAGCCCTTGCCCAGGTACTTCTCGATCGTTTTGGCCTTGGCGGGCGACTCGACGATCACCAGTGATTTGCTCATTGCCATCCTTTAATACCAATCCCACTCTACCTTGTTCAGACGCTTTCGTCCCGTTCAAGGGACAACCAGGCGGCCATTGCAGACGCCAACGGAGTCCGCGCATCCCACATTTCGGGCCGATTTCCCCCTGCGGAAAAAAACAACCGCGAAAGTTGGACGCTACCATGAAACCCCTCCTTCTTGCCAGTCGCAACCGCTTTTCCTTCGCCTCAAACCCCTTTTCTGGTTGACAAAACCCTATACCCGACCGGTTGATATTTGTGTGTAATTACACACACGAAGAGCGCGGAGATCGTCCGCAGGCTTGAATTGTAGGGGTGGAGCAAGGCACATCAAGCCGGCAGCCACGTCAAATTCAAGCACCCGGAGAAACCCGGCGCTGTGACCGTTCCGCATCCCAAGAAAGACCTTCCCATCGGTACGCTGCGTAGCATCTATCGGCAGGCCGGCTGGCAGTGGACGTGAAAAATGCTCTATCCCGTTTATGTTCAGGTCGGAGACAAAAAACACGCGCACGGAATCGAATTCCCTGATTTTCCCGGCTGTTTTTCCGCCGCCGACGACTGGCAGGAGATCAACCGGTTGGCGCAGGAGGCCGTGGAGTGCCACATGGCGGGCGAGAATCAGCCCATCCCCGTGCCTACTGCTCTGGAAAAACTGGCCGCCGATCCGCGCTACGAGGGCGGCGTGTGGATGCTGATAGACCTCGATTTGACGCGCATCGATCCCACGCCCAAGCGCGTCAACATCTCTCTGCCCGGCTCATTGCTCTCGCAGATCGATTCCTATGCGCAAACTTGCCATTTGACCCGCTCCGGCTTCCTCTTCACATCGTTCGCACGTAGTTTTTGCCGGGCTGGGAGCGGATGCGGCCCGTGATTTCAAGCTCGAAGAGCGCCGTAAAGACCTCGGAAGAGGTCAGTTGCGTCTCGACCAGTTCAAGAATCTCGTCGATTTGCAGGCTCTGGTCGCAGTGCAGAACCTCGAGCACGATGGCTTCTTCGGGGCGCAAGACTGGCTCCGGCAATAGAGATGCGGTAGCTTCGGATTTGGATTCAGACGGGGCTTCGGCTTCCAGTTCCAGGCGCACCTGCGAGGGCAGTTCTTCCCAAACGTCTTCCCAGGTGGCTACCAGCTTGGCGCCCTGTTTAATCAGCGTGTTAGGCGTCCACGATCCCTTGTTGGTGACGTTGCCGGGAACGGCAAAGAGGTCGCGGTTCTGGTCTTCGGCGCAGCGGGCGGTGACGCGGGTGCCCGAGTTCTCCGCGGCCTCGACCACCAGCACGGCGATGCTCAGTCCGCTCAAGATGCGGTTGCGGCGGGGGAAATTCTGTGGCGCGGGAAAGGTTCCCATGGGGTTTTCGCTGACAATGGTCCCGCCTGAGGCCAAAATCTCCTCGGCCAGCTTCTTGTTCTCCTTGGGATAGACAACGTCGATGCCGGTGCCCCACACGGCCACGGTGGGCATGCGGGCAGCCAGCGCGCCGCGATGAGCGTACGAGTCGATGCCCCGCGCCATGCCGCTGATAATGAGCAGGCGGCGGGCGGCCAGGTCGCGCGAGATCATTTCGGCCACGCCAGCGCCATAGGGCGTGGGGTGGCGAGTGCCGACCACGGCGATTCCTGGCCGGGAGAGCAGGCCAACCGAGCCGTGAACCCATAGAACCGGCGGCGGATCGTAGATTTCCTTGAGCCGCTCGGGATACTCCGGGCAACCGTAAGTCAGAACGGTTGCTCCTTGGGCAGCAACCCGCTCCCATTCCTCTTCAGCAGCTTGCCGGCCTTTGCCGTCGAAGATAAACTGTGCCGCCTGGGCAGGGAAGCGCAAGGCCTCCAGCGCGGTGAGGGGCAGGGTAAAGAGCTGGCCGGGCGTGTCCAACTGTCCGACGGCGTCGAGAATGCGCTTGGGTCCAAGCCCCGGGGCCAGAACGAGCGCCAGCCAGGCCAGCCGGTCTTCATCCAGAGCGGGGCAAGCCGCGGTTTGGGCGAGTGAGCTCATGATTGGGCGCTACTGTCCGTAAATAGGGCAGTTCGGTTTTCTTCACAGGAAACCGAAAGCGGCACTCCTTAGTATTTTTCGTCACGTTACCCTTTGAAAACTCTCATGTCAAGCAGAGATTTGCTTTGGCCAGGGCAAACGCATCATCTCCAGTTTTGAAAGGGCACGGATTTATCCGTGCCGCAAAAGAGAGGGATATGCCGGGCTTCAGCCCCTGAGGGAAGATTTGGGACAGAAAATACATCCCTCAGGGCCTAAAGGCCGCCAATTGAGGAGGCATTGGACGGCACGGATAAATCCGTGCCCTTTCAAAACCTGATTTCTTGCCTTTTCATTTGCAGGATGCGTTTGCCCTGTTGCTCCGGCTCGACGACTCTGCATCCGGGAGGCTGGCTTGCTACTCTAAGAGGAGTGAGTTCAGTTTCCCATCCCCGCCTGCGTATCGCCGCCATCAACTTTCTCAACCCCGCGCCCCTGATGTGGGACTTCGAGCACCCGCCGCTGGCTGAGCCGCTCGCCCGGCGCTATCAGATCGAGCGCATGATGCCTTCGGAGTGTGCCGCGCGGCTGGGCGCGGGTACGGCCGATCTGGGGCTGATCCCGATTGCCGCGCTGGCCACTACGCCGGGACTGCGAATTTTGCCCGGCTGCACCATCGCCTCCAAGGGCCAGGTGCGCTCTCTGCTGCTGGTGCGGCGCGCCGCGCAGCCGCTGGACAGGCTGCGCACCGTGGCCGCCGACACGGCCAGCCGAACCACGGTGGCTTACTCGCGCATTCTCTTTCACGAGTGGGGCAATCCAGACGTCGAATTTTTGCCGATGGCCGCCGACCTGGATGCGATGCTGGCGCGGGCCGAAGCCGCCATTGTGATTGGCGATCCGGCTCTGCTGGCCCTGGATGAGCGCGCCACGCGGCGGTTGCGCACCGGTGAGGAACTGGCTTATCACGACATTGCCCAGGAATGGATTTCGCTGACCGGCCTGCCCTTTGTTTCGGCTGTATGGGCGGCTGCGCCGGGCAGCGTTTTGGATGAGAGCATTGTCGCCGATTTGCTCCACTCACGCGACCACGGACTTGCCCACATTGAGGCTCTGGCGGCGGAGTGGGCGGGCCGGATTGCGCTTCCCCCGGCGGAGATCCGCAGCTATTTGACAAGCAGCATTCACTACCTGCTCGACGAGGAGTGCATTGCGGGAATGCGGGGATTTTTTGTCGCCGCTGCCGAGGCCGGGGTTCTGCCAGCCTATGATTTTTCCCTGAATGACGCCTGAAGCAGGCTGCGGAAAAAGGCTGTTTTTCGGGGCAAATACACAGTAATTTCCCTCAGGGGCTAAACAGACTGCGGAAGAACTCTGAATCGCGCGTTTTTTTGAAAGGGCACGACTTTAGTCGTGCCGTAAACCGCCTAGAATCAACGCGGCCTTTAGGCCCTGAGGGATGTTTTTTCCTTATTGGCCTAAAATTTTGAGTTTTTC
>Ga0224528_1002280_pt1 | contig 11058 bp, 7 predicted proteins | sample CBST25metaG_2_FD_179888 | JGI IMG/M metagenome (GOLD analysis project Ga0224528, IMG submission 179888) | Peat soil microbial communities from Stordalen Mire, Sweden - C.B.S.T25 | ecosystem: Environmental > Terrestrial > Soil > Wetlands > Peat | place: Sweden: Norrbotten County, Stordalen Mire...
GGGACCTGTGCTTTAAATGGCTCGCGCGCAAAGGTGAGGTGCGAGGTTCCTGCGGTCATGAGCATCAGGCCCAGTGCAATTCTGGCCGCGTCCTGCGCATTGCTGGTGTCTGGTTCGATTGCTTCAATCTGTTGGACCATCCTGTAGACTCCTTTCCATGTTCAATGCTGAACCTTGGCGATCACCCGAAGGCGGTCACTTATGATCACTTCAAAACCGGCCACGTTGGGGCTCTTCCGCACTTTTGGTGATACTGCCTAACAGGCAGAAATTGCGGTAAACTGACACTGATTTTACAGAGGTTGCGGCGCGGCGTTCTTCTCAGCGGCCGCGCCCAGATTGAAGTGTGCGCGCTTGCGGTTGTTTTCTGTCCGTTTTCACCAAAAGTGCGGAAGAGCCCACTTGGGGGTTCACCGGCTTTTTGCCATCTAGGGCAGCTCCGGCGCAGGAAGGCAAGCGCACGGCCAGCAGCAGTGAACCGTAGGCTTCTAACCAGAATGAGAAAGATAGGCGGCCAGGAAGGGCGCTGTCCTGCTGGCGTGTGCTCGAGAAACCTGCTCGGGGGTTCCCTCAGCCACAATCAATCCGCCCTCTTCGCCGGCTCCGGGACCGATGTCGATGACCCAATCGCTGCTGGCGACAATGTGCATATCGTGTTCAACCACCACCACGGTGTTGCCGGACTCCACCAGCTCATGCAGTTGGACTACCAGCCGCGTAACATCGGATGGGTGCAGACCCGTCGTCGGTTCATCTAGAACATAGAGCGAGTTGCCGCGCTCAGGTCGCTGCAACTCGGTAGCGAGTTTGATGCGCTGGGCTTCGCCGCCGGAGAGCTCAGTCGCCGGCTGGCCCAGGCGCAGATAGCCAAGCCCTACCTCGCGCAGCACCGTCAACGAGCGTCGAAGCTGCGGCTCGTCGGCAAAAAACTCAAGCGCTGTCTCGACCGTCATGCCCAGAACATCGGCGATGGTCTTGTCGCGGTACTTCACTTCCAATGTCTCCGCGTTGTAGCGCGAGCCGTGGCACGTGGGGCACGGCGAATACACACTGGGAAGAAAGAGCAGTTCCACGCAGACAAAGCCTTCTCCCGAGCAGGTCGCGCATCGCCCCTTCGGTACGTTGAACGAAAAGCGCCCCGCGTCGAACTTGCGCGCCTTCGCCGCTCTGGTCGAAGCAAAAAGCCTGCGCACGTTATCGAAGAGTCCAGTATACGTGGCCATATTCGACCGCGGCGTGCGTCCGATCGGTCTCTGGTCCACCTGCACCAGCCTGCCAATGCCTTCCATCCCACTGACAATCTCGCCATGCACGATTTGGTCCGCGGTCTGTGCCAGCGGCTCGTCCTCCTCTGCTTTTCTGGACACAGGCTCGCCTAGACGCTGCGCAACCAGTTCCACCAACGACTGGCTCACCAAGGTTGATTTTCCTGAACCCGAAACGCCCGTGATGGAGGTAAAAACTCCCAGCGGAATGGACACATCGAGCGCGTGCAGATTGTTACGTGTAATGTTCCTGAGGCGCAGCCAATTTGTAGGAGTCCTGCGTGTCTTCTTGGCTATGGGTTCCGCGCCGAACAGATATTTTTGCGTCTCCGACCGCGCCGCGCTGCACAAGCCGGCAAGTGGGCCGCTATAGAGAATCTCGCCGCCTTTGCTGCCCGCTCCCGGCCCCACATCGACGATCCAATCCGCGTGGCGCACAACGTCCAACTCATGTTCGACCACAAAAAGCGAATTGCCGGCAGCCTTCAAAGCATCGAGTGCGCGAAGCAGCGCCTGGGTGTCTGATGGGTGCAGTCCGGCTGACGGTTCGTCCAGCACATAAACCACGCCGAACAGGTTCGAATACAACTGTGTAGCCAGCCTCAACCGCTGCAACTCGCCCGGCGACAGCGACGGCGTGTTCCGTTCCAGCGACAGGTAGCCAAGGCCCAGGTCGAGCAATACCTGTAGCCGCGCCACGATGTCTGCCGTGATCCGCTGTGCCACAATCTCTTTTTCAGGATGATCGTTGTTGGTTGCTCGTCGCTTGCCCTTCCCCGCGGCGAGCGGTTCAAGCAGTGCGTCCAGGCGCTTCAGCGACAAGCCGAACATCTCGGCAATATCAAGGCTCGCAAACTTCACGTCGAGCGCATCGGCTCGCAGCCGCCTCCCATGGCACGCCGAACACTCCACACTCAGCATGAACTGGGAAACGCGCCTCTTCATCATCGCGCTCTCCGATTTTCCGAAAGTCTCCATCACATAGCGCTTGGCGCTTGTGAACGTGCCCTGATAGCTCGGTTCCATCTTGCGCTTGAGCGCCTGCCGTGTCTCGGCGGGCGTGAACCCCGCGTACACCGGCACTGTGGGCTGATCGTCGGTGAAGAGGATCCAGTCGCGATCTTTCTTTGAAAGCTCGCGCCAGGGTTTGTCGACGTCGTACCCCAGCGTGACGAGAATGTCGCGCAGATTCTGCCCCTGCCACGCAGTCGGCCACGCCGCAACCGCTCTTTCGCGAATGGTGAGCGAATCGTCGGGCACCATCGACTCTTCTGTCACGTCGTAGATTCGGCCCAGTCCATGGCAGAGGGGACATGCGCCCTCCACGCGATTGGGCGAGAAATTCTCCGCGTGCAGCATGGGCCGCCCATGCAGATAGACACCGACGCGTGAGTAGAGCATGCGCACCAGATTGGAGAGCGTCGTAACGCTGCCCACCGAAGAGCGCATGGTGGGCGAGCCACGCTGCTGTTGCAGGGCAACAGCGGGCGGCAGACCATTGATCGAGTCCACCTCCGGCACCGTGAGTTGGTGAAACAGCCGCCGTGCGTAAGGCGAAACCGATTCGAGGTAGCGCCGCTGCGCCTCGGCGTAGAGCGTGCCAAACGCGAGAGACGATTTACCCGAGCCAGACACGCCGGTAAACACAACCAGTGCGTCCCGCGGAATATCCACATTGATGTTGCGAAGATTGTGCTCGCGTGCCCCGCGCACCTCGACCATTCCACTCCTGCGGGCAAGTTCGCCGGGCCTGGAATAACTGCGTCCAGGCTCGTGGGGCTTGTTTGATTCAGTCGGCGATTCGGCGAGAAACATAGGCATTTTCCAATCAAATCCTGACGTGCTTCCGATCCCGTGTATAAAGCTCTCAGGCTCCTCTGTCGGATGCCGAAAGAACAAAATCTGCGATCACGCTCATCTTCGCCCACCGGCGAAAGTCCCGAGCAGCGGTTGTTATGGAAGGTTATGGGGTAAAATGGTCGCCTGGGCCCAGTGCGGCTTATTCTGGAATGGACGCAGGAGTTTCAACAATAGATTTTCGTCAGTGGCGATGGATTGCAAGAAGTCATGGAAACATGCGAGTTAATCAAACAAGCTATAGAGCTTGGCGAGTGCAGCAACGACCGCCTCGCCAAAGAGTTGTCGTGCGCCGCTAGACGAGATAAAAGATTATCCCAAATAAACATTCGCTGTTGTTGCTCCCGTTAGAATTCCCCCAATCGCGACCGCTGGTATTGTCCGCTAGGCAGGGCAGACGGTCTGCACCCTTTCTGAACACTGTGGCCAATTTTATCGACAAGCGAAGACGCCTCTATTCCGGGATGCTTGTGGACGGCGATTGCGCGGGTCGATTTCTAGTACATGGCATGTTCCTCAGACGATGTTAAGAAAATCACCCGGATCGACCTGCGCACCGGGAAAGACGCGATGGAGATTTCTTGCCCCCAGCGTCTTGTAGGCAACTTCGCCAACAACGCGCCGGTAATCGGTAGTGATAACGAGGTCGCGGCCTTCATTCAACTGCTCGTTTGCCAAGCCCGGCCACTTGCCGTACACCCGGCCTCCTTTCACGTGGCCGCCAAGAACGAACATGACATTGCCGTGCCCGTGATCGGTGCCGCCTGAGCCATTCTGGCGCGCTGTTCTGCCGAACTCAGACATCGTGATGAGTGTGATCTGTTCGGCATCGTCTCCCATGTCCTGCCAGAAGGCCGCGATTGATTCCGAGAACTCCTTCAGGCGATTCGCCAGATGGCCATTGATATTGCCCTGATTTTGGTGAGTGTCCCAGTCGCCGATATCCGCGAAGGCCGCTTCGACGCCGAGATCAGCCTTGAGGAGTTGCGCTATCTGCTTCATATTGTTCCCGAATGCGGCTGGATATTGAGCACCGTGCTCCGGCTTATACTTTTGAGGATTTGTGGCCTTTAGCATTTTGACGGCTTCAAAGGTCTCTTCTCCCGTGCCGTGAAGCACGGAGTTAGGGCTCGCGGCATACATCTGTTCCAACGTATCGCCAATCGGCGAGGAGGACGATCCGCGTCCACCTATCGTAAAATCCTGGAGATTGCCGACCGCGATTGCTGGAACGCGCCCCTCAAGTGTCCGTGGCACCTGACCGCCAAGGGCAATGGCACGAAACGGGGAGCGGCTCACGTTCTCCTCCGCCTGCAACACCCGGTTGAGCCATCCGTCGGCAGTGGCCTTCAGACCGGGAGTGCCGCTTTCCATGAAGTCCTGCGCATCAAAGTGCGAGCGTGTTGAATCCGGCAGCCCCGTGGCATGAACAATGGCTAGATGACCTTTCCGGTAGAGCGGCTGCAATGCCGCCATGGATGGATGCAGTCCGAAGAACCCGTCGAGATCAAGCACCTGATTCGGCTGGATGGCCAGCGTTGGCCGCATGGCGTAGTAGTTCGGCTCCTTGTAAGGTACGATGATGTTCAGGCCGTCGGCAGCTCCGCGCTGAAAGATGACGACCAACTTGCGATGGTTAGCCGCCGCCGCAGAACTCTCCGCCATAACGGCGCGAGCCAGAAAGCTCGGAATAGCCGACGTTCCGACAAGAGCCAAGGCTCCGTTTTTCACAAATCCACGTCTGGTTGTTTGCATCGGCATTCCTCCTTGTTGATGGCTGTAGACCTGATACAACGAGCTCAGTGTAGTTGAAACTCCGGCGATCCAAGCACAAGCGCCGTCAACGTATTCAGGGTTGTGCTGGGAGAGGTGTCTCCCTGTTTCTGGAGATGATGCAGGATCACGAGATTCGTTTTCGCCGAGACCGGCCCTCCGATCAAGGTGTCCTCAAGAATGTTCAGCGTCAGGTTGATACTTGCCGGACTCTCTGGCACCGGATTATTCAACGTGTTCGACGCCGGCTCGAAGCGAAAAGCGTGTGCCGAGCCGGTCTTTGGCGACGCCGCCGAGATAGGAACGACAGGCGACGTAAGCAGACCGTAGGCCAGCAATCGCGTCACATCAAATCGTTGCGTTTGCGCGCCATCCTTTACCAGTTGCAGCGAGAAGTTCAGCCGATCGAGCAGCGCGGTGGTGTTCATCCATTGCTCCGCGGTGATGTAATATCCGGTCGGTTCCAGCTTTCCGTAAAAGGGCATTCCCATCTGCCGTTCCACCTGCACCAGCGCGGCCGGGTCGACAGGGTCGGTTACCGTCGCACGAAAAACGGACGCAAGAAATTCTTCCGGCGTCTTTACCTTATTGCGAAAGTATTGCGTCGAGTTGAACTCGCGGGAGCGAACCATGGTCCGCAGAATTGCCCTGATATCTCCACCCGTTTCCATATAGGTCTTCGCCATCGCGTTGACCAGCGCGGGAGGGGGATCGTCGGCAACAAAGCGCTGCGCAAGCTCCCAACTGATGAAGTGCGCCGTCTGCGGAAGCGACGCCAGATGTTTCAGCGCGCTGACGCCCTGCTGAAAATCGCCAGCGGGAGTGCCATCGTCGGGCAGCGTCTCTCCGAACCACTGCTTCGGTCCCGGTTCATGCTTTTTCGGATCGAAGATGAACTTTCCTCCGAGGTTCGGGTTATCGACGCTCCAGCCGGTCAAGACGGCGGCGAGATGAGTTACATCGGTCTGCGAGTAGCCTCCGCCGACGCCTACGGTGTGCAATTCCATCACTTCGCGGGCGTAGTTTTCATTGAGCCCGTGGCCATTGCGCTTGCCATCTTTCCGCTTTCCGCCATTCGCCTCGGAGTTTGGTCCGATGCTGTCGAAGTTGTCAAGATAAACCATCATAGCCGGGCTCTGCGCCGTGGCCAGCAACAGATCGCTGAACTTGCCCAAAGCATGAGGGCGAATGGCATCACGCTCGTAGGACGCGATGTACCACTGATCGGAATCCTTCGGAGCAAAGACATTGAAGTGATTCAACCAGAAGTCTGTCATCACTTCCTGAAGCTGCCTCTGAGAAAGAATCATACGCAGAACCTTTGCTTCACTTAGCTCCTGCGGCACGCGAAGGCTCGATGACGGACTCAAGGGGCTGCTGCCTGCCATGTTGTAGAAAAGCTCATGCTCTCGCGGAGTAAACCCGGCAAGCAAAACTTTCTTCTGATCTCCCGCAAGATAGCTGGTAAATGCGGCCCGGTCCTCGACCGGCATCGCAAGTAACGCCGCCATGCGTTTACCACGATCGAGGGCGAAGAGCTCTCCTGCGACGCGAGCCGCAGCAGCCTGCCCCTTTCTCTTGTTTTCCGCAGCATCAGCCTCGGAAGGAGTGTGGTCTTTGCCGTCGGCATCGACACGCTTCTCTTCGAGATTCTTGTTGTAGCGATAGACGACGACCTGATAAGCCGCCGCCAGATCAGCAGCCTTCGGATACGGGATCTTGCCTTGCGCGACCTGCTGGATGACAAATTGCGGCGGGAACAGTTGTACGGTCTGGTCCAACGGCATGGCAAGTACCGGATAATCCCTCAAACGCTGATCGAGAGCTGTGTCCGTGATCGATTGGGGATTCAGTTGCTGCTCGAACCACCTCTCCGGCCCCATCGCCATGACCTGTTTGAGGTCACCGGGACGTGCGCCGAAGGTGAATCGATTCAACATCTGTTGTGCCTGTTCCTGTGTCGTGAGCGGTACGAGACGACTGCCTGTTTTGATAAGCGCCCGTCCCTGCTGCGATCCAGGAGTCTGGGACATTCCACCAGGGCGATGCGGACTGGACTGGGCCGGGAGAATCGAAGCTGAGAGAAGTACGACAGCGAGAGCAGGTACCGTCAGCATCCTTTTCATGAACAAACCTCAGACGTGCGCACGAGCTTCCTGTTCATGCGAACCCGGATCGCGGTGTTTTGTCGTGGCTCTGCTCTCTTTTGCGGTGTGACGCTCTCCAACTTCGGAGAAAACATTCATCTCCTCGTTCAGGCCGCCGGCGCTTGACGCGCGAGAGCCATCCCGTTACGATAAAAATAGATCGGACGTATGTCCTAATTCGGCAGAGAAAGAGTATCCCTGCATATTCACGAAGACGAGATGAACGAGAATATCCTTCGCAAAACCCTTCTGGTCAGCGCATGGTGCGGTCCTGCCTTTGTCCTGCTGTATGGCATCAGCTGGTGCATCCTGGGGCACAACTACCCGCCGCCGGACCCCGCCATGAGCGCCACGGATCTGGTCAACAACTTTTATCTGAAGTATCGCGGCGACATTCTGCTTGGGCAGTCGCTTTCCACCTGCCTGGGCATGTTGTATTTGCCCTGGACCTGCGCGTTAACGGCCTTGATGTGGGACCGCGAAAAGAATCACATTCTCTCGCTGCTGCAGTTGACGGGCGGTCTGCTGACGGCCTGGGTCCTGGCCTTCTGCCCGGTCTTCTGGCTGTGGTGCGCCGAGTATGCCGGTACCGTCGATCCGACGCTGATCAAAATGTGCCACTTCCTCGGCTGGTGCACCTACGATATGACCTACATGATCACGACGATTGAGACCATCGCCATTTGCATCTTCGCTTTTACCGACAAGGTGAAGCCGGTGCTCGTGCCGAAGTGGGCTGGCGTGCTGGCTCTCTTCTCGGGTCTGTCGTTTCTGCCGCTGACCTTCCTGCCTTACTTCAAAAGCGGCATCTTTGCCCTCAACGGTTACTGGTCTTTCCATGTGGCTTTCGCCACGTATGCGCTGTTCACGGCTATCATTGGCTATTACATGGCCCAGAGCATCAAAAAGAGCAAGATTCCCGTGGCACTCGGCATGGCGCAGGCAATAGACCATCGCAATTCTTCGCTCTAGGACGCAGACATGAATCGCCAGCAGTCTCCCGAAAGCATCGGGATGCGCGTTCAACAAGCTCCCTTCGACAACAGCGAAGGGGGCTTGCTCGCGAGGATGCATGCCCAGACATGGCTCGCCTGCAACGCAAAGCTGGCGAGCTGATTGTATCGAGGCAAAGTCGGCTGGATCACGCATTTGCTGAGGTGAATGCAAGTCGGCAGCAACATCGAAAAACGGTATCCCTCGTACAATAGGGTCAGAATGAATTCATAGAGGAAAGCATGGCGGCCGAAGGTCAAAAAAAAGCAAGGCGAAACAACGCGACCGCGCAGAGAATTCTTGCCGCTGCATTCAAGTGCATCGCCGAAAAGGGATCGGCTAAGGTTAGTCTGCGTGATATTGCGGAAGAGGCCGGCGTTGTCCTCAGCCAGTTGAATTATTACTTTGTCAACCGCGAACAACTGTTTGCGGCTGTACTGCGCATGATGAAGCAGGAGTATCTGACAGGCGTTGAAGCGCAGATGACCTCACACACCACGCTGCAACAGAAAGCTCATGCGCTGATTACATACAATCGCGATCTACTGGCTGCCAATCAGGCGATTTATCGGGCTTTTCTTGACTTTTTCGGGCTGGCGTTGTGGTCGCCATCCTTCCAGAAAGAGCTCAATGAGTTTCTGGACGGTGTTTCACGTGTGCTAGAGATCCATATGGAAACGGCAACCTCGGCAACTTCATCGCAAACAAATCCTCATATTGCCACCCTCACTAACACCATACTGGCAACGACCTTTGGCATTGCGATGCAATATCTGATGAACCCGGAACGCGTGGAACTATTGAATGGTTTTGACCTGCTAAACCAGATCGATCTCTTGCATGAGTCAGCTCACGACGAGTGCAACGGTGGCTGCCCGCCTGAGCAGAAGCGTATTTCTGTATTCCTCTAGAGTTGCCAGTAATGCATCAGGAACGCGAACCTCACGCTTCTGATAGGGGTCCCAAGTCCAAACCGTCGGAATGGATATGGCTCCAGAAAACTGCCTAATCTTTGCGTACAACGACGCGTCACATGCACGGTCGTTTATGTGACACCTCAACAACGAGCTGAAGGAAGCCGAAAAGCTGTCACATTGCCCGTCACTTCATCAAAGTTCCGCAAAACGATGCTCTGCCATCGCCACGCGATGCCTTCCATTTCGTCGTATTCGACCAGCCCTGCCCGCCACAGACGAAGGAAAATCCCGTTCGCTGCCAACTCTGAAAATGCGCATGGACTGAGCTGGAGCTGCCGAGATCACGCGGCAATGCCTTCCACTGGCACCCCGTGCGCAATACGTAAACAATAGCGCTGAAGATCTGTCGCGATGGCATGGGTTTGCTGCCACCACCTGTGCGACGCATGATAGATGCGACCCGCTGGCCGCTCCACGACTGGAACAAGAGGTTCGATTTTCGCCCAAAACTCATCCGATACTGTCCAGCATTTCACAGCAAAAGCATATCATTTGTTCACGGATAAGTTCTTAGACTCTCCAATTGGTCCATCCAGTTTCTCCTTCACGTGTGCTTTGGTCGGCTCACGTCTGGAGTTTCTTGAATGGACTACCGGAAATATCAAACTGCTACTGCCACCCCGCCAGAGCCCTTTCAATTACCCACAATTTGAGCACCGATGCAGACGCCGAGTTGAATATCAACGAGGCGAGTTAATCCTCTCCAGACCGTTTCGTTCCCGAGAGGCGGGTCCGAGTTACGCGCCGGATATCCGTCTTGCATGCTCTCATGGCGATGCGTTTGAATTTCTTAAGTTTTTGAAAGAAATTCTCGATGAGGTGTCGCTACTTGTATTTTTGGGCGTCATAAGCGGCCGGAGTTAACTGCTTGGCTCTTGGCGGGATCACTGCTTCGATGTCGCGCTGTCGCAAGCAGCTGCGAAGCCAATCGGCGTCGTAGGCCTTGTCTCCCAGCAAAGCGCCAAAGTTGATTCCTTCGATCAACGCCGCCACGCCCGTAGTTCCGCCGCGTTGTCCGGGCATAAGACGAAAGCAAACGAGGTTATCCAACGCATCGACCAACGCCAGAATCTTGGTCGTCAATCCGCCTCGGCTCTCGTCGATCGACTGACTTTTGGTCTTCCTTTTGCACCCTGCCTGTGGCGATGAACGCGAACGATCATTCCATCCACCATCACATATTCAAAATCGGGATCCACCGACAGAGTCGCGAAAATGCGCTCAAACGCTCCGCGCTTGACCCAGCGCTGAAACCGTTTGAAAACAGAGTTCCAGTGGCCGAAATCTGCGGGCAAGTCGCGCCAAGGTGAGCCGGTTCGAGCAATCCATAAAACTGCTTCCAGAAAAAGGTGAGCCTTCCCACTCGTCTGACCAGGATCGCCAAATTTTCCAAGGCAATGAGGGCCATTGCCTTCCACTGTACGTCCGTCAAAACAAGTCGACTCAAATACATCTATCAAACCCACCGCGTTATCTCGATTGAACGTCAACAACTCCTAGTTTGTTCCAAATGAAGGAACTTTTTTCCCATAGAGTCGATTGCTATTGTCTTTAGTTCCTGTGATTCGGTACATTTTGATCCGATTTTCCCGGGTACTCGTGAACGATTTCTGGGGTTGGCCCTCAGGGCTAAAACAAGGAAGTGAAGTGCCGTCGCCGTTTGTCCGAAGATTGGCGATCGTGCAGGATGGCCATTGCGCGCGGAGCAAGACTGATGAGTTTGCAGTCGGCTAAGCGGTAACCGGAAGATATTTCAATTTGGATTGGAGGCAATGGATGAGAGTGTTCAGAAATACGTTGGCAGCAGAAGATGGCGCCCCTTTTCGCGTCGCAGGAGGGTTTGCGTTCTGGCGAGAGGTATCCCATGATGACATGAGTAACGTCCCGGAGGTATCTGCGAAGATCCGAGCGCAGAAGAAGCGGAAGGGTTTGTGAGCGGACGTCTATTTCATTGAAAAGCGGAACTACCATACGACAAGGAGCAAGGGTTTCATGGCAGAGAGCATTTTGCACGTAGGCCTGTGTGGTATTGGACTGGACGCATAC
>Ga0224528_1002282_pt1 | contig 11053 bp, 6 predicted proteins | sample CBST25metaG_2_FD_179888 | JGI IMG/M metagenome (GOLD analysis project Ga0224528, IMG submission 179888) | Peat soil microbial communities from Stordalen Mire, Sweden - C.B.S.T25 | ecosystem: Environmental > Terrestrial > Soil > Wetlands > Peat | place: Sweden: Norrbotten County, Stordalen Mire...
TCACCGAGGCATTCCAGGCGCCGCCCGAAGCCGTCACCATGCCGGTGATGAAGTACGGAAAGATGCCGGGCAGGATCAGCTTGGTCCAGCGCTGCCAGCGGGTAAACCGGTACACAACGGCGGCTTCCTTCAGATCCGAAGGGATCGACATGGCGCCGGCGATCACATTGAACAGGATGTACCACTGCGTGCCGAGCAGCATCAAGGCGATGGAGCCGATGCCGAGGCCAGCGCCAATCTTCACCAGCCCGAGCAACAGGATCGGAAAGAAGGCCGTCGCCGGAACCGAAGCCATGATCTGCGCGATGGGCTGCACGATCCGCGCGAGCTTGGGATTCAGGCCGATCATCACGCCCACCGGCACCGTCCAGGCTGCCGAGATCACCAGCGCCGCATTCACGCGCAGAAAGGTCGCCGCCGCGCCCTCCAGCAACAGGCGCACGTCGGTGCCGGTGACGGTCCGCAGCAGAGCCGCTCCCTGTATCACGCCCCAGCAGGCCACCAGCAGCGCGAAAAAGGCAAGGATTCGAAGCCAGAGAACGTTCTTCTTCGAGGGTGCCTCGTCCAGCGGATGAACGACGCGGTTCGACTTGGCGCGCGCCAGCCGACGATAGATTGGCTCCTCGATGCACATGGCCACACGATGCGGAATCGAGCGCAGCAACGCCGAGCGGCAGAAGAAGGCCAACACCGGCGAGGTAGCGCGATCAGTCGACTCCACCTGCTCGAATTTGAATTTGTCGCTCCAGGCAATCAGCGGCCGCCAGATCAACTGGTCGGTGGCGATGACGATCAGCACGACCGTGACAATACCGGCCACCAGCGCACGAATATTTCCAGAGTAGGTTGCCGTCTGAATATAGCTGCCAAGGCCGGGCAACTGGAAGTTGCGCGTGCCCAGGGTAAAGGTCTCGCAGAAGATCAGCGTGAACCAGCCGCCTGCCACCGAGACAATCGAATTCCAGACTAGGCCGATGGCGGCATGCGGCATCTCAAGCTGCCAGAAGCGCTGCCAGCCCGAGTAGCGATAGATGCGCGAGGCCTCGATCATATCGCGCGGAATGCTCTTCAGCGACGAGTAGAAGCTGAAGGCCAGATTCCAGACCTGCCCGGTGAAGATCAGCAGGATCACGGCCATCTCGATGCCCATCTGGTGGCCGGGCACCAGCGCGACCATGGCCAGAAAGACCGGCGGCAGAAAGCTGAGCACCGGGATCGACTGCAAAATATCGAGTACGGCGACCATCCACGGCTCCAGCCGCTCGTTGTAGGCCGCCAGATATCCATAGCCGACGGCAAAGCACAGCGCCAGCGCGTAGGCAATGGACATGCGCACAATCGAATAAAACGCATAGACCGGCAACGCCGAAATCGAGTTGGAGATGGTGGCCACCGGCATCGGCTTGCCGAGCCAGTAAATCCCCGTGCTGACGATGGACAGAAAAACGGCGATGGCGACGGCGGCCACGGCCAGATCCACCAGAATCGGCCAGGTGCGAATGGTGACCAGCGAACGGCCGAGGGGTTGAGCGATCCTCTTCACTGCTCCTCCCCGGTGGAGGCTTCCTCATCTTCTTCCGCAAGATCGGGCATCACGAAGCGGCGACGGCCGGCATCGTAGTCGAGCAGTTCGGCATAACGGCCCCAGGCAATCGCGGTATCCATCTGCCGCTGGCACTCCTCCTCGCTGAACTGCTCGTCGAGCATATCCAGGAAGAAGTCCTCGGGCACGGAATGGTCGCTTTTGGCCTCAAGGGCGCGGCGAATCTGGCGCAGCAAAAGCACGTGGGCGACGGCGGCGTCGCGAAACAGTTCCTTCTGGCGGAGAATTTCGGAGTTGCCAAACTCTTCGCCGGCCGGCGTGATGGCCGCATCACCTTCTTCAACGGTGAGAAAGCCAAGCAGTTGCGCGGCGTCGACGATGGGAAACAGGTCGTCAATCTCGAAGGCCAGGTCGTCGGCCAACCGATAGATGTCGTCGCGACCTCCCTTGTCGAGCAGCAGCTCCAGCAGGCCGGCAATGCCGCCAGGCCGGGCATGGGGCAGCATCTGATAGTGCATCTGGCGCTGGTCGCGGATGCGCGGACCGGGAGCCTCGGCCGGAGCCACGTCCGGCTTGGTCAGAACCTTGTAGATGTAGTCGACCATCTGCGTGAAGGGTTCGGATTTGCGGTCGCGCGGCTGCGTCAGTTGCACGCGAAAGTCGGTGCGAATGTGGCCCGGATTGCGGCCCAGCACGACAATGCGGTCGGCCAGCAGAACCGCTTCTTCGATATTGTGCGTCACGATGAAGACGGCCTTGGTGGGCATCGTCTTGTTCGACCAGAGTTCCAGCAGCTCGCTGCGCAGATTGTCGGCCGTCAGCACGTCGAGCGCGCTGAAGGGCTCATCCATGAACAGCACCTCGGGCTCGACGACCAGCGCGCGGGCAAAGCCCACCCGCTGCTTCATGCCACCCGAAAGCTCCTTCGGATAGGCGGCCTCGAAGCCGTCGAGACCCACCGTGTCGAGCATCTTCAGGCTGCGTTCGCGCCGCTCTTCGGGCTCGACGCCGCGGGCGATCAGCGGCGCTTCCACATTATCGAGCACCGTCAACCAGGGAAAAAGCGCGAAGCTCTGGAAGACGATGGCAACGTTGATCTCCGCCTGCCCGATGGGCCGCTCATGCCAGTAAACCTGACCGGCGGTGGGCTGAGACAGGCCGCTCAACATGCGCAGCATCGTGGACTTGCCCGAACCGGAGGGGCCGAGCAGAGCCACGATCTCACCAGGAACAATACTCAGGTTCGTGGCCGAGATGACCTGAATACGATTCTGGCTGGGCTGCTGGTAGAACTTCTCAACCTGTTCGGCGCGGATAATCGGCTCCACCGGCAAAGAAGCGCGGGACGTTTCAGATGTGCTCGGGAAGACCTCTTCCTGCATAACGAACTCTCCGGATGGGGATTGGCAAGGGAAAAACTCGATCGACTACTGTCAGTATAGGGGCTATCTGGCGCCAAATGGTGAATGAATCTAAAAGGATAGAGGCTACGTCTTACTCAGTGCAGAATAGAAGAAAGGGCAGACGGCCGGACTGCGCTGGAAGGGATTATCATGAGATAAATTGTTCTAACGGAAAATTCAGTCTGCGTTCAATTTTCTTTGGGCCCCTTATCCACAGCGAGCGTCATTCTACCTCTAGGAAAATATGCCGGAAGCAATTCATTCGAAGCCCAGAGTTCTTGTTGCCGACGACGAACGCGTCATCGCCGATACCCTTGCCATGATTCTGAATCAGAGCGGCTTTGAAGCCCGCCCCGTCTATTCGGGAGAAAAGGCCGTCGAACTGGCAGCCGACTTCTGCCCGGATATGCTGATCTCCGACGTCATCATGGCCGACCTGAACGGCATCGACGCAGCCATCCGCATGCGCGCCCTGCTACCGAAGATCAAGATTCTTCTTTTTTCCGGCCAGGCAGCCACCGCCGACCTGCTCGAAAAAGCACGTGCGCAGGGCTACGAGTTCGACATTCTGGCCAAGCCCGTCCACCCGCAGGACCTGCTCAACCGCCTGCGGCAGCAATAAAACAAGCCGCCTTCACGCGGACGGCGACTCCGGATAGACTCTGTTCTTCCAGCCTCCGCCGCAACCCGCAGCGTACCGCAGTGCCGAGGCCACGGTAGCTGCCAGGTAGAACAGGGCGATCACCGGCAGAGCCAGCCCCCATAGCGGTGAACGCCGATAACGTCGAAGCGTTGGCTGAAAACCGGCAGCCATCAGCAACCAAGCGGCCAGTCCAAGCACACGCGGCCAGCCTTGGCTCATGAGCGCCAGCATGGGCGGCGCGCAATACACCACACCCATCCCCAGAATGCACCCCAGAAGCCGCAACGGTGAGCGATTCAACTGCTCATAGGCCGTGCGAGCAATCATCGCCCAGATCTCGCGCCAATCGGCATACACGCGTAAAGAAACCGTATCGTCGGCGTGGCCCAGCCAGATGCGGCCGCCGGAGTTTTTGATCTGCTGCGCCAGGGCACAGTCGTCGATCAACCGGCCGCGAATGCGGCTGACGCCCTCGATGTGGTCCAGCGCCGCACGCCGGATCAACATGGTGCCACCGGCTGCTCCAGCCAATTTCTTCTTCGGATCGGCGGCCCAGCGAAAAGGATAGAGCATCTGAAAGAAGAAGACGAAGGCCGGAATCAACGCCCGCTCGGCCCAGGTGGCGCAGTGCAGCCGCACCATCTCGGAGACCAGATCGAGCCGTTCGGCCTCGGCCTTGGCCACCAGCATCGAGACATGCTCCGGCGCGTGTTCGATGTCGGCATCAGTCAACAAAATATAGTCAGCTTCCCCAACCTTTTTCTGCGCAAGGCCCTGATGCACGGCCCAGAGCTTACCGCTCCAGCCGGGCTCAAGCGACGCTCCGCGCAGGATCGTGAGCCGGTCGCCACCGTCGAGCGAGGCCGCGATCTCTCCTGTGCCATCGGTACTGTTGTCGTCGACCAGGATGACCGCAAGCTCTCCCGCATACTTCTGCGCCAGCAGCGAACCGATACACTGACCAATGCTCTCCGCTTCGTCGCGTGCGGGCACAATGGCCACGACCCTGGCGCGCCCCGAGGCCGCGCGGCGCGGCAGCGCCAGCCCGGAACGCCAGAAGCCTCCATGAAAGCCCAGCAGGTAGATCCAGATCGCAAAAGAAAGCAGGGAAAGGCAAAGCAGCATATCTTCCATCCTACCCGGAGCCAGAAGATACTACTCTCCGGCGCATCCCGGATACGCGCAGCACCAGCAACGCAGAAAGCGGCGACACCAGAAGGCATCGCCGCTTTTTGCTCCAGGAAAAAACAATTTTTCTAGAAGGCCGTTACCGTCTGACGCAAACTGTAGGAGTTCAGCGTCCGAATGTAATTGCCCCGGTCATACGGCGACGTGTCGGGCACCGAACGACGACTCAGGCAACCGCGCGCCTGCGCCAATGACGTGTACTCGTGCTTCTCCAACCAGTACTGCACATCGGCCAAAACTCGACCGATGTGATCGATCCCGTGAATGTGCAACGCTGAAACCATCATCGCCACGCTGCCGCCGGCCATCACGCTCTTCAACACGTCCTCGGCCGAATGCACACCACCGGTAATGGCGATGTCGGCCTTGACGTTGCCATAGAGAATTGCCGCCCAGTGCAACCGGGAAAGCAGTTCGGCAGGCGTTGAGAAATGCAGCGTCGGCCGCACCTCCAGCGTCTCAATGTCGAAGTCGGGCTGATAGAACCGGTTGAACAGCACCAGCCCCTTGGCGCCGGCCTCTTCGAGGCGCATCGCCAAATTTGGCAGGCTGGTATAGTGCTGCGAAAGCTTGACGGCGACAGGGACCTTCACCGTCGAACAAACGCTCGTGACCAACTCGATCAGTTGTCGTTCCATCTGCTCGGGCGTCTGGGATTTCTCCGTTGCCAAAGCATAGGTATTCAATTCGATGGCGCTGGCGCCAGCCTGCTCCATCTCCTTGGCGAAGCGCACCCAACCACCCGCGGTGACACCGTTCAAACTGGCCAGCACGGGGATCTTCACGACTTCGCGAGCCTTGCGCAGATGCTCGAGGTAAACCTCGTGCGTCATGCGGTAATTGTTCAGGTCGGGAAGATAGTCAAGCGATTCGGCAAAAGACTCGGTGCCACGAGTAAGATCTTCGTCCAGCTTGTTGGCTTCAAGCGCAAGCTGCTCCTCAAAAAGCGAGGAAAGCACAATCGCCGAAGCGCCGGCATCTTCCATGTGGCGTATGTTGTCAATCGATTCCGATAGTGGTGTCGAGGACACCACTATCGGACCGGTCAACTCCATGCCGAGGTACGACATTGACATGTCGATCATTGATTCACCTCCGGCCACGGACAGCTCTTACTTCGCAGCGAGAGCTGGTTCTTCCTGCGTCTCGTGCATCGTGGCCCGAGCCGAGTATACACGCCACTGACGTGCAACGTCTTCCTCCGCCTCAGCCAGCAGCTTGCTCGCCAGCTCAGGATTGGAACGCGTCAACATCAGGTAGCGGTTTTCGTTGTAGATGTAGTCCTTGAGCGGAATCGATCCCTGCTTGGAATCAAGCTGGAAGGGATTCTTGCCCTCGGCGCGCAGATCCGGGTTGTAACGGACCAGCGGCCAGTAACCGGACTGCACGGCCAGCTTCTGCTGATCGAGGCCCTTGGTGAGGTTAAAGCCCTGCGCAATGCAGCTCGAGTAGGCGATGATGATCGACGGACCCTCGAAGGCTTCCGCCTCCTGGAATGCCTTGATCACATGCGCATCGTTGGCGCCGAGAGCGACCTGTGCCACGTAAATGCCACCGTAGCTGACCGCTTCCATGACCAGATCCTTGCGACGCATCGTCTTGCCAGCAGCCGCAAACTTGGCCACCGCGCCGCGAGGCGTTGCCTTGGACATCTGACCGCCCGTGTTCGAGTAGGTCTCCGTATCAAGCACCAGCACGTTAACGTTCTTGCCCGAGCTGATGACATGCTCCAAACCACCGAAGCCGATATCGAAGGCCCATCCGTCGCCACCGAGGATCCACACGCTCTTGCGCACCAGCGAGTCCGCAATCGCGGCCAGGTTGCGCGCATCCGAGTTGTCGAGCTTGACCAGCTTGGCCTTGAGAGTCACCACGCGTTCCCGCTGCGCATTGATCTCCTGCTCGGTCTTCTGCGGAGCGTCCAGCAGAGACTTGACCAGATCGGCACCCACTTCCGTGGCCAGGCGGGTCAACAGGGTCTCCGCGAAGGCAGTCTGCTGATCGATGGCCAGACGCATACCGAAACCAAACTCGGCATTGTCTTCGAACAGGGAGTTGGCCCACGTCGGACCACGACCGGCCTTGTTGGTCGAGTACGGGGTCGTCGGCAGGTTGCCGCCATAAATCGACGAGCAGCCCGTGGCGTTGGCAACAAACAGGCGGTCGCCGAACAGCTGAGTCATCAGCTTGACGTAGGCCGTCTCACCGCAGCCAGCGCAGGCGCCCGAGAACTCAAAGAGCGGCTGCAGCAACTGCAGATCCTTCACCTGGTTGTGATTCAGCTTGTCGCGATCGACCTCGGGCAGCCCCAGGAAGAACTCCCAGTTGGCGCGCTCGGTCTCGCGCAGCGGAACCTGCGGAGCCATGTTGATGGCCTTCTTGCTCGCATCGGCCTTGTTCTTGGCCGGGCAAACGCTCACGCACAAGCTGCAACCGGTGCAATCCTCAGGCGCAATCGCCAAGGTGTAGAGCTGATCTTCCTGGCCCTTCCACTTCGGCTTGACGCTCTTGAAGGTCGCCGGAGCCTTCTCCGCCAACTCGGGCGAGAAGATCTTGGCGCGGATCACGCCGTGCGGGCAAACCATCGAGCACTTGCCGCACTGGATGCAGGTGTCCTTCTCCCAGACTGGAATGAACTCGGCGATGTTGCGCTTCTCGTACTGCGTGGTCGACGTCGGGAAGGCACCGCCGGCCGGAATGGCGCTGGTCGGAAGCTCATCACCCTTGCCGTTGGCAATCTGGCCGAGGATCTTGCCGACAAACTCGGGCATGTTGCCCACCAGAGCGCCGGTGATGTCGAACTTGGCATCGGCAGCAGAGGGAACCGCCACCTTCTCCAGGTTCGCCAGCGAACCGTCGACAGCCGCGAAGTTCTTCTGCACAACAGCTTCGCCGCGCTTGCCGTAGGTCTTCTTGATCGACTTCTTGATCTGCGCGATCGCCTCATCCTTCGGCAGAACGCCGGAGATGGCGAAGAAGCAGGTCTGCATGATGGTGTTCACGCGCGAGCCCATACCGGTCTCACGAGCCACCTTGCTGCCGTCGATCACGTAGAACTCGATCTTCTTGTCGATGATCTCCTGCTGGGTGGTCTTCGGCAGGTGATTCCAGATCTCGGATGCCGGATAGATGGTGTTCAGCAGGAAGGTCGCGCCCGGAATCGCCGGCTCAAGCACATTCACCTTCTCGAGGAAGGAGAAGTTGTGGCAAGCCACAAAGCTGGCGCGGGTGATCAGATAGGATGAGCGGATCGGGGTAGGACCGAAGCGCAGATGCGAGGTCGTCATCGAGCCAGACTTCTTCGAGTCATACACGAAGTAGCCCTGCGCGTAATACGGCGTCTCGTTACCGATGATCTTGATGGAGTTCTTGTTGGCACCAACCGTGCCATCCGAACCCAGACCATAGAACAGAGCGCGGTGCGTCTTCACATCCTCGGTCGAGAAGGTCGCGTCGTAGCTCAGGCTTGAGAAGGTCAGATCGTCGTTGATGCCGATGGTGAAGTGGTTCTTCGGCTTGTCCTTCGAGAGCTCATCGTAGATGCCCTTGACCATGGCCGGAGTGAATTCCTTCGACGACAGGCCATAGCGTCCGCCAATCACCTTCGACGCCTTGAACTGCAGCTCGCTGGCATTCTCGGCAAGAACCGTGATCACATCCTGGTAGAGCGGCTCGCCGGCCGAACCCGGCTCCTTGCAACGGTCGAGAACGGCAATCGCCTTGACCGTCTTCGGCAGAGCCTTCAGGAAAGCCGAACTGTCGAACGGACGGAACAAGCGGACCTTGACCAGGCCAACCTTCTCGCCATTCTTGGCCATCGCGTCGACGGCTTCCTCGGCCACTTCCGCGCCCGAGCCCATCACCACGATTACCTTTTCGGCATCGGCAGCACCGTAATAGTCAAACAGGTGATACTGACGTCCGGTCAGCTTCGCGGCGCGGTCCATGACCGACTGCACGATGCCAGGAACGGCGTTGTAGAACGGCTGGCAGGCTTCACGCGCCTGGAAGAAGACGTCGGGGTTCTGCGCTGTACCGCGGATCTTCGGACGATCCGGGCTCAGAGCGGCCTCGCGATAGGCGATCAGATACTTGTCGTCCAGCAGGCCCTTGATGGTCTCATCGCTGATCGGCTCGATCTTGCCGATCTCGTGCGAGGTACGGAAACCGTCGAAGAAGTGCATGAACGGAACGCGCGACTCAAGCGTGGCGATCTGCGAAACCAGCGCCATGTCGGCAACTTCCTGCACCGAGTTCGAGCAGAGCATCGCCCAGCCGGTCGAACGACAGGCCATCACATCGGAGTGATCGCCAAAGATCGACAGTGCATGGGTCGCCAGCGTACGGGCGGTGACGTGCATGGTCGCCGGGGTCAACTCACCAGCAATCTTGTACATGTTCGGAATCATCAGCAGAAGGCCCTGCGACGCCGTAAAGGTCGTGCCGAACGCGCCCGCCTGCAGTGCACCGTGCAATGCGCCAGCCGCTCCACCCTCACTTTGAAGTTCTTCCACAATGGGCGTTCCGCCCCAAATATTCTTCTTGCCCTCAGCGTGCCACTGATCGGCCCACTCGGCCATCGGGGACGAGGGGGTAATCGGATAAATGGCGACGACTTCGGAGAGACGATAGGCTACCGAAGCCGCAGCCTCGTTCCCATCCAGGATGACCATCTTATGTTCACTCATGTTCGCTTTGCCTCATAGTGCGGCCGGCGGAAAAACAACCGCTACGCCTTGTAGTTTCTAAGGACGAGCTAGCGAGGAGCAGTGACGAGGGACACAAGCAGGCCCTATAATCCCACATAGTGAAGTAGTATCCATATAGTGGACCATGTTGCGGGACGACTTTCCTTCTCCGCCGCCCTGCGATTCCATGCGTGATTACAGCTTCTTCGGTTTATCTCCCAGCAGCGCTTCTACCTTTTGCAGCCATTCGGAGATGGGAATTTTTTGCGGACAAAGTTCCGCGCAAACGCCACACTCCTGGCAGGCTCCGGCGCGCTGCTGCGGTTCGAGCTGAAAGCTGTAGCGAAACCGCGCCGCCCCTTCATCGTCGAAGGTGTGCGCATAGTTATACAGGCTGAAGTTCACCGGAATATCCAGTCCGTTCGGGCACGGCATGCAGTAGCCGCAGCCGGTGCAAGGAATCGCCGTGCGAGCCTTGTAGAGGGCACGCACCTCGGACAGCAGCATCTGTTCCTTGGTGCCGAAGCAGTGCACCTTGGCCCTGGTGGCCAGACGCAGATTTTCCTCAAGCTGCGCCATGGTTGACATGCCGCTGAGCACCACGGAAACCTCGGGCTGATCCCAGAGCCAGTCGAACGCCCACTCCACCGGCGTACGCCTGAGCGGAAAGTCCATCATCGTCTCCAGAATCTCTACCGGCGGATCGGCCAGCCGCCCGCCCAGCAGCGGCTCCATCACCACCACCGCCAGACCGCGATCAGCCGCCAGCTTCAACCCGCGCACCCCGGCCTGATCCTCGACGTTGATGTAGTTGTACTGAATCTGGCAGAAGCTCCACAGATCGCTGCCGTCGAGAATCTCGTTGAAGGCCTCGTAGTCGTCATGAAAGGAGAAACCCAAATTGCGGATGCGACCGTCGTCCAGAGCCGCTCTGGCCCGCTCCAGCAGATCATACTCAAGCACAACATTGCGCCAGTATTTGTGGTTCAACCCATGGAAAAGATAGAAATCGATATGGTCGGTATCGAGGCGTCGCAATTGCTCGGCGAGAATGCGGTCGAAATCCTCTGCGCACTGCACCTGCCAAACCGGCAACTTGGTCGCCACGCGTACCCGTTTGCGATACCCGTCCGCCAACGCTTTGCCCACCAACACCTCACTCTGCCCAGAGTGGTACAGATAGGCCGTATCAAGATAATTCACGCCCTTGTCGATGGCGTGACGCAGCATCCGGATCGCCTCATCTTCGGCAATCTGCGAACTATTGCGCTTGTGGTCGAGCGTGGGCAAACGCATGCAACCAAAGCCCAACGCCGAAGCCTTCCATCCCGTCGAACCGAAATCCCTATATTGCATGGGGGCACCTTCATTTCGATTTCGCTGGAATTGTACCCCTGTTTTTCCTGTGCGTTGCGCCATGTACCACATATAGAAACTTCAAGCGCATTTTTTACTTTGCTGAACCGGAACAAAGCCTTCTCTGTCTTCCTTTTTCTCCTTCCGGTGATCGAAGTCACGACAGAGATAGTTAATCGGAGTTAATATCAAAGACAGGTTGCCGATGAACGAATATGAACGGTCCGTCCGC
>Ga0224528_1002283_pt1 | contig 11051 bp, 8 predicted proteins | sample CBST25metaG_2_FD_179888 | JGI IMG/M metagenome (GOLD analysis project Ga0224528, IMG submission 179888) | Peat soil microbial communities from Stordalen Mire, Sweden - C.B.S.T25 | ecosystem: Environmental > Terrestrial > Soil > Wetlands > Peat | place: Sweden: Norrbotten County, Stordalen Mire...
GCAGATGAATCAGCATTATGTCGAAAAGGCGACGGAATACCAGGTAACGGTAGCACGAGGATTTCAGCGGCTCAGTTCGAGCAGCGCCGAAGTTGAACTTGGAAAGGAAGCACGGAACTTCCGGCAGCCGGTGGAAGACAAGCTCTATATTCGCAGTCTGGTCTTCACTGGATTCTCGAAGTGCCTCTATCCAGCGGTCAAGTTCGATTCCGATCCGGAGCGGCGATTCGCCACAATTCTCGAAGATGACAACGACGTGGTCAAATGGCTGAGGCCCTCGAAGAATCTGCTCCGAATTCAATACGCTGAGGAAGATAACTACAATCCAGACTTCATCGTTGAAACGAAGAGCAGCCGTTATCTTTGCGAGATCAAACGGGCCAGCGACGTTGAAACGACGAACGTCCAAAAGAAAGCCAAAGCCGCTACAGAATGGTGCGAGCGTGCGTCGAGCGAGAGCGATAAGCCGTGGCGCTATGTGCTTGTGCCGCATGATGTGGTTCAGATCAATCGAACCTTTGCAGGCCTTATTCAATAGTTCCAGTAAGCGAATCTAATACTCAGAAGGCATTCTATCTTTGGAGTGCCTTTTTGTTTTACGTAGGCTTCCTGCTTAAAGATTCCAGTAAAGACTCAATATCGTGACAACCTGCGATGACCGTCCCTGGCGGGGCCGCTGAATTCGTATGCAGGTTGTTTCTTCAGTCCCACTACGCGCCCTCGGGTGGACGGCCCAGCGCACGATAAAGCCGTGCGCTGAACGGGCCTTCTCCGTCCGTTCGGAGCGCGGCTGCGCGCCAAACGATGGTGCGTGTTTGTCACTTGCCGAGCTTTTCCCTCCGGACTCCCACCGTCGTGCGCTGCGTTTGTTTCTTTTCCGCCAACCGTCTTCGCGCTTCCCAGCCGTGGGTGAGAAAGACGCTCAGCCGGTTTCGGCGGAAAAGGAGAACAAAAACATGAATTTCAATAGCAACCACAACAGCAGCGTCAACAGCGGCAGTAGCCACACCGCGCCGCACAGCAAAAATGCGGCGCTGCGCACTCGCAGCGATTCACCCTATCAGCAACGCACCAGCCAGAAGGACAACCCCACGCAGCAACTTATCAAGCAAGCCGTGGATTTTCTCATCCAACAGCTTGAGGCGGGCAAGAGCGAAACATTGACTGCGTATCTGGCCGCAATGGCGCGGTTTCATGCGTACTCGTTTGGCAACATTTTACAAATCGCCAGACAGCGCCCGACCGCGACCAGAGTCGCAGGTCTCCGCGCATGGAACGAGCTTGGCCGTTTCGTGAAGAAGGGCGAGAAGGGTATTCAGATTCTTGCGCCGATGATCGGTTACCGGCGCAGGAGAGACGCAGCAGAGCCGGAGCCGAACGCGAATCAGGACGCGAAGCCCGCGCCCATGCTGATTGGTTTCCGCGCCGTTTATGTCTTTGACATTTTACAGACGACCGGCGAAGACCTTCCAGAATTCGAGCAAAACATTACCGGCGAAGTCGGCGCACACCGCGACCGGATGATTGCTTTTCTTGCCGCGCAAAATATCAAGCTGGAATTCAACGAGAACATCGCGCCCGCTCTTGGCGTCAGCTACGGCGGAAAGATTGTCTTGCTGCCCGGACAGTCCGATGCGGAGGCGCTGGTCAGTTTGGTCCATGAAACGGCTCATGAACTTTTGCACAAGGCAGAGCGGCGCACCATGACCACCCAAACCGTGCGCGAAACAGAGGCCGAGGCCGTGGCCTTCATCGTAGGCCAGGCGGTGGGCTTGGAGATGGGAACCGCTTCAAGCGATTACATACAAATGTATGCAGGTAACGCGGCATTGCTGGCCGAAAGCCTTGAAGTCATCCAGCGTACTTCCGCAGTAATTCTGGACGCCATTCTCACGGACGAAACAGTCCAGGAGAATGAGGCCGTTGCGGAGGTGGCGTAATGCGAACCATTCTTCGCATCCTTGAGCGGGCCGGAGGTTACCGGCCCACGCTCTATCTCAAGATCGAAAACCCGCCTTATATGGCGATTATCATCGAGGCCACGCCGGACACCGGCCCGCTCAATGCTCCGGCGATTTCAGTAGCGCACTACGGCGAACAGAACGGCGACCTGATGCGCGACCCGGAAATGTGTTTCGAGTTGACCAATCCGCTTGGCATGGGATGGATGATGACTCCGTTTTACTTCCGCAACGACTACGCGGGCGTGGAGCAGTATTCCCGCACCCGTAACGCCAAAAACTACATTTTCTATTCTGACCTTTTCCACGAACACGAGCAGTTCGCCCGCTTGTGGGACAAGAATATCCGCGCACAAGGTTTCTTTGAAGCCTTCGAGCGCAGCCGCTAACTCGCCACTCTTCGGGCGGGCTTCGCGGCCCGCCCATGCTTTCACGCTGGACAACCTCAAAGGAGATTTTGCAATGACGACTGAAGTTCAATCCGAATATCGCAATCTGCCGCTCGACTCGCTCACCGAATCGCCTAACAATCCCCGCCGCAGTTTTGACGCAGCCGCTCTCAATGAGTTGGCCGAGTCCATCAAAACGCAAGGCATTCTTGCGCCGCTTGTCGTGCGGCCCGTGGGCCAGCAGTTCGAGATCGTGGCGGGAGCGCGGCGCTACCGCGCGGCGCAACTGGCCGGCCTTGAAACCGCGCCTGCCCGCATCGTCGAATTGACCGACGCCCAGGCGCTTGAAACCAGCATTGTCGAGAACCTGCAAAGACGCGATGTGCATCCGATGGAAGAGGCAAGCGGTTACGCCCGGCTCTTGGCGCTTGACGAGCCGAAGTACAGTGTCGAACAGATTGCCGCCAAAGTTGGCAAGGCCCCTGCTTTTATCCTCGCTCGATTGAAATTGGTCGAGCTTGTACCCGCCGTCGTGGAAGCATTCACGCAAGACGAGATTGGTTTGGGCCATGCGCTCTTGCTGGCCAAGTTGCAACCCGAACAACAGGAAGAGGCGCTTGCAGCTTGCTATCAGGAGCAGTACACCAGCGGCAGCAAGTCAAAGCGCATCTTGCTTCCCGTTCGCAACCTGCAACAGTGGATTGAGCACAACATTCTGTTGGAGCTTGCCGCCGCGCCATTCTCCAAGAAAGACGCCGCCCTTGTACCGGAGGCTGGCGCGTGCGTCAATTGCCCGAAGCGCACCGGCCACAATGTTCTTTTGTTCGAGGGTCTAGCGGCGCAGCACGATTCGTGCTCCGATCCAAAGTGCTACGCCGCAAAAGTCGATGCGCACGTCAGCCAGACCATCGCCGCCAAACCGAAGCTGATTCAGATCAGCACGGCTTACGGACCAACAAAGGACGGCAGCGCCGTCGTGCCGCGCAACAAGTATGTTGAGATTCACATCGAGAAGCCGACCAACCCGAAACAGCGCGATTGGCCGGAGTACAAAACCTGCAAGTTCACCACTGAGGCCATCGTCACCGAAGGCAGTGAGAAGGGCGAGTTGCGCCGCGTCTGCTCGAATCCCGATTGCCCCATTCATCACGCCCGCAAGCAGCGGACGACCGCCGATGCAGTCATCAAGGCCGAACAGGAAAAGCGCCGCCGCGAGGAGGCGATGGCGCAGACTACGGGGTTGCGCGTATTGAAGGCCATCGGCGATGCGGTTCCCGTGCGCCTGATGAAACGCGACCTATTGTTTGTGGTCGAGCGTCTTGCCGCCGTCTTGGACGAGCGCCGTCTTGCCATCATTTTGCGCCAGCACGGCATTGGCAAACCAACCAGCGCCGCCGACGCCCCGGCCAAGTTGCTTGCGTCCTTTCTCCGCAAGTCCGACGAAAGCACACTTGGACGCCTGTTGGTTGAAGTGGCCGTTCTGCAAACGGCGCACTCGCCCAGCGACTCCGGCAAAGCTCTGCGCGAAGCCGCCGATTACTACAAGGTGGACGTGGCCGCAATCACGGCCAAAGTCAAACAGGAATTCACCGCGAAGGACAAGACGAAGGCCACGAAGAAGGCCACACCGAAACCGCCTGCTAAAGTCGTCAAGAAGGCCGCAGCTGCGTAATCGTCAATAACCAGGAAGCCTGCGCGGAGCCTGAAGTCACAGGCTCCGCATTTTTATGCCCGTTGCCCGTCTACCCGCCCTCAATTGCGCTCCCGCTTCAGCGGGAGGCCATCTTTCGCCCGCCCGACGGTCACGAACGCACTGTTGCACAGCGCGCATGAGATTCTGAGAATGGTATCTGTGCGTGTTAGTCGCTTCGATGGCCGGCAGGTTTGATACTCAACGATTACGAATAAACCGAGAATTCTCTTGTGGCAATGGCGTTTCCCGTTACTAATCACTGCCACCGGTTAGGCCGGTCCATTGTGAAGAATCCAGCAGTGAAGGCATCCCAAGACTGATCGAACTACTTCCGATCTTGATATATTTCGCGTAATCGCAGTTGAAGACTTTGATCCTGCGAGACTGCATCGAGGACCATCGGCGGCAACCCCTTACGTAGGATCGAATCGACAACCCCTCTTCGCAACCGCTCACATTTGTCCCACTTCTCCCAAACAGCGAGTGAGGGCAAACGTGATTTGACTAGCCACCACCAGTCAGAAGCGATGGATTTTGCTGCAATCGCTCGGTGAATGACATCAAACGACTTCCTAAAGAGCTTCCATCCATCCTCGAATTCGTTGCCGCAAGCCAGGAAGACCGCAACGGCAAAGATTCGCATAGGTTCTGCGGGCAATGCCTCTAGAGCCTTTAACCAGATAGTTAAATCCGGAACAAGCTCGACCAAACGATTTGGTTCAACATTTGAGCTGGCTAGGATAAAAAGCTGTGCGTCGGTCAGCGGCCGCATGGCGTAAGCCTCTCCCCAAGCTAGCGCCTGCGCGAAGTCGAGAACCTCGCCGCGTAAAGCAAGAACCTTGTTGTAATCTTTTGGCTTGTCTAAACTGAGCCCCTTAGCCAAGCGGAGTGCCTCTAACGCGCCTCGGGCCCCACGCATCCGAAGCATTCGAATAATAAGATCGAATCGATCAGCGGCCAACAATCCCTTGAGAACCAGTTCATCCCCGAGATCTTCGACCAACGTTTCTGCAAGTTCGGCTGATTCTTCGAACGATCGTTGGAGAGCCCAGAACCCAGGCATCGAAATCATTTCCTGCTGTTTGCGTGCAATGGCGAAGAGAACTTGGGAATCAACTGAACGCGTGGACTCAATGTCCAAAAGACGTAATTCAGACAACAAGCAATGGATCACATCCTGAGCGAGCTTGCTTCCGTGGGGCCTGAACAGCACCTCAGTGAGCAACTGTAGCGCTGCCGCCGGGTCTTTTCTCGCCGAAAGCGACGCAGCGGCGAGAAAGCTGCTTTGCGTACTTTCGAGGGCAACGAGATGATCCTTCGCGTCAAAGATGAATTGCAACAATATGCGACGTTGTTCAGATGTTTCGGCCAGCGTTCCGACTACGGTATTCTTGAAAACGGCCTGTTCATTCGGACCGGGAAACAGATTAACGATTTCATGCAGCAACCATTGTGCAGACTCAGCCCCCTTGCGAACGCCTTCGAAGAGAGCCCTAGCTTCCGCCAGGCCACGAATGATGGAGACGGCTTCGGCTTCACCATACAAATTATCCGTTTTCTGAAAAGGAGCAAACAATTGCCTAAGAACCAAATCTTCTTGTTGCAGATCCTTCAGCAAGAACCCGGCCCACTCAGGAACGGGAGGCTCTTCTTCGGCAGGGAGAAGATTAATATTTTCTCGTACCTGACGCGAAATGCGAGCCGGCATTACTTGAATACGTATAGGGCCAGTCCCCGTCTCCAAGAAACTTAGAGATCCAGTGCAAAAAGAGAGAGCCATTCGCATCGCTAAAGGTCGCTGCAACACTAACCTCATCAGGAACGAGCTGAGCTGAGTTCGCTTCTCTGATTCAGAGATCACGATCGGAAGGTCATCCGAATACAGCAACCGGATGATGCTTTCTTGCATTCGGAGTTGTGGCAAATCTTCCTCGTCGCAGGCCTTGGGCGAAACATCAAGCGAGTCTGAGTACCGATCAAATGAAGTCTTCTCTGATCCAGGACGTCGAAACAACGCGCAGATCGTGCTCGGAGTGATTCCGTTCCAATCCTGATTGTCAACGACGATGACGTGCGTCCAAACACAGCCGGGACGCTCGCATTCAGGGGCATACCAAGTCTTCGCGAAGATGTAGGCACTTCCAGACGGTAGAGCATAACCACTGATGTAATCCTCGAACCCCGGCATCGAGCGGGCACCCGAAAGATCCGTCATGCGGACCAGAAATCGTTCATCTCCGGGTTGAAAGGAGATAGAACTAGAGAGGCGACGATGGCCGCCTCTGTATCCGAAGAGCGCTTGCTCAAGCCTCATGCTGATTCACCCTCGGACCAGGAGAGCGCCCAGCGCAACGGGCGAGTAATATCATGCACAGTATCCGGTGTCGCAGGAACAACTTCAATACGCTCCGAAGCACAGCGGGTCTTGTTCTGCAAGCGATCAGTGTCTTCCTTCTTTTTCAAATCGCCGCCCAAAGCACTTATTCCGAAAAAAGTGCAGTCGAAGGAATCGGAGTTGGTTCGCAGGAACTGTTCGAGCAATGGTGCACTCTTCGTGATGAATTCTTTTGGCGTCGCGTAACAACTCTTGATGAGATCCCATGCAGATACCATCACCGCAATTTTCAGATGGCCATTAAGGTTACGCTGTAAGAACTGCAACACTTCCACCAACTGCACAATACTAGCAGCCTTCTCAGGGTCCCAAACTGGCTGATCTCCGGCGTCTTCCGATTCAGCCTCATCATCGACATCGGGGCCAAGTAACCTCATCGTTGGGGTGATCTCCGGAGCGTCTGCAGGCTGATCGGGGTGCAGAAATACGAGTATACCTGATGCGTCCTTCGCAGCCGCAGTGAACTTATCGGACCATTCTCGATCCACCCATTGACGGAGGTAAGTTTCACCGGATAGGTCCGGAATCGACAGGGCACATTTCAGCACTCCTGTCTTGTTGACGAGGTGCATCGTCGGAATTGCTTCGTTTTGTTGCGTTGTGCGATCCACCTCTACATAATTGAGCCATTCGTCATGTATCAGGTTAAGGTATGTGTCGTCTCCACCGAGAACGCTCAACTGTAGCGAGTCATCGACATCTTCCGAATTAAGAACATGCCAAAGTGCGGCAACAAACGTAGTTTTACCAGTTTTCGGCAGCCCCACCAGGAGAATACCTTTCTCGGTTGCTTCACTCACGTGCTTCAAACCTTTCTGGCAGCCAAACCTCGCCGAGCCGATGCATCAATCGCTCACCGCTGACTTTGAGCCTAGGAAGAACCAGCGGATCAACCTCTGCTTCAGCAAGCCAAGAACCGAACAAATCCGCGACACCGAACCTCATCGGCACGGTTGTCTCGGGATCTGGGCTGGCCGCTATCTCCCGAATCTCAAAACCCTGCATTAAACTTTCCTTGGTGAAGCGTGCGGCAACAGAAGCCCTAACGCCCTCAAGTGCCTCTGGAGAGGTGCCATTGCCGACAAGCTGGTCTACTTTGGAAACAACTAACTGCAGTGGGGTCTGCGGAGTAATAGATTTGACTTCGGATAGACGGCGAAGTAGCCGTTTCGCATCCACATAGACCTTCTCGCGCGTCGCTCCTGAGGACAATTGCTTTCCATCAATGAGCTGTACCAGCAAATCCACGTTCCGGAGAAGGGTGAGCTTGGCGGCATCTTCCGCGATATGCATTGCACCTTCATAAACTTCTCCAGACAGGTCCAATAAGAGCAGCCGATGTATCGAGCGGTCAGCATCCTTCATTACTTCAAGATGATAAAACTCCGCCCCGACCTGTCCTGAAGTCCGTGGCATTGACGCGACGGAAGCCTTAGATGATGTGCGTGAATTGAAGCACTTCTCTTCGAACGCCACAAGCGTATCCGACCGTCGAAAGCTATATCCGGCTACACTCCCTTCTAGGAACGCTTGGAAGATTCCAGCGATAAGTGTCGTCTTTCCGCACCCAATCGAGCCCATGAGGGCAACGATGCGCGTGTTGCCACTACGGCATATCGGGTAAACCCCATCGGGTTTGAGCGCTAATCCCTGATGTAGCTTAATCATAGCCTTCAGCCTTCCAGATAACTTGTCAACATCGCTTCAAGATAAAACTGGATGGCAATTTCTTCCAGATGGAGTGATTGAGTTCCTTCCAATCCGGTCACCGTGTCAAAGGCTGTAGCCCAAGCTTCTCCGCCTGACACCTCCTCGCATTTGGCGAGTGCAAAATGGAGCGGGAGCACCTTAGGGAAATCGACAATGTCGCATCTCATTGCACGACGAATGTCGGCCTGCAACCCGCTTACCGATTGGAGTAGTGTAATAGTTTTCCTTCCGGCCTTCGCCGGTTTCAAGAGCATCGAAAGCGAAGCCTCGAAAGACGGAAGAGCGGAAGAAAATTGGGTTGCGTTCATAAGATCCAATCCTAAACAGAAGGCGGCATCAGACGCACCGAGTGCTGACACCGACTTTTTTGCTACGAAGGAATACTGTGACAAGAGTAGATAAGACAGGTCTGAAGATTCTTTCTGCAAAAGATTCATCGTGGAAAGTGCTTTTTCAAGCTTCTGAAACTGCGTTTTCACGGACGTCACGAGCGCTTGCGAAGCTTCAAGCGTTAACGTGTGTGTCGTTTGCGGGTCAACGAAGGTAGCTCTTTTAGAGGTCAGATCATCGACTTGCTTCCCGGTCCAATTCGGGACTGACACTTCCTTGCGATCATCTTCAGAGTTTCGCTGAACAGTGGCGTCCGCCATGGCGTGCAAATCCTGAACTAATCCTTTGGTTTTAGAACGACCAAAGAGCCCTGTACGAATCGACAGTGCTGCAGCGTCACTTTTCGCAGAAGCATTCACCATGAGCTGCGCAAGGGCCCCTGCGGCCAAGACACGCAGTTCTAGCGCATCATCTTCCGATACGTACGTAGCGTCTGCTTCTCTTGCGGATGCACGTAAAGTATCGGTCGCATCCGAACTAAGTCCTAGGGCTTGCTCGCTAAGTTTCACCACTCCTGGAATCCCAGCTTCATCGGCAACCTTTTCTGCTGCATTCCAGCGAGCGGTCAGACGCACCGAATCAATCTGTGGCGATACTTTGTTCATCCAATTTGGAAACAACTCGTGCATCAGTATCCTCCTATAAATTCGATTGCCTTGACTCAACCATGTCCCATACTTCATTGAGGCGATCCTGTTTAGCTGCTCGATCAAAACAAGACGCAAATCGTTCGTTGTCTGGGAGACTGCGATTCTCGTCGTCAATCAATTTGAGCTGTTCCATAATTGAAAGCCGGATGTGATACGGCAATGCCACGAACGCATACAGAAGTTTCTTCCTGTTCAGTGACACATCGACACCTCCTGTCGAAGGTTGAGCGCCCGCCGGCATCTCTTTGCGTGTCACGGCGCGTCGCGCTAACGGCAACCTATATGTCTTGAAGTCCTCATTTTGACCTGCTGGCCGAACAAACGCTTTCTGCGAATCTTCCCAGACACGGCGAAAGAGGTCGACCTTCAGAGAACGCTGGTCTCCAGAAGCATCCACGGATATTTTGAGGTAGTAATAAGTTGGCTCCCACTGTTGTTCCGCACGTGACGGATGGACCGCACCTGAACTCAACCACAGAGTGCCATTGATCTCTTCTTCTTCGTGGAAGTGTTTGTGACCGGTGAGAATGATCTTCGAGTACGCCTTTAAAGCGGTGCGAACCTGCGTGCCGTCGACGAGCCAATCGGGAGGATGGTGACAGATCGTGAGATACGTTACGTCATCATTTCTCATGTACTCACATTGCGCGGGGCCAAGACAGAGCTTACAAGTGTGCTCTTGGTCGTTCTCGCCAGAGATGATCGAACTGTTGAGACCTCGAAGGCGCAGGATTGAACCGTCATTAAGGTTCAGATCAAATTCCCACCAAGGTTTAGCCGGTCCAGTCGTGCATTCAAAACGCTGCCCGATGCTGCTGTTGTAGGCCCTGAGAGGTTCGAATAGCAATGTAGCATCACTACCCGACAGGTGCTTCTTCAGACATGAATGAAGATCGGTCGAACTCCGGATATCGTTCTGGATTAGAGTGATTCCAGTGTGCTCACGAATCACATCGCGATCGACATCGTGATTGCCAGGTACACACCAGACAAGACTCGGATCACAATTAAGCTTCGCAGAAAGTTCCGCCAGCCATCCGATTGCAGTCTGGAATTCCTCAGATCTACCTGCAAATGCGATATCTCCCGAAACGATGATCCCCGAAAGCGGCTGGACCGATGGGAGGAGGGTTACGGCATCTCGCACAAGTTCGTTACGGACAATGCGATCAATATCAAAAGAGCTGACATTGCTTGTTCCTTTGGTGAAGTGGATGTCTGACAGATGTAAGAACGAAATCGAGTTCGGCATTACTTCAACTCCCAAAGTGTCGTCGTCGGATTCACCTTCCCAGAACTACTTGAAAACCGCGCCGCGCTATTCTTCAGCTTATCATGTTCACTCTGAGGGAAATTTGCCAGTAAACTTAGCTAAGCGTAATCTTGAGAACCGTTTAAGCCGTTTTGCTCGGTTGGAGAAGAGCCTGTTTCGGCAGATTGAAGTAGCAGTAGCCAGCGAGAAGTCGCCTAGGGATATGGAACAATTCAGGTCGTGGAATCGCAACCGTCGCCGACTGCCCATTGCGCTCCCACAAGATCAATCTGTACTTCCTTTGCCCGTCTTTCGGCCATCGTTTGCGTTCTCGCTTTAGCAGAAGGCCATTTCTGGTCCACCCAACAAGCATATACGCGCTGATATGCGCCGCGCCGACATCCCCGACCAGTGCAACAGCCGCTTACAGCCTCAATGAACGGTCGACAAACATGGTTTCCCGGTGCAGGTGCTAAAATCCTATGCTCAGGAGCCTCTTGCAAAATTCCAGCTTTAACCATATTTAAGTGTGGGAATTCAGAACATTAGAATAGGGTTACGAGACCAAACTTAATGTAAAGGAACCCCACATTATGCAGCTTACCCTCTCC
>Ga0224528_1002286_pt1 | contig 11041 bp, 7 predicted proteins | sample CBST25metaG_2_FD_179888 | JGI IMG/M metagenome (GOLD analysis project Ga0224528, IMG submission 179888) | Peat soil microbial communities from Stordalen Mire, Sweden - C.B.S.T25 | ecosystem: Environmental > Terrestrial > Soil > Wetlands > Peat | place: Sweden: Norrbotten County, Stordalen Mire...
GTATTATCACCTGAGCCACTTCACCGACGCCCTGATGAGCGATCAGGAAATCGCCGAACTGCCCAAGGTTTGGGTGGTCGGCGGCGACGGCGGCATCGGCGACATCGGCTACCAGAACACGTCGAAGGTCGTTTTGCAGAACCGGCCCAACGTGAAGGTACTGATGCTCGACACACAGGTCTACTCCAACACCGGCGGGCAGAACTCCGACTCCACGCCCATGCTTGGCGGCGGCGACATGAACGTCTTCGGCTCCGCCACCCAGGGCAAGAACACGGAGAAGAAGACAGTGGCCGAGACCTTCCTCGCGGGCCACGGTTCGCCCTTCGTGGCTCAAGTTTCGATGGCCAACGCGCCGAAGCTCTACCGGGCGATTCTGGACGGCCTTGAGTATCGCGGCACCATGTTCCTGCAGGCCTTTACCACCTGCCAGCCGGAGCACGGCGTGGCCGACGACATGGCTCTCTTCCAGGCGCAGAGAGTCCGCGACTCGCGCGGCGCGCCGGAGTTCGTCTTCAATCCCCGGCTCGGCGAAACCTACCAGGAGACGCTGGACCTGAAGGGCAACCCGTCCATCGATCTGGATTGGTACGAAACCAAGAACAAGGTCACCGGCGAGACTTCGCGTTACACCGTGGCTCACTGGTGCACCACGGAAGCCCGCTTCCGCAACCACTTGAAGAAGATCAAGCCGGAAGCGGCCGCGAAACTTATCTCGCTCGATAACATGCTGGTCCGCATCACGCAGCAGGACGCGGTCTACCGGCATTACCTCAACCCGGCTCACCGCGCCTTCATCCCCGACTTTGGCGTCTATATCACTTACGAGGAGGGTGGCAAAACTCAGTACCGCGCTCTTAGCAGGCAGTTAGTGATGTTCTGCGTGGAACGGCGGAAGGCGTGGCGCATGTTGCAATCGAAGGCCGGGATTGTCAACCGCGAGTACCTGGCGCAGAGGGCAATTCTTGCGGAAGTCGATTCCGGCAAGATTCCGCTGGAGGAGTTCCTGGCGCACGGCGAGGAAATGCTCAAGGAGCGGATCGGCGGCGGGGTGTTAGCCAAGGCATAGGCGGCAACCGAACACTACAAGCACAGAACGCGGGCCGAGAGGTCCGCGTTCTTGTTTTGGGCGCTCTTTTGTCTTTTTGAAAGTGGAACTTTATTGGCTTCGAACCAGGCACTGGTTGTGGCCGAAGTGGGCAAGATTTGCCGGGTTGGGGCGGGCAGGATTTGCCTGGCGCCAGGGATGGAATAGGTCTGGCGTGGAGGAAGGGGGTCGGACTCTCCGGGGTTATGCCCAGTAGGAAGAGGGGGCGGCAGCGGCCTCTGGTTTGGACGCGTCGCTCTGCGGCTTCTCATCGCCCTGGGTCTGGCGATGCGACTGTTGCTGGGGGGCGTCGTCTCCGGCCAGGCTTACTACACAGGCTCCTTCGTCGCTACATTCGCTGGCCAAGGCCATGGCGAAGGTGCGCAGCTTCTTTCGGGTGCGCTCGGCTTCCTTTTTGGCTTCCGCCCGGGCAGCGGCGTAGAGAGCATTCAACTGCGCATTTGGATCGAACTGGATTTGGCGTGGATGCATACCCGGTCTCCTTTGACGCACACCTCGATCGTGCCGGCAGCGGGTGCAGGGAGCAGGTTGGTTCCAAGGTTTGGGCCACCCTTGCAGAGGCTGTACCTGGATTGAAGCAATTGGTGGGCCAAATTTGCGAAGAGCGGGTTCTGGAGAGCTGCGAGGGATGAACAGGTTGCGGAAAAGACCGGCCTTGGAGGGAAGCCTGCGAAAAATATCCCTTCCACGGCTAAAGCCTCGCTGGTTAAGCTGGCTTTATGCGGGGGTTAAAAACCCCCGCCTCCCTCCGAAATTGAGTTTTCCGCGGCCTGATGAAGGCCCGTGCTCCCTCTGGAAACCTCGATTGATCACTGTAAAACTAAGCTGGATTCGAGTAGGCGATGCGGCCTTCGCTGATGGTCCAGCGGATTCTGCCTTGCAGGGTCCAGCCGTCGAAGGGGCTGTTGCGGGACTTCGACTTGCTGTCGGCGGCGCGGTAGGTCCACTCGGCCTTGGGGTCGAAGACGACCACATCGGCAAAGCTGCCGACAGTGAGGGTGCCGCGGCCCTTCATGCCCAAGAGAGCCGCAGGCTGGGCGCTCATCAGGCTGAGGACGCGGCCCAGGGGCAGCTTCCACTCCTTGTGCAGCCAGCGCAGCGAAAGGCCCAGCGCGGTCTCGAGACCGGTGATGCCATTGGGGGCGTTCTCGAACTCCACTTCCTTCTCGTGCAGAGCGTGGGGGGCGTGGTCGGTGGCGATGGCGTCCACCACTCCATCCAGGATGGCGTCGATCATGGCGTCGCGGTCGGCGGCGGAACGCAGGGGCGGGTTCATTTTGGCATTGGTGTCGTAGAGGCCCACGTGCTCTTCGGTGAGCAGGAAGTGGTGTGGCGCCACCTCGCAGGTGACACGCAGTCCGCTGCGCCGGGCCTGGCGCACGGCAGCCACGGCGGCGGCAGTGGAGACATGGGCCACGTGCAGGTGGGCGCGGGCGTCGCGCAGTTCGGTGATCAGGCGAATGTCGCGCTCGACCATGCCGGACTCGGCCTCGGGCGGCATGCCGCGTAATCCAAGCTTGAAGGACATGGGGCCGAGGTTCATGCTGGCGCCCTGGGTGAGGCGCGTGTCTTCGGCGTGCTGGATGACGCTCAGGCCCACGCGGGCGGCGGAGGCCAGAACCTCGCGCATGATGCTGTCCTTGAGAATGGGCCGGCCGTCGTCGGTGACGGCCACGGCGCCGGCGGCTTTGAGGGCGGCGTAGTCGTTGAGCGCCTCGCCCTTGGAACCGCGGGTGGCTGCGGCGATGGGAAAGACGCGGACTTTGGCGCCGCGTTCGGGGGCCAGCATCCAGCGAGTGGTCTCCGGCGAGTCGTTGACCGGGAGAGTGTTGGGCATGGCGGCTACGGCGGTGAAGCCGCCTGCGGCTGCCGCTGCCGTGCCGCTCGCGATGGTTTCCTTGTAGGCCTGGCCGGGCTCGCGCAGGTGGACGTGAATGTCGATGAGGCCGGGGGCGACGGTGAGGCCGGTAGCGTCGAGCACTTCAGCGCCGTTGGTGGCCTTCAGCTTGCCAGGGGCGGCGATCTCGACTACACGGCCGTCCTTGAGGAAAATGTCTTTGAGAGCGTCAACGCCGGCGGCCGGGTCAATGAGCTGACCGCCGCGAATTACCAGAGCCGTCATGCGCGGCCTCCTTGCTGTGCTGCGGCTACGAGGGCCCGTTCTACAACTGCCATGCGGATGGCGACGCCGTTGCGTACCTGTTCGAGGATCGCGGACTGGGGGCCGTCTGCCACTTCAGAGGTGAGCTCAAGGCCGCGAATGATGGGGCCGGGGTGCAGGACCACGGCGGAGGGGGCGAAGGTGGCGAGCCGCTGGCCGGTAAGCTGGTAGGCCGCCTTGTACTCTTCCAGATCGAGCTGCAGGCCGGCCAGGCGCTCGGCCTGGATGCGCAACATGACGATGACCTGGGATTGGGCGAGAGCTACCTCGAGGTTGCGCTCGATGGAAACGCCGGGACCCGCGTTGGCGGCCAGCTCGGGCAGGAGCTCCTTGGGTCCACAGAGCACCACGCGCGCGCCCAGGCGGGGCAGCAGCAGCATGTTGGAGCGGGCTACGCGGCTGTGCAGGATGTCGCCGACGATGGAGACGGTGACGCCGGCCAGGGTGTCGGCGGTGACGGCCTCGATGCCGGGACGAAGATGAGCCAGGATGGTACGCAGATCGAGCAGCGCCTGGGTGGGGTGCTCGTGCATGCCGTCGCCGGCGTTCAGAATGGGCAAGCGGGTCGCCTCTTCCAGCAGCCAGGCCGCGCCGGAGGAGTTGTGGCGCAGGATGATGGCTTCCGCTCCCAGGGCGCGCAGGGTGAGGCCCGTGTCCTTCAGCGACTCGCCCTTCTCGATGCTCGAAGAGAGACTGGAGATGAGCGCGGTGTCGGCGCCCAGGCTTTTGGCGGCCAGTTCGAAGCTGGTGCGGGTGCGCGTGGACGACTCATAGAAGAGCAGAGCCACACGGCGCTTGGCCAGGATGCGGGCGCGCGCCAGCGGGTCCTGGTTTTCGAGGGCCGTGGCGCGGGCCAGGACGTGGCTGAGGCCGTCCGGGCTCAAGTCCTGAACGGAGAGCAGCGAGCCGGGATTGTAGGGATAGGGCGAGGCTTCAACGGGCGGTGTTTGAAGCTGGCGGCGAACAGGTATTGCGACTTGGCTCATACGGATCCAGCGGAGCACCGGGCTCCGGTCCGGTTCAAAGAGTTTGCCGGGGCGAGGTAAGCTCCGGAAAGCCGGTGCGCGGGGATGCGCTCCGGTGGAACGATAACAAAGGGCTAGTCGACCCTCTCGACCAGCAGCACCTGCTCGTCGTTGTCGACTTCCTGGAATTTTACTTCGATGATTTCGCGGCTGCTGGTGGGGACGCGGCGACCTACATAGGTGGCCTCAATGGGCAACTCGCGATGGCCGCGGTCGATGAGCACGGCCAGTTGCACGCGGCGCGGACGGCCATGGTCAAAGAGCGCGTCGAGCGCGGCGCGCACGGTGCGGCCGGTGTAGAGGACGTCGTCGCAGAGAACGACGTCACGGCCGTCGATATCGAAGCCGATGGCGCCATCCTTGACGATGGGGCGCGCGCCGGCGGTGGTCAGGTCGTCGCGGTAAAACTGGATGTCGAGCACGCCAGTGTCGATGGGGCGTTTTTCGATGGCGGAGATCATCCGGCCCAACCGCTCGGCCAGGGGGATGCCGCGGCGCTTGATGCCGACCAGCGCCAGGTCCTTGCTGCCATTGCTTTTTTCGACAATTTCGTGCGCCAGGCGTACGAGGGTGCGCTCAATCTCCGAGGCCGACATCAGCCGGCCCTTGGTGCGCAAGGAAAGTTTGCTTTGCTCTTCGCTCATGGATGATTTCTCGCTGATTATCTCTCGCAGGATGATACGAGTGTTTTGGCCCTGGGAGCAAGTAGTGGAAAAGCGGGACGAAAGAATGCGCAGGAAGCGGAGCTGAAAACGGGGCGCGGGGAAGGCTGGCCGGCCTGGGAACGAGATTAAACTTCCGGCCGGCGGGTGCGGGCCAGCAAGCGCGCACCGAGAGCGCCGCCAGCTACCGCAAACGCCAGAAGTCCCGCCATAAAGAGGAGCATGGCGCCAAGGACCCAGCCGGCACGTCCCTCGGGAGAGAGCAACCAGGTTTTTGCCAGCACGATGGTCTGTGCGTCGACTCCCATGGTTTGCCATTGCTGGCTCAACTGCTGATTCACGAAGTTCAGCCAGAAATCGTCGAAGAACTTGCCATTGTGAAAGATGAAACGCATGGCGAACATGGTGATGGCTGTGGTTGCGGCAGCGGTCCAACTGCCCAGCACTCCGGTCACCAGGCCGATGCGAGCGCCCGCTCCAATGGTGATCCACGCAGGCCGCTGGCTGCGCGTGTAAAGCACCACCACCCACGCGCCGGCCGCAGCCATGAGAAACAGTCCCAGAATACCCAGGGGAGAAAGCATGGAGCAGAGCATTCCGGCGGGGATGGCAAGGGAGACGGCGGCGCGCAAGGCAGGCTTCCACTCCACTGTGCCGGCATCGCGCACAGCTTCATTCCACTTCTCCGGCTGAGCTTGCGCCACAGCGCCGTCCGCCGCGTAAAGCAGTTGCGGCAAACCGCAGAACGGGCAATAGCAATTGTCCGCCTGGACGGTTTGGTGGCAACGGTGGCAGGTAATCTCCATACAGTATGAGCCTATAGCATTTGGGCGGCGGGCGGGTGAATTGCTGTAACCACTTACTGCCGACTCAAGGGTAAGCCAGCCACGTCGTGCAAGGCCAGCAGGGGGCGTGGACGTGCAGGATGCGGAGCGGAGGCCAACCCGAGACCAGAGTAACTGTGTTCTTACAGAGAGTCTTGGATGTGGATTTTATTTCCACCCCAGCGACGAAGACCTGTCGCCGGGGACCCCGGAGGAGGAAAGAGCCGCTCGCAAGCCTGCTTTGAGGTACATCCACCCTGTCTTCGCTGTAGGCGGTCCAAGATGCTCAGAACCCCCTGCTGCGGGCAAGGCGACGTGCCACGTGCTCGCGGCGCAATCTGAAGTAATCCGGCAGGAAAACGTAGGCACGTTCACGGCAAGCGGTGCAGCGCACGGGCAGTTTGAAAAGCATTAACTGTGCAAGGTCGGTAAACCGCAACTGCGAGGTACGAAAGTCCGATGAGCCACAGTGGTCGCAATGCATAAGCATCTCAGGCTCCAACTCCTGGTTTAGTCGAGACGAACGTCGTACAGATGGAGGGAAAGGACAGCAAATGAAACAACCACCCCCTCGGGGTGCCCATGTTGCATAACATACGGAGCAAGCATTCATTTAGATGTTAGAGGCAATTCTGTCACGCAGCGGACTGGAAGTAAACAGCGCGATGAAAAGATATCTATAGAAAATAACTTTTTAGCTCGGTAGATAGATCCACCCGCCATGGGAGTAGAAGCAGCGCGATTTGTGGCGAAGGGCGTGCGTAGGACCATGGCGGGTGAAAGGCCTATTGGAGGCGGGGGGCCGAGCGGGTGAGCCAGGCCTGCACGATGGCTTCGGCGGCACGAACGGTCTGGTCCAGCGTCAGACTGGTGGAATCCAGCAGAACGGAGTCGGCGGCGGGCTTGAGGGGCGAATCAACGCGGTTGCGGTCCCGCTCGTCGCGGGCGCGGAGGTCGCGGATCACCTCTTCAGGCTGCACGGCGGCAGGCCTGGGGGCCATCTGGTCGAAGCGGCGCATTCCACGCACTTCGGGAGCCGCGTCCAGGAAGATTTTGACTTCGGCGTGGGGAAAAACCACGGTACCGATGTCGCGGCCCTCCATGACCACGCCACCCTCTGCGCCCAACTGCTGCTGCAGTCGGACCATCCAGGCGCGAATGGCGGGAAAGACGCTGACGCGGGAGGCGGCGTCGCTGACCTCGGGATTGCGGATCAGGCCGGTCACGTCCTCGTCGTCCAGCAGCACGCGATTCTCGTTGCTGCCGGGTTCGAGGCGGATGGTGGTTTCGGTGGCGAGATGTTCCAGAGCGGCGGTCTGGTCCAAAGGCAGCCCCGCGCGCAGTGCCTTGAGGCCGAAGGCGCGGTACATTGCGCCACTCTCAAGGTTGAGCAGGCCGAAATGGCGAGCCAGATGCTGGGCGATGGTGCTCTTCCCCGCGCCGGCGGGGCCGTCGATGGCGACGATGATCTTCGGGGCAGATACCAGGGAACTCAAAGGGGTTTCGTCCGTGCTCATCCGCGCTTTTTCGTCTCCTGCTTGGGCCTGGCGGTAAAGCCGAACCGTTTGCTGTTTCCGGCCTTTGTGCCGGCGGTGAGCGCCGGCTTGCGGCTGGCGCCGGTACGGGCGGGCCGTGCGTCGGTACGGGAATCGGGGCGGGAGTCCTTGCGGACGCCGCGGGTCAGGCCGCTGCTATTGCGGCTGCCAGCACCGGGCTTGGCTGCGGACTTGGCGCCGTTGGAGTGGCCGTTACGCTGACCCCAGGCGGGCGCTGCCGACTTGGACGAACGCGCGCCGTTGGAGGGGCTGGCTGCAGTTCTGCCGTTGCCATTCGACCGGCTGCCGCTGGAGGGGCGTGCACCGTTAGCGGGACGAGCGCTGCTGGAAGGACGTGCACCGTTCGAGGGACGTGCGCCATTGGCAGGACGAGCACCGGCGGGGCGGGAGTCGGAACTGGTGTGCCGGACCGGGCGGCTGGCTGCGGAACCTTGAGCCGGCTTGCGGTCGCGGGTGTGCGCGGCAGGACGGCTGAAATGAGGACGGGCAGCGGAGGGTTTTCCGCCGACGGCCGGCTTGCGCGCTTGAACGGCGCGAGGTGCGTGGGTTTCGACTGGCTTGCGCGGTGCGGGCGGGACCGGCGCGGCCGGAACCACGGGTTCGACGGGCTGCGCTACCACGGGCTCGGCAATCTCCTCTTCACGGTCGAAGGAGCGCATGAAGTAAGCGGAGGCCGGCATGGACGAACTGGAGTAGCTGGTCGGCGCCACATCGAACTCCGGCAGCGTGCCGGCAACATAGAAGTGCGGTGAATGGCCCAGCGAGATGGTGTGGACCTGGCGGGTGGCAACCAGGCCGCGCAGGACTTCGCGCACCTTGCTGCGGGCCGTGAGGGGAGCGAGGAAGACCTCGACGTCTTCCATGCTGGCGGCGATGACCGCCTGCAGGTAAATGGAAGCAAGAACCGAGATGGCCGTCACCTGCGAGGTGGAAGCGCCTTCGGCAATGGCTTTCTGATAGCGCTGGCGGAGCAGTTGCCACTCCGCAGCCTCACCGGGCGCGGAGACAACCGGGATGATGCGCAGTTGCTGCCAGAGTTCGGTGATGGCGCGCAGAACAGCGGTTTCCGTGACTTCGCGGCCCAGCGTATGGGTCAGATTGGAAATGGTGGTGTCGCCCGCCTCCAGCAGTTTGTAAGCCTGGATGGCCAGCGGAGAAACCTGGCGGGAACCGGTCAATTGGGGGCTGCGACGCCAGTCGCGGTCGCCGCGCAAAGCATACACGTAGGGCAGAACCCAGCTGGCGACGACAAAGTCGGGCTGTTCGCCCGGCTGTCCCAGCAGGTTCAGGCGCACGGCCACATCGTCCAGTTCCAGCCGCACCAGCAACGCTTCAGCGGCTGCGATGTGGCTGTGGTCGGGAGTGGCGTCGCTGCGGCCGGCTACGGCCTCGACAAACGACGGCGCGACCGAAGAGCCAAATTGTCGCCGAGGTAGAAAGAGACACAAACCTGTCTCCTCAATCCACGTACGGGCGTCCTCAAGGGTAAGTGCCCCGTGCCCGTTCTGGCGCATCCTTTCGGCGCGCGATGCTTCCAATTGTTCCGATGTCAAAGAAAAACCTCGCTTCCAGGCTGGCGATTTGCGCCGGGCGGACCTGTCCCCTAAGAGGAGGGCTGCCACCTTCCACCTGTTCTAGATTCGATGGAAGGCCCGCTGGATCTCCTTCCAAGAATACAGCAAAGCTATTGGACGTCCATGCGGGCAGCTGGTTGGATGGCTAGTTTTTGCTAATTCCAACAGTAACCACTCCATTCGAACGGGGTCAAGGGGCGTATTGATCTTGATCGCCGAATGGCAGGCGATGGAGGCGGCAATGCGCGTCCGCATGGCTGCAAGGTCTTCATTCTGCTTGGGTTCTTCCGAGTCCGAGCTGGATTGCTCGATGACCTCGGTCAGCATCCGCTCCAGAGCAGCTCCCTCCAGACCCACGGGAGCTGCTTTGACCGCAAGTGTCTGTGGGCCAAAGGGTTCCACTTCAAAGCCGTTCAGCTCCAATTCCTCGGCGATGCGCGCGAAGACGATCATTTGCCAGGGTTTAAGTTCCACCAGCATGGGCATGAGTAACCTGTGGCGCTGAACTTTCTCCACTTGGCGGTCCCGTAAAATTTTTTCAAAGAGCACCCGCTCGTGTGCCACATGCTGGTCAATAATCCACAATCCGTCTTCGCCGGTGGCCAGGATGAAGGACTCGCGCAACTGCCCGAGCGGGCGAAGCGAGCCCAGGTGGTTCAGGTTGGCGGCAGCTTGTTCGGCTTCCACCTGGGCCGTTTCGGCAGCCGGATTCGCGTTGGCCAGATCGGCGAGGTTGGGGGAGCAGTCGCCGGCGGGCGGCAGAGTAGAGGGCTGAAAAAGCGCTGCGGCGGCCTCGCCCCAGGCTTTCTGGTCTCCCCAGCCGCCGGGATGATTGAAGTTTTGGGCCGTGAAAGGCAGCTTACCGGGAACGGGCGAGGGCAGGCGTGGGGTGAGTTGAAAGGGTGCGGCGTCGGCTCTGGGTGCTGCAAACTCGGCCGGATCGGAGTCGGGTTGCGCAAAGGGCTCACTGTCCGGCGAACCGGGCAGGGGCGAGGTGGCCGGGGGCATCAGCGAGGGGCTGGCGGCGGGCGAAGCGTCCAAAGCAGCCAGGAAGCCGGCGGCGGGACGCGCCTTGACGAGGGCCGTGCGCAAGCTGTCGCGGACAAAGTCGTGGATCAGGCCCTGCTGGCGGAAGCGCACCTCGGTTTTGGCTGGATGAACGTTCACGTCCACTTCTTCGGGCGGCATCTCCAGAAACAGCAGTACCACCGGGAAGCTGGTGGGCGGAATCACATTGCGATAGGCCTCGGTGATGGCGTGCAAGAGCAGCCGGTCGCGTATAAGGCGCTTGTTGACAAAGATATAAATGGAGTTGCGGTTGAGCTTTTGCAGCTCCGGCTTGGAATAGAAGCCGGTCAGACGCAGGGCGCCGGGGTCTCGAAGCGGCTCGTCGGGGTCCACCTTCCACGGGGGCGGCGCGGGCAGGCCGGCGCGGGCCAATGGCAATTCGGCGGCTACGGGGAGCAACTGGGCCAGCGTGTCCTTGCCGAAGATCTGGTAGATGCGCTCGGCGGTGCGCGCCACCGGAGGGGCGGAGACGATGGTGTGGGTGGCCGAGAGCAGCTCGAAGTGCATCTCCGGATGGACCAGGGCGTAATGCGTGACCAGGGCCGTCACGTGGGCCAGCTCGGTGGATTCGGCACGGAGGAATTTGCGCCGGGCCGGGGTGTTGAAGAAAAGGTCGGCAACCGCGATGGTGGTGCCGCGGGGCAGGGCCGCATCGTCCACATGCAGAATCTTGCCGCCGGCGATTTCCATGCGGGTTCCGGCGGGATCCTCACCGGTGGCCGTTTCCAGCGTGACGCGGGCCACCGAGGCGATGGAAGGCAGAGCTTCACCGCGAAAGCCGAGGGTGGAGATGGAGAGCAGGTCGTCGGCGGTGCGCAGCTTGGAGGTGGCGTGGCGCTCAAAGGCCAGCAGGGCGTCGTCGCGGTTCATGCCGTGGCCGTCGTCGCTGATGCGAATCAGCCGCCGTCCGCCCGCCTCGACCTCGACGCGAACACGTTGGGCGCCGGCATCCAGGGAGTTCTCGAGGAGTTCCTTGACCACGGAAGCCGGTCGGTCGACTACTTCACCGGCGGCGATCTGGTTGGCAACCTGGTCGGAGAGAATGCGGATGCGGCCCATAAGA
>Ga0224528_1002287_pt1 | contig 11038 bp, 6 predicted proteins | sample CBST25metaG_2_FD_179888 | JGI IMG/M metagenome (GOLD analysis project Ga0224528, IMG submission 179888) | Peat soil microbial communities from Stordalen Mire, Sweden - C.B.S.T25 | ecosystem: Environmental > Terrestrial > Soil > Wetlands > Peat | place: Sweden: Norrbotten County, Stordalen Mire...
GGCCGGGTTTGAGCATGTTGACTTCGAGATGGAACCGGTGGCTGCGGCGTGTTCCTATGAAGCGACTCTCGACCACGACGAGCTGATTCTGATTGGCGACTTCGGCGGAGGCACAAGCGACTTCTCCCTGCTGCGCGTAGGGCCCGAGGTTCGCCGCCGCGGACGAACACCTGACGATCTGCTGGGCACCAGCGGCGTTGGATTCGCCGGAGATTCCTTCGATGCGCGTCTCGTGCGAAAGCTGGTTTCACCGGCACTTGGGTCCGACTCCGAGGCGCGATCCCTGAACAAGCTTCTGCCGGCCGTGCCCGCATGGATTTATGCCAACCTCGAGCGCTGGCATTATCTTTCGTTCCTGCGCACCAACAATGTCCGGGAGATTCTGAAGAGCGCCTATGCCCGTGCCGTGGAGCCGGAGAAGATCGAAGCCTTGATCGCTGTCGTCGACGAGGATCTAGGCTACCAGCTACACCAGTCCGTGCAGCGGGTGAAGTTCGAACTGTCGCGAAGCGATGCGGCGGAGTTCCGCTTCTCGAGCGCCGACATGGACCTGCGCATTCCGGTGACGCGCACTTCGTTCGAGTTATGGATCGAGGACGACTTGCGCGCCATCGAGGAGTGCATTGACGGGCTTCTCAAAAGTGCGGGCATCGATTCCCGCGCGGTGGACCGCGTATTCCTCACCGGCGGAACTTCGTTCGTGCCCGCCGTGCGCCGGATCTTTGCCACTCGATTTGGCGCCGACCGCATCCGCGGCGGAAACGAATTCACCTCCGTCGCCCACGGATTGGCGATGCGGGCGGCAGAGCGAAGCTGAAGTGGCCGCGAGGGCCTCGTTCCTACCCCGTGAGATGAAGAGGACGGGAACCCATATGCGCTAAGGTAAGGAAGGATTACTTCCGGTTAGGCGGTAATACGGCCGGGTCGCCGGGTTCCGGAAAACCTCGATGGGCGCATCGGCGATTTGCACCGACTGAAATTCGCGTTCGGACCGAAGCTAGTCGAGGTTCGTGCTTTCCCACCCTTCTCAAAATAGATGAAGGATGGCCCACCCAAAGCTGGGAGAGTCATAAGTGGAAAATCCGCCCGCTGGTTGAGTAGATTCGGTCGGGGGAAACCCCGCTCATTCACGGCTTGATCATGGGATCGGGCGCGGAAGGCTTTAGCGGGGTATCAGAGGCAACAGCGACAGTGAACCTCATACCGGGCTTGATCTCACCTTGGCTACCGTGAATCGCTACAGCTGGAATCGTTCCCAAAATCGTCGTTACCAAGAGGACAGTTCTTAGTGGGTGGATGGCGCCATCGATGCGTTCACCGCCCTGCAAAGCGACAGTCGTTCCGCTTCCAGTTAAGGAATGGACGGCAAAGGAGATCGAGCCTGGACTACTGAGGATACCGGGCCGGGTTACCGCAGTGATGGTGGCATCGACCGAGGTCCCTTTGGGAATTTCCATCGAATCGCCAACTTTGACATCTTGATCGAGCAGGATGGGGATCTTGTCGCCGACCTTTGCATTCTTGGAACTCACCGTGGAGTTAGTGGCCAAATGGAGCCGGGTTTTGGCATGGAGTACTCCGTCGGCGCCGATCTTTAATGGAAACACCGTCAGGGCCGGCCCCTTTACCCTGTAACTGGCGCTGGCATAAAAGCTATTCGCCATCTTGGGAGCAACGGCAATGGCCTGTAACTGCGTAGTGGCAAGCAGGCGAACCGGGGCGGTATAGCGCCGTGAAGATGTGGTCGGGGTCCAACCGGTGGTGGTGTAGTAGATGACCGCATTTTTCGTGGGGCAACTGATGCTTATCGTGGTCCCTGCCTTCACCTCGCCTGATTTGACGGAGAATCGTGGCAGGCTGGTAACAGAGATGGACGGTCCAGAGTTGTCTGCCATGTCCTTTTGCGCATCGTTGATGTTTTGCATCGCCAGCGCCTGAGCTTCATCCGTCAATCGCTGGACCCTTTCCATCTCATGAAGGCTCTCTTCCGTCATCCGTCTGCCCTCGTCTTCTTGTCCAAAGGCATATGGACTATCAATGGCTGGCACGAGCGAGGTAATCCCAAGGACTAATGCAAGGAATGCAAGTCTCAACTGTCGCTCCCTGCGCAGCGAGATGGGGTTCCTAGAGGCTGCAAACCAACTGCGTCGAGTTTGAGGGTCGAGAAGGGGATAAACGGTAGACCGGCCAGCAGCGCCGAGGATTGGAACTCTCTTTAGCTTCATTTAGTTGTCTCCTGCAATTGTACCTCGGTGAGCTCTTCGTGGTCATGTCGTCGCCAACCCGGAAGCTGGCGTCCAGCGGCAAAATCCAACCTTCTCAACTGGATATTGGGGATTCGCGATCCCGCTTATCTTGGCGCTTATGGGCGCATCCCTGAGTCCCATCCGATGCGGGAGAATTTCCCTTGCCCTTTTTGCGGCCTGGCTGCGCGAGGGCCCTGCCGTTGAGCTGGCGTCGGCACATCCGATTTCGGGCTTGACGGGAAAAAGCGCAAATGATAATCATTCCTTTGCGCAATCGATTGTGCACACACCCTTTCCATGTCGCATGAATCCTGCGGCCGATGCCCTGCTTCGGCACGTAAGTCCCTTGTTTTCAGCGAACGAGGGGCATGCACGTTCTTGTCTTCCAGCCGGATGGGTTTTCGCACCCCCTTCGGCTCCCCAATCCTCACGTAGTTATCGGCCAGCCGCCATGAAAATGGTACGGAGATAAAAGAAATGACGATCACGAGTCCGTTTCACCGGGCACTTGTTTGCATCGTGGTTGTACTGACAGCCGGGAGCTGCGCTGGATGGGCGCAAGCTGCTCCTCAGCCCACTATCGAAATCGACGCCCACGCCCCCGGAAGCCCGCTGCCGCATTTCTGGGATCAGATGTTCGGGTCGGGCCGGGCGGTGCTGTCGCTGCGCGATAGCTATCGCAAGGATTTGCAAGAGGTTCACGACCAGGTCGGCTTGCGCTATGTGCGCTTCCACGCCATCTTCCACGACGAAGTGGGCGTTTATGACGAGGACGAAAAGGGCAACCCGGTGCTGAACTTCTCGTATGTTGACCAGATCTACGACGGGTTGCTGGCCGAGGGCGTGCGCCCATTTGTCGAAATCAGTTTCATGCCCCGCAAGCTGGCGGCGCGCGAGGCGATTCACCCCTTCTGGTACAAGCAGAATGTTTCTCCGCCCAAGGATTACGCCAAGTGGGACGGGCTGATCCACGCCTTCGCGCAGCACCTGGTGGAGCGCTACGGCATCGACGAAGTTGCGCAGTGGTACTTTGAGGTCTGGAACGAGCCGAACATCGATTTCTGGGCCGGGGAACCGAAGCAGGCGACTTACTTCGAGTTATACGACCACACGGTGCGCGCGCTGAAGGCCGTCAACCCAAAGCTGCGCGTGGGCGGACCGTCAACGGCGGCGGCCCACTGGATTCCGGAGTTTCTGAAGCATGTCGAACAGGAGCACGTGCCGGTGGACTTCGTGTCAACACACGGTTATGCCGACGACAGCGTCGAGGACATGTTTGGAACGCATGAAGACATTCCCATGCGGGACCGCGTTTGCCGGGCCATCAAGAAAGTTCATGGCGAGATTCAAGCCTCCGGCGAGCCCAAGCTGCCGCTGATCTGGTCGGAGTGGAACGTTCCCTCGTACGGCAATCTGGGCGCGCGCGACAACTGGTATGTGGGACCGGCGCTAGCCAGGGATATCAGCCAGTGCGATGGCTCGGTGGATCTGATGTCGTGGTGGACGTTCGACGATGTTTTTGAAGAAGGCGGCGTAACCAAAGAACCGTTCGACAACGGCTTTGGGCTGATTGCGGCCGAGAGGATCAAAAAGCCCAGCTTCTATGATTTCGCCGTGCTGCATCAATTGGGGGACGAACGGTTGGCGAACCCCGCCGACAATCTGCTGGTGACGCGCCGCAAAGATGGCACTCTAGTGGTGGCCGCGTGGAATCTGGTCGAGATGGATCAGTTGACGCACGGTGCTCCGCAGACGCTGCGCCTCAAGTTCACCGGAGTCCCCGCCAAGGCCAAAGTGTTGATTCAGCGAGTGGATGAGACACATGGAAATCCGATGCCGACCTACCGGGCGATGGGGAGCCCGCGCTATCCGACCCAGACGCAGGTTGAAACGCTGAATAAATCGTCTGCCTTGCCCGCGCCTGAGTCGCGCCGGTTGAAGGATGGGACGCTCGAAATCACGCTGCCCGTCAATGGATTGGGAGTGATCCAAATTACGGAGAAGTAAGAAAAGCTACCTGAGAATGCCGATATGGGGAGATAGACGCTGTTCTCAGGGAGCATGGGTTGGAATTGCGATCCAGGAAGCACATCTGAGGAGGTCATCGGGGGAACGGATGGATCGCCAAGACGGAACGTGGACGATGAACCGGCGGCAGATGCTGTCGATGATGGCAGCCGCTGTCGGCTGTGCGCTGGCGCCGAAAGCCCTTGGTTTGGAGACCGGCGCATGGACGCCGACCCTGGAGGATGATGCATTCCTCGACGACATGGAACGGCAAGGCTGCCTCTTCTTTTGGGAACAGGCCAACCCCAAGACAGGGCAGGTTCTCGACCGGGCCCGAAACGACCTGGGTGGCGCGCGCGATCCGCGACGCATGTCGAGCATAGCCTCCACTGGATTCGGCCTGACGGCGCTGTGCATCGCCGACCGTCGCGGCTACTTGCCTCACCACCAGGTGGTGGAGAGGGTGAAGGCGACGTTGAAGTGGCATCTCGACCACATGCCCGAAGAACACGGCTTCTTCTATCACTTTTCAAACATCAAGACGGGAAATCGGTTCTTCGACTCGGAAGTTTCATCGATCGACACGTCCCTCATGTTGTGCGGGGTTCTGACGGCACGCGAATACTTCAAGGACGAACATATCCGCTCACTGGCTCAACAACTCTATGACCGCGTGGAGTGGCCGTGGATGCTGAATGGCGGAACGACATTCTCCATGGGCTGGCATCCGGAAACAGGCTTTCTGAAGTCGCGCTGGGACCACTACTGCGAACTGATGATGATCTATCTGTTGGCTATCGGCTCGCCCACGCATCCGGTGCCGCCGGAGTATTGGAACAACTTCACGCGGCCAGTTGTTCACTACGCCGGATACAACTACATCAGCGGGAACGACCCGCTGTTTACGCATCAGTACTCGCAGGCGTGGTACGACTTCCGCGACAAGCGCGACGCCTACGCCGATTACTTTGCCAACTGCGTGACAGCGACGCGCGCCCACAAAGCGTTCTGCCTTTCCTACCCGCAATGGTATAGCGAAGATTACTGGGGCATCTCGGCGTCCGACAGCGCAGGGCACTATATTGCCTGGGGTGGTCCACCCGCACAGGGTCCGCTGGACGGGAGCGTGGTTCCTTCGGCCGCCGCGGGTTCGCTGGCTTTTCTGCCGGCGGAGTGCCTTGCCGTTTTGCGCTCGATGCGATCGAAATGGGGAGACAAGGCATGGGGGCGCTATGGATTTGTCGACGCCTTCCATCCGTCCGCCAAGTGGTATGACCAGGATGTGTTGGGAATCGATCAGGGCATCTCGGTGCTGATGGCGGAGAATCTCCGCTCCGGGTTGGTGTGGAACACATTCATGCGCAATCCGGAGAGCGTGAGCGCGATGCAGCGCGCTGGATTCCATGGGGTGGGTCAGCAGGCCTGAGGCGCAACGGAAAGCCGGGACGGCGTACCTCGTGCCTTTTCGTTCAAGTCGACAAGGGCGCCAGGGAGGGACGACCTCTATTGAGGCCGGCAAGGGTATGTCTTTCCTGAAACCGCGCTCAACGCGCTATCCTTGGGGTACACCTCCGTGGCGAAAACTCCGCTTAGACCGATTACGCTGAAGGAGCTCGCGGCCATCCTCGAGCTCTCGCAGTCGACTGTCTCCCGCATTGTCAATGGCGGGGCTGCTAAGCACCGTATTGCCGAGGAAACCCAACAGCGCGTGCTGCACGCCGCGGCTCTTCATGGCTACTCCGCGAATGCGGTGGCCAGAAGCCTTCGCCAAAAGCGAACCTTCACCATCGGCGTGATTGTGCCTGAGATCAGCGAAGGTTACTCGACCGAGGTGCTCAGCGGCATCGAAGACGAACTCCTGAAGGACGGCTTCTTCTACTTTGTCGTCAGCCACCGTCATCGCCCGGAGTTGCTGGAGGGATATCTGCGCATGATGCTGGCCCGCGGCGTCGAGGGCGTCATCGCAGTGGATACGCCCATTGATGGAGAGCTGCCCGTACCCCTGGTTTCCGTCTCCGGTCACAAGCCCCGCAAGGGAGTCATTAACATCGAACTGCATCACGGGAAGGCTGCGCACCTGGCGCTCTCGCATCTGAAGGCGCAGGGACACAAGCACATTGCGTTCATCAAGGGACAAGTCTTCAGTTCGGACACCAACCAGCGATGGCGCGCGATTGTGGAGACGGCGAAAGACCTGGGCATAAAAGTCGACCCACGGCTGGTGGTGCAGTTGCAAGGGCCGGAGCCTGGGCCGGGACCTGGGATAGAGGCGACGAGAAAGCTGCTCGCAAGCGCGCGGACCTTTACGGCGATCTTCGCCTTCAACGACATTACGGCGATTGGAGCGATTATGGCTCTGCGCGAGGCGGGGCTGAGGGTTCCGAAAGATGTTTCAGTGCTGGGAATCGACGACGTGCTCATCGCTTTGACCAACAACCCGCCACTGACGACGATTCATCAGCCGCTGCGCGGTATGGGACAAGTCGCGGCCAGCACGCTGCTGGGGCTGATTCGGGACGACATTCCTCACCCGCATCCGAGCGTCATCACGGTCTATCCCAAGCTGGTGGTGCGCAAGTCGACAGGCCATGCGTCGGCGTAAACCCCGGTGCCGCTTGGACAGGCGAACGACCAAGTCGCTGGTCGCTTGATTTCGTATGTTGAGTGCATGGTTTCCCAGGTCTCAAAATCGAGACCTGGGAAACCCGCGGTGGTGCCAGCGTCTGTTAGTCAAGCTAGTTGGTGCCAACGACGTTCTCGTAAAATACGGCGTCACATCCATTCTCATTGAGCACCGATGCATCGATGAAAAGAGTTGGAGTACCGACGGGCGCCCTGGATGCAAGAAGAGGCCCACCTTGGTTTCCGCCCGAAAGGAATTGGCCTCCGCTGTCGGATAGATTCCATTCTAGGCTGAGAACAGTGGTGAAATTCGTACTTATGGAAACTGACCACTCAAGAGATTCTGAATTGGTCTGCTGACTCAATGAGAATAAGAAGTGACCCGAGTCAAAAAGATAGCATTGGTTGCCTGACGGAACGCCTACTGAGAAGTACCATGCAGGAGCGGGCGGCGGCGGCGCAGTTGCCGCCAGTGCATTAATCAGACTCTGCCCCTTCGGGCTACCCCATCCAGTGACGAGATCGTAACCAGAAGCGGCTGAATAGGAGCCATTGCTGCCGCTAGTGATGTCATGGAAGTCGCTGTTGTAGTTAGAACTCTCACCGATCGCATAGATCGTGGGATTGATAAACCCTACGGGCGAGTTGCCCGCAGCCACGGCCTGCTGATTGACGAGCGCCATATACCCCGCCCAGCGCGGCGCCGCGTAACTGGTGCCGCCCTCGCCCGTGGCACATGAACCCGAATAGCAGTAGTAGTTGTCGGTATTGGCTTCCATAGCCACGTCTGGCGCGTTGCGATAACTTTTTGAGGCTCTGTTGACGCCATTCAGGCCTGACTGCCAGCTTGGTATCGCGATATCACCGGGACTGATTCCACCGCCGCTACGGCTCCATGCCGTTTCCGATGACCATGCTCCACCGGCGCCGGACGTTGTCAGATCCGTTCCGCCCACAGCCGTTAAATAGGCATCCTCTTCCGGATAGTAATAGGCAGAGTTGGGCCACGAACCGTAATCGCCGGAGGCGGCGAAAACACTTTGCCCTTGCGCGGCCATCTCCTTGAAAACAGAATCGTTCGTCGTAAGACTCTCTGGTGCCCAATTCCATGAGATGCTCACCTGCTTGCAGATGTTTTCCGACGTCATGGTGTTGAAGATGAGCGTGTCATTCGAACTCTCTGGAAAAACATAAGAGCCGGATTCAGTCCAAGCGTCTGGAGCAAAGTACACCCGAACCTGGCTCAGGCCCGGAGCCATACCGATTGCCTGTGCGATGTCCAACACGACTTCGGTCGCGTCGCTGTTGTAGGTTCCCACGCTAGCGCTATCCAACGGAACATTGTTGATGGGGATGGTGTATTTCACCCCCCCGGTGGTGTAGGTCAAGACGTAGTTGCTTCCGTTCGCGCTCCAAGAAGCGGCTCCGTCGAAAGTCAAAGCGACATCGTTGATGCCGTAGCCGCCAAACTCCATCAGCCCAACACATTGGCCATTGCCGGTAAGGCCGGTTTCACCTGATGTCCTGGTATAGTAGGCCGCCCTCATGTCACTGGGGAGGAAGCCGCCGCTTGGACCTGATCCGGTCGTGTTGACGATTGCATGGCCAATAGAAGCTTTGGTTAGCGCGGGGCGCGGTATGGAGTAGTTGTTCAGGCCAGTTATGTGCTCCACCGGCACACTCAGATCGAGTGAAGGCTCGCGATCCGGCGAGAAAAACGTTCGGTTCTCCGTCGGATGTTGATAGACGTTCATCTTGACATTGAATGCTTTGTCGATTTGCGCCGCCGTGCCCTTGATCGGCACGATCAGGCGATTTGCGGGCGTGTCGGTCACAGTGAAGCCATTGGCTCTGGCGAAATCTACCACGGCCTGAAAATCTTCAGCCGTGGGGCCAAACTGCTCCGTGAACTGAGCAACGCTGAGAAACTGGCTGTAATCGGAACTGGATGGGTCATAGAGCCGGTTCAGCAAGGCGTCCAATGCAGACTGATTGCGTAGGGGAAGCACGATGGAGAGATTAAGCTGCTGTGTAGCCGGTAGCGAACCTACCAGCTTTGCCTGTCCGTTGGAGACTGCAGGACGGACATGATTATGCAATGCCTGAGGCGGCTGCTGTGCCAGCGTTGGGACGGCGAATAACGTGAGCGCGATCATGCATGCGGCAAGGAGATCATTGCCGTGCCCGGAGAAAGCGAAAGAACGTTTCTTCATCGGAGTTCCTCTCAGACTTTCGGGTTGCGGTTGAAAGGGCGCCGGGAGGGTCTCTAGTTTAGGTAGCCCTCTCGACGTGCAGGCGCCTGGTGGCGTGTGTTGAAGCTGAGCCCGTGACCACAAGGACATTTCGGGAATGTGCTAGGGCCGCCGGGAGCCGGAGCCAATTGAAAATCGGGTGACAGTTGCCGGTAACCATCGCGTCGTCTTCTGCCGTCGAATTGGCCGGAACGGTCTGTGTCCCTTAGCACCGCGTGAGGACCATTCCAGCGCTGGTACGCATTCAATCCCGGGCGAACCACTTGGACGAAAACACTGCCATGGATATCGTTGGTTCCGCTCTTCGAAGTGATTTGGGTAATCGCTCCGGAGAACCGCCCATTTTCAGCGTCGTAGGCATTGGTGAGAACCTTGACGTTGCCGACCGAGTCCTGGCTTGGAGTGACGATCGTCGCTCCGCCCCACACAGCGCTCTCCGTACTGATACCGTCCACGGTGAAGCCGTTGTTTTGAAACTGGTTGCCATTGGTGTTCGCCGAGACGCCATTTTCCGTAGCAAAGATACTGCTGTTTGGTCCCAGGTTGCCGCCGCCTCCGTGGCTGGCGCCGGACTGGGTGCCAGGCGCCGCAAAACCGCCACCACCGGCCGACTGCGCCCCATCTGCCTGCACACCGGGAGTCAACTGAACGAGTTGGGTGACATCGCGCTGGAAAGCCGGCATGTGCTGGATTTCGTTTTCTGAAATGGTGCGGCTGGTGTTCGCGGTTTCTGTATCCATGGCGGGCGCCTGGGAGGCATTGACGGTGACCGACTCTGAGGTGGCACCCAAATCCAGTTGGATGTTCAAGGCGTTCGCCTGCTCGGGAATCAACTGCAAATCATTGAGAGTTTTCTTCTTGAACCCCTCTCTTTCCACAACCAAAGTGAAGTGGTCAGCCGGAAGAGCGTTGAAATTGAAGATTCCCGACCCGTCGCTTTTTCGAACCACCGTTTGGTTGGTTGACTGGTTCTTGAGCGTGAGGGTTGCGCCGGGAACGACCGCGCCTGTCGGATCGCTCACAGTGCCCTGGATCGATGTTCTGTATTGTGCCTGCGACGGCAGGGCAAAGAAGACCAGCAGAAGCAGAATCGCTGGCCACCAGAAGGACAGAACGAGGGAATTTGCTACGCCTTCTGACCGTTGGTTCACAACCTTTTTTGAATCAAGTAATTGCATCGTTGGCTCCTTGAGAATCCTGTTGCAGCGGCGAGGAAGAGGGGTCTTTCACTGTTTCGGGAGGCGCCGTTCGATCGTTCGCGCAAGTTGCACAATCGATTGCGCAACGGAGTATTGGTACCACCAACAAGATTTCCCTGTCAACAGGGGCGGGCCGACTTATCCGCGCGATTCCCGCCGGGCGCATGTTGGTGTGCGCACAGCGATTCCTCATTCAAAGCAGGGGAAGAATACGCGCGGAAAGCGGGACTTGGTTGGTCAAAAGAGACCACGGGAAAGCCGGAGCGCGTCTGAGTGGGCCAGACTAACAAGAGGCGGGAAGGCCGGGAGCGCCCGGCCCCATGACACTCGTTCTGCAGCAGATGCGGGCGGGGGCGCCCGCATCGTAGCCGGCCTGGAGGCCGGCGCTACCTTCCCAGGAGAGCGTCTTCAGGACGCCGGGGGGCTAATTTGTGTAGACCCGCACGTAATCCACCAGCATCTCGGAAGGAAACGGCGTGGTGGAATTGGGGCTTCCAGGCCACTGACCACCTACGGCCAGATTCATGATGATAAAGTTGCTCCCCGAATCGAACGGCCAGACCGACCCACTGAGACCGCTGATGCTTGATTGCGCATAAGTGACATATGGCTGAGTGGGGTCATCGACGTAATAGGCGACACTGCCCTTGCTCCAGATGACGCCGTAGGTGTGCCAATCGGCCGCAGTCGCCCCGGTGGGAAAGACGTATTT
>Ga0224528_1002288_pt1 | contig 11037 bp, 8 predicted proteins | sample CBST25metaG_2_FD_179888 | JGI IMG/M metagenome (GOLD analysis project Ga0224528, IMG submission 179888) | Peat soil microbial communities from Stordalen Mire, Sweden - C.B.S.T25 | ecosystem: Environmental > Terrestrial > Soil > Wetlands > Peat | place: Sweden: Norrbotten County, Stordalen Mire...
AGGCCGTCAGCCGGATGGACCTGGAGCTGTTCCCCGATGGTGCCGGCCGCGAGGCCGACAACCTGCGCTACGCCGGATGGGTGCTGCACTTCCTGCTGTGGTCCCGGGGCGGGCGGCGGGTCTGGATGCAGGGGCCGGCCGGGCTGTGCGCGGCCCTGGCGGCCCAGTACGGGCCGGACGGGACCCACGCCTTTGCGGCCCGGATCATGGCCCAGGCCTACGCCGGGCCGTTCCAGGTGCGGATCGTGGCGGATCCAGCCGAGCTGCCTGGCGCTCGCCTCCAGGCCCTGGCCCTGGGCGGCCACCGGGACGGGTGCCGGATCGGCTTCGATCTGGGCGCCAGCGACTACAAGGTCGCGGCGGTGCAGGACGGCACCACGGTGTTCAGCGCCGAACTGCCCTGGGATCCCCGCGGCCAGGCCGACCCGGCCTACCACTACGCGCAGATCGACGAGGGGCTGCGCCTGGCTGCCGGGCACCTGCCCCGGGTGGACGCCATCGGCGGCAGCTCCGCGGGCATCCTGGTGGACAACCGGATCCGGGTCGGCTCCCTGTTCCGTTCGGTGCCCGCCGAAGCCTTCGCCACCCAGGTGGAGACCCTGTTCGAACGGCTGCACCAGGCCTGGGGGGTGCCCCTGGAGGTGCGCAACGACGGCGAGGTCACCGCCCTGGCCGGGTCCCTGTCCCTGGGCCTGACCGGCATCCTGGGCCTGGCCATGGGCTCCAGCGAGGCGGCCGGGTTCCTGGACCGGGGCGGCCACATGACCGGCTGGCTGGACGAGCTGGCCTTCGCTCCCATGGACGCCAGCACCGATGGGGCGAGCGACGACTGGTCCGGCGGGATCGGCATCGGCGGGGGTTACTTTTCCCAGCAGGGCGTGGACCGGCTGGCGCGCCTGGCCCAGCTGCGGTTCGCGCCGGGACTTGGCCTGCCCGAGCGCCTGAAGGTCGTGCAGCAGCGGGTGGAACTGGGCGATCCGGCCGCCCGGGCCATCTTCGAAAGCATCGGCGTGCACCTGGGCTACGCGCTGCCCTGGTACGCGGAGTTCTACGACTTCGACCACCTGATGATCCTGGGCCGGGTGACCTCGGGCGCGGGCGGCGAGACCATCCTGGCCCGGGCCCGGGAGGTGCTGGAGCAGGAGTTCCCGGAACTGGCCGGGCGGATCGCCATCTTCCTGCCCGACGAGCGCAGCCGCCGGGTCGGCCAGGCCGCCGCGGCGGCCAGCCTCCCGGCACTCTGAGAGCGTGACCACGTAATCACACGTGTCCCAGACTTGCGTCAGAGTCGTCCCGGTCGGTTGCTTCGCAACCGCCGTGACGGGATCTCGGTTTTGAACGCTCGCCGGTGTCCCAATTCACTGGAAAGCCGATTCGGGAGGTTTCCGGAGGCGGAAGTGATTGGCCATGCCTACATATCGTACGAATTGGCCAGGGCATTACACCGAATTCCAAGGTTTCGTATGGCCTCCAACGTTGGGCGAAGCACAGGCCACACCCGCCCTTTAGCCTGCTTTACGCTAAGGCAGTTAGCGAAGCGAACTGCCTTAGCGAACGGGGCGAAAGTCTGGGACACGTTCACTTACATAGTCAGGCTCCTGGCCGTCTTTCGTCTACTTGAAGTCGATCAGCTCCACGTCGAAGATCAGGTCGGCGTCGGGCGGGATGACGCCGCCGGCGCCCCGGGCACCGTAGCCCAGCGCGGCGGGGATGTGCAGGGTGCGCTTGCCGCCCTTGCGCATGGTGGCGACCCCCTCGTCCCAGCCCTGGATGACCTGGTGCACGCCCAGGGTGAAGCTGAACGGCCGGCCCCGGTCCACGGAACTGTCGAACTTCTGGCCGGGCTGGCCGGCGTCGGACAGCCAGCCGGTATAGTGCATGGTGCAGGTCTGGCCGGTGCTGGGGCAGGGGCCCTCGCCGGGGGCGAGGTCCACGTACTGCAGGCCGCTGGGGGTGGTGGTGGTCAGGTCGGTCATGGCGTTCCTTCAAAGCATGGGATTGTAGCAAGGTTCGGCGGCCAGACCGCATGCCGGGGCTTTGCCCCGGCATGCGGTGGGGGAGCCTGAGGGGGAAGCCACGCTCGCGTGGCTCCCCCCTCAGTACAACCAAGGTCCTTGCCAGGGCGGGCCACACCTCGGAGACTGGTGCCATGACACGGAAACTGGGGTGGATCCTTGGGAGTGCGGTGGCGGTCCTGGCGCTGGCGGGGCTGGGGCTCGGCCGGCGCGAGCGTGGGCGCCCGGTCCAGACCGCCCGGGTGGAGCGGGTGGACATCCAGGCCAAGGTCAGCGCCAACGGGAAGATCCAGGCGGTGACCAAGGTGGACATCACCGCCAACTCCATCGGTCCGGTGACCCGCATGCGGGTGAAGGAAGGGGACCCGGTGCGGACCGGCGACCTGCTCCTGGAGATCGATCCGGTCCAGTCCCGGGCCGCCGCCCTGTCCCGGGAGGCCAACCTGCGGGCCAGCATCCATGACCTGGCCTCGGCCACGACCAAGCTGGACCAGAGCCGCAAGGACTTCGCCCGGGCCGAGGCCAACCACAAGGGCGGCATCCTGTCCGACAGCGATTTCGAGCAGTCGCGCCTGGCCCTGGACCTGGCCGACACTGCCGCCCGGTCGGCCCGACAGCGCGTGGACCAGGCCCGGGCCGATCTGGCCGGGGCCGCGGATGTGCTGGCCAAGACCCGGGTCGTGGCGCCCATGACCGGACTGGTGACCGGCAGGCACATCGAACTGGGGGAGACCGCGGTGCCGGGGCTGCAGAACCAGCCCGGCACGGTGCTGCTGACGGTGTCGGACATGAGCCGGGTGGAGGCCGAGCTGGAGGTGGACGAAGCCTCCATCCCCATGGTCCAGGCGGGCCAGGCGGCCCAGGTGCGCATCGACGCCTATCCCAACCAGGTGTTCGAGGGGGTGGTCACCGAGGTGGGGGGCAGCCCGATCGTGCAGACCAACACCAACGAGGCCATCAAGTTCAAGGTCAAGGTGCAGCTCCGCCGGCCGCCGGCGGGGATCAAGCCGGGGCTGTCCAACCAGGCGGACATCTTCACCGGCAGCCGTTCCCAGGTGCTGGCCGTGCCCATCCAGGCCCTGGTGGTGCAGGATCTCCGGCCCGGGCCGGGCCTGGCGTCGGCCCCGGCCGGCGCGGCGAACGCGCCCCGGGACCAGGAGGGCGTGTTTGTCCTGGAGGGCGGCCGGGCCCGGTTCCGGCCGCTGCGGACCGGGCTCATGGGCGATCTGACCGTGGAGGTGCTGTCCGGCCTGCGGGGCGGCGAGCAGATCATCACCGGACCCTTCAAGGCCCTGCGGGAACTCAAGGACGGCGATCCGGCCCGGGTGGAAAAGCCCCGGACCGACTAGGAGCCCCCATGCTCAAGTCCGACCTGTTCCGCGCCGCCCTGCGCGCCCTGCGCGCGCACAAGCTGCGCAGCGCGCTCACCCTGCTCGGCATCATCATCGGGGTGGCCACCATGGTGAGCGTGGTGGGGGTGATCTCCGGGCTGGACGCCTACGTGAAGGACAAGATCATCCGCATGGCGCCGGACGTGTTCGTGGTGGACCGGTTCGGGGTGATCCGCTCCCAGAAGGAGTTCATCCAGGCGCTCAAGCGCCCCCTGCTCACCTGGACCGATTTCGAGCGGGTGCAGCAGGCCCATCTGGCGCACGTGGGTCAGGTCAGCACCCGGGCCTTCCGCACCATGACGGTCCAGTGCGGCAGCCGGCACCTGGCCAACGTCACGGTGGTGGGCGCGACGGCCAACTTCGCCGGCATGTTCAACCTGGAACAGGATGCCGGTCGGTTCTTCTCGGCCCGGGAGAACGACGCCGCCGCCCAGGTGGCGGTGATCGGCACCGACACCCGGGACGAACTGTTCCCGCACCAGGACCCCCTGGGCCAGACCCTGACCCTGGACGGCCTGCCGTTCCGGATCATCGGCCTGTTCACCCGCCAGGGCAAGGCCCTGGGCTTCAGCCGGGACAACCTGGTCTGCGTGCCCATCCAGGTCTACCGCAAGAACTTCCTGGGGCCGCGGGACTCGCTGAACCTCCAGGTGCAGGCCCGCAACGGGGTGGCCGACCTGGACGCGGCCACCGACGAGGTGCGGGCCCTGCTCAGGGCCGCCCGGCACACCGGCTTCAGGGATCCGGACCCCTTCGGCCTGCTCACCCAGGATTCCCTGCGCGAGCTGTGGGAGCAGGTGAGCCGGGCGGCCTTCGTGCTCATGCTGCTGGTGTCCTCGGTGAGCCTGGGGGTGGGCGGGATCGTGATCATGAACATCATGCTGGTGAGCGTGGTGGAGCGCACCGGCGAGATCGGCACCCGCATGGCCCTGGGCGCGCGCAAGCGGGACATCGCCCGCCAGTTCCTGCTGGAGGCGGCCGTGCTTAGCCTGGTCGGCGGCTGCTGCGGACTGCTGGCCGGGACCCTGGTCACCTGGGGGGTGCGGGCCCTGGTGGACTTCCCGGCCCGGATCACCCCGGGCATCGTGATCGCCAGCCTGACGGTGGCGGTCCTGGTGGGGCTGGCGGCCGGATTCCTGCCGGCGCGCCGGGCCGCCAACCTGGCCGTGATCGACGCCCTGAGGGCGGAGTAGCCATGGCTGCCGTGCGCCAGCTCCCGCGCCCCCGCCGGCGCCCCCGCCCGCACCAGCGCAGCGTCCTGAACGCGCTGGGCCCGGAGACCTTCCGCTTCGCGTTCCGCTCCATCGCCGCCCAGAAGCTGCGCAGCTTCCTCACCCTGCTGGGGATCCTGGCCGGAGTGGCGACGGTGATCGCCATGGTCAGCTTCGTGGCCGGGTTCAACCGGGCCATCACCGGGGCCTTCGCCGCCACCGGCACCCACCGGGTCCAGTTCCAGAAGCTGGAGCCGCGCTTCGGGGGCCCGCCGGAGCTCATCCCCGACGAGCAGAAGCGGCGCCGGCCGCTCACCCTGGAGGACGCCGCGGCGCTCAAGCGCCAGGCCACCCTGGCCGCAGCCGTGTCGCCGGAGCGGGATCTGCTGGACAGCGGCGAGACGCCCGCCGTGAAGAACCGCCGGGGGGACGAGGCCAACGGCCCAGTGATCCAGGGGGTGACCCCCGACTACGTGCTGGCCAACAGCCTGGGGGTGGATGACGGCCGCTTCATCTCCAGCACCGATCTGGCCCACGGGGCCCACGTCTGCCTGATCGGCGCCGATCTGGCCCAGTCCCTGTTCCCCGCCCGGGACCCCATCGGCCGGGAGGTGCTGCTCCAGGGGGTGGCGTTCCGGGTGATCGGCACCCTGGAAAAGAAGGGCTCCCAGTTCGGCGGCAGCGGCGACAGCCTGCTGCTGCTCCCGCTCACGGTGTTCGACGCGCTGTTCCCGGAGGTGCAGCGCGGCACCGGCAACACCCTGCGCATCGCCTCGGTGCCCCGGGATCCGGACCGGGTGGACGACCTCACCGACCAGGAGGAGGCTCTGCTGCGCGGGCGAAGGGGGCTCAAGGCCCACCAGGACAATGATTTCGGCATCTCAACCAGCGCGGAGGCGCTGGCCACCTTCCGGCAGGTCACCGGCGGCATCGCCGCCGCCATGATCTTCATCGCCGCCATCGCCCTGCTGGTGGGCGGGGTGGGCATCATGAACATCATGCTGGTGAACGTCACCGAGCGGACCCGGGAGATCGGGGTGCGCAAGGCCCTGGGCGCCACCCGCAAGGACATCGCCGCCCAGTTCCTGGTGGAGGCGGTGGCGCTCACCGGGCTGGGCGGCGCGCTGGGCATCGCCTGCGGGCTGGGGGTGGCCATGGCCGTGCGCGCCCTGTTCGACTTCCCGGCCGCGGCGCCGCTGTGGAGCGTGGGCCTGGGCTTCGGCATCAGCACCGCCATCGGCCTGGGCTTCGGGCTATGGCCCGCCCTGAAGGCGGCCGGCCAGGACCCCATCGAGGCGCTGCGCTACGAATAGGCCTCCGGCTCCCCGGGATCCTGGGCATTCTGGGGCTCCTCGACCTCATGGGGCTGCAGGGCGCGGCGCTCGATGAACAGGACCGAACCTTCATGGCGCTTGGCCGCCTTCTTGGCCCCGGCCGCGGCCGCGGCGATCTCGTGGTGGCTGGGGAACTCCCCGGGCGGCGCCTTCACGGCGCCGATGGACAGAGCGACCAGGGGGTGGCGCACCAGCCGGCGCCGGCGGTCCTCGCTCACGTAGCCGCCCTGGGCCAGTTCCTCCGCGCTGAAGAACCGCTGCTTGCCCGCCTCGAACGCCGCCAGCAGACTCCGGCAGCGCGCCTCCCAGTCCGGGCTGCGCAGGATCAGCAGGAAGTCGTCGCCGCCGATGTGGCCCACGAAATCCTCGGGCGCGCACACGGATTCCAGCAGCTGGCCAGTCCAGCGGATCACCGCGTCGCCCCGGCCGTAGCCGTGGACATCGTTGTACGGCTTGAAGTGGTCCAGGTCGCAGTAGCACATGACGAACGGCAGTTCCTGGAACAGCAGGTCGTCCAGGTGCTCGTTGATGGGCACGTTCCCTGGCAGCCCGGTGAGCGGATTGGCATAGCGGGCGGCGGTGATCTGCATCTGGGTGATCTCGCGCATGAGATCGTGGCCGCTGCCCATGCCCGCGTACTGGCCGTTGCGGGTGAGGATGAAGCCGTGCAGGATGTGCCGCGGATCCGAGTCCACGATCAGCCCGCTCAGTTCGTGCAGGCCGATGTGGTGGTCCACCACCAGGAGGGTGCGGTCCATCAGGGTCTCGCAGGGGCGCTTGCCGTACAGCTCCCGGGAGAAGGGCCGGGCCATGAGGTCCATGAACACGTGCCGGTTGATCAGGCCCACTGGCAGGCCATCCTGCACCACGGGGATGGACTGCAGCTCCCGTTCCTGGGCGAAGCGCTGCTCCACCTGGTAGTTGGGGGTGGAAGGGGGGATCGGCGGGATCTCCATGAGCAGCCGGGCTGCCGTGATCCGGCGGGCCCGGATCCAGGCCGAACCGGCGTTGCCGGATTCGCACGCCCCGGCGGCCCCGTCCTCCCCGGCGTCCGCGGCGGGCCCGGGGCCGAAGCCGCGGAACAGGCCCGAAGGCAGCACCAGGTTGGGGACCGGAGCCGGGCGCCCGAACAGGTAGCCCTGGCCCAGGTCCAGGCCCAGATCCTGGACCACGGCCAGGTCGGCCTCCAGTTCGATGCCTTCGGCCACCACCAGGGCCCCGGTCTTGGCGGCGATGTCCCGGAGGGAGGCCAGGAACTGGTACTTAACCGGGTCCAGGCTGACCCCGTTGATGAAGTGCTTGTCCATCTTCACGTATTCCGGACGCAGCTCCGACCACAGGCGCAGGCTGGAGAAGCCCTCCCCCAGGTCGTCCATGGCGATGGCGAAGCCCAGGCTGCGGAACAGGTCGGCGGTCTGCACCAGCTGGTTGAAGTCGTAGGTGGGCTGATTTTCCGTAAGCTCGATGACGATCCGGTCCGGGGCGAAGCCCTGGACCCGCAGCGCCTCCGGCTGGAGCAGGGCCAGGAAGGGGGACAGGGCCAGGCTGCCGGGGCTGATGTTCAGGAACAGCTTGCAGGTCTGGCCGCTGGCGATGAAGCCGCGGAGCAGGCTGCGGCAGCAGGCGACCTCCAGCTCCACCGTCTGGCCGGTAAGCAGGGCCACCTTGAACAGGTTCTGGGGGGAGTGCAGCAGGGAATCGGAAGGGCCGCGGATGAGCCCCTCGAACCCGTGCATGCGCCCGGTGGCCAGGTCCAGGATGGCCTGGTAGTGGGGCTTCAGCCGGTCTTCGGCCAGGATGGAACGCAGCTCCTGGGCCAGGCTGTGCAGTTCCCCGTCGGCCTCGCTCGGGGTCGAGCCCTGGGGATCCGTGGGTTGGGCCAGCATGTCGCTCCTTAGGAGGGTCGCTGCCTGGCCGGCGGGCTCCCATGGGGCAGGCGCGGGAAACCCACTCGCGAGGCTCGTGATCCGGAAGGCGTTGCCCCGGGGTGGGGCGGCGTGGGAAGAAGCCAGGAAGGTTTTGACCATTGTGCCAGTGAACTCGCTGCGGGCGCCAGGATTGCCGCCGGGGGTGTGAAATGGTTGTAAACACATGGGGGGATCCGGGACCGCTCAGGCCGGGGGCGGCGCCAGCTGGCGGCGGATGCTGTCCACCCAGCGGTCCTCGTCGGGCCAGGCGGCCGGATCCAGCACCACGCCGGGGTGGACGGCCACCCGGGTGCGCCGGCTCTGGGCGACCCGCTGCAGATGGGGCAGCAGGCTGTCGTCGCCGATCCAGGGGTAGTGGGAGTCCGGACTGGCGATGCGCAGCGGCAGGAGGCGCACGCCCAGGCGGTAGGCCATGCGCAGGCCGCCCTCGTGCAGGGTGGCCAGGTGATCGCCGGTGGTGGTGGTGCCCTCCGGGAACAGCAGGAAGGCCTCGCCCGCGTGCAGATCGCGGACCATGCCGCGCAGCGCCGCCGCCCGGCTGAACAGGTCGGCCCGGTTCACGAAGCGCAGGCCCAGGCTGCGGGCGCCGTGGCCGATGCAGGGGTAGTCCGCCACCTCCGCCTTGGCCAGGGCCATGGACGGCCGCAGGCTCAGGTAGACCAGCGGGTCCATCCAGCTCAGGTGGTTGGACACCCAGACCTGGGCGCCGAACGGGATGGGGGCCGCCAGCCGGGTCTCCACCCCCAGCAGGCGCAGGGTCCGCCGGGCCCAGGCCTGGGCGGAGCGGCGGGGGCTGGCGGTGCGGCTCAGGCGGGCCACGGTCCACAGGGTCTCGCCCAGGCTGGCGGCGAGGCGCAGGGATGGCATGGGGTGCAGGGCGGGGAAGGTCTCCGGAGGAACCATGGCCCCAGTGTCTGCCCCGGCGTCCCGCGGGCCGGCGGCGGGGCGGGAACAAGGGCGTAACTTCGCTATTCCTACCGCTCGGCCTCCACCAGGGTCCTGCGCCGGGAGACCTTGGTGCCGCCGGCGAAGAAGCGGCGCACCCCGCGGGCGATGGCCTGGGCCACCCGGGTGCGGAACTGGAGATCGCCCAGCTTGGCCTCCTCCCGGGGGTTGGAGATGAAGGCGGTCTCCACCAGCACGGCGGGCATGGCGGCGCCGCGCAGCACCACGAAGGGGGCCTGCTTGACGCCGCGCTGCTGGATGCCCTGCAGCTGGTTGAGCTGGGCCTGGATGGCCACGGCCAGCCGCTCGGAATCCTGCAGGAAGGCCTTCTGCGACATATCGTTGAGGATGTCGGCCACCACCCGGTCGGGATCCTGGTCCTGGCCGGACCGGGTGCCGGCGTTCTCCACCGCGGCCAGTTCCGCGGCCATGCGGTCGCCGGCGCCCATGGACAGGAAGTAGACTTCCGAGCCCCGGGCCTGGCGGGTGGGGGCGGCGTTCAGGTGCAGGCTGATGAACAGGTCCGCGCCCTGGGCGTTGGCCAGGCTGGCCCGATCCCATAGCGGGACGTAGCTGTCGTCGCTGCGGGTGAGCCGGGCCTCCATTCCGGCCGCGCGCAGCTGCTCGGCCAGCAGCTTGGCCAGGTCCAGGGTCACCGATTTTTCCAGCAGGCCGCCATGGCCCCGGGCGCCCTCGTCTTCGCCGCCGTGGCCCGGGTCCAGCATCACCAGCAGCCGGGTCGGAGCTCCGGATTTGGGAGTTTGGCCCGGTGCCAGTAGGCTTAGGGTGAGAAGCGGCAGGATTTTCAGGAGTCTCAAGATGGCCCAATCCGTCAAAGGCACGCGCGATCTGTTCGGCAATGAACTTAGGTGGTTCCAGTCTATCGAGGCGGCCGCCCGGCGCGCCTTCCAGCGCCACGGTTACGCGGAGATCCGCACGCCGATCCTGGAGGAGATCGAGGTATTCAAACGTAGCGTGGGGGAAAGCAGCGACATCGTCCACAAGGAAATGTACGACTTCATGGACAAGGGCGGCCGGCACGTGGCCATGCGTCCGGAGAACACCGCCGGGGTGGTGCGGGCCATGATCCAGCACAAGCTGCTGGTCAACAACGACCCCCAGCTGCTCTACTACATCGCCCCCATGTTCCGCTACGAGCGCATGCAGACCGGGCGCTACCGGCAGTTCTGGCAGATCGGCGCGGAAAGCATCCTGGTGGGCACGCCCGAATCCGAGGCGGAATCCCTGGTGCTGCTCTACGATTTCCTCCGGGATCTGGGGCTGGAGCACCTGACCTTCTCCATCAACTCGGTGGGCACCCCGGAATGCCGGCCGGCCTTCCACGCCGCTTTCCGGACCTTCTTCGAGGCGCGCGAGGCGCGGTTCTGCGCGGACTGCCACCGGCGCATCCAGGAGAACCCGCTGCGGGTCCTGGACTGCAAGGTGCCGGGCTGCCAGGAGGCCCTGGAGGGCCACCCGGTCCTGGTGGACCACCTGGACGAGCCTTCCCGGCGCCACCACGAACGCCTCAAGGAGCTGCTCACCAGCCTCGGCCTGCCCTTCGAGGAGAACCCGCGGCTGGTGCGCGGGCTGGACTACTACACCCGCACGGCCTTCGAGGTGCTGTCCGGCGTTCTGGGGGCCCAGTCGGCGATCCTGGGCGGCGGCCGCTACGACGGGCTGGTGCACCAGCTGGGCGGCCCCGAGGTGCCGGCCTTCGGCTGGTCCATCGGCCTGGACCGGCTGGCCATGCTGCTGCAGCAGAAGCGTGGCGACGCGCCGCACCGGGCGCCGGCCGTGCTCATCCCCCTGGGGGAGGCCACCACCCTTCGGGCTCTGGCCCTGGCCCGGGACTGGTGGGCGGAGGGGCTGGACCTGCAGCTGGAGACCCGGGGCAGCAACCTGAAGAAGGCCCTCACCACCGCCAACCGCCTGGGGGCGCCCCTGGTCATGATGCTGGGCGACCGGGAACTGGAGCAGGGGGTGGTCACGGTCAAGCACCTGGCGACGGGACTGCAGGAGGTCTGGCCGCTGCAGGAGGTGGCCGCGCGCCTGCGGGCCCAGGACTAGACTTCATGTCCGGGCCCTGCCCGGGCATGAAGTGGGGGTGTGGGGGGACGGAGAGCGAGCAACGCGAGCGCGCGGTCCCACCACCAACATATCAGGGACTGTCGGCAAGCCTGACAGCCATCGCCAGAATCAGGGTCCAGCGC
>Ga0224528_1002292_pt1 | contig 11029 bp, 4 predicted proteins | sample CBST25metaG_2_FD_179888 | JGI IMG/M metagenome (GOLD analysis project Ga0224528, IMG submission 179888) | Peat soil microbial communities from Stordalen Mire, Sweden - C.B.S.T25 | ecosystem: Environmental > Terrestrial > Soil > Wetlands > Peat | place: Sweden: Norrbotten County, Stordalen Mire...
GTGCTGGTCTTGCTCATGCTTATCAAGGTGAGATTTCTTTCCCCGCCCTACAGTAATTGTTGAGGGGCTACTTGTCTCACTGATGTTGGCACAGAGGGGTCTTCCGGCCCGCCCCTTTCATTTCTCTCGCTCAAATTAACTTACGTTACGCGCCGGTGGTCAGCACGACGCGGAAACGCGCCTTGCCGCTCATCATGCTGTCGCGTGGCACTAAAATCGCGGATTTCGTGGCTATATATTTCAACACTTTTCTGCAATTCAACTGCAAAGCCACTGCACTCAAATCGCGGAAATTTGCGCTTAAACCGCGGACAAAGTTGAGCCTGAAGTTTGTCCGCGCTTTAAGTGCAAGAGTGGCAATAATGGGAGTCCGTGTCGGACGCCCTGCTGCCTCTACCTCTCTCATTCGAAACCGAAAACGTGGCCCTAGGATCGGTTTCGGGAGATGACGGTTTGTCCGGGATTTATGCGCAGCGAGGACGTCATTGTCCGCAATTCGACTGCAGTAAAGCCATCCTTCAATCGAAAATCCGCTATTTAACTGCAACGCGACACTAGCAGAGCGATCACATCGCTACGCCGTCCGCATTTCTCCCAATGTTGTTTCCCCTAGCAGCCCGTGGTGAAAGTATCGATTCTCGAACCTGCAGGATGCCATAGTTTCCACAGCGATCTTCGATAAAATTGGGATATGGCGATGGGCACGCGGAAGGGTCGGGAGCGGCAAGAAGATTTGTGGGTGGCGTACGCTGATATGGCTACTGGTCCGGGCCATCCGTTCTATGTTCGTCTCAACGAGGTGCTGGACGGCGAGGGCTTTGACGCCTTCGTGGAGGAACAATGCGCCCGCTTCTATGCCGACAAGCTGGGGCGGCCTGGGCTGACGCCCCATCTTCTCGGCATAGAACCGTGCGCACAGCTTCTCCACGAATGCCCCTCCCCGTCACGCACTTCGTTGAGACGAACATAGAACGGATGACCTGGCCCCACAGCCATATCCGCATACGCCACCCACAAATCCGCTTGCCGCTCACGGCCTTTGCGTGTACCCATCGCCATAACTCAATTCTACGAATGAGTCCTGTGGATACTTCACTGATTTTGCCCCCAAGTATCAGGACTTTCACCACAGGCTGCCAGGCGTCGGTATAACGAATCCACCAGATACCGGAACCGCGAATCCGCTCCAATGCCCCCGCAACTTGCTGCAAACTCATGAAACGAGCTTACACGCAGTTCTCCAGTTTTCGATAAACTGTTCATCGTCATCGACAGGCAATGAGACATCATTGCCTGGAGAAAAAGGCAGCCGAAGTTGCTGAGCAGGCCACGGTCACCGGGAGTAGTGATACGTAAAGCCAAAAGCTAGACGCAGGTCGTTCTGAACGTTGGCGGCGTCATTGGGCAGCGCGGTGCGAAGATAGCTGACCTCGAACAGGCGTAGTCCCAGGTTCTCTGCGAGGTAGTAGTTCAGGCCGCCACCCACCTCGAGTGCGAAAGCGTTGGCGCTCGACGTGGTGGACGAACTGGCGGGATAGACGCCGTCAAAGCCGTGCACGCCGCCGATAAGCCCCTGGCCGAAGATCTGATAGCGAGGCTTGGTGGAAGGGCCAGCAGTTTTTGCCCATGCGGTATAGGTGTAGCGTGGGCCGGCGAGGTAAGAGATCTTGTTTACGTCCACGTCCGAAGTGACTTCCGAGGCATGACTACTGGAAAGGCTGGCGGCGAGGCCAAAGCCTTTCCGCCAAGTTACGCCCGCATCCACGCCACCGCCCTGCAGCAAGAAACAGCACGATCCATGCGCGAGCTTGGCCAGCTCTGGAGCATAGGTAAAAGCCAGGTCAATGGAAACTGGCGTCTGTTTTACGCCGCTCTGGATCTGTTGTGCCCAAGCGGTTGATGAGGCCAATATACATGCGCCCACAAGGAGCACCCTTCCGCGAATGGAAATACGCATCTAGTTCTCCTTGTTACTCGACTGTGAGAGTGACAGTGGTGGAGTGCGACAGAGAACCCGCAGTTGCGGTGACTGTCACAGTGTAGGTCTTCTGTTGCTGGCCGAAGAAGCCGCTGGCAGAGCCGCAGCCGCTGAGGCCGCTTATTGCGCTGATGACTGCAATCAGCAGCAACAGCAGTGACAACTGGCGGCTGAGCCGCTTTCCGGTTCGGCGCATCTTGACCGCAAAGGGCAGAAGAAGAACCCCCCACAGCGCGAACGGCAACTTGCGGCCGGGCAGGTCTTTTGGATTCAGACTCGCCTTGGCCTGCGGTAATTGAACAGTCATCGCAATGGCACTGAGCGGAGTGTTGGCCGGAAATGACCACGAAGTGCCATTGAGCTGAGTCCAGGAAGAGGGTGTAACGACTGCCGTCGCTCCTTCCGGCATCCCGCTCACGGTGAAAGAAACGGGCGCCGGCAAACCTGTGCCAGCGCTTGGCAGGATGCCCAGCGAGTAGGTCGCAGAGCCGCCGGGCAAGACTGTTTGGGATGTGCCACTGCCTCCGCCGGCGGAAGCAGCGCTGACGGCGAAGTCGATAACAGCCTGGGTGAGCGTTCCACTCGATGCAGCCACGAAGTTCGCATCTCCGATGTAGGTGGCAGTAATGCTATGCGAACCGGCAGCCAGGGAGGACGTAGCGAATGTTGCCACGCCCCCGGACAGAAGACTCGAACCAAGCGGCGTGGTGCCGTCCAGGAAGTTCACTGTCCCGGTTGGCGTGCCTGCCGTCGAAGTGACCGTTGCCGTAAAGGTAACAGAGTTCTGCAGAAGCGATGGATTGTTGCCGGCGGTCACGCTGACCGCGGATGCCGCCTGGCTTACCGTTTCAACAGCCACTGCCGGCTTGATGGACGCGTTGGACGGGACGGCCGCTGTGTAGGTATAGCCGCCCGCTGTGGTTAAGGCATTGCTGCTCAGGTTGAAAGTGGCCACACCTGCAACGGCGGCTGCCGTGTAGGTTCTGGAGTAGCCGGCCGGACCGGCGACAGTGAGCGTAATCGCGTCGGTTGACGTAGCGGCGGTGTTTCCGTTGCTGTTTCTCTCCAGCACCGTGATCGGCGAGCCCGCATTGCCGCCCAGCGCAATGGCCACAGTCGGCGGTGCGCCGAAGGCCAGTTGGCTGACAGATGCAATCGCAGTTCCGCTCTCAGGAAGAGCGGCCGCTATGCCTCCATCGGCGGTGATATTCATGGTGCCGGCGCGCAACCCATAGCTCGCCGGAGTGAAGTTGACCGTGATCGTACAGGTGGACTGCGCAGGCAGAGTGGCCGGGCAGGTGGTGGTGAAGGGAAACTCTGGAGCGTTGGTCTCGCTAATCTGCAGATGGGTCAGCGAAAGCGTCGTGCCGGTGTTCTGCAGCGTGAGAGTCTGACCGCTGCTGGGCGTGCCTACCGAGGTAACGGAAAAACTCAAAACGGGAATCGACAAGCTGATGCCCGGCGGAATCGCACTGGCCGTGACAGCTACAACACCCAAGCTGGAGTTGCCGGAGTTGTCCGTAGCCTCCCTGTGGGCCTTGGAAAAGGCGGCTGTGACTTCCGTGGTGCCTCCGGCTCCGAGGGTACCGAAGACCGTGATGGTGCCTGTGATCGCGCCCGTGGTCACCGGCGTGGTTTTTATGTTCAAGGTGCAGCTTGCGGCATTGGCCAGCGCGTTGCCGCAGGTGTCGGTTTCGCTGTATTCTCCGCTAGCCACTATCTGCAGGTTTGCAACGGACTGGCCAGTGTTATTGGTCAACGTGGTTGCTTGCGGTTGGGAGCTAACGCCCACGGTCTGCACGCCGTAGCTGAGCATTGGTGGCAAAAGGGTCAATCCGACTGGGCTGCCGTCGCCTTGCAGAGACACCATCTGCGTACCTCCGCCGGCGTTGTCGGTAATCGTGAGCGTTCCGGTGCGATGGCCGAGCGCAGTGGGCACAAAGTTGACAGTGAGCGTGCAGCTTCCACCCACGGCGACAGTGGTGTCGCAGCTGTTGGTTTCAGTGAAATCTCCCTGGGTGCTGAGTCCGCCAAGTTGCAAGGGCAAATTGCCGGTGTTGGTGATCGCAACGCTCAGTGCTGTTCCTGCCGTGAGCAAGGCTTGTGCAGCGGAGACGAAGGGCTGGCTGCCAAATGCCAGGCTGGTCGGGTAGATACCGACGCCCATTTCCTGTCCCATGCCGCTGAGCGCAATCAGGTGCGCACCATCGGCATTGTCGTTGATCTGGATGGCTCCGGTGCGGGTCCCGACGGTGCTGGGTGTCATCGTGATGTTGATGACGCAATAACTCCCCACTGCGATGGTCTTTGAGGCGCAGGTGTCGGTTTCTGCAAAGTCGCCGGTCCCGCTCACCGCTCCTATCTGTAAAGGCGCCGTCCCGGTATTCGACACGGTCACAGTTTGTGCATCGCTCGTGGTTTCCACTGGCAAACTGCCGAAGGAAAGTGTCGAGGGTGTCGCGGAAATGCCCGGCAGCGTACCTTGTCCGCTGCTCGTGACCAGCGTCGAAACCAGCCCGGAGGCATCGCTGACGACCAGAGATCCGGAAATGACGCCGGTGGCTGCGGGCGAGAAGCTCAAGCTGATCGCGCACGAGGCGCCTGGCTGCAGGACGGCAGGACACTGGTCGGATTCGGAGAAGTTGCTCGATGTCGTGATCGGGTTGAGGGTGAGTGGTACCGAGCCCGTATTTCTTGCTGTCAGCGTCTGCGCCTGACTGAGGGTTCCAACGACTTGCGCACCGAAGATCTCGAAGGAAGGTGTAACCGCAAGCCCCGGGCTGACGCCCTGACCCTGCGCGGCGAAGACTTGCGTTCCCACGCTGTCGGTGACGGTGACCGTACCGCTCTGAGATCCCGCGGTTGTGGGCGTGAAAATGATGTTGATGCTGCAACTGGCTCCTGCGGAGATCGAGCCGGAACAGTTGGTGGTGTCGGTGAAATTGCTGGTCGGCACAACGGAAGCCACGTTGACAGGAGCAGATCCCGTGTTGGTGAAGACCACGGTTTGCGCGTGCGAAGTGGTGTTTACCAACTGGCCGCCAAACACAAGCTGCGCCGTACTTAGTGAGGCGCCCGGCGCAAGGCCGGTACCGGACAGAGAGGCGGACTGCGTACCCAGGCTGTCGGTGACCGTGACGGTGCCTGATTCCGATCCTGCCACCGTCGGAGCGTACTGGATGCTCAACGCGCAAGCTGCTCCTGGAGCCAGAGCGGCTGGACACGCATTGGTTTGCGTGAAGTCTCCCACGGCCGAAACGGAAATGCCGGTCAACGGAGCCGTTCCCGTGTTGGTGAGCGTGCTCGTCAACACGAAGCTGGTGGCGCCAACCACCGTGCCAGGGAAGGTCAATGCGCTGGGTGTCAGCGTGGCGCCGGCCACTGTGCCCATGCCAGATAGGTTGACGCTTTGGCTCTGATCGCCGCTGCCGGCGTTGTCGGTGAATGTGACTGTGCCCACCCGCGCGCCCGTCGCTGTGGGCGTGAACGTTACGGTAAGGCTGCAATAGCTGCCCGCCGGAATGGTGGCGCAGTTGCTGATTGTGGCAAAATCGCCGGTCGTGACGATGTTGGAAAGGTTCAGGCTGGCGGTCCCGGTGTTCAGAATGGTGATCGTCTGGGCGCTGCTGGTGGTGGTAACCACCTGGCTGCCAAAGTTGAGCAAGGCTGGCGAGACCTGAATGCCGGGCGCGGTGCCGGTGCCTGTCAGCGACACCGTCTGCAGGCTGTTTGACTGTGTATCGGCCACGGTCAAAGTGCCCGTGCGCGCACCGGCCGCGGTGGGCGTGAAGGTCACGTTGATGCTGCAGGTGCCCAACGCGGCGATGGTTGGGCAGTTACTCGTGGCGCTGAAATCGCCGCTTGCCATAATGCCGGTGACCGTCACAGGCGACACACTTGGATTGGTGATAATCAGTGTTTGTGCTGAACTCGTGGAGCCCAAGGGCTGGCTACCGAACGCCAATCCTGTACCGCTGAAGTTGAGGTTGACCGCGACCACGACGACGCTTCGCGTCACCTGCGCCGCTGGCGCGTGGTTGGCGTCGCCAGCCTGATTTGCGGCAACAACCACCGTGCCCACGCCGGTGATGGTCAGCGTGTGGCCCGTAATTGATCCAGGGCCGGAAACTATGCTGAAGGCTATGGGGCTATCCGAGGAACCGCCCGTGGCAGACAGCAGAATGGGAGATACTCCATAGGTTACCGGCGTTGCAGGCTGCACAAATGTGATGGCCTGTGTGGCCTGACCGATGATCAGTGTGCCGGTGGCTGTGCCTGAGTAGTTCGAGTCGCCAATCGTCGCAACGACTGCATAACTTCCAGCCGCGGTGGGCGCGGTCGAGTTGCCGTTGTAAGTCAAGATCACAATCAGAACGCTAGGGGTGGTTGTGGCCGTGGCCGAGAGTGGCGATCCAGTGTAAGTCTGCGCCAGGTTGCCAAGCGCAACTGTCGCCGTCGCCTTGTTGACGGTGACGCTGGTCGAACCGACAACAATGCTGTAGTTGGTCGTGTCGCTCGGCGTGAAGGTCACCGACTGCGGATTCGTTCCGGTTGGAGGCGTGGTGGTCGGCGCGGTGAAGCCAAAGCTGCCCGCTACCGAGCCGCTTCCGCCGCTCAGCGTAGACGAAGCCAGCGTCTGTCCGTAAGTGATGGCGCTTGCCGTGGGCCAGGCGGACGCTGAAACCGTCGGCGTTGCCTGACCGATCGTCAGCGAATAAGTCTGACTGCCCGTTGCCGCGTTTTGATCCATCGCATGGACAGTAAAGCTGTAGTTGCCAATCGCCGTGGGTGTCCCGGCGAGGACGCCTGCCGCGTTCAGCGTCAGCCCAGGGGGCAGGCTGCCGGAACTGACGGTGTAACCATACGGCGACGTTCCGGCGCTGGCCGTAAATGCCTGGCTGTAGTTGGCGCCTACTGTGCCGTTGGCAAGAGCTCCGGCGGCTGGCGTCAGGGTGAGATTCGGACTGATTCCCGCGCCGGCCAGGGCAGCAGTCTGCACCGTCGAAGCAACATTGAGATTGTTGTCGGTGAGCGTCAGTGTTCCGTTGATGGCGCCGATGGCCTGCGGAGTAAAGTCGATTTCATAATTGCAGGACGAATTAGCCGCCAGGCTGGAGACGGTTCCACCCGTGGCCGAACCGCTGCTGGTAATCTCCGGGCAAGATGTTCCGGAATCGAATGTAAAGCTGCCTGCGCCGCCCGCGATACCTCCATTGGTGCCGGAGCTGGGAGTGGCGAAGGTCAGCGTTTCGTTGCCAAAATTGTACAATTGCAGACGCAGCGGGCTGTGCAGACCATCCAATACGTATTCAACCGTGGCTCCGAAGGCAGCCGTTGCCGGAGTTTGAAAATCCTCCTCGAACACGTTGTGATGGGTTACATCGGAGAAGTAAACCCTGCCGCCGCCATCGACGGCGAGGCCGAAGATGTGCGCGGAATTCGGAAGCGCCGCAATGGGCGTGGCCGCGCCATAGCTCCCCCCCGCCAGAATGGACTTAAAGACGCCGCCCTTCGAGATGTTGTTCCAACCGTAGTTGGAAAAATAGACGTTGCCATTTCCATCCACCACCACCTGAATTGGCCTATCGAGATTGTCGGCAACCAGGCTGGGCGTATAACTGCCACCGGAATAGCTCTCCTTGATGATCCGGCTGTTGACCGTATCCGCGATGTAGACGTTACCGCCGCCATCCACGGCTACACTGAAGGGCGTGCTCAGCGCCCGGCCAAGGACCGAAACATTCGAGTCTACAATTGCGCTCTGCACATAACTGCCGTCGGCCTGAAGCGTCTCTTTCAGGATCTGGTTGTCGACGGAATTGGCAATGTAGACGTTACCGTGCTGGTCCGCCGCAACTCCGCCGGGGGAGTGCAATCCGCTCGCCACCACGGTCTGCGCATAGCCGCTTCCCTTGGGCGACTCCTTCAGAATCCGATTGTTATTCGAGTCTGCAACGTAGAGGGCGCCGGCGCCATCCACGGCGACGGCCTCCGGTGTGCCATATCCGCTGCTTCCGAAGCTGGCGCTGGACATATCCAGCACTTTCGTTGTTATGCCGCCTGGCGTGGTCATAAGGACGGCATAGCTGTCGATGTCGGCTGTGTAGAGGTTGCCGTTTCCATCCAGCGCCAGGCCCTGCGGGTTGCCCAAGGAATCTCCGCTGCTGACAACGGTGCTCTCGACACCGGGCGAGAAGTTCGCCTCCGGCGCCAGACCCACGCCATAGAGATAGCTCGTTGCCAGCAGGTTGCCGGACGCATCTTCGAGCAGCACCGCTCCATAGCGCGGCCCCGGATACTTCGCGGCAAAGGTCACGTTGACCGTGCAGGTCTGGCTGACGGTATATGCCTGCAGGACGCAGGTATCGCTGCCCGCATCGGCAAAGTCCAGCCCCGTTGCGCCCTGGGTCACAACCTTGATGCTGGCCACTGTGCCCGCGGTTGCGATGGTCACTGGCACCGGATAGGACGCGGTAGTTCCCACCGCCGAGTTGAGAGTGATCGCCACCACGCCCATGCCACTGCTAGCGGAAAATCCCCTTGCGCCCCCATAAGAGGCTGTGATGGTGTCCGTCCCGGCTCCATGCAGCGTTTCAGCAAAGGCTGTGCAAGCGCCCGCGCTTAGAGTGCAATTTCCCAGCGTGTTGGACATTGTGTCGGTAAAGGTCACTGTGCCCGTTGGTGTATCGCTGCCATGGGCGCTATCCGTCACGGTTGCGGTGAGCGTCACGGTGCCGCCCGAAAGGACGGTGCCCGCCGAGACCGTGAGCGCCGTCGTGGTGGCGTCAGGTGCGGTTCCCGCGCCCCTCAGCGCGATCGACTGTTGCGCCGAGGCCGCGTTGAGGCTGTTGTCGGTCAGCACCGCGCTGCCGCTGTTGCTGCCCGCAACCGAGGGAATGAAGTCGATGCCCAGCGCGCAGGAACTGTTGGCCGCCAGGGAAGCTGCCGATCCGGAACTGGAAACCACCGGGCAGGTGGTGCTCGCGTCGCTTGCAAAGCCGGAAGGAATAATGGGATTCGATCCGGACGCCGGTACGGCGATGAGCAGAGGCGCATTGCCCAGATTCAGCAAGGTGACTGTTTGCGGACTATCCGCGCTCTGATAACCTTGCGCCGTGGTATCGAAGGTGAGCGAAGGCGCAGTCTCCTGGCTGCTCGCCACGATGCGGTTGTTGCTGGAATCCATGATGTACAGATCGCCCGCGCCGCTGACCGCCGCGCCGATGGGCGAACTCAGCGTGACCGCGGTTCCTGTGCTAAGAGCCACCGCATTGCCGCCTCCGGAAGGAATTTCAACGATGCGATTGTTGCCTACATCGCAGACATAGATATTGCCAGGGCTGTCGACAGCGATGGCGCGCGGATTGTTCAGGGTGAGAGAACCCGTGCTGACCACGCTGGCCACGCCGTTTGCGATCTTCACCACCCGATTGTTGCCGTTATCTGCCACAAATATGTTGTTGGAACCATCCACGGCCAGGCCGACCGGACCGCTCAGCGTCACACCGGAAAAGGAAACTTGTTTGGCAGAGCCGCCGTAGGGATACTCAACAATGCGGCTGTTCCTATTGTCAGCAACGTACACATTGCCGCCGCCATCCACTGCAATGCCGATGGGCGAAACGGAGAGGCCGTTATTGCCGAGTACGCTGGCAACTCCCGCGGCGCTCAATTCCACAACGCGATAGTTGAGGCCATCCGCAATATAAAGGTTGCCCGCCCCATCCAGCGCAACCGCATTCGGCTCACTCAGCGCGGCGCCTGCAATTTGGGTCGAAGAGCTGAGAACTACCGTTGCTGCGCCGTTGGGTGCAATCTTGTCCAGCCGATTGTTGGCCAACTCCACCACGTACAGATTGCCTTGCGCATCAAACGCCGGCCGGCGCGGTCCGCTCATGGCCGGGCTCAGACCCGTGATGGTCGGCACACTCACCGTGCCCGGCGAGAAGGCCGCCAACGGAGCCAATCCGATGCCTTTGACGTAGGCGGTTGCCAGCACATTGCCGCTGCCATCCAACACCTCCACGGCGCCCAACCGCACGCCGGGATACTCCGGCGTGAAGGTGGCCTGAACGGAGCAAGCCGTCGCAGTTCCGTAGGTCCCCGTGGTGCAAGTGGTTCCCAAACTTGTGTAATTGAACTCGAGGCCCTGGATGCCTTGGTCAAGCACTTTGAACGAGCCGACCGTAGTTCCGGCAAGCACGTCAAAGTTGAAGGAAATGGACGACGAAGTGGTACCAACATTTTGATTGGCAAAGCTGGCGGTTGCCGTACTGATTTCAGTCACCAGACCTGCGCCAGCATCGCCGTTATGAAAGGCAGTCAGAAAGAGGTTTCCGCTGGCATCTTCCGCCACGGCCTCGGCTCCCGGAACACTATTGCTCAACGCGATGGCCGTGCTTGTTTGGTAGCCTCCAGAAGGTGGAAACTTGTAAACTGAGTTGATGCCGGCTTCAGCAAGATAGAGGTTGGCCGACGAATCGAAGAAGATTTGACCGGGACCAGAAAGGCCGCTGAGAACTGTGGTTTTGGTCGAATACAAAGTTCCAGTGTACTCATACACCTCATTTTTGTTATTGTCAGATACCCATAGGTCGTTGCTGCTGTCGAAGGCAATTCCCCAGACATTCGTAAGGCCCGTGAAGTTTTGATTCGTCGCCGATGTCCCGTCTGTCGCATTGGCAGCAATTTTTGAAATAGTTCCACCCGAGCCTACCCAGATATTGCCCGATGCGTCCAGAGCTACCGCAAACGGCCCAGAAACCAAGTACGTTGCTATAACTGTTGACGATGTTGTCGAATACTTTACGATGCGGCCATTGCCCTGGTCCGCAATATAGAGGTTGTTGCTGGAATCCATCGCCATCTGCTGCGGACGGTTCACGTCAGAAGAGCCGAGAATGACTGTCGTTGCATGAGTCGTGGCAGCAGTTCTAAATGGGCGGAGCTTTGCCCGAAGCGATTGTGTTGATGAGGCTATGCCAGGAGGGGAAGAGGACATATGCGGTGATGGTATATAGATCCTGAAAGAAGCGGGAGCGCTTCCCTATA
>Ga0224528_1002295_pt1 | contig 11021 bp, 5 predicted proteins | sample CBST25metaG_2_FD_179888 | JGI IMG/M metagenome (GOLD analysis project Ga0224528, IMG submission 179888) | Peat soil microbial communities from Stordalen Mire, Sweden - C.B.S.T25 | ecosystem: Environmental > Terrestrial > Soil > Wetlands > Peat | place: Sweden: Norrbotten County, Stordalen Mire...
TCGATTATTCACGACTACATGCTCCGCGACTATCCGGAGCCCAAGGATTTTCCCAGCTTCCTTTATGCGAGCCAGGTGTTGCAGGCCGAAGGCATCAAGATCGGCGCGGAGCATTTCCGCCGCTCGCGCCCTGAAACGATGGGCTCCATCTTCTGGCAGTTGAACGACTGCTGGCCAGTGGCCTCCTGGTCGTCGATTGACTACTACGGCCGCTGGAAGGCGCTGCAATATTATGCGCGTCGGTTCTACTCGCCCATCCTGGTGTCGCCGCACGTCGAGAATGGTGCGGTGAAGGTCTACATTGTCTCCGACAAAACTGAAACGAAGCCGGCCACGCTGCGCGTCCGCCTGATGAACTTCGACGGCAAAGTGCTGCTGGATCAATTGGAGAACGTGAGCGTTACGCCGCTCTCGAGCAAGGTCTATCTCGATTGGCCGCTCAAGAAACTCGCCGATGCCGGCGCGGCAGACACTTCACGCGCATTTGTCGTGGCCGAGCTTTCTGCGAACGGAACGCAGCTCTCGCGCAACCTGACCTATCTTTCACCGGTCAAGGAAGTGCATCTGAAACCGGCGCAACTGAAGGTTGAAACCGCGGGCGCCAACGGAAGCTACAAGATCCGCATTACGTCGCCAGTGCTGGCGCGCAGTGTGTATCTCTCCTTAGGCAATCTGGACGTGAAGGTCTCAGACAACTACTTTGATCTGCTTCCGGGCGAGACGGCCGAGATCGCGGCAAGCGGCCCGGCCTCTCTCGACGCGCTCAAGGCGCAGTTGAAGGTGATCTCACTCACGGATGCTTTCGCCGGAGGCGGGCAAGGCGCGATGATAGGCGCGGCCCGGTAATCCAAAACAAGCGGGCGCAAAACAAAAAGGGGAGCCCCATCCTGTACGACTGAAAAACGTCGTACAGGATGGGGCTCCCCTTTCTGCGGTCCCTTCTCAAAAAGCGAAGGTGGCCTGAAAGAAAATGCGCCGCGCGGCTGCGCCTGTGGAGAATGGTCCACCGGCAAGGCTGGTGGATGTTCCAAAGCGTCCAGGTTCCACTGTGGTTGAAACAGCAGTTGTGGGGTTCTCCGAGAGCGTGGGAATCACGGTTCCGCTTGGCGTTCCGTAGTTGATGTTGTTGAACAGGTTCTGCGCCTGCGCGCTGAAGCTCAGGCTGTATTTGCGGTTGGCAGGCGAATCGAACATTCCGCGGGGAGGCCGACCGCCGCTGCCGCCAAAGCCTCCCGGACCGAAGCCTCCCCCTGGTCCACCGCCAGGGCCACCACCTCCCGGTCCACCGCCGCGACCGCCGCCAGGACCGCCAGGGCCACCCGGCCCACCGCCATCCAGCGTATTCGCGGATGTTGTCTTGGGTCCGATGCCGAAGGTGCGGCTGACGCGCAGCATCATGGTCACGGCTGCGGGGCTGGTGGCCATGTTGACGGGAAGCAGCTTGTCGTTACTTGAGGGTTCGGTGTTCAAGCAGCCGAAGGAAGTTTGCGCATAGTGAGGCGCCGTCGTTGTACCGGCCGGTACGGTGCAGAGCGAGGGGTCGGAGGCCAGCGACGGTCGGTTGTTGAAGAAATTGTCGCCGGAGAGGTCATTGTTGGTGACAATGTTGTAGGGCTTGCCCGAGTTGGCAATCAGAAAGGGATTGAAGCGAATGCCCCAGGGGCCGGAGTAGTTGGCCATCAGGAAGAGCATGTTGCGCGCCGCGAAGCTGGCGCGACCGTAATCCTGGCTGAGGTTGAGCGAGTTCGATGCTGTGCCGCCGGCGTCGTCGGAATGGGCGTTGGTGAAGTTGTAAAAGCCCATCACATTGAGGTTGGACGTCAGCTTCGCATTGACGTTCACGATCAACTGATCCTGCTTGAATACCGCCTCTGGATAGAACTCGTTCACAATGCCCTTGGTGGGATCCTGCCTGGTACCGGTCGCTGTGGGATCGCCAAATACGAAGGTCCCGGCCTTGTAAGGATTGGCATCGCGTGTCGCCACCTGGTGTACGCCAAAGGAATGCAGATAGGTGGTGGTGACCGTGGTGGTCTTGGTCAACTGGCGCTCGAGGCTGGCGCCGAACTGCTGTGTGTAGGGTGAGTGATAGCTGGGCGCAGCCTGGACAATGGTGTTGGTGCTGGAAGCCGCCGTGCCGCATTGGCTCAGTTGGTCGCTGGTCAGATCGTGGACATAGCTGTTGGCGAAGCATGTGGGGTTTTTGATTGTGTATTGCCTTTGGCTGTCGGCGCTGCCGCCGTCCCGCGCGATGCTGAGCAGATTGCCCAGCGAGAAGCGGTCGTAGAAGAGGCCGTATCCAGCGCGCACTACGGTCTTCGTCTTGTTGGTCTTGTGGCCGTCAAGGGCGTAGGCCATGGCCACGCGCGGCGCCCAGTCGCTGTGGTCGGAGAGGTGATTCTGCGACTCCCAGCGCAGGCCACCGGAGACGGTCAGAGCCTTATTGACCTTCCAGTCGTCCTGCACGAAGACCGCAGCATCAAAGACGTTGGCACTTGCAGCCATCGGCCCGGTGGTGTAACTGAGTGTCTGCGGCAGAGCGCCTGCGGGCAGAAAGTCGCCGGAGATGAAGGAACCGCTGCCCAGAGCGGCCTCCGCGGCCTTGTAGGAATCCAGCGCTGCAAAGCTGAAACTGCCGTTGAAGCCCCCGTTGGTGGAGTTGGCGTCGCGATTGTCGCGCAGCCGCGTGCCGAACTTCACCGCGTGGGTTCCCAGCGACATGGTGGTCAGGTTCTGCAATTCCAGATGGTCGGTGTGATCGGTGGATCGCTGGGACGAGGCGCCACCATCGGTGAAGTACGAGGACACAGAGACCGTGGGGGCGGTGCTTGTCGGAGTCTCGGAAGACGTGTCGCGGAGATATTGAAACCTGGTTTCGTTGACGATGTGGTCGTTGATGATCTGCGAGTCGCTCACTTGAACCGTGTTGCCGGTCGAGGTGGAGGAGGTGGCCTGGGCTGGTAGTGAGATGGTGCTGCCGAGGCTGTCGGTATCGCTGTCGCGATAGAACTGGTAGCGGACCGTCAGCGTGTTCTTTTGCCCCAGTTGCAAATCGATGCGCGGAGAAACGTTGGTGCGTGTGCGTGGATTGAGCAGCGAGCCGGTCGTGGGGCTTGATTCGCCGGTATCGGCGAAGTAGACGTTCGCATTCTGCGTATTGCGCCGCTCGGCGCTGATGAAGAAGGACGCCTTTTTCGAGAGCGCTCCGCTAAGCGTGCCGTTGAACTGGTAGCTGTGGTAATCGGGAACGTTCTTGGTAAACGGGTTGCCGGTGTTGAAGCTCTTGTCATTGCCCAAGCCGAAGACCTGGCCATGAAATTTGTCGGTGCCGGGCTTGGTCAGAATCTCGATGCGGCCGTAACCCAGCTTGTCGAACTCGGCGGAGTAGGGATTCTGGTTGATGCGAATCTCGCGAATCGCCGACTTGGGCGGCAGGTTTCCGCCGGTAAAGCCGTCAATGTAAATCTGTCCGCCATTTGGCCCCGCCGAGGGTCCGGCCAGCGCATTCAATTCGTTCGACAACTCATCCGGGTCGTCCGACAGTGCGTCCAGATCCTTGCCCTTGATGACGACAGAACTGGCGTTGCCGTTCGCCTCCACGTTCACCGTCGGCGACTCGTCGGTCACGACCACGTTCTGTTGTTCCACCTGGATAGCCATCGCAATGTCCACCCGCTTCACCTGGCCGGCAGCCAGCGTAATGGTCGCCGACTGAAAGGGCGCGAAGCCATCGTACGCGGCGCGCACAATGTAGCCGCCCGGCGCCAGAGTGTTCACCTGGTAGGCGCCGCTCGCATCTGCGGTCGCAGTGGTCACAGCCGTTCCCGCCGACGTGGTGATGGTCACCTTTGCGCCGGGAATCAGCGCGCCGGTCTGGTCAGCGATGTGTCCGCGCAGAGTCGCGGTTGAGGCGGGCGCCGGCACCGTAGCCTGCGCTTGAGTGGGGACCGAGGCTGGCGCCTGTGCCTTCGCTCCCAGCACTGCGGCGAGCCCCAACACCAGAATAATTAGAAAATGAATGAAGTAGTGCAATTTTGGGTACACGTATCCCTCGCTTGTTTTCGTTGTATGTGTGTGGGTCTACTGCGCTGCTTCGGGCGCGCCGCCGCCGCCGCTCATGCTCCAGTTTGCAAGCAGGTTCTGGCTGGCCGCGGGAGCCTCAAGCAGTGGCTCGACGCCCGCCAGCAGCGTGATTGCCGTAACCTCGGCTGTCCCCTCGGTCGACACCAGCATCACTGCCTCGCCCTTCTTCAGATCGGCCAATTGGACGGCAGGTGCGTGGCTCAACATCTGCTGCGGATCGCCGCCGCCGTTCTCGCCATGAGGGCCGAAGTGGCCTGCGCTCTGACTCCATTGTCCGCCTGCGGGCCGTTGAGCCTGCGCAATCGGAGCCGGCGCCATTCCATTGGGCGGGGCGCCGCCACCTGGAGCCCCTTTCAGTTGCGCCGCCAGCATTGTTGCCATCATGTCCGGCAGCCGGCGCATCTGTGCATCGGTCGTGACGTGAATGGTCACCTGCTTCTTGGTCGCCAGATCTTTGACAATAAGCGTGGAACCGGCCGTATCGAGCGAGGCAATGGTTCCGGAGATGTTGCGGAAACTGCCCGATACGATTTCTTCGGCCGCAATCTCCGTGCCGTCCGCGTTCTTTTGGCCACGCGCCCGCAACTGGTCTCCCGCGTGGATCGCATCGATCGGCGCGGGCTGCGCATCGTCAAACCGAACCGAAGCCGGCGCGTAACGCTTCAGCATCGTTGTCTTGGTAGTGTGCACAGTGACCGTCTTTGCCGTAGCGCCAGCGCCGTTGCTGAGAACAATCGTTCCAGTCCCGGCGTCGACGCTCTTCACCAGTCCACCAGCGCCGCGCTTCTGCCAGTCTTCGCGATCCTTCTGCTGCTTCAGCGCCAAGTCCTCCTGCTTCACGGCGACAATCTGCAGCGCCTCCTCGGTGCCGGCAGGAGCATTGGGATCGAGCTTCACCAACGCGCGGTCCCCAATGGCAAGGTCGATGAACTGGATTGTTTCCGCCGTGCTCAAATCCCGCTGCCCGGGGGCGATGCGCTTGAGCGCGGCCGTCGAGGGAACTTGCACCTGGTGCACCTGGCCCTGGTCGGTTTTCACTGTGAGCGCGTTGCTGCTGATGGCGGTGATGGTGCCTACAATCCGTGACGGTGCCTGCGTCTGCGCGCCAACCAGGACCGTGGCAGCCATCAGGACCATCCCTGCGGTAGCCTGCGTCATCAGGAGCGAATACCGATTCTTCAACTTGCTGTTCATAAGCCTTTTCTCCGCGGGCCGTTTCATCGTTCCCGGGGGGCGGCGAAATACCAACCCTGCTTCGGTAGACGAAGCAACGCGCCAAAAGGTTGAGAAGGCTGTTCCACAGTGCGGCGGGTTTGCATGAAATCCGAGTGATTTCAGCAAAGTAATTAAATCTCTATGGATTGCGGGAATGGAATCGCGAACGAAGCACGAGAAAAGCGCCGCTCTATTGCGCCAGCTCCGCCGTTTCAAGAAAGGTATAACTGCCGGAGGGTGTGGGGGTCACGTGGCTCATGCGCCGGCTGTGCACCACCACTGTGTCCCGGTACCAAAGGTTAATCGCCGGCAGATCGCGCGCCAGAATCTGTTGCGCTTCCACGTAGTCCGCGCGCCGTCGACTCGTGTCCGGACTTTGGACCGCATCGTCGAGGAGACTGTCCAGACGCGGGTTCGAGTAGTGGCCGCGGTTGGCGCCCTTGGGAGAGAAGCTCGCAGTCGAATACACATAGCTGAAGATGTCCGGCTGTTCGTTGCCGCCAATCCAGCGCATGGAGTACATCTGGAACGCCCCGCGGGTCACGTCGGAGTAGAACGTTGCGTACTCGTAGCTGCGCAGGTCGAGCGCAATTCCGACCGCGGCCAACTGCTGCTGCAACACAGCGGCCAGCAGGCGCGTGCCCTCATCGTTCGAAGTCTTCATCGTCAGGTGAAAGCGCACGCCGTCGTGGCCGCGTGCATGGCCGGCCTCATCCAGCAGCTTCGCCGACCGCGCAGGATCGTACCCGTAACGCGCCACATCGTCGCTGTAGGCCCAGTGGCCGGTGGGCAGCAGGCTCTCTGCGAGGCGCGCATGACCTTGCTGCAGCGTTTGCACGATGAGTTGACGATCGATTACGCAGGCGATCGCCTGGCGCACACGCGCGTCCTTCAGCAGCGGATCGCGCACGTTGAAGCTGAGGTACTGGATCTGCGTCCCCGGCGAGTCCTCCATCACGAGGTTGGGCAGCTTGGCCAGTACGGGCAGAGAGTCCATGGGCAGGGAATTGACTGCTACGTCGCCCGAGCCTTTCTCCAATTCCAGCGACTCGGTGATGGCGTCAGGAACGACGCGAAAACGCACCCGCTCAATCTTCGGCGCTCCGGCCCAGCTCGATGGATTGCGCTCGACAAGAACATCCTGATCGATTTGCTGGCTGACGAATCGAAACGGCCCTGTGCCCACTGGATGACGCCAGAAGTCGCGTCCGCTGCCCTCAGGAACAATGCCGAATGCGCCGGTCGAGAGATTGGTGAGCAGAAAATTGTCTGCGTGCTTCAAATGGAGGACCACGGTGCGCGCGTCGCGAGCCTCGATCGTATCCAGGGATGCGTAGGCGGCAGCTTTGGGCGAGATCACCGCACCCTTGCGGATGGAGTCGATCGTCCAGACCACATCGCGTGCCGTCAGCGTGCGGCCGTCGTGGAACTTCACTCCATCGCGCAGATGAAAAAACAGCGTCAACGGGTCCGGCTGCTTCCAGCTTTCGGCCAGAGCCGGCGTGAAGTGGAAACTCGCGTCTCGCGCTACCAGCCCATCGAAGAGCAGTTCGTCAATGTGCTCCGATTGCCCATCCGTCCCGACGCGCGGATCGAGATTCGCCGGGCTGCTCTCGATCAAAAAGACCACCGTACGCGGATCCCTCGACGTCGAGCGGCATCCCGCCAGCGCTGCGAGGCAAGTGAACGCGAGCAACCCGTAGAGTGCTCTCCCAAAAAGAGGGGTGCCCCTGGTCTCGCTTTTGAGACCAGGGAAGCTGCCAAGTCCGGCCCGGCGCCCGCGCCAAAACAGCCTAAACATAGGTCACCTGCCCCAGAATCGCAGGTCGCGACGCACCGGTTGCCCTGGGGACATTTCCCGGCTGATGGTGCCACGTTTGCCACGCCAGCAGTGCGAAGGCCGCGGCTTCTTTGGCTTCCGCCGGCAGGCCAAACTGTTCGCTTGTCGCCAGTTCACATCCCAGCGGTTCCAGCCGCTGCGCCAGCATGGCCATCAGCGTACGATTGCGCGCCCCGCCGCCAGAGACGATGTAGTCCACGACACTGCCCTTCATCCCGCGTCGAACAAACGTCTTGTAACTCCGCGCAATCGTCTCGGCGGTCAGTGCGGTGGCCGTGGCCAATGCATCCTCGTCCTTGTCACTATGCTGGCGGCAAGCGCCGAGAAACTTCACCGCATATTCGCGCCCGAATTGCTCGCGCCCCGTCGTCCGTGGCGGCTTCAACTGATAGTAAGAATTGCGCAACTCCGCCGCCAACACTTTGTCGATCAAAGTGCCTCGCGCGGCAATATCCCCATTGCGATCGAATCGTTTGCCGAAGAGCTCCAGCGCCAGCGCATCGATAACCATGTTTCCCGGTCCGGTATCGAAGGCGATGACTGCATCCGCGGTGGCTCCGGCGGGAATGGCCGTCAGGTTGCCGATGCCGCCGATGTTCTGCAGTACGCGCCCGCGCTTGCGGTCGGCAAACAGCACATAGTCCAACAGTGGAACCAGCGGCGCGCCCTGCCCGCCGGCGAGCATGTCCCCGGGGCGAAAATTCGAGACCACCGGCACGCGCACGGCTGCGGCAATCACCGCCGGCTCGCCGAGCTGCCAGGTGCAGCCGAACCGCCGGCCCGCGTAGCTTTCCGCCCGCGCCTGGTGGTAAAGCGTCTGTCCATGGCAGCCAATCAGGTCGAGCGCGACCTTGTGCCGCTCGACCGTCGCGCTGACCGCCTCGGCATACGCCATGCCCAGCCGCCAGTTCAGTCGCGCCAGTTCCGCCGTCGAAGTCGAGGTCGCATTCATCGCCGCCAAAATCGCCCGCCGCAGGGTGGCAGGGAACGGAAACCCCTCATGCGCCAACAGAGTGAGCCGTGGCGTCGGCCTGCTCGGCGCGATCTCGACCACGGCCACGTCGACGCCGTCGGCTGACGTTCCGCTCATGATGCCGGCCACTGTCATGGTCTTCGCTTTCATGCCGAGTGCGCCTCCGCGTTGCCTTGGGCCTTTATCACCGTCTCGCGGAAGCGCTGAATCCGTCCGCGCAACGCTTCAAATTGCTTTGTCGTGGGCCCCTTCGGGATTCCGTTGGCAAACAGCTTTGCTCGTGTCCGTGCAGTCTCGCGTGCGCGCGCCAGCAGCAGATTTCCGAAAGCTGCCGACCGCTCACCTTCGGCGATCAGTGCTTCGTACGCGCGCAGAATCAGCTCCGGGGTGTGGCAGATCTCCAGCAAATCCATCCCCGCCCGGACCGAGGCCACTGCCGTCTCTTCCATGGGCATGGCCTTCAGTATCCCGCCCATCTCCAAGTCGTCGGAGAAGATAAGGCCCCGATAGCCGATCCGCTTCCGCAGCACCGTCGTAATCCAGTAGCGCGACACGCTCGCCGGCTCGTTCTTTCCCGGCGTCTCCGGATAAGCCGCGTGGTTCACCATCACCATTGGCAACTCGTCGCGCAGTTCACGATAGGGCGCCAGATCCTCGCGCCACAACTCTCTGAATCCGCGCCGGATCGTCGGTGTGTCCACATGCGAATCGAGCGTTCCGCCGCCCAGTCCTGGGAAATGCTTGCCGCATCCCACCACGCCCTCAGCTTTGAGGCCGGCCAGAAACTCGCGCGCATATTCGACTACCCCTGCCGCAGTCGCTGCAGCCGCCCGCGTGCCAATCACTCCGGCCGAGACCGGCAGGGCCAGGTCAAGCACCGGAGCCAGCGTGGTGTTAAACCCGAAGGCCTTGACGCCGCGCGCTACCAGCTCCCCTTGTACTTGCGCCAGTCCGACCTTGCCCGCCTGTCGCGCAGCCTGCGCCGAGGGCATCGGCGCCAGCGCATCGCGGAGCCGGTCCACCGTCCCGCCTTCCACATCAACGCAGCGAAAGCTCTTTGTTGCGCACAAGGCGGTCGCTTCGTTGAGCAGCGCACGAGTCTGCGGCGCGTCCACAATGTTGCGGCGGAACAGAATTACCCCGGCCGGCCGCACCAGCTTTAGCCACGCACGCTCCAGGCCGGTCAACTCCGCGCCTTCCAGCCCGACCACCAGCACGCTTCCCGCTGCTTGCCGTAGATTCATCGTCATCGATGCAACCTGTTTCCTAATCCCTGGCACCGTTCTGAAGAGTTCTGTGCTTTCCCAGGCCCCCAAATGCGAGGGACCTGGGGCACCCACTTTGATACAACAACAAGCGGTCGGAGGCCAAATCCCTAACCCCTAACCCCTAATCCCTAATCCCTAATCCCTAATCCCTAACCCCTGTTTTCCTTCAATTCCAGCTGCAATTCTTCCAGCAGGTTCAGCGCCTGCAGCGGCGTCAGCGTGTTCACGTCGGTTGCCTCGATCCGGTCAACAATGCGCTGCGACAGCGGCGTGAAAATCGTCAACTGCACTGGCTCCGGCGTCGTTTCCACCTGCACGCTTTGCCGTTCCTGCTTCTCGTGCTGCCGCAGGACGTGTTTGGCCCGCTCGATGACCGCCGCCGGCAGCCCCGCGAGCCGAGCCACTTCGATGCCGTAGCTCTTGCTTGCCGCCCCCGGCTCGATGTTATGCAGAAACACGATGCCGCTGGCTGCCTCTTTCACGCCCACGCGCAAATTCCGCACGCGCGGCAGCTTCTCGGCCAGCATGGTCAGCTCGTGATAGTGGGTGGCAAACAGCGTGCGCGCGCCGGTCTCCGCGTGAAGATATTCGACCGTCGCCCAGGCCAGCGACAACCCATCGAACGTGGCCGTTCCGCGGCCCATCTCGTCGAGCAGGATCAGCGACCTGTTGGTTGCCGTATTCAGAATCGTCGCCGTCTCCGTCATCTCCACCATGAACGTCGAGCGGCCACGCGCCACGTTGTCGCTGGCGCCGATGCGCGTATAAATCCTGTCTACAAGGCCGAACCGCAAACTCTCCGCCGGCACAAAGCTGCCCATCTGTGCCAGCAGAACCAGCATCGCAGCCTGGCGCAGATAGGTGCTCTTGCCGCCCATGTTCGGCCCGGTAATCAGCAATAGACTCGGCCCTTCAGCCGCCGCGTTGAGATAGAGGTCGTTGGCGATGAACCTTCCTTCGCGCCTTTCCTCCATCCACTGCTCAATCACCGGATGACGCCCGCCGACGGCCTCGATGACCAACTCTTCCACCAATTGCGGACGAACATACTTGCGTCCTGCGGCCAGATGCGCGAAGTTCGCCAACAAGTCGGCCTCGGCCACCGCAGCGGAACTGCGCCTGATTCGCCCGGTGGCATCAAGGACCGAGTGCCGCAGTTCGGCAAAAATCCGCTTCTCGATTTCGATCGACCGCTCGTGCGCCGTCATGATCTTGCGCTCGTAGTCCTTCAATTCCGGCGTCGTAAATCGCTCCGCATTGACCAGCGTTTGTTTGCGCTCGTAGTCCGCCGGCGCCAAAGCGATGTTGGCTTTCGTGATCTCGATGTAATACCCGAAAACCGAGTTATACCGGACCTTCAGCGAACCAATTCCGGTCCGCCCGCGCTCGCGTTCTTCGATGGCCGCGATCTGCTGCCGGCCCGTGGTCGAAATCGTCCGCAGATCGTCAAGTTCGGGGTCCACGCCGGCCGCAATGGCGCCACCGTCGACCAATGTCAATGGAGGCTCCTCGACCAGCGTCGTTGCAATCATTCCTGTCACGTCTGCCAGCGGATCAAGGCGCTCGGCAAGCTCCCGCCAGCGGTCCGCCTGCATCGCATCGAGCGCCGTCTTCAGCCCCGGCAACCGGCTGAGACTCGCCG
>Ga0224528_1002298_pt1 | contig 11016 bp, 6 predicted proteins | sample CBST25metaG_2_FD_179888 | JGI IMG/M metagenome (GOLD analysis project Ga0224528, IMG submission 179888) | Peat soil microbial communities from Stordalen Mire, Sweden - C.B.S.T25 | ecosystem: Environmental > Terrestrial > Soil > Wetlands > Peat | place: Sweden: Norrbotten County, Stordalen Mire...
GTGGCCGAAAAGCAGGTTTCTTGCCAAAGACTCGGTTCAAACCCGCTGGTCAACGATCAAAATGCCGGGCCAGAGGAGAAAATCCCCTTTTCCACCTGCCGGTTGGGGGATTTTGCAAGAGGCTCTAAGTTTAAATAAATGAATACCTTCTTCAGACGGAAGGCAATACGGGGGTTCTTACTCTGTAGAAAAATGCAGAACTAACCTATCCTCTATGTCATTTTTGGGGTATATTTCAATTCGTAAGTTTTTAATTTTTCTGTAACTCGTTTGTCGCCAACCTTCCGCAAAGACGGGAAACATCGTGGGTTCGCCGGTGGGCAAGTGAGTTCCCTGCCCTTCTTCGGGAGTCTGAAGCCTCTTTGAGAAGCAAGTGCCTTTCTTGAGAATTCTGCGTGTTCGCCAGTTGGCTGGATTTGTGCCGGGGTCGAGAAGGTTGGTTGAGGGTTGCGGTTTCCCACCCTTTCCGCGATGAAACTGCGGAAAGGATGGGGCACTCAGCCGGGTCCCAAGCCGGGGAGATCACACCTTGTCTTCGATGGGCGAACCTGTTACACCAGCGCCCTGTGGCGCAATGTGACGGGCTCGGGAATCGTGGCCAGGTAGCGATCGACTGCAGCGGCGGCTTTGCGGCCTTCCGAGATGGCCCAAACTACGAGCGATTGTCCACGGCGCATGTCGCCGGCGGCGAAGATGTTCTCGACCGAACTCTGGTAATCGCCGTTGGTAGCCACGTTGCCGCGATTGTCGAGGGCAACTCCCAGTTGATCGAGCATCCCCGAGCGGACCGGTCCAAGGAAGCCCATCGCCAGCAGAACCAAATCCACATCGAGCGTGAACTCCGATCCGGGAACCGGTTCGAACTTCGGCGGCGGGCCCACGCGGACGAGATGCAATTGCTTCACATTGCCCTCTGCGTCGCCGGTGAACTGGATGCTGTTGATGCTCCAGTCGCGAATGCCGCCCTCTTCGTGCGAGGTCTCAGTGCGCAACTGAAGAGGCCACATCGGCCACGGAGTAGACGCCGCGCGCGTCTCGGGCGGTTTGGGCATGATCTCAATCTGATTGACGCTCTTGGCGCCCTGGCGAAGGCTGGTGCCCAGGCAATCGGCGCCTGTGTCGCCGCCGCCGATGATGACCACCCGCTTGCCTTCCGCGCTGATCGCGATGGATGGATCGATGGTGTCGCCCTCGCAGCGACGATTCTGCTGGGGCAGGAATTCCATGGCGTAATGAATACCCCTGAGTTCGCGGCCGGGAATCTTCAGGTCGCGGGGATGCTCCGAGCCGCCGCAGAGAAGGATCGCGTCGTAATGGCCGGTGAGCGCCTCGACGGGTATGTTGACGCCGACATGCGCACTGGTGACGAAGGTGACGCCCTCGGCGCGCATCTGCTGAATGCGACGGTCGAGAATGTGCTTCTCCAGCTTGAAGTTGGGAATGCCGTAGCGCATCAGGCCGCCGATGCGGTCGTTCTTCTCATAGACGGTGACGGAGTGGCCGGCGCGGCGCAGCTGCTGGGCGGCAGCCAGGCCGGCAGGACCGGAGCCCACCACAGCGACGCGCTTGCCGGTGTTCCGCTCGGGAGGCTCGGGATGAATCCACCCCTCTGCCCAACCTCGCTCTACGATGCTGCGCTCGATAAGTTTGATGGAGACGGCGGGCTGGCTGATGGCCAGGACGCAGGCAGCCTCACAGGGCGCGGGACAGATGCGCCCGGTGAACTCGGGGAAGTTGTTGGTGGAGTGCAGGCGGCGCACCGCTGCCTCCCAACGCCCGTTGTAGACCAGGTCGTTCCAGTCGGGAATCAGGTTGTTGACCGGACAGCCGGTGTGGCAGAAAGGCACGCCGCAATCCATGCAGCGGGCACCCTGCTCGCGCTGCTTTTCCTCAGGGAATGGCGCGTAGACCTCGAGCCAGTCGTGCAGCCGGTCTTCCACCTTGCGGCGGGCGGGTTGCTCGCGTTCGATTTCCAGAAATCCAGTAATCTTACCCATGGTGCACCTCCGCAGTGGCCGCCACAGGCGACACGATTGTAGAAGAAACATTAGTCGCCCCGGGGCTATCTTCGGCGCGCGGAATGCCAAGAACGCGCTTGTATTCCTGCGGGAAAACCTTGATGAATTTGGGCTGCGCTTCCGCCCAGTGTTCCAGAATCCAGGCGGCCCTGGGGCTGCCGGTCAAATCGCGATGGCGTTCCAGAAGTCCGCGCACCTCGGCGAGATCGGCGTCGAGGACGAGCGGTTCAAGATCGACGCTGGCCTGATTGCAGCGGCGCGCCGCGAAGTCTCCCCGGTCGTCGTAGACATAGGCGATGCCGCCGCTCATGCCGGCGGCGAAGTTGCGGCCGGTGGCGCCCAGTACGATGACCTTGCCGTTGGTCATGTATTCGCAGCCGTGGTCGCCGACACCCTCGACCACCGCCGTGGCGCCGGAGTTGCGGACCGCAAAGCGTTCGCCGGCGATGCCGTTGAGAAAGACTTCGCCGCTGGTTGCGCCGTAGAGCACGACGTTTCCCACCAGGATGCTTTCTTCGGGCAGGAAGCTGGAGGTCTTGGGCGGATAGGCAATGATGCGCCCACCGGAAAGGCCCTTGCCGAGATAGTCGTTCGAGTCGCCTTCCAGTTCGAGGGTGACGCCGTTGGGCACGAAGGCCCCGAAGCTCTGTCCGGCCGAACCGTTGAACTTGAAGTGAATGGTTTCGTCGGGCAATCCGGCCGAGCCGTAGCGACGGGCAATTTCGCCGCCCAGCATGGCGCCTACGGTGCGATGCACGTTGCGGATGTGGAAGCTGCCAGTGACCGGCGTCTTCTTTTCAAGCGCAGGAGCGGCCTTTTCGATGAGTTGATGGTCGAGCGCAGCATCCAGGCCGTGATCCTGCTCCTGCATCTTGCGGCGCGCCACACGCGATGGCAGCGTAGGAGTGTACAGAATGGAAGAGAGATCGATGCCCTTGGCCTTCCAGTGCGCATCGGCGACGGCGGCGTCGATCTTGTCCACGCGGCCGATCATTTCATTGACGGTGCGGAAGCCGAGTTTCGCCATCTGCTGGCGCACCTGCTCGGCGATGAAGAAGAAAAAGTTGACCACGTGCTCGGGCTGCCCCTGGAAGCGCGCGCGCAGGACCGGGTCCTGGGTGGCGATGCCCACCGAGCAAGTATTCAAGTGGCACTTGCGCATCATGATGCAGCCCATAGAGATGAGCGGCATGGTGGCGAAGCCGAATTCCTCTGCGCCAAGAAGAGCCGCAATGACCACGTCGCGGCCGGTTTGCAGTTTGCCGTCGGTCTGCACCTTGATGCGGCTGCGCAGATCGTTGAGCAGAAGCACCTGCTGCGTTTCAGCCAGGCCCAGTTCCCAGGGCAGGCCCGCGTGCTTGATGGAACTGAGCGGTGAAGCGCCCGTGCCGCCGTTGTCGCCGGAGATCAGCACCACGTCGGCATGAGCCTTGCTGACGCCGGCCGCAACCGTGCCTACGCCCGCTTCAGAGACCAGTTTGACGGCGATGCGCGCCTTGGGATTGACGTTCTTCAGGTCGTAGATCAGTTGGGCCAGATCTTCGATGGAATAGATGTCGTGGTGCGGTGGAGGCGAAATCAGGCCCACGCCGGGAATCGAGTGGCGGGTGCGCGCAATGGCCTCATCCACCTTGTGTCCGGGCAACTGGCCGCCCTCGCCGGGCTTGGCGCCCTGCGCCATCTTGATCTGCAGCTCGTCGGCGTTGACCAGATAATTCGTCGTCACGCCGAAGCGGCCGCTGGCCACCTGCTTCACAGCCGAGCGGCGCGAGTCGCCGTTGGCGTCGGGGGTGAAACGGTCTTCGTCTTCGCCGCCTTCGCCGGTGTTCGACATGCCGCCCAGACGGTTCATGGCAATGGCCAGCGTCTCGTGCGCTTCCTTGCTGATGGAGCCGTAGCTCATGGCCCCGGTGGTGAAGCGCTTGACGATCTCCTTGGCCGGTTCCACCTTGTCGATGGAAATGGGCTTCTCGGCATATTTGAGCTGGAGCAGGCCGCGCAGAGTACAAAGATGGCGGTTCTGATCGTCCAGCAAGTCGGTGTATTCCTGGAAGGTCGCCGGATTGTTCTGCCGGACGGCTTGCTGCAACTTGCTGATCGTCGCCGGGTTCAGCAGGTGATACTCGCCGCCCTCGCGATATTGATACTGGCCACCCACAACCAGTTCCGTTTCCGACTCGGTCAGAGGCTGGAAGGCGTAGTCGTGCTTCATCTCCGCCTCGCGCGCCAGCACGTCCAGCCCCACGCCTTCAATGCGGGAAGCGGTGCCGGAGAAGTAGGCGTCGACCAGTGACTTGTTCAGGCCAACGGCCTCAAAGACCTGAGCGCCGCGATAGCTCTGCAGCGTGCTGATGCCCATCTTCGAGAAGGTCTTGAGCAGACCCTTGTTGATGGCTTTGATGAAGTTCTTCTCGGCATGAGGGCCGGTAACATTGTGCGGCAGAAGGCCGCGACGCTTCATGTCATGCAGCGTTTCGATGGCCAGGTAAGGGTTGATAGCGCTGGCGCCATAGCCGATGAGAAGCGCGAAGTGCATCACCTCGCGAGGTTCGCCGCTCTCGATGATCAAAGCCACCTGGGTGCGGGTCTTCTCGCGCAGCAGGCGGTTGTGCACGGCAGCCATGGCCAGCAGGCTGGGAATGGGAGCGTAGGTGGCATCGACGCCGCGGTCGGAGAGGATCAGCAGCGTGTAGCCGGAAGCAACGGCGAGCGCCGCGCGGCCGCTCAGGTCGTCGAGCGAGTGCTTGAGGCCGGCTTCGCCGTCGGAGGCGCGGAAGAGGGCCGGCAGCGTGGTAGCCAGCAGATCTCCTGAAGAGACGCGGCGCAACTTCTCCAGATCGCGGTTGGTCAGGATCGGATGCGGCAGCTTCAGCGTGTGGCAGTTTTCCGGCGTCTCGTCCAGGATGTTGCGCTCATTGCCGATATAGCTGATCAGCGACATCACCATCTCTTCGCGAATGGGATCGATGGGCGGATTGGTGACCTGCGCGAAGAGCTGCTTGAAGTAGTTGAAGAGCGATTGCGGGCGATCGGAGAGACAGGCCAGCGGCACGTCGGTGCCCATGGAACCGAGCGGCTCGGCGCCGGTAGCGCCCATGGGTCCGAGCAGGATCTTCAGGTCTTCTTCGCTGTACCCGTAAGCACGCTGGCGGCGCAGCAACGTCTCGGGATTGGAGGCAATCACCCGCGCCGGCTCCGGCAACTGATCGATGGTAATCTGCTGCTCCTTGAGCCAGGTTGCGTAAGGCTGGCGGCCAGCCAACTGCTTCTTGATTTCGGTGTCGGAGACAATGCGCTTCTGCACTGTATCGACCAGGAACATGCGGCCCGGCTGAAGGCGGCCCTTCTTGCGCACATCCTTGGCAGGCACGTCGAGTACGCCGGCCTCCGAGGCCAGCACGACAAGATCGTCCTTGGTGACGACATAGCGGCCGGGGCGCAGTCCGTTGCGGTCGAGCGTGGCGCCGATCACCTTGCCGTCCGTGAACGCGATGGCCGCAGGACCGTCCCATGGCTCCATCAGGGAGGCGTGGTACTCGTAGAAAGCGCGCTTCTCTTCGTCCATGTCCGGATTGCCGGACCAGGCCTCGGGAATCAGCATCGCCATGACGTGCGGCAGAGAGCGGCCCGACTGGTAGAGGAACTCGACGGCGTTGTCCAGCGAGGCCGAGTCGCTGCCTTCGGGCATGATGACCGGGTAAAGCTGGCTGATATGGCTGCCGTGCAACGGGCTCTCGAGCAGTGACTGGCGCGCGTTCATCCAGCTCACGTTGCCGCGGATGGTGTTGATTTCGCCGTTGTGCGCTACATAGCGATACGGGTGAGCCAGCTTCCAACTGGGAAAGGTGTTGGTAGAGAAGCGCTGGTGGACAAGGCAGAGGGCACTGGCAACCAGCGGATTGGCCAGTTCCAGGTAGAACTTCTCAATCTGCGGGGCCAGCATCAGGCCCTTGTAGACGATGGTGCGACAGGAGAGAGAGGGGATGTAGAACAAGTCCTTGCCCTCGATCTCGGAGGCGGCCATCTCGTTCTCGGTGCGGCGGCGAACGCGGAAGAGCAGGCGCTCGAAGGTCTCTTCATCCATCCCCTCGGGACAGCCCAGAAAGAGCTGCTCGATGTAGGGCTGGGAGGCGCGCGCTTCGCGGCCGATGGCGATGCCGTTGACCGGCGTGTCGCGCCAGCCAAAGACCTTCAGGCCCTCATCCTGCGCGATGCGCTCGAAGACGCCCTCGCACTGCAGGCGGCTGTGCTTGTCGACGGGCAGGAAGACCATAGCCACGCCATAGGCTCCCGGCGCTGGCAACTGCATTCCCAGCTCGCCGCATTCACGCGCAAAAAAGACATGAGGAATCTGAATCAGGATGCCGGCGCCATCGCCCGTCTCCGGATCGCATCCCGCAGCCCCGCGGTGGGTGAGGTTGATGAGAACCTCAAGGCCCTTGCGGATGATGTCGTGGCTCTTTTCGCCGCGAATGCTGGCCACCAGCCCCATGCCGCAGGCATCGTGTTCGTTCCGGGGATGATAGAGCCCCTGCGGGAGAGGAGTGCGAAGAAGACAATCCTTTGAATGCATGGCAACCTTCTCAATGAAATTTTCGTGCGGAACGCAATTTCCGGCCATGAAGACACAAATGCTATGCGATTCCCCTCGAGGAAACCACACTGTTCACCTTGAAAAGACCTGTTTTTCAGGTCCGGCCGTGACTGGAGCAGTGCTGAACTCTTTAATATATCGAAAAAATCGAGCTTCGGCTGAACTTCCTTTTCGCGACGATTTCCTGCGGCCCATCAATCGCCGCCGCGGGCGCGCCTCAGCAACCAGCCTCGCAACCTGGATTGGCCTACAATTGGAGGTGACTGGGTGAAAATGACCAACGAGAGAAACCTCCGCCGCACCGTTTTGCCGAATGGCCTGATCGTACTGACCGAACGCATGGAACATATGCGCTCCGTGGCTATGGGCGTGTGGACCAAGTCCGGCTCCCGCTGCGAGCCGGCAGAAACCAATGGCATCTCTCACTTTGTGGAGCACATGCTCTTCAAGGGAACCCGTTCCCGTTCAGCCCAGCTCATCGCGCGCGAAATGGACTCGATTGGCGGCAACCTGGACGCCTTCACCGGCAAAGAGACCATCTGCTTCAACGTCAAGTCACTGGCCGAGCATGTGCCAATCGCCCTGGACGTTCTGTCCGATCTGGTATTGAACCCGCTCTTCCAATTGCCCGACATCGAACGCGAGCGCGGCGTGATTCTGGAAGAGATCAAGATCGACGAGGACAATCCGGACGTTCTGGTGAACGAACTCTTCACGCAGAGCTTCTGGAAAGACCACCCTCTGGGCAAGCCTATCCTGGGCACGACGAAGACGGTGGCGCGGCTGGATCAGGAGAGTCTGGTCGCCTACCATGGCGACCGTTTCCGCGGCGGCAACATGGTCTTCTCAGCAGCCGGGAACCTGGACCACGACCACTTTGCCGAGACGGTGGCCGAGAAATTTGCAGGGCTTGCCAGCGGCGAGACGCTCCATGAACTTTCGGCGCCGAAGGCCAGCGCGCGAATCCAGCTCCGCAACAAGAAATCGCTCGAGCAGGTGCAAATCTGCCTGGGCGTGCCCGCGCCGCCGGTCACAGACGACAAACGCTACGCCACGTTGATCCTGAATACGGTGCTGGGCGGCGGCATGAGCTCCCGGCTCTTCCAGACCATCCGCGAAGAGCGGGGCATGGTCTATTCCATCTATTCCGACCTGAGCCCCCTGCGCGACACCGGGGCGCTGTGCGTCTTTGCCGGCACCTCGGTGGGCAAGTCTCTGGAGGTGATCGACCTGATCCTGGAGGAGTTCCGCAAGCTCAAGGAGGTTCCCCTGGAAGACGACGAGCTGAACCGGGCCAAGGACCAGCTCAAGGGCAACCTGCTGATGGGCTTGGAGAGCTCGAACTCCCGCATGGCCAACCTGGCGCGCCAGGAGATGTACTTCCACCAGTTCTTTACCGCCGACGAGGTGATTGCCCGCATCAGCCAGGTGGACGCCGCCCAGGTGCAGGCGATGGCCCAGCAGCTATTCGTCTCCGAGCGGGTCGCCGTCACCCTGCTTGGACGACTGGACGGGGTGAAGCTGAATCGGACCAAGCTGGTGTGTTGAGAAGCGCGGTCGGCCGACAAAGCACCGTGATCGGAAACGGGTTACCGGAAGCAACCCCAAAAACCGTTCTGGACTTTTTAGCAGATTCCCTTATACTCATTTTCATGATTCAGTCGCTACATGCCGCCCGGCATTCCGCCTGTTGTCTCTGTTGCTGCTAGCAACAGCCCTTTTCGGCGACTGAAAAATCCACACATTTCCAGCAATCCTTTGGGGATAGCTGTCTGTGCATCTGCCTTGCTGGAGCCCATGCAGTGATCCGCACTCTTTTGCTCCAGCGGGATTGTTCCGTCGCATAGTGTTTCCTTGTTTCCAAGCCAGTCTTCATCAAGGAGAAAGCCGTTATGCGTGTTCCTGCATCTTCTTTCCGTTCGCCAGTGTTCGGATCGTTGCTTTTGGTATTTGCTCTTCCCTTTGCCGTTCATACCGCGCTGGCACAAAACCTGGGCTATGAGGGCCCGACGGGAGTCTTCGTCACGCCGCTGGCCTCGACCGCCGCATCGCCCGCCCGCGGCGCAGGTCATCCGGTCATCGCCTACCACGTGCTCGCCGGCGGCCCGGTGATCGGCACCTGGAACACCGTCTCCATCACCGAAGGCTTTGCCAAGCGCATCGAGGTCGGCTACACGCGCGAAGACCATGCAGCAGGCAACACCACCGGATTGAGCCCCTTGTGGACCGACGGCTTCAATATCTTTCACGGCAAAGCGAATCTGGTGCCGGAGAACGCGGGAAAAACCAAGTGGGTTCCCGCCATCTCGGTCGGAGGCATCGTCCGCACCAACGACAGTAATGTAGGCGACGGCAGCAACGGACAAACCAAGACCAACGGCGACATCTACATCGTCGGCACCAAGGTCATTACCCAGTTCAGCAAGAAGGTTCCCGTTCTGCTGAACGCGGGCGTGCGCGGCACCAACTCCTCGCTGTGGGGCTTGGGGGGCAACGCTCCCGACTTCTCGGCGCGTGCCTTTGGCGCGGTGGCCTTTGTCTTCACCGGCCCTGGCAAGAGCACCATCATCCTGGCCTCTGAAGCAGCGCAGCAGCCGCAGACCATCAAGCAGACCTCTTCCTCCGGTGTCAGCGCCGGCGCATTCGACATTCCCACCTCGCTTGTCTACGCCGTGCGCCTTGTTCCCTCGCCCAAGCACAAGCTCAACGCGGACTTCGGCATCCTGCAAGCCGCCGGCAGAATCGCTCCCGGTGTCGACCTGAAGGCCCGCGCCCGCGTAGCCTTCGGCATCTCGTACGGGTTCTAGAAACAGTGATCAGTTGTCAGTGATCAGTGACAACTGGCCACTGACAACCGACAACTGATCACTGACAACTGCTTTTCGAGCGTCCGATTTCCCTTCCGCGTCTGTACGTTGTAGCATTTTGTCGGGAGGGCCGGGGTCTTCCGGCCTGCACCACGAGGGATTGGAATCCAAATGAATCGCACGCTCTCGCACTTTGGCCGCCACAGCGGCGCGCCACGCTCGACCGAGCCCAACGGCTTCACGCTGATGGAACTGCTGATTGTCATCGCCATCATCCTGATCCTGATGCTCATGGCCATCCCCACGATTGGCAGCCTGAAGAAGCAGGCCAACGAGACCTCGGCGATTCAGTCCATCCGCGCCATCTCGCAGGCGCAATTGCAATATGAGTCCACCTTTCCGTCCAGCGGCTACGCCTGCGCGCTGACAGCCTTGGGCGGCGATCCAAAATCTGGCCCGCCAACGCCAACTGCATCGCAGATGCTACAGGGCGATCTGACCTCGGGCATCAAATCCGGCTACATGTTCACCATCAATAACTGCACCAAGGTGAATCTGAGCGGCACGGACAGGATTACCGGCTACCAGGTGACGGCGGTTCCGCAGACGGTGGGCCAGACCGGCAACCGTGGCTTCTGTAGCGATCAGTTTGGCACCATCAAGGCAGACCCGGCGGGCGGCACCAATTGCACCCAGTCGCTTCAATGAGCGGGGGCAAGGCAATCCAATTCAGCAGACAATGGCTCCTGGCAGGCGCTTTCGCGTTCGTGTCTCTCGGACAAGCTTCGGCGCAAAGCGCGCAGGAGATGGCGCAGCGTGTCGATCGCCATTACAACCAACTGCACTCCCTCAAGGCCGGCTTCAGCGAGAGCTATGAGGGCATGGGCGTAAAGCGCACGGAGAGCGGGACGCTGCTCCTTCTGAAGCCCGGACGCATGCGGTGGGACTATAGCTCGCCGGCGGGGAAGCTGTTTCTGCTGGACGGGCAGTATGGGTGGTTCTACTCCAAGGGCGACTCGCAGGTACAGCGGATTCCGGCCAAGCAACTGGACGATTTGCGTTCGCCGCTGCGCTTTCTGCTGGGGCACACGCAGCTTGAAAAGGAGCTGAACAATCTGAGGGTGGCGGGAGCGTCCGGCGGCAGGTTTACGCTCTCCGGCCAGCCCAAAGGCCAGGAGCAGCGGGTCCGACGCCTCACGCTCACTGTGACCGCGGACTGCGCCATCAACGGCATTGAGATCGAAGAAGTGGATGGGGCGCTAACACGCTTCAGCTTCACGGACGAACAGCAGAACGCGTCGATTCCGGGGCAGGCGTTTCGCTTTACACCGCCCGCCGGCGTGCCTGTGGTCAACGCTCTGCCGCCGGTGTAGGACGAGGGAACAGCGATCAGGGAACAGAGATCAGCACGAAGAGCCGATTCCCGGAAGCGATTCGGGAGTCATGTTCCGCATGAAAACCGACAGAATCCGAGCCTCTTGCAAAATTCCAGCTTTAACCATATTTAAGTGTGGGAATTCAGAACATTAGAATAGGGTTACGAGACCAAACTTAATGTAAAGGAACCCCACATTATGCAGCTTACCCTCTCCGGCCA
>Ga0224528_1002304_pt1 | contig 10988 bp, 7 predicted proteins | sample CBST25metaG_2_FD_179888 | JGI IMG/M metagenome (GOLD analysis project Ga0224528, IMG submission 179888) | Peat soil microbial communities from Stordalen Mire, Sweden - C.B.S.T25 | ecosystem: Environmental > Terrestrial > Soil > Wetlands > Peat | place: Sweden: Norrbotten County, Stordalen Mire...
ATTGGATGAAGCGGCACGGTCCGCGGACTCCTCTCCGTCTTAACACCGGGCAATCCTCATACCGAGAAGGCGATTCTCGACAACACCTCTAACCTCGTGATCTCCAACTTTGCCAACGCCGATATGGCCGACCACACCGGCGTTCTGCCGGCGGCGAACGGTCCCTTCGATAGCAACCTCTATGTTCTCCGACATCAATAATGCGAGATTCAGGTAAACGCACCAATGCCAGATTTGCGAAAGCTCTTGCAGAGCCACACAAGACCGAAGGCTTTATGCTTACATTCCGTCGTGAGCTGAAGCGTCGAACAATGTGCGATACAAAGCCGACTGCGCATACAGCATAGTATGGTCTCCCGTTGCGACAATTCGCCCCTGATCAAGCAGAGAGAAGCGGACTACCCATGTAAGTGAACTGATTTGGTGCGAGATCACGATGAGCGTCCGATGTGGACGTAACCCCGCAAGAGATGCAAACACGGCACATTCTGTCGGAGCATCCAAAACCGAAGTCGCTTCATGCAGAATGAGGATGGCCGCTCTCTTAAGAGCGAACGGGTGATGGCCAACCAAGCGGCCCAAGTTTGGGCCATGGCTGGGCGTCATTTACGCCGTTCTGAACGATGACAAGCAGAGACCGGTTAAGCAGCGGCACACGGCAAAGCGGATCTTTGTGCGGTTGAAGGACGAGCACACATTCGTGGGCGGCTAATCGATCCTTGCAGCCTTCTATAGCCCGAGCCCAGATGACATGATCAGGAGGGGGTGAACGATGACAGCCAAGCAGCTCGCGAAGGTCCTTCCCCTCAAGCTTTTGGTTGCGTCATGCCTGTTCCGCGGTAATACGTGCCCTTCTCATCGTTTCTCGGTAACTTCAGTCTTAAGAATCTCATCGAGAGCTGTTTGCTCCGCCTGGGGCAGACTCACGCCAAGAATCTTCGCGATCGTTGGTGCTACGCGCAAGTTACTGATCGCTGGCATGCGCACACCCGGGCGAATTGCGGCGCCGTATGCGATAAACACCGTTTGCATTTCGGGCATGGTGTTGATGAAGCCATGTTCTCCGGCAGGAGCATGATCGCTCACTAACTCACCCGTGTCTGCCTCGCCAAACGTATAGTCTGCCGCAGAGATCAGATAGAGTTGGGGTGCCTGATCGGAGTCCTCCGCCGCAGGCATTCCATAGGCGCGAGCCTCTGTGTTTGTTATAACCCTGGCGATTCCAGGGATCTTCGCCAAACGCTCTCTGATTGCCGGCACTAGCGTAGCTCGAAGTTTTGGATCGTGGACATAGAGCAAAGCTGTCCCTCCCGTGGACTTGATCCATGCATCGGCTCTCACAACCCTCCCATTCTTGTGCACCAGTCCGAGCTCGGAAAGTGCGACATTGGGATTGACGGTATGGTGACTGGTGGCAAAACCATGATCCGATGTCACGATGAAGGTTGTGGTCTCGAGCATGCCGCTGCGCTTCACCGTCTCAAGAATGTTCTGGAGACATCTATCGACACTGGCAAATGCTTCGTATGCTGCCGAAGTCGCTGGCCCGTACTCATGCTGAATCGCGTCGGTCTGTGCCAGATGAAGCAGAAGTAGATTGGGCGAGTGTTTCTCGATCACATCGACCGTTGCGGCGGTGCGGATCAAGTCACGCCACGCAGGATTGCTATCATAGAAGTGCAATAACTCATCCTCAGTGAGTACGCCTTTGGCAACGAGTTCCCGCGAAATTGGATCTTCCGGACGAGCCTGCTCGGAGAACTCCCAGGTTACACCTTTGGCATCCTTGATCGCCACCCAATGGATCTGCGCTGTGATGAGTCCCTGCTCTGCAGCCGCCTCGTAGAGAGTTTGCGCGTGGACCATCTCCTCCTTCGTTGCTGAGGGGTTGCTCACGGGAACCATGCCGCCGGCTGGAAATTCGATCAATCCGTTCGATACGACATGATGGATGCGCGCATCGACGCCAGTGACTAGCGTGGAGTGATTTGGCCAGGTAATTGTTGGATTGCTGGGCTGCATACTCTCGGCGACTGCGCCGCCTGCGATCATGGCGCGTAGCGTCGGCATCGGCAAAAGCGGATCATTCAGCATCTGCACGGGAAAGCCATCGATCGTGATAAGCACGACAGTTGGTTTTCTGCCATTGGTTGCAGGTATGGTTTGCGCCATAGTTATATTGCATGACAGGATAAAAAGCACGATGGAAAAGCAAAGTCGATTATGCGACTTCTGCATATACACTCCTGATTTGAATTGGTATGTGTAACGGCCGCGGGACACTTCGATCCAGAAGGCAAGTTGCGGTGTGCTCGCACCCCATTTGATGCGAGCGCACCGCAGAACAGATGAGCCTACTTAGAAAGAGATTCTCCCACCGAGCGAGATCTCCCTTGGGAAGTTGATCGTGCTTGTCGAGACCGTGCCGAACGTCTTTGAGGTAGACGAAGTCCAGCCGAGCCCGCCCACGGTGAACAGAGGTGTGTTCGTCAGATTGAAGGCTTCCGCCCGGAACTGGACCGTCACCTTCTCCAAATGGAAGTCCTTGAACATCGATGCATCGAGGTTCCGGTATCCAGGACCACGGCATCCATCCAAAGTGCGCGGGGTATTTCCGTAGTTGCCGATTCCTGGATCGCTGAAGGCGTTGGGGTTGAGGTAGGAGGACTGGCCGGACTGCCCCATCCTCTGCTGTACTGGCCCGCTGTTGCACGGGTTGATACCGCTGACCCGGTTGGGACGTTGCTGGGAGTTTCCAAAGTTGGAGTTTTCATTGCTGCCCATGACGATGGCGAGCGGGCCGCCCTGTTGAGCAATGAAGGTTGCATTCAAATCCCATCCGCCAACGGCGTAGTCCAGCAAGCGATTGGAAGAGAGATATTTTCTGCCTTTCCCGAAGGGCAGGCGATAGGTTCCCGCAAACGAGTAACGAAGGGGAATATCGTTGATTGCCCGCGAGTACTCGGCACCGATGTTACGCATATCCTGTGGACCGTTGTTGCCGGGGTTAAGCGTGCTACCTTGACCAAAGGTAGCGTCGAAGTTATGCGACCATGTCAGTGCAGTAAGAATGCTGATACCGTTGGCCATCTGCTTATGAGCCTTCAGCACCAGGGCATTGTAGAGTGACCTTGATGAGCTGGGCTGAACGCTGACCGTTGTGAACTCTGGAAAGGGCTTGCACAACTGCGAGTTCGAGATGGTCGCCGCCGCAATCGCGCCGGTTCCGCCCTTGTTAGAATAGGGATTCGCACTGCTCTTCTGTAGAAACACAGACGGAGTCGAACCGTCGCTCGCCGGGCAGGCGCCCACTCCGTAGGGAATCGACGCCAGATTCACTTGATTGATGTTGTACGTGGAGCCGTCGCCGGGCGAAAGATGGTCGCCTTTCGAGCCAACGTAGCCGGCCTGAAATGAGACGTGGTAGGGGAGCTCGGCTTGAACGTCAAACGAATACTCCTGCATATAGGGCGATTGGCGATGCTGGTCGATTGTCGCCAGCGAGTCGCCCAGTCCCTGCGAATAGCCGAGAGTGTTTCCGGTAGGCTGGTTGATCGATGTATACGGAGAGGCAAGCGAGTTAGCGGGAGTGTAGTTCGAGTTATTGGATGCAACATAGCTGGATGTCGCCACAAATCCCGGCGCGAACGATGGGCTGGAAGAGTAGTACGTGGGAACATAGAAGATACCGTACCCGGCCCGTGCCACAAGTCTGTGGTTGATCGAGTAGGCGACGCCGAGCCGAGGCGCGAACTTTGCCGAGCTGAAATCGCAGCAGGTCGTGGGGTAGCCATTCAGCCCGGCATACATGATGCCGCCCTTGGTCGAAACTCCGGAAGAGGTTGCAATCGGATTCGTCACGCTTTGATCGAATCCGACGGCATAGTGATTGTTCCGCTCGTGGACGCCTTGCTCGTCTTCCCAGCGCAAGCCGGCGGTAATGGTGAGCCGGTTGTTCACGCGGTAGTCGTCTTGAATGTAAACCGCATTGTAGGGAACATCGAGCGCGATGTGCGTGGCAATCTGAACCGTGCCGGAAGTTGGATAGCCAAGCAGCATGTCTGCAAGGTCCGATCCCGTCACTGCGCCGTTGACCGTTTTGTTGCCTGGGTTGTGCGAGGTGAATGTGCTGTTGAAGCCGAAGCCGCCGTTGCCGCTGCTGACATTGGTGAAGTCCTGGTGAATGGAACGGTACTCGTAGCCCGCCTTTAGTGAATGATGCGGCAGGCTTTTAATGATACCTAGAGTCACATTGCGCGAGTAGTACTCAGTCAATCCAGACTGGTTGGAACCAATCTGGATGCCTTCCTGAGACAGCGAAATGCGAGGAAAGGCTTTCTTCTGCAACTGGCTCACATACGAAGCGGGAAAGCCCAGTTGCGTCTGATCGTAGTTGGACGTAAGGTCGAGACGATTGCTTGGGTAGCGGTTAAAACCCCAGTTCCCTACAATAACGGTCGTCGGGTCTAGGATGTAGGTCGAATTGACGGCAGTTGCATCCACGTTGCGATTGAGAAGATAGCTGCTACCATCGCCAGGGGAGGCGCCGAGCGGGTTGCCGCCGGGTTCTGTCGAGCCGTAGTACATGAAGGAGACGTGCGCTATCCATTTCTTTGTTAGTTGCTGCGACAGCTTGCCGATAAACTCCTCGGCTCGGTCGTTCGTATCGTCGGTCGGAAAGAAATTGTATGCGAGGTAGTCGCTCCCCTGCGTGCAGTTCGCGGCGCATCGTGGAAGAACTTTTAGGATGTTCTGTCCAATCTGCGATTGAGCTGTCGACAACAGGTTGGCGGGAATCTTGTTGCCGGGAAACTGCTGGCGGTTTCCATTCGCGTCCGTGGTCGATGGATCGTAGATGAGCAGCGGCACCCCGCTGCTCAGGTAGCTGTTAGAGAAATCGCCGGAGCGTTCCAGGTCACTTGGAAGATAGTAGTTGGTGGCAACAGGGTACTTCTGCTGGTAGCCTTCGCCAGTGAGCCAAAAGAACGTCTTATCTCTGCCATTATAGAAATGAGGAATTGAGACAAAGCCGCCGATAGAACCCTCGTATGTATATTGAGTGATATCGGGGCGAGCTAGCGCTTTGTAGTTATTGTTCCAGGTATTTGCCGACCAGTCTGTCTGCCTTGTTTCTCCCAACAGGTTTCCATGAAAATTGCGGCTGCCGGTTTTGAGAATCGTATTGAAGCTTCCGCCACCCGCCCTTCCCATTTCCGCATCGTAAGTATTGCTCTGGATCTTCACTTCTTGCACGGCTTCGAGGGAAGGCATGATGGTCGGCTGGTTGAACATGTTGGTAATGGATACACCGTCGACCATATAGTTATTCGAAGCGATCGGCCCGCCGGCAACGGAGATTGCAGCGGCGCCGGACTGGTCCTCGAAGCGCGTGTAGCGAGGATCGCCGGTGACGGTAACGGTTGGCGTGAGCGCCGCAAGAAGGTAGGTGTTGCGCCCGATGTTCGGTAGTTCTGCGATTTGCTGACTTGACAGTACCTGTCCATTGGAGGCTGACGCAGTGTCGAGTTCAACAGGGTTGGATGACACCTCCACAGTCTCTTTTGTGCTTTCCACTTTCAGAGAGAAGTCAATCGTTACAGCCTGCTGTGTGGCAACCAGTACGCTTTTCCGTTCATAGATTCCAAACCCGGCAGCCTTTACTCTGATGTCAAAGGATCCGGGGTCCACAGCGCTGAAGAGATACTCACCTGAGCGGTTAGTGATGGCACTGCGCGTCTTGCCCATCGCCACATTCGTCATCGTCACCTCGGCGCCAGCAACTGCACTGCCTCGCTCATCGGCCACGATTCCGTTGAGCAGGCCATAGTATGTCTGCGCAGGCAGATTGCTCGCCTGAAGAATCAGTACGAGAGCGAACATAAGCTTCGCAAATCTTGTAGACAAAACCCCTCCTAATGACACATGTGTGTCTGTTGTTGTAACGCGCGGGCACTGAATTTTATGACGAACGTGAAATTCTTTTCACAATTCGGTCGGTGCAATGACTGGCGCAGCTGTAAGGAGAGGCTGTTCATCATCAATTCAAATGCTCATGGTAGAAGTAGATGTCGTTTGCGTGGCCTCTGCCATTTTCCAGGAGGACGACTCCTTAATTTCCTGATTTGTTGGGGTACGGCCAGGAGTATGCATTCTATATGCGCTGCGATTAGGTAGACCCACCATTTGTGGCCAACTGCTGAAGCGCTATCAGGATTGCTCAATCGTTCAGTTACAAAACTTTCACTTTACAGCATCCCGAAGATGCAGATTTTCACGTGATCAGGCACATACGATGAACTCCGATTTGGCTCTAACTTTGCGGTCAGCGCTAGAACAGTCCGCAGGGTCAATGCGCGAGCGCGACGAGGGATGCGCCTATGTAGATGACTCGTTTTCTGGTGGCCAAAGCATCTCGAACGATCTCAGGATGGCGAGGTTGAGGGAAACCGTTACAGCGCTTTACGATCAGCTTCACAAGCCGGTGTATCGATATCTATTATGGATGCGCGTAAGGCCGCAGGAAGCCGAAGAGATTCTTCAAGAGTCGTTCCTTCGTCTTTTCTCTCACCTCCATGCCGAAGGCCCGAATATCAACATGAGGGCATGGGTTTACCGCGTCGCGCACAATCTTGCGTGCTCACACGCGAGGAAACAGAAGTTTCTTCTGGAGGCATCTCCTGAGAACTGGCATCAACTCTGTTCGTCGTTTGTCGATTCGTCCACTGGGCCCGAAGAAGCGCTCTTGCAGAAGGAGAGGCTGGAGCGACTGCATGCCAAGGTACTGCAGCTTTCTCAATTGCAGCAGAGTTGCGTTCGCCTGCGGCTGGAGGGCTTGCGCTACCATGAGATTGCAGAGATTCTGAACACATCCGTATCGTCCGTCGCTGGCTCGTTGAGGTACGCTATTGGTAAACTTTGCGAGAATCGCTGAACAACGACTCATGCATCAATCTAAGTCAAATCGCGCGCGTCTGGTGAACGGACATATACCGGATTCCTGGATTCTCCTCTCAATTGACAAGGAGATATCTTGTGAGGACTGCGAGTTTGTCGAAGAGCATCTTTGCAGTTGCTCTCAATGCCGCTCCGTGGAACAGCGAATCAGAGCCACAATCGATCAACTGCGCGAATACAATAGAGTGATCGTCGACTCCCCTGCTTCGCTTTCTTCCTCACACCATCTTGCCTTTGAAGGGAAGCTCCATAGCTTGGCGGATCAACTCACGAGCCGCAGACAATTCAAGTTCCCCACCGCTTCCGCAACTGCGCGGCTCATTTGGGATTTACTCGCCACTCGCGAACGAATTCTCGCTTGCGGAATGATATTGCTGATTGCCGCGTTCGCAGTGTACCGGTTCAATGTGCCAGCCGTGTCGGCCAAGGAGATGCTGATTCGTTCAGAGGCGTACGAGCAGGACTCACTTCGTGGAATCGACGATCCGATCATCGTGCAAAAGGTTCGCATAAGCGCGGGCGGGCACCATTCGGATAGGACGCTGTATCGCGATTTGAAGCACAATCGCCACGTGCATCAGGTCAACAGCAACAGCGAGGAAGATCGGCTTATCGATGGTGTGCTGCAGCAGGCATCGCTGGATACCGATGAACTGATTGTCCCAGAGCTGTTTCTTCGTGCAAGCAGCGAACGCATTTCTGCCACTGTGGCCGTAAGGCAAAGCGACAAAGACACGGTGGTATTGGCGATCCATCTGCCGGGCTATTCGATCACAGACGCCGATCTTACACTTCGAAGTGCGGATTACCACACGATAGGAGCCCGACTGCGCCTGAGCGATCAATCGACGATTCAGATTTCAGAGTTATCCTATCAGGTTGTACAATTCGGAGCTTTACGAGCCGGTCTATTCGATCTTCCGCGCCAGCAGATACCTGCAGTGCTGATGAAGAATGTCCCTGCGAACGATATCTCCGATTTAGCGAAATCTGAGATATCGGCATTGTCGATTCTACACAACCTTCATGCGGAACTTGGCGGTGAAATTAGCATCGATGACTCCAACCCAAGATCGGTAACGATCGAAGGTGTTGTTGAGGATCTTGCACGAAAACAAGAGATCGAGCGCGCATTGCGGGGTATTCCTGCAGTTCAGCTGAACATTGAAACGGTAACGCAAAAGCGCACGAGCATGCACGCTCAAGTCTATGAGAACCCGGGCGCGCTCTCCGCGACCTCAGTTCCACCTCTTCTGGATAAGCAACTGAAGGAGTGGTTCCCCGCACCAGAGGACAGGCGGGAGTACGTTCGTGGTGTCTTGTCCTACGGTCAGTCAGCCGCCTCTCATGCCTGGGTGCTCGATGAATTGTCGAACCGCTTCCCTCGTGCGCGATGGATGGCACTGCGGCCTAAAGAACGGAAGGATCTAAATAGCCTGCTCCGAGAAGAGGCCCGCTCTTTGAGCGAAGATCTCGATGGCCTCAAGAGACAGGCTGACATGATACTTGTTGAACCGGTAGCCGGCACCAGTTCAACCACTCCCGCTTATGATATGCCCGAGGAAGGCCTTCTTCGGGACAATTCGGCAGACTGGAATGATCAGGTGCGCAGAATCCACTTTACTCTTGATAGAGTGAGCGATCATCTCAGTGCTCTTATCGTTGGCGCAGGTGCTCGCAGCACATCTTCAGACCGACTGCGTTTTGAAACATATCAGGCGCTCTCCGAACTCAGCATGGATGTTCAGAGATTCCGGCGGTGTCTGGCTCAGTGAGCCGATTGAATGCAGTTTTGGTCGAGAGTTGTTACTCGCATTTATTTCCGGCAATATTCCGAGAACTACAACGACTTGCGTTCTTTCCAGAGCGGGATTTGCGATAACGCATGCCGATTCTGGTGAACTCGATTGGAGTGCCGCGTCAGCATTGCCACAGCCGATGGAGAATACACACCGTGTGAAGGCGGCAACCGTAGGCAGTTTTATTGACAGCCGCAGCCGCCAGTCCCTCCAGACGCAGAAGAACAGAAACGGTTGAGCCTTGCACTCGCGCGGTTTCAGACGTTGTCGAATCTGGAATCGTGATTTCATGGACCATGTACATTGGATGAAGCGGCACGGTCCGCGGACTCCTCTCCGTCTTAACACCGGGCAATCCTCATACCGAGAAGGCGATTCTCGACAACACCTCTAACCTCGTGATCTCCAACTTTGCCAACGCCGATATGGTTGGCCACACCGGCGTTCTGCCGGCGGCGAACGGTCCCTTCGATAGCAACCTCTATAATCTCCGGCATTAATAGTGCGAGGTCAAGCAAATACACCAATGCCAGATTTGCGAAAGCTCTTGCAGAGCCACACAAGACCGAAGGCTTTATGCTTACATTCCGTCGTGAGCTGAAGCGTCGAACAATGTGCGACATAAAGCCGACTGCGCATACAGCATAGTATGGTCTCCCGTTGCGACGATTCGCCCCTGATCAAGCAACGCAAAGCGGTCTACCCACGTCAGTGAACTGATGTGGTGCGAGATCACGATGAGCGTCCGACGTGGACGTAATTCCGCAAGGGACGCAAACACGGCACATTCTGTCGGAGCGTCCAGGGCCGAAGTTGTTTCATCCAGAATGAGTACGGCCGACTCCTTTAAGAGCGAACGGGCTATGGCCAGCCTTTGGCGTTCTCCCCCCGAAAGGCCAACGGCTCCCGGTCCGAGCGGAGTGTCCAGCCCGTGGGGGAGTGCTCGGAGCACAGGCGCAAGTTGGACCGCCTCGATGGTTTGGAGCATGTCTGCGGTCGTCGCCTGAGGATTGCCATACAGCAGGTTCTCCCGGATCGTCCCTTGAAAGAGCACCGGGTGCTGCGGGACAAATCGAACCGTTTCGCGCAGAGACGCCAACGTGTAGCACACGAGAGGTTGCTCTTCGAGGTAGATGCAACCGGCTTCTGGATCGGCGGCGCGCACAAGAAGGCGAGCCAAGGTGCTCTTGCCCGATCCGCTCGCACCGATGATTGCAAGCCGTTCCCCCGGATCAATCCGAAGCATGATGTTCAGCAGTGCGGGCTTTCCTCCATACGAGAAGGACACATCCTCGATCCTGAAGCCGCGATGCAGTTGGGGCAAGTTGAAGCGCATTGTTCCGGTATCCCGTACGCTGGGCTCAAGCGCAAGCAGTTCGCGTACCCGGCGAATGCTCGCTCCGACCGTTTGGAGCCGTGCATAAAGGTCCATCGCCGAACTGATCGGATCAAACACCCGCGTGGCATAAGCGTAGAACGCCACCAGACCACCGATAGTCAGGGTGCCGCCAACTACCTTGACGCTGCCAAGAGCGAGCGCAACCAGAATGACTGCCACCAGGATCGCACCGATCGAAAGGCTGAACCCCATTTGCGTGCGCCGTTGAACCCACTGTGCCAGCAGCATTCCATCCCATAGGGATCGAGCCTGATGCGCGGATCTCTCCTCGGCACCGAGAAGTTGAATCTGCGGGATTGCTGCAAGGTGCTCGTTCAACATGCTGGTTGCCACGCCCACTTCGCTCCGCGCCTCATCAGCTCTCGTCTTCAACAACACGCTGAACCGTCGCTGGATGATGGCGAATAGCGGCATCAGAGGCAAAATGGCCAGAGTCATGGTCAGATTCAACCTGGCCATCATCGCCAGGTTGAGCACGAAGAACAGGACGGCTCTTAGGCTCTGATTGGCGGTTTCTGCGCCCAGATTGGCGATCTCGTCGACATCGTGCTCAATCCGTGTCAGTTTCTCACCTGTCGGCGTCTGCTCGTGATAGTCGGCCGAAAGCCGGTTCATCTGATCGAGGAGAGCGATGCGCAGATCGCGGATGCAGCGCTGGGCAATGGAAAAATTGACAAGCGAACCCATCGTATAGAGAGCGGACCTGCCGAAATAGCAAAGGCCGATTCCGCCGGCCAACTCCATCGCCAAGCGCAGGTCGCCATGAGGCAAAGCCCGGTCGATCAAACTGCGCATCATCAGGGGATCAATGGTGGCGGCAACGCCCGCGAATGACA
>Ga0224528_1002313_pt1 | contig 10956 bp, 7 predicted proteins | sample CBST25metaG_2_FD_179888 | JGI IMG/M metagenome (GOLD analysis project Ga0224528, IMG submission 179888) | Peat soil microbial communities from Stordalen Mire, Sweden - C.B.S.T25 | ecosystem: Environmental > Terrestrial > Soil > Wetlands > Peat | place: Sweden: Norrbotten County, Stordalen Mire...
CTTGAAGAAACTCGCGCACATGCTTTCGGAGACGATACGCTATCTGGAACTGAACGCAGACTCCATGCCCGATTATGGTAAGCGGTACCGCGCCGGAAAACGGATCTCCACTGGGTTTGTCGAGTCCGCGGTCAATGAAATCATCGCTAAACGGATGGTCAAGAAGCAGCAAATGAGATGGAACCATTTTACCGTCCAAAGGTTCTTGGACGTTCGCATCCATGTGCTCAATGGGACTCTGGAAGACGCATTCCGTCATTGGCACAAAGGCTTCCGGCCAGTTGCTGACCAGACCCCTCAGGTCATGTCAGTATGACCTGCCCACAACTTTGCACTCTCCCGAACATGCTGTTCACTACATATTCGGCGGTTTGGGCTTACATCCCCTTCAAGGCGTAGGAGGCGCACTGCGCGCCCGCCTCCTCCACGCCTCAGAATCTCAATGAGGTGTTAAAGCGGAAATCTCTGGCGTCGGAACTGGTCGAGGTCGATTTGCCGAACAAGGGAGAGTTCAGACTTCCTTGAGGCGTGCTCAGATTCGGATGATTGAGGATGTTATCTCCATCAGCCGAGAAGTTCATTGATGGTTTGAAACGCCCACCGGGATACTCCAGAAAGTGCAGTGGAATCTCGCGGGAAAACGACAGGTTCACCATCACGGACATGGGACCATTCGCGAAGTTCACGGGAATGCGCTTCTCCGTCGGCCCCGGGTTCGTCTCGAAATTCCCATACTTGGTTTTGACGACTGTCGTGCTATCCAGGCTCGTCACAAAGGCCGGTCTGTCGTTATAAATCGTGTCGCCGTTCAAATCCTCGCCCAGAGTAATATTCATCGGCTGTCCCGGATGGAAAAACAGGCTCGGCTGGATCACGCCGACCCTGGGAACTTCAATCGAGGCAAAGAAACTCCCGTACGGTTGCCTGGAGCCCAGACGTCCATAATCATCCTTCAGCGAATACGGATTGGAGGGAGGGCCGTAGTCGTCTCCATTTGCAAAATTCGCTCCCATGCCCCCGCCGAACGTCACATGCTTCATCAGTTGTCCCATATAATTGGCATTGAACTCACTCCCTTTGTTCATTTGCTCGGACTCATACTGGAAGATATTTTCCAGCTTTCCCGTAGGCCGCACCCCGCTCCCCGGGTCATTGGAGTCGTAGGTGCCGGGAAGAGGCGAGTTCACATTCCGCTCATCGTACTGGCGTTGACCGAGGGAATGGTAAAACCCCACGTAGAGGTGGCCCTCTTTCCCGATCGCTCGGGATAGGCTGACGTTTTCCCTCGTCATATAGGACGCATGCAAATGTGGACTAAAGGCATACAAAGAAGGAGTGGCGCTCGTCTCTCCTTCAAGATTTTCTGGAATCGTCGGAAAGAAGTCCGGATTGATATAGGTGTACTGCGCGGTCTTGTTCGACTGGTACCGCGCGACGTTCGTTACAGAGGCGAGAGGAAAACGGTTATAGAAGACGCCGAGACTTACTTGCAGCGAGGTTCGCGCCGGTTTTTTCGCGTTTCCGTCGATCCCCCACTTGAGAGAAACACGCGGAGCGACGCTGACTCCAGGAAGCGTCCTCTGCGCCTCCATCCGCAGGCCATAGCTGATCCCGATATTGCTCCGCAAGTCAACATTGTCCTGTACAAAGCCTGCGATATCCGGTTGGGACGCCGACACTGCATTCTGTCCGGCGGTGATCTGGAACTGGCTCGCGCCGCCACCATTTGCCCGAATCTGGCTTGCACTGGTTCCCGCAGCGAGTCCCTGCATCGTAATCTGGTAGGCATTCAAGGAAGAGAAGGTGAATGTGCCATTGAAGTTATTGGCCATCGAATCATCATTTGCGAAACGATGTGCTTCAACGCCGATGGCCATGAGGTGGCGATTCACAGTGGTTCGCAGCACGTCTTTGATGGTGAAGTTATGCGTATCCGAGGTGCTGTCGCCTATCGAATTGCCGCCACCGGTAAATGCCCCTGTAACAACGACCTCAGGATCCGCGGTGAGCGAGCGCTGTTTCGTTGTTATGCCATCGCAATCAAGCAGAAATTCGTTGATCGTGTTGGCGGTAAAAGTGTGGTGGGACGAGATGCGGGCCGTGTACGCCGTCTCTCTTTGAGTGTACGAATGCCCCACTAGGTTCAGGCCTCCGACGCCAAGGTTATTCGCGGTGTTCAACCGCGCGCGGAAGTAGCCCGTGCTGTCGTCCTTCCCGCCAAGGGAAACGCCTGGGACAAGCTCCCCACTCACACCGTGGGTTCCTGAAGAGACCGCGTCCCGGTCGTTCACTTGTTCGAGAGCCGAGTTCAATACCTGTGCGTTCACGATACTGCCCGTATCGCTGTAGGATCGGCCGAGCGTTCCTCCGTACGACAGCTTCTTTCCTATGTGTCCGCGAAGAGAGGCGCGTCCGAAGATTTCATCATACGGAGCCTTCTTCGGGGCAAAGGGATTCTGCGCCGACATGGCCGTTGTCGTGCCCCTCGCCATCACGGACCCGCCAAACTTTACCTTGGAGGGATCGGTGAAGATGTCCACCATGAATGACCAGCTGGCCCCATATTCTGCGGAGAATGTGCCGGTAGAGATGCGAATGGCTCGAATAAGATCCTTCGATGGCAGGCTATTCACGTCGATATCGAGTCCATTGAGGCGGTACAGTGCGTCCGGGCCGATCATCGCCGTGAGTTCCTGCCGGAAGGTGTCCGGATCGTCTGACATCTGGCGGATGGTTTTCTCGCTCAGGTTGTTTTCTCCGAGCGACGTTCCCTTGGCGTCGTCCGAGCTGTCGACATTCACTTCTTCCTGATAGACGGGCAGAGACAACACGATCCTGAGGTTGACTTGTCCCCGTGCCGATACAGCAATCTTCTCCTTGCGGAACGCGGCAAAGCCCTCCTTCTTTACCTCCAGAGCGTATGTTCCCGGCGGAACGTTTTCCGCGTCGAAGGTGCCATTCGTATCCGTCTGCAGCACGAGGGGCCCCGCAGCCCTGCGGTATAACTCCACGTCGGCTTGGGCGACAACGGAATGATCCGGATCGAATACCGTTCCCCGGACACTTGCGGTTTGTCCAACTGCGGAGCACCAGGGCTCGAATACAACAAAAACAATTGCAAGGAGTGTATTGCACCAGAATTTCCCGAAGTTCCCCATATGACTGGCCGCCTCGAATTAGCTGTTATGCCCGTCTCGCACAACTCGCGGTGCGCGGTCCGTGATACGGGTCGTTGAATCTGGTTCCCTGTGATCTTGGACGCATGGTATCAGAAAACTGCTCAGAGAAAAGGCTCCACTCTGGCATCCGAGGCGAAATATTGACTGCGATGGAAACGCTGCCTCCTCCCGTTTCCTTAGAGCGTGTTTCAAGAATGCTTCCTTAGCGTGATCAAGACGCAGGCCAGGTAAAAGAAGGCGTAGTAGATGGGGAGCAGATGTTCGTGGCGAACCAGCAGACGGTGAAATTGTCCGAGCCAGGCGTTGGTTCGCTCGACGATCCATCTGCGTTTGTAGCGTCAGAGCTTGCGGCGGTCTTGGTAACGCCTTGGCTTGTTGTTTTTCCTGTACGGCGCAATCAGTTCGATGCCGCGCTTTGATCGGCTCGCGCAGAGGGTCGGAGTCGTAGCCGCGGTCGGCTATGATGCGTTTCGGCTTTTGCCGCGGGCGTCCTTTCGGCCGGGGGGCCCGAACTTCGGCGACCGTGGCATCCGCAAGGTTGCCTTCACTCGGGGAGGCACTTTCCAGCCGAACTCCCATCGGAAGACCTTGACCGTCGACCAGTACCATCCACTTCGCTCCCTTGCCGCGCTTGGTTTTGCAGACTGCGGAGCCCCCCTTTCTCGTCGGTGCGAAGCTCCCATCCAGGAAGGTCTCGTCCCATTTGAGCATCCCTCGCTCGTCAAGCATGCCAAGCAGAGTCCGCCTGGCATCGAGCCAGACGCCCTTCTCTTGCCAACTCTGCAATCGTTGCCATCATGTCGAAGGAGATGGAAACTCGTCGGGAAGAAATCGCCAAGTGGCGTCGGTTTGCAGAACCCAAAGTGTGCCCTCGAAGCATGCTCGATTCGGAACTGGTGGCCGTCCACGCTAATTGCGCCGCTTCCTCGCCTTGGGAAGCAAGGGCTCAAGTAACATCCACTGCTCGTCCGTCAACAGCTTCTGACGCTTCTTCATGGCAGAAGCGCAACAGACCTCCCGCCTCACGTTCGGGTGCAGGGATTGCGGCAAGCAACTGTTTTCGGCTGCGGCTTCGCCAGTTATCCTGCCTTGAGGGATCGCCCATGCACACGGTCTGAATTCGGTACGCATCAACAGAAACTCAGCCACAAGTCGTCGGCTTGCATCCGCAGGAACCGCGAATAATGAGTTGCGTGTCGAGCACGATGTTGCGCGGCGGACATGTCACGGCTCCTCCCATTCGTTCAAAAAGAACGGCTGCCGCCCTGCGCCCCAATTCGCTCGACGGCTGGCGCACTGCTGTCAAGCCTGGCGGAATCATCTCGGCAAGCTCAAAGTCATCGAAGGAAATGAAGGCCACGTCTTTGGGGATCAGTTTGCCGAGTCGATTGAGCCCGCGCAGAACCCTCATACTGCACACCCAGTTCAGCGAGAAAACAGCCTCGACGCGATTGCGGCCCGTTACGAATTTCGCGAAAGCTTCGGGGGTCAGTTCATCCTCATGTTCGACCAACAACTCTATCGCTTCCAACCCTGCGTCCTTCATGGCGCTGCGGTATCCAGCTACACGCTCGGCGCATGTGAACAGTGAAGGCCTGGCGCCCACGGCTAGAATCTTCCGGTAGCCGTGCTCGATCAAATGTTCGGTAGCGCCATGGGCACTTTTACGATTGGTGACAGTAATGGTATCCACTTCCTCGCCGCGGATCGGTTCGTCAAAGACTACGATGGGCAGGCCCTTGGCTAGAAAGGGCTTGAGGTTGCTCTTGCCGCTATTTGCGGCGATCAGGATAACGCCGTCGATTTGCCGCCTCGACATGACCTGAAGCTCCGATTCCTCAACAGCAACATCTCCCCCGGAAGTGGCGAGAATAACGACATATCCTTGCTCGCGGGCGACGTCCTGTGCGGCCTGCACAGCGGCGGCCGTGAAGGGATCGGCCAGGTTCGGCGCAATCAAGGTAATAGCTGCAGAACGCTTGGACTTCAGGCCTCTTGCCATTTCATTCGGCTGATATCCAAGCTGGGCCATGGCTTCCCGCACGCGGGCCTCTGTTGCTGGGCGCAATTCGGGAGAATCATTCAGAACGCGCGACGCCGTCTTGAGCGATACACCGGCCTTCCTGGCAACATCAACCAACGTTGCACTTCCGTATTTTTGAATCACGATTCCCCCTCGTACCTTACATGCTTTCGGTCTGTCGCCTGCCGTGAGTTACGGCCTAATAACTCATACTGGATGCCAACGATTCCAAACTCACTCTCTTAGTTTCCGGATACAGAAACAAGATAGTAAAGAATTGCACGACCATCATAGCCGCGAACGCGAGGAAGATTCTACCGCCCAGAAAACTCGAGAGGGCTGGGAAGGATCCCACAACAAGGGCATTGATAACCCAGTGCACTGTACTTCCCAAGCCTTGCCCGCGAGCCCGAACCGGAAGAGGAAATATCTCGCTGAGATAAACCCAGACCACCACTCCCTGGGAAAATCCAAAGAATGCGTTATAGCATGCCAGGACAACGATGACAGTTGCAGCGGGCCAATGCATGAATCGAATGGTGGGGAGTAACGCCAGACATGCGCCCATTCCCACCGCACCGGCAAGGAGAAGGGGTTTGCGCCCGACCTTGTCGATAATGCCCACGGCGACGACGGTGACAAGAAGGCTCAGGGACGCAATCAGGATTGCGTCCTTGCGTCCATTCAGGCGTCCTGAGCCTAATTCACGGAAGACATCGAGGATGTAGTAGAGAAGGACATTAACGCCGGAAAGCTGATTGAACATGGCGATGCTGACTGCCAAGGCAATGGGACGAGCGTACCGGCGCGAGAATAGTTTTGATTGCTGCACAGCATCGATTTCATTGGGTGGAAAAGCCGGACTCAGGTGATTGGCCTCCGTGTCAGCGGCCCCCAGAGCCGCGAGGGCGCGATGGGCTTCGGCGAAGCGGCCTTTCAGTGTCAGCCATCGGGGACTTGGAGAGGCCGCGAGCAGCAATACTTCGCACAAGAGCGCGGGGACTAGGCCTGCCGCTACCAACCAACGCCACGCCCAATTGGGTTGAGAATGAATGGAAAGCAAATAGCCTAAAGCGAAGGCGAGCACAACACCGAGGCTCACGCTCAACTGGAAGCTTCCGACCAATCGGCCGCGCAGGCGCGCCGGAGATATTTCGGCGAGGTACATGGGGGAAGCCACCGAGATGAGCCCTATGGCGACCCCGCACAGAACCCGGCATGCCGCGAATTGAGTGACGTCGGACGCGGCTCCGGCCCCGAGAGTGGCACAAATATAGACCAGGCACGCGATGACCAACGTGTTGCGCCGATCGACGAGGTCCGCCAGATACCCGGCAGCGATAGAGCCCGCAATGGTGCCGAACAACGCGGCAGAGACCGCGATACCAAGCGCCGGTGCCGAAAGCCCAAATTGAGCTCTTAAGCTCTGGGTCGCACCGACGATGGCGCCGATGTCATAGCCGAACAACAGTCCGCAACTTGATCCAGCAAGGGCCGTGATCGCCAACCGTCGGTTCATTTTTGCATTCATCGAGCCCCACTACAAACTATCGTTCCACAGCCGGGGCTGCTTACTTTGTGCTCTGCAATACGGCTGCGCCGACGATGGAATCGAGAGCCGAACTCTGGCTTCCCGCATTGCCCGCATCAAAGGGACCGGACCAGACCTGGCCAAACTGGAAATTCGTTCCCTGGGAGTGCGTCCATATTGCGTTGGCGTTGGTGGTGATGAAAGCATTGTAGGCGGCTTGGGGATACGCGCCCTGAAGAGCGACGAGATTGCGAACAAAGATTCCTTTGAATTGGACGCCATCGGCGCCGCAGTTCGGCTCGCAGGGATCGTGCATGACGCCGCTCGGATCGACAAGCGAGGTGGTGGCAGCAGTAGCGATCTTCTGTGCGGCAACAGGCAGAGACGGATCGGAGTTAACCTTGGAAAGCTCAACGAGGCCGCCGAGGACAACGCCCTGGTTGTAACTCCACGTGGCCTGTCCATTGTTCGTGCAGGAGGCGGGCGTTGTGTGGCCATCTGAGATGCTCAATCCGTCGTTGATCAAGTTCTTGGAATTGATCATGCCGGTGCGCGCGAACCATTGCCATTCCTTGTTGGCCCAATTCAGATAAGTTGCGCTGTTAGCGGTATCGCGATTGGCCAGATGCGCGGCCACGGAGAGAAACAGTTCATTTGCGATGGCATTCTTGTAGGCGCGGTCCTTGCTCCACCATATGCCGCCACCGCACGTGCTGTCCCAGCCGCCAGCCATGTCGGCAAAGATGGTCTCGGCCATGGTCAGGTATTGCGCGTTCCTGGTCAGGTCGTAGGCGTCGATCCATGCCAGGGCCCACCAGCCTTCGTCGTCGTAAAACTTGTTGAGGAAGTTCGGACTCGTCTTTTGCGCCGCGGTAAAGGTATTGGCCAGCACGGAGTTATATTGTGTCGAGTTGCTTACGCGCGCGTAGTCCGTGAGCACCGTTGTGGCATTGGCGGAATTCCACCAGCCGGTCGTGTTATAGAGCCCGGTGGACGGGTTATACCAACCCTGCAATGTGTTGACTCCGCTGGTCGCTCGCTGCAACTGAGTGGTGGGCGATGAACCGGTGGTTCCGTTCGCGCTATCGGCTGATACTGGACGGATGCATCCGAGAGCCACGGCGGCGACAAGGGCCGAAATGCAAAGCTGGGGCATGATACGTATCATCCATCCACTTCCTTTACCGTTTGACGAGGTTCAACTGTTAAAGATCGCGATGCAGCCAGCTGTCGGGTGCGAGTTCCCGGCATGGTTCTTGCTGAGAGACGAGCAGCAAGAACCGGCCATCTTTCTTATCTCTGCATTGTAGCCGACATGGACGGCGGTACTGATTCCGGCGCGCTTCCCCAACTTTTGTTTGGCTTGGGTCCCATCACCAAAACGAGTTCTCCGCCATTTGCCATATCTGAATGATTAAACCATGTCTTGTTCCATGGCTTTCCATTGAGCGTCGCCGACTGGATATACATGTTGGCAGCGGAGTTGTTGCGCGCGGTGATCGTGAAGTTCTTTCCATTGCCCATGCGGATGGTGGCCTGATCAAACAGCGGGCTGCCGAGGATGTAATCCGGGCTGGACGGGTCGACCGTATAGAAGCCCAGCGCGCTCATCACATACCAGGACGACGTTGAGTCCTGATCATCCATTCCCGGGAACGCCAGGCCGCTACGGTCGCTTCCATACATCTGGCTCAAGATTTGCCGCGCCAGTTGCTGAGTCTTCCACGGCTGGCCGGCCCAGTCATAGAAATAGGCCGCCTGCTGATCGGGCTGGTTGCCTTGCACATACTGGCCAATCATTCCGGTACAGTCGCGGCAGATTCCCTTCGCGGTGTAGGGCGTCGAGAAGAACTCGTCGAGTTTGGCGGAGAATTTGTCGCGTCCGCCAAGAAGATTAATCAGACCCTGCACGTCATGCGGAACCAGCCACAGCGTGGACCAGCCGGAAGCTTCCTTCATCATGAAGTTGTAGTAGGGTTCGCGCGGGTCGAAGGGCGAAATCCACTGCCCGTCTTCGGTCTTTCCGCGCATGAATCCAACCGAGGGATCAAACACGTTCTGATAGTTGTGCGCCCGCTTCAGGAACATCTGATAGTCGTCCTCTTTGCCAAGTTTCTTGGCGTAGAGAGCCATCGCGTAGTCATCCCAACTGTATTCCAGTGTCGCGCTGCGCCGGCTCTGCCATCGGCATAAGGAGGACTCGGATTGCGATCAGGAATGAAGTCGGAGATCCAGCCCTTCTGCATGTACTCTGCGAGGTAGCCTCGCGGACCATGGGGATCCATCGCATTCTTGCGCAACGAGTCGTAGACCGAAGCGTAGTCGAAGTTCAGGCCGCGCTCCCAATCGCCCAGGTACATGAACACTGCGTTGTCCCCGTGGAACGAAGTGGCCATGTAGCCAGACTCGTGGGCACGGTCGAGTTGAGAACGCAGAATATCGACCTTGGTTGCAGGCTCCAGAAGCGTGAGCAAGACAATCTGGTTGCGCCCGGTATCCCACAGCGGGACCGTGTCATAGCGATCGTATTCGGCGGTGCGTTCCATGCCGTCGAGGCCGGTAAACTGCTCGCCCTTCTTTGCTATCAAATGCGGACTGGCGAAGGAGTGATAGAGGCACGAGTAGAACAGCATCTTTTCTTTCTCAGTGCCGCCCTTGACTTCAATCTGGTCGAGTTTCTTCGACCATTCTTCTTCAGACTGCCGCTTTACGCGATCGAAGTCCCAACCCGGATCTTCGGCTTGCAGACGGCCCTCAGCCATTGCATAGCTGAGCCCGGCGGCGACTTTCATCAGCACCTGTTCGCCTTCTTTTGAAGAAAACTTCAGATAGGCGCCCGCGAAGTCGCCGGAAATCGTACGCACATCGGGCTCGACGTCATTGTCTCCGATCAGAGATTCGTGTCCTGTTGGTGGAATCTCCTTGAAAGTGCCGAAAGCTCGAAAGGGAGTGGAGAACTCCGCCACAAAGAAGTGGTGACTGCCGCGCGAGGTCCCGCGTACCATGTGGTCATTCACAATCTCGATACTTCCGCCTTCGCCGCCCAGGTCCAGGAGAACATGGGCCTTTTCCGTCTGAGGAAAGGTGAAGCGGAAGATGCCGGTCCACGTCGTCGCTGTCATCTCAACGCGCGTCTTGTAGTCATCGAGATACACGCTGTAATAGCCCGGCGAAGACTTTTCGCGCGCCTTGTCATAGACTGAGCCGCTGCGCTCGGGCGGAACGGTCCAGTCACCAACAACCGGCATCACCGTCGGTCCGCCGTTTCCGCCGGTGGAAAAACCGTAGATGGTCCGGTTGGGATAAAAATAGGAGGCTCGAACGCCTGCCGAAAATGCCAGGTCGAGGTTTGCATTGATGGGATTCAATTCGGTTGAGCTATGAGGCAGCACCGCTCCAGGAACGGTGAAGCCGGAATAGAGTTGCTCCCCTGGCGGCGGAGCATTCCCAATCAGCTTGGGATCGTCCAGCGGCGCCGTCCCCACCAAGCCGTTTGCGTAATCGATGGGCCTCTTGGCCGAAGTCGATTTCTGTTGCGCCGGGAGTTGGAGGAACAAACATCCAATCAAGCCAAGTGCGCCGACAACTCTAAGATGCCGTGCGGTAGTCATAAGCAAATCCTCCTTGGTGCAACACCGCTCACTCTTCTCCGCCGCCGTCGTGCTTTCAGCAAAACAACTGCTCGCACAACAGGCTCAAATGCAAAGAGGCCCGGACCACGAAGGCATGCAATCCTCCGCAGGCCGGGCCATTTCATGGCTTACTTCTGAACAGGAACCAAAGTCATGGCCAGAACCAGGACCTCTCTGTTGGCAGGAAGGCTGATGCTGCTGACTTCCTTGTTCTTGTCGAGCGCGAAGGTGTAGGTACGCGCATAGAATGCACTGCCATCTTGCGATCCGTCGGCGTTGATGCGATAGTCCATCTTCACGGGGCCGGCTTCACCCTCCAAGTGGCCGGGATTACTCCAGTCACTTACGCCCTGCTGGAAAGACTTGCTGGTGCCGTCCGTGTAGTTGACCACAAACGTCTGAAGCGGCTGGTTGCCGTTGACTCCGGTAGCCAGCACCTTCAGGCAGTCATACTTACCCGCGGGCAGGTTGACCTTTGCATTGGTAACGACGTTTCTGACATTGGCAGCGCCCAGCTTGAAGATGACATCGCCACCCAACTGCTCGTTTCCAATCGCCTCCTTGGAGATTGCGCTGCCGTCTCCATCGAGT